>Ga0105048_10005528_pt1 | contig 20432 bp, 14 predicted proteins | sample MAT05_FD_78382 | JGI IMG/M metagenome (GOLD analysis project Ga0105048, IMG submission 78382) | Freshwater microbial communities from Lake Fryxell liftoff mats and glacier meltwater in Antarctica - MAT-05 | ecosystem: Environmental > Aquatic > Freshwater > Ice > Liftoff microbial mat | place...
CGCCTAATGCGCAAATCGATGTCGCCGTTGACGGCACCATCTCCGCCACCGTGGGCAGTGGCCGGCCTCAACAGGCTGGCAAGTTGAAGCTGGTGTCACCCGAGGTCAGGCTCGACCGCGGTTCTGACGGGCTGTTCCGTTCAGCCGCAGGCGACCTCACGGCCGACCCCGCCGCGCGCGTCCAGGGCGGGGCGCTGGAAGGCTCCAACGTCAACGCCATCGAAACCATGGTGGCCATGATCGCCGCCGCGCGCCAGTTCGAACAACAGATGAAGGCGCTCAAGGGCGCCGAAGAGCGCGAACAAGGCGCCACCAGGTTGTTGGCGGCGCAGTAAGTGGTCGCCAGTAGTCAGCTGGCTTGTCGCCGATACCGAGTGGGTGTCATCGGTCGTGGCGCGGTTTGCGGCGATTGATGGCCTTATTCGCCGCACAAATTGCGGTGAAGACCTCGCGATAAATCTCTTCTACCGACGACGTGGTCAAGTCTTCGGCCATTGAAGGCGAAAAATTGAATCCGCTGGCGGTGCGCTCGGCGCTCGCACGTCGGCTCGGCCTCGACATTGACGGGCCCGAGCGCGCAAGTCGGGCCGTGGAAGGCACCGTTGAGATGTTGCTAGACGCAACCCAAGGCCATGCCGCCGCGCTGACAGCAGACCGCCTGTTCGGTTGGCATGCCGCCCTTTTCCCGACGGGTCGCACGGGCACAAACCGGATCACCGTGGGCGCGTGGCGGCCAGTCACTGCCGGAGTGATGCAGGTGGTGTCGGGTGCGTTAGGTCGGCAGCGTGTTCACTTCCGCGCGCCAGCGGCCCAACGGCTGGACGCCGAGATGTCGGGCTTCCTCACCTGGTTCGAAGCAACGGACGACGTCGACCCTGTTTTGCGTGCTGGCATCGCGCACTTCTGGTTCGTCACCGTCCATCCTTTCGAAGACGGCAACGGCCGCATCGCGCGCGCCATTGGCGACATGGCGCTGGCCCGGGCAGACGGCAGCCCGCAGCGCTTCTACAGCTTGTCGGCCCAAGTTGAATCTGAGCGCAAGGACTACTACAACGCTCTGGAACGACAGCAGAAAGGCGGCTTGGACATCACGCCTTGGCTCACCTGGTTCTTGGGTTGTTTTGATCGGGCGCTGGCCGCAGCCGAAGGTGCTGCGCTGACCGTGATCGACACGTCGCGCCTTTGGGAGTGGATCAACCGCGACCCCGTCAATGATCGGCAGCGCCTGGTCATCAACCGCTTGCTCGACGCTTTCGAAGGCCACTTGACCAACGCGAAGTACGCCAGGTTGGCCAAATGCTCGCCCGACACCGCCCTGCGCGATGTGCAAACCTTGCTCAACCGCGGCGTGTTGGTGCGCAACCCTGGCGGCGGTCGCAGCACCAGCTACCGGCTGGCGCGCCTGGACGAGCTGTCGGCTTGATGCGCGATCCGCAACCGCATTCATAACAAGAGCCGCAAACACCTGTCGAGGAACACCTCCACCGACGGTGGCAACAACAGCCGTTTTCACCCCGCTTATTGGCGCATCAAGGCCCTCAAGGTCGCCGGAAGATCAACAGCAATTTCCGGAGTTCTCAGACCATGATTCGTTCGTTGTGGATTGCCAAGACCGGCATGGAAGGCCAGCAGATCAAGCTGGACGCCATTTCCAACAACCTGGCCAACGTCGGCACCAACGGCTACAAGCGTGGCGGCGTGGTGTTCGAAGACCTGATGTACCAGACCCTGCGCCAGCCGGGCGCTGCCAGCTCAGAACAAAGCACCCTGCCCACGGGCCTGCAAGTGGGCCTGGGTGTGCGGGCAGCAGCCAGCACGCGCAACTTCAGCCAAGGGGCGATGCAGCAGACCAGCAGCCCGCTGGACGTGGCCATCAGCGGACCCGGCTTCTTTCAGATCCAGATGCCGGACGGCACCACCGGCTACACCCGCGACGGGGCCTTCCAGCTCGATGCCAATGGCCAACTCGTCACCAACAGCGGCCACCCCGTGCAGCCCGGGCTGACAGTGCCGCGCAACGCGACCTCGGTGGCCATTGCCCCGGACGGCACCGTCACCGCGGCCATTCCGGGGCAGGCCGCGCCGCAGAACCTGGGGCAATTGCAACTGGCGTCGTTCATCAACCCGGCGGGCCTGGAGTCGCGTGGGCAAAACCTCTTCAGCGAGACCTCGGCCTCGGGCACGCCCAGTGCCGGCGCACCCACGACCAGCGGCCTGGGTGCACTGCAGAGCGGCTTCGTCGAAGGCAGCAACGTCAACGTCGTAGAAGAACTGGTCAGCATGATTGCCACGCAGCGCGCCTACGAATTGAATTCCAAAGCCATTCAAACCTCGGACCAGATGCTGCAACGCCTGGCACAGATGTGATGAAGCCGGACTCGTTCGCCGTGTTCCGTGAAGCCACTGCGCTGCCAGCGCGGTTTGCGCCGGCGCTGTGGCCCCTGGTCAGCGTTCGGTTGCTGGCCATGCTGGCCCCGCCAGTCTTGCTGTCGGGTTGCAGCGTGCTCAACTTCCTGGCGCCGCCGCGTGTGCAGATGCCACCCAGCGCGGCCGTCAGCGTGCCCGAACGCGAGGCGTTCACGCCCACCAACGGTGCCATCTTCCAGGCGGGCACCTACCGCCCATTGTTCGAAGACCACCGCGCCAGGCTGGTGGGTGACACGCTGGTCGTGCAGATCATCGAGAAAGTGGCTGCCAGCCAGAAGAGCACCAGCTCCATCGACAAGACCGGCAAGCTTCAGGGTTCCATCAGCGCCTTGCCGGGCGTGCGTGCAGCGGCCTTCGATGGTGCCTCGGTCGCCGGCACTTCGGGCAACACGTTTGCGGGCAAGGGTGCCACCGAAAACAGCAACGACTTCAGCGGCACGATCACCGTGGTGGTGCGCGACGTGCTCGCCAACGGCCACTTGCTCATTGCCGGCGAAAAACAGATCGGCGTGAACAGCAATGTCGATGTGCTGAAGTTTTCCGGCCAGGTCGACCCGCGTGCGATCCAGGCCGGCAACACAGTGCCCAGCGCCCAGATCGCCAACGTGCGCCTGGAACACCGCGGCCGCGGTGCGCAGGCCGATGCCCAAGCCGTCGGCTGGTTGGCCCGAGTCTTCTTCTCGGTGGTGCCGATATGACAGACACCAAGATCAGTTCGTTCGGCTCCGTACCGCAAACAGGCGGCACGGCCCTGCGCAGCCACTCGCAAGCGCGCAGGCGCTTGCCCGGTGCGGCGTCGGCCCCCCGAGGGGGCGAGCGCGGGCCTTGGGGCGGCCCGGCGGCCCGCAGGTTCATGGCTTACTTCGCGCACCAGCCCGAGCGTTTGATGCGCTGGACGGTCGCGCTGGCTTTTGCGGCAGCCAGTTCGGCCGTGTGGTGGCCGCTGCCTGCCCATGCCAGCGTGCGCATCAAGGAACTGGCCGCTGTGCAAGGTGTGCGCAGCAACCCGCTGCTGGGCTACGGCCTGGTGGTGGGCCTGGACGGCACCGGCGACCAGACCACCCAGACACCGTTCACCACGCAAAGCCTGAACGGCATGCTGCAGCAGCTGGGTGTGACGCTGCCGCCCGGCACCAGCATGCAGTTGCGCAACGTGGCTGCGGTCATGGTCACCGCGCAATTGCCGGCCTTCGCCCAGCCCGGGCAGAACATCGACGTCACCGTGTCGTCACTGGGCAACGCCAAGAGCCTGCGTGGCGGCATGTTGATCGCCACGCCATTGCGCGGCACCGACCAGCAGATCTACGCACTGGCTCAAGGCAGCTTGATCGTTGGCGGCGCAGGCGCCTCGGCCAATGGCTCGAAAGTGCAGATCAACCACTTGTCGGCCGGGCGCATCCCTGACGGCGCCTCGGTTGAGCGCGCCGTGCCCAACGCTTTGCAAACCGGCGACAGCGTGCAGCTGGGCCTGAACGCCAGCGACTACAGCACCGCGCGTGCCGTGGCCGACGCCATCAACACGGCCAAGGGCGCGGGCACGGCTGACGCGCTGGACGGCCGCTCGGTACGGGTTCGTGTGCCGGCTGCGGGTGGCCAACGCATCGCCTTTCTGGCCGATGTCGAGAACCTCACCATCACCCTGGCCAAGCCGGCGGCGCGCGTGGTGCTGAACGCCCGCACCGGCTCGGTGGTCATGAACGACGCCGTCACGTTGGGCGCCTGCGCTGTGGCCCACGGCAACTTGACGGTCACCATCAACACCACGCCCGTGGTCAGCCAGCCCAACCCGCTGGCGCAGGGCACCACGGTTGCGGCTGAGAAGAGTGACGTGGCGATCAACCAACAAGGCGGGGCGCTGATTCAGATGCCCGTCGGCGTGAAGCTGGCCGACGTGGTCAAGGCGCTGAACGCGCTGGGCGCCACGCCCATGGACTTGTTGGCCATTCTTCAGGCCATGAAGAGCGCCGGTGCGCTCCATGCCGAGATCGAAGTCATCTGACGCTGCTGTCGCAACCTGCACCCGCTGTTACGCACGATTGCTACACCGATTGTCCCAACGACCCGAAGATTCCTGACCCGCCATGCCAGCCATCAACGCCTCCTCCGTCATGTCCAACCTGCCCGTCAGGGCGGTCAGCGCTTCGGCCAACGCCCCGCTTAACGCCTCGCTTACCGCCTCGCTTAACCGCTCGGTTAACGCCTCGCTCAACGGCTCGGTTAACCCCTCGGTCAACTCCTTTACCAACGGCGTCAGTGTCGACACGCGAGCGCTCAGCAGCCTTCGTTCGCGCGCCGCCACCGACCCCAGGGCCGCAGCCGCCGAGACCGCCAAACAGTTCGAGGCGCTGTTCATGAACGAGATGGTCAAGAGCATGCGCGCGGCCACGCCAACGTCTGAACCCGACAGTGCCGGCGCCAACCTGGCGACCGAGATGCTGGACAAGGAGTACGCCAGCAAGCTCACGGGCATGAAGGGCGGGCTGTCCGAGGCCATTCTGAAGCAGCTCGAACGCCAGATGGCGCTGTCACCCGGTCCCATACCCAACACCCGATCGGCCAACAACACGCCTGAGGTCTTGGCAGCGCAGCCAGCGCCGGTCAGGATTCCGCAAACCGGCGCAGCCGGCTTCGTGCAGCAGCACAGCGGTGCGGCCAAACTGGCTGAAGCCAAAACAGGCATTCCGGCGACGTTCATGGTGTCGCAGGCCGCCCTGGAAACGGGTTGGGGCCGTAAGGAGATTCGCCACGCTGACGGCGCGCCGTCGTTCAACCTGTTCGGCATCAAGGCCGGTGGCAGCTGGAAGGGGCCGGTCGCAGAGATCGCCACCACCGAGTTCATCGACGGCAAGGCCACCCGGGTGATGGCCAAGTTCCGGGCGTACGGCAGCTATGCCGAATCGTTTGCCGACTACGCCAGGCTGATGAAGGACAACCCGCGCTACGCCGGCGTGGTGGCCAACGCCAGCAGCGCAACGGGCTTTGCGCAAGGCCTGCAAAAAGCCGGCTACGCCACCGACCCGCAATACGCAGACAAGTTGACCCGCGTCATCAACACCACGCTGCGCCTGCAGCGCATGGTGGCTTGACGACTGCAAACCCAAGACGGGCTGACCATGGCTGCATCGTCCCTGATGAACATCGGCGTCAAGGCCTTGACGGCCAGTTACGCCGCCTTGCAGGCCACCGGCCACAACATTGCCAACGCCAACGTGGCCGGCTACTCGCGGCAACAGGTTGGCCTGGTCACATCGACCGGCCAGTTCACCGGCAGCGGCTTCTTTGGCCAGGGTGTGGACGTGCAAACCGTCACCCGCGCCCACAACCAGTTCCTGACGGGCGAGTCCGCACGCGCGGCTTCACTTGCGGCCATGGACGGAGCCCGGCTGGGCCAGTTGCGCGGCCTGGAGAACGTCTTCAAGACCGGTGAGATGGGTCTGGGCCAGGCCGTGGGCAGCTTTCTGAATTCCTTCGGCGACCTGACAAGCCAACCCGGCGACGCCGCCACGCGCCAGGTGGTGTTGGCCCGCGCAGCGGACATGGCCGGGCGTTTCAGCGAAGCCGCTGGCGCGTTGGACACCTTGCAGTCGGATGTCACCTCCTCCCTCAGCAGCAACGTCACCATGGTCAACGCCCTGGCGCGTTCGGTGGCGCAGCTCAACCAGAAGATCGCTGCAGTCCAGAGTTCAGGGCAGCCGCCAAATGACTTGCTGGACGAACGCGACCGGTTGATCAAGCAGATTGGCGAGCAGGTGCAGGTCACGCGCATTGACGCGGCCGACGGCACGACGGGCCTGTTCATTGCGGGCGGCCAACTCCTGGTGTTGGGTGGCCAGTCAGCCACCTTGGTGGTGCAGAGAGATCGCACCGATCCACTGCGATCGGCCCTGGGTGTGAAGTCGCAGAACGACGTCTTGCTGCTGGACGCCAACAGTCTGGCCGGCGGGGCCATCGCCGGGCTGCTGCGCTTTCAGAATGCCGAGCTGGTCGACGCCCGCGCCCTGGTCGGGCGCCTCGCGGCCAGTGTGGGCACGGCGGTGAATCAGCAGCAGCAGCGCGGCCTGAACCTGCTGGGCAGCAACCCGACCCCGGCGCTGTTCAGCCTGACCGCACCCAAGGCCGTGGCCAATGCGTCCAATGCAACCGACGCCAATGGTTCGCTGCTGGGCCAGGTCAGCCTGGCCTACACCGGTGACGCCAGCGCGCTGCGCGCCAGCGACTACGACCTGCGCGAGGACGCGGCCAACCCAGGGCAGTGGAAGATCACCCGCCTGATCAGCGGCCAGTTGAGCCAGGACCCCGCTGACAGCCTGAGTTTCAGCGGCAGCAGTGCCAACTTCCAGGGCGTGCAGGTCAGCTTCAGCGCCACCCCGCAGCCGGGTGACCGCTATCTGTTGAAGACGGTCAGTGAGGCCGCCAACAGCATGCGTGTGCTGTTGACGGACCCGCGCGACCTGGCAGCGGCTTCACCGCTGACGGCGTCCACCGGCAGTGCCAATACCGGCACGGCCGCCGTGACTGAGGCGGTGGTGCTGGCCAACCCGCTGCCCTACCCGGGGGCAACGGCCCGCATCACCTTCGTTGACAACAGCGCCGCCGACCCCGCCAACCCGGTGGCCTACACCTTCGAATTGCTGGACGCCACGGGCAGCGTGTTGTTGTCTGACCCAACACCCCGCACCTGGCGGGCAGGGCAAGGCATTCCCGACAGCGCGGTCGACATCAACGGCTTTGGTCTGACGCTCAGCGGCGTGCCCAAACCCGGTGACACCATCAGCGTCGCACCCACGCTGGCTTCGGCCCTGAACAGCAACAACGGCAACGCGCGGGCACTGCTGGCCGTGCGCGACGCCGCGCTGGTGGACGGCCAGACGCTGGGCGAGGGTTATGCCCAGGCGATGGCCGACATCGGCTCGCGGGTGCAGACCGCACGCTCAGCCTCGGGCATCTCAGCCGCCGTCTCGGCCCAGGCCGACAGCGCCCGCGGTGCTGACGCGGGTGTGAACCTGGACGAAGAGGCTGCCCGTTTGATCCAGTACCAGCAGACCTATCAAGCCGCAGCCAAGATGCTGCAAGTCGCCCAGGCCCTGTTCGACACCCTGTTGCAGACCACCGGCCGTTGACGCGCAAGCTCAGCCCATTGTTTCGAGAGTCCCACACCATGCGCATCAGCACCGCCAATGCCTTCAAGACGACGGTCGATCAGTTGCAGCGCCGACAACAAGACTTGGTGGGCGCCCAAGAGAAGCTCACCAGCGGCAAACGGGTGCTCAAGCCCAGCGACGACCCGGCCGCTGCTGCACGTGCCGAGCGCGCCCTGGCGGCGATCGACCGCAGCGTGGCCAGCCAGCGCGCGCTGGACGCCAGCCGCAACGCCATGCAGTTGTCGGAGTCGGCGCTGGGCCAGGCTGGCGAGCTGATGCAACAAGCGCGTGAGCTCGTGATCAACGCGGGCAACGGCTCGCTCAGCGACAGGGAACGCCTGACCTTGGGCGAGTCGCTGCGCAGCTTGCGCGCCGATCTCTTGGCCGTGGCCAATCGCAATGACGGCGCCGGCCGCTACTTGTTCGGCGGCCAGGGCAGCGACGGCCCGCCGCTGCTCGACACGGCCACCGGTGTCAGCTACGTCGGCACCACCGGCATGCAACTGGCGGCGGCTGGCGAAAGCACCCCGCTGACCATTGATGGCAACGCCGCGTGGCTGAGCACGACCGATCCTTCCGACCCCACCGCCAGACTGTCGGTGTTTGCCGCGCTGGACAAAGTGATCAACGTGCTCGTCACACCCGGGCCGACCAGCGCACAGGTGGCGCAGGCCGTCAGCACGGGGTTGGGCGACCTGGACGCCACGACGGCCACCTTGTCCAACTGGCGTTCTCGCGCGGGCGAGGCGCTCAACCGCATGGACGGCATCCAGACCCGCCTGGCCCAGACCAGGCTGGATGCGCAGACGGCCCGCTCTGACGCCGAAGACCTGGACCTGCTGCAAGCCATCTCTGACTTCCAGAGCCAGCAGACCGGGTACGAGGCGGCGTTGAAGATGTACGCCACCGTGCAGCGACTGTCGTTGTTCGACTACATCAAGTGAAGCACTTTCCGCCCAGCGGTTCCAGCGCTGTGTCTCCCGGTTTTGGCGTTCGAGCGACCATGCAATCTCACCCCGTTCTCAGCCAGGTGGCCTTGGGTTACAGCCCGATGATCAACCGCCAACACAGCGTGGTGGCCACGCGGTTGACGATCTTCCCGCAGCCCGCAGATGCCTTGCCCGATAGCGCCGAGCTGTTTCGTGCGCTGGACGAAGTCTGGCCACCGGCCGCTGGCACTGCTGCCGCAGACGGTATCGAAGGGGACCTGAATCTCACCCTGCGGCCGCTGGATGCTGCCGGTTCGGCTGGTTCAGCCACAGCACCTGTGGCGGCGGCAAACGCCCACGCGCCGCTGTCTCTGAACATTGCCGGCGAGGCTCTCCTGCAGTCGGTGCTGCAAGCCACCCCGGCGCCGCACCGCATGATCGAAGTGCCGGCCTTCATGGCCGCCGACCCGGCTTACGCCAGCACCTTGCGTGAGCTGCATGCCGCTGGCGCTGTCATGCTCATCAAGGGTCGGCCACTCAAACCCCTGGCGCCGGATGTGCTGGCGTGTTTTGCGCACTCCATCGTCGAGCTGGCGGATGACCGGCGCACCACGGCGCCGGCGCCCGCCGGCTTGCGCAAGGTGTCATCGGTTTATGCGGGCGCGCGCACCCGGGCTGATGCCGCAACCGCTTTCGAGCGCGGGGCCGTTGCCTTGTTGGGCTGGCAGCTTGACGACCCGGCGCCGGCTGCAAACGGCCGCGTCACCGTGCCACCGGATGTGACAGTGGTGCTGGAGCTGATTCAGGGTGTCGACAAGGAGTGGCCGGCCTCCAAGCTCGAAGCCACCCTCAAGCGCGACCCGATGCTGAGCTACAAGCTGCTGCGCTACCTGAACTCACCGGCTTTCGGCATGTCGGTGGAGATCACGTCGTTCGGCCATGCGCTGATGATGCTGGGCCACCAGCGCCTCAAACGCTGGTTGGTGCTGTTGCTGACGTCGACCAGCAAAGACGCACGGGCCAAGCCCATCACCCATGCCGCGGTTCGCCGCGGGCTGATCCTGGAAGAACTGGTGCGCTCGCAGAACAACGCCGAGCTGTCTGGCGAGCTGTTCATCTGTGGTGTGTTTTCATTGCTCGACCGCCTGTTGCAGCTGCCAGTCGCCGAGTTGCTGAAAAGTGTGCCGCTGTCCGAGCCGGTGCAGATGGCCTTGTCCGGCGCGGGCGGGCCGTACCTGCCGTATCTGGAACTGGTGCGCGCCATCGAGGGCGAGGCGGTGTTCGATATTCGTGCCAACGCTGAGGCGCTGTTCCTGAGCCAGGCCGAAGTCAACACTGCCTTGCTCAAGGCCCTGCGCGCCGGCCAACTGCTGGATTGATTCGACGCGGCGGTGCTTGCGCGGCTGCAACGCGGTAGATTTGCCGCCCCACGCGGCCCCGCCGCTGATCGCCAGGAATCGACCGCACCCGCATGCAGGACCCCCGCCAGCCGCACGCCCAGGTGCTGCACACCCTGTGGAACGCCCCTTATCCCGCCACGCTGCAAGGCGCTGATGGGCGGCTGGTGGACGTCAACGACGCGTATGCCGCGCTGCTGGGGTTCAGCCGCGCCTCGCTGACGGGTCGCGACCCGCTGGATCTTCAGCCCGAGGAGGACCGAGACAGCAATCGCGTGGCACGTGCGCAGGCGCTGGCTGCACACGCCCTGGGACAGCCCATGCCACCCATGCGCCGACGCCTGGTGGACGCCAGCGGCCGCGTGTTGTGGTTTGACATCGTCGCCACCGACCTGGCCGCTGTCGGCGAGCCGCCGCTGTGGTTGTCGCTGTTGCAGGACGTCACGCCGCAGTTGGCCGCGCAAGATCAGGCACAACGTGCACAAGCCGAATTGGCGCAGTGGTTTGAGCTCAGCGGCACCGGCATGCTGCTGTACGACCACACCGGTTTGATCGTGCGCTTCAACGCCGCTTTCGAAGCGCTGGTGGAGCGTGTGCCCGAGGTGCTGGACGAGGCTCCGGGCGAACTGCAACAGCTGTTGGGCTGGACGGCGCAAGGCGCAGACGCTGCCCTGGCGTTGGGGGCGCCGGCGCTGGAGCGGCGCGTGGTGCTGCCGCTGCCTGGCGGGCGGCGGCGCCAGCTCGGTGCGCGCCTGTGTGCATTTGCAGTTGACCGCGGCACACCGCGGGTGATGGCCGTGGTTGAAGACCGCAGCGCCGAAGAAGAGCGCGACCTGGCGCGCCTGGAGATGGGCATGTTGATGGACACCGCCAGCATCGGTGTGGCCACCTATGACCCGTCACGCGGCTGGCTGGCGGCTGACATGCGCAGCGCAGTGCCCGCAGCAGCCTCGGCCTCGAACGACACGGCACCAGCGGCGCTGGCGGAGTCGGCCGCGCCCGCCAAGAAACCAGCGGGTGCTTTGCTCGGCATCGGCCGCGAGCTGGTCGAGCCCGCGTCGCTGCCCGATTACGAACGCTTGCAGCGCGCCCTGCGCAACGGCGAGCGCACGGAGGTGCGCTACGCCGTGCGCCACCCGGAGCTGGGTGCGCGCTGGTTGCTCACGCGGGTGGAGCCCAGCGCCTTGTCGGGCGGGCGGCGCACGACCTCGGTGGTGACCTTGGACATCACCGAACAAGAGCGTGCGCAGCGACGCAACAACCAGTTGCTGCGTGAGCTGACGACCATCCTGGACGGGTCCACCGCTGGCATTGCCTACCTGCGTGGCCCCGTGCTGGTGCGCTGCAACCGGCGCTTCGAACGCATGCTGGGCCTGGAGCCAGGGGCTGCGGCTGGCGCCACCTTGTCCGAGGTATTTGGGTCGGCCAGCGGGCTGGGGGATGCATTGCAACAAGCCAGCAGTGCCATGGCCGAGGGCAAACCGTTCGAACTGGAATTGCCCATGGCGCGGGGTGACGGTCGGCCGATGTGGTATTCGATGTCGGTGCGCCTGGCCGAAGGCGCGGGCAGCGGCGACGAGGCCGAGGCCGTCGCGCTGTTGACCGACATCTCCCGGTTGAAGAGCCAGCAGATAGAACTTGAGCAACTGCTGCGCGACCGTGAGCTGATGTTCAGTTTGTCGGAGGTGGGCATCGTCTACTTGCGGGGTGCGCGCATCGAACGCGCCAACCAGGCCATGGCCATGCTCACCGGCTATGCCAGCCCGGAGCTGACCACGCTGGACCCGGCCGAGCTCTACCCCAACGCCCGCGACTGCGTGGCGTTTGAGGCACAGGTGGCGCAGGGCTTGCGCGAACATGGCCGCTTCCGCGGCGAGCGCCTGTTGCGCCGGCGCGATGGCAGCTTGTTGTGGGTGCAGGTGGCAGTGCGCCCGGTCGACGAAGGCGGCACCGACGCAGGGTTGATCTGTTCGTTTGTCGACATCGACGAGCGCCGACGCACCCGCGAAACCTTGGCAGCTCAAGCCGAGCGCACCCGCGAGATCCTCAACTCTGTCCTTGTGGGCATCGTCACCGTGGGCGAATCAGGCATCGAGTGGATGAACCGTTCGGCTCGGCGGATGTTTGGTGGCGAGCTGCCTGACTTTGTGGGTGAGCCCATCAGCACCGTGGCCACGCCCGAGCCTGACCACCCGCTGCGCCGCACCGACCATTTGCAGCGCCTGCAAGAAGGCCGTGCCGAGACCTTCGAATGCCGCTTGCGCGGCCGCGACGGGCGCGAGTTCTGGGTGGTGGGCAATGCGGTGTTGACCGGTGACGACAATGACAACCTGTCCGCAGCGCGATCAGGTGCTGGCGATGGCCATGGTTCAGTCTCGGGCCGCCAGGTGACCTTCGCGTTGTTGGACATCGAACGCCGCCGCCAGGCCGAAGTCAGCATCGCCCAGGCCCAGGCCTCGTTGCAACGGGTGATCGAAACGGCGCCCCTGGCGATTGCCTTGTTTGACGCCCGGACACTGAAAGTGCTGCAAGTCAACCAGACGGCAGCGGAGTTCTTTGGCCGACCCGTGGCCGCGTTGATGGGCAACGGCCCTGAGGCCTGCGCCGTGCCAGCCCAGGCCAGTGCGTTGCGCCAGTGGCTGCTGGCCGCCGTGGCCAGCGACGAACGCGGCCAGTACGAGTGGGCTGAAGCGGCCGACGGCAGGACCGCAGCCGATGGCGCCGATGAAGCCGACGCGACGCGGGTCTGGGACTGCCGCGTCGCGCCTTTGGCCGCCGGGGGCGGCGTGGCCGCGCAGCTGCTGCTGGTGGCCTCTGACGTGAGCGAACAACGCGCCGCCGAACAAACCCGGTTGCGCGCCGCCATCGACCAGCGCGAGGTGCTGGTGCGCGAGGTTCACCACCGCATCAAGAACAACCTGCAAGGCGTGGCCGGCCTGTTGCAACAGAACGCCGCGCGTCGGCCCGAGGTGGCCAGTGTGTTGTCCGAAGCGGTCAGCCAGGTGCATGCCATCGCCCAGGTGTACGGCTTGCAGGTGGGTGTGTCCGGGCCGCTGTCGGTACTCGGCCTGCTGCGCGCCATCGCCTTGTCCGTGCAGCGCACCTTCGGCCAGACGATTCATGTGCGCCAAGGGGGTGACGACACGCGAGGGCTGCGTCACGTTCTGCCCGAGGCCGAGGCCATCCCCGTGGCATTGACGGTCAACGAGTTGCTCACCAACGCCATCAAACATGGCCAGGGGGCCGATGTCCAGTGCAGTGTGGCGGCCGCCGGTGAACACCTCGATGCGGTGCGCATTGCCATCAGCAGCCGGGGTCGTTTGGCCGAAGGCTTCAGCCTGTCGCATGTGCCGTCGGGCGTGTCGGGCCTGGGCTTGGTGCGGGCTTTGTTGCCCCGGCGCAGTGCCAGTTTGTCGATCGAGCAGGTCGGTGACGAGGTTGTTGCGGTGATCGAACTGCGCCCTCCCAGCGTCATCCAGCCCGCGCCGTCGGCGTTGCTGGCTGCGCCTGATGCCTGACAATCCCGCGTGATGACGGCACCCAGCAGCGCAGTGGCAGTGACACCCCCCGCCAGCAAGGGCAAGATCCTGGTGGTCGACGACGACCGCCTGGTTCTGGCCACGGTGACCCACGGCCTGGTTCAGGCTGGCTTCGAGGTGATCGACGCCGACAACGGCGACGAAGCGATCTTGCTGGCGCGCGAACACCGGCCGCAACTGGCGCTGCTGGACATCCGCATGGAAGGCAAGAGCGGCTTTGATGTGGCGCAAACCTTGCGCGACGCCTACGGCATCCCGTTCATGTTCTTGTCGGCTTTTTCTGACCCGGCCACGCTGGCACAGGTCAAGGCGCTGGGAGCGCTGGCCTACCTGGTCAAGCCCCTGGACGTCGGGCAGATCGTGCCCAGTGTGGAGGCGGCCTTCGCGCGCCTGCGTTCGGGTGAGGTGGGTCGCCTGGCTGATGGACATCGACCGACTGACGGTGCCACAGCGCCTGCTGACGGTGCCACAGCGCCTGCTGTCGGCGCAACTGCGGCTGTGGACTTTTCTGCGAACGGCCCGCTGGGCGACCCGGTGGCGCTGGCCGTTGGCGTGTTGATGCATCGCCACGCCCTGACCCGCCAACAGGCCTTGGAGCGGCTGTCGCGAATGGCACAAGCACAGACCCACAGTCTGGCGGCGCAGGCCGAACGGCTGCTGGTGGCGGTGGAAGAACTGGCGCGCAGCGCGGAGTGATATCCGGCTGAGCGCGAACTGAGCAGGGACTGAGTCGAAGCTGATCGCGCCCCAAACCGCAGGCAGGCCGCGCGTTCAGCCAACGATCGTGAAGTGAAACACCGCGCCGCGGCCGGGTTCCGATTCAGCCCAGATTTCACCACCGTGGCGCTGCACGATGCGCTTGACCGAGGCCAGGCCCACCCCATGGCCCGGGAAGTCGTTGGCGCTGTGCAGGCGCTGGAACAACCCGAACAACCGGTCGGCCGAGCGCATGTCAAAGCCCGCGCCGTTGTCTGCCACCTGGAAACAACGCGCCGGTCGCTCGGGGCTGACGCCAGCAGCCCCTGGCAGGTCGGCCGCACGCAGGGAGATGCGGGCCCGTGGCGCTTTGGCGCTGTACTTCCAGGCGTTGCCCAGCAGGTTGTCCAGCACCAGCCGCAGCAGCGTGGGGTCGCCGTGCACCGTCAGCCCCGCCTCGATGTCCACGTCCGCCTCGCGCTCAGGCGCACTGCGCTGCAGGTCGTCCATCACATAACCAGCCAGTTGGGTGAGGTTGACCGGTTGTCGGGCCAGCGGCTGGGTAGACAAACGGGCCAGTGTCAGCAGCGCGTCGATCATCAGGTTCATGCGCGCCGCAGCGCCCAGCACCCGGTCCAGGTGGTCGTTGCCCACACGGTCCAGCAGCCGACCGTAGTCCTCCTTGACGATGCGGGTGAATCCTTCGACCACCCGGATCGGTGCACGCAGGTCGTGCGACACGGTCATGCTGAACTGCTCGGCGTCGCTGCCCGACGTCAAGGCGGTTCCACTGGCTTCGGGCTGGTGCAGCCACAGCAGCTCAGCGCCAGCGCCGACCGACAAACGTTGCAGCCGCCAGCCGGCCACGTCCAGACTGCTGTCAGCCGCCAACAAGGCCAGAGTGGCCTGCACGCTGGCGGGCATGGCACGCAGCCAGTCAGCCAGCGCCTGGCCCCGTGTCACGCTTGGCCAAGCGGCTGACCAGGCGGGGTTGGCGTGTTGCACCACCCACCCTTGGCCCATGTCCACGGCCAGGGCGGCTGGGCCTGCGACCGCCGCCAGCAAGGGCGGTACCGCGATCGTCAGAGCCAGTTGCTGGGTGGTCTCGTCCAGGGGTCGGGCACAGCCCACAAAACCCATGAAGCGGCCTCGCGGGTCATGGCGCGGCACACCGCTGAATTGCCAGCGTGCGGCTCCAAGCTCACCTCTTTCACTGGCCGGGGCGGCACCGAGCTGCACGTCCTGTTGAGTGAAGGGTCGACGCGCTCGCAGATGTGCGAGCAGACCCTGTTCTGCGAACAGCTGGCGCACGGCGGGCGACTGGGCCGCAGCAGCCACCTTGGTTGCCGTGGGTGCCTGCCACACCTGTACCCGGTGCTGTTCGTCGCTGCGCCAGGCCCAGGTCTGCGCCAGTTGTTCGAGCAGTTGCTGCTCAGCCCGGCTTGCCGCCAACTCGGGCGCCAGCAACTGGGTCACACGTTGCCGACCCAGCGCGTAAGCGCAGCCCGCCAGCGCGGCCGTGACCAAGGTGATGAACAGCCACGCCGCCCAGGTGTCAAGCATGGCTCAGATTGTAGAGAGCGCCCCTGCATCGACCTTGGAGGCTGTGCTGCGGTCCCATCGCCAGCGGCGGATAACCTGGGCTCGGCCCCGGACGAAGTTGCCGACGTTCAAGTTCATGCGCTTCAAGTTCATGCCCCTACAGCCGAAACTGACGTTGTGTCCGTGATGCCGGCACCACGTTGGCGGCGGATCACTCGCCCGCCCGTTGGACAATCCACCCCCTTCATGAACGCTGAGCCTGATAACCCGCAGTTGGATACCGCCGCTGTCGCGCGCCTGCACGACCTCGACCCCGACGGCCGTCACGGAGTGGTTCGGCGTGTGCTGACGGCGTTCGAGGCTTCGCTGGAGCGCATGCTCGTTCAGTTCACCGCTGAACAGTCCAACGGCCGAGCCGACGTGGTGTCAGGTTTGGCCCACACCTTGAAGTCGTCGTCGGCCAGCGTGGGTGCGCTGGCGCTGGCCAAAGCCTGCGCCGAGGCTGAACAGCGCTTGCGCAACGCCGCCAGCGATGATTTAGGTGCCGAAGTGCTGCTTTTGACGCGCGAATGCAAGCTGGCGTTGGCGGCTGTTCGGGCTATCCTGCAAGCGCCACTCTGAAATGCCAATGTCTCTTCCGACAGCCTTTGAAGACGCCAGCTTTGCCACCGCGCCCGAGGTCTTGCTCGTTGACGATGACGAGGTGAATCTCATGCTGACCGCGTTTGCGCTGCGCGAACGCGGGTTTCGCATCGTCGAAGCGTCCAGTGGCGAGGCTGCACTGGAGTTGCTGCGCGACCACGTCCCCGACATCGTCGTGTTGGACGCCTTGATGCCCGGCCTGGATGGCTTTGACACCTGCCGTGCCTTGCGCGTGATGCCAGGCCTGGACACCGTGCCCGTGTTGATGCTGACGGGGCTGGACGACGACGCGTCGATCACCCGCGCTTATCGGGCCGGGGCCACCGACTTCTTCGTCAAGGCTGCGCAGTGGAGTCTGTTGGCCGGGCGCTTGCAGTACCTGCTGCGCGCCTCGCGCACCCGGATCGAACTCGAGCGCAGCAAGAGCAAGCTGGCCCGCGCTCAGGACCTGGCCCGCATGGGCAGTTTTGACTGGCGGCGCAACGAACGGGGCGTGGTGGGTGGCCTGGTGCTGTCGCCCGAGGCGTTGCGGGTGCTGAACCTCGGCCCGCAAGACCGTGCCGACCTGCGCACCGTGTTGCGCATGGTGCCGCCTGACGACCGGCGCTCGCTGATGCGGCAGTTGCAAGCGGTGGGCCAGCAGAGTTCAGTGCTGACCGCTGACGTCCCGATGGTGCTGTTGGACGGCCGCAAGCGCATGCTCCACATCGAAGCCGAACCCGAGTTCAACGAACAAGGCCAGGGCGCGGGCTACACCGGCATCTTGCAGGACGTGACCGACCGCCGTGCGGCCGAAGACAAGATTCTGGAACTGGCCAATTTCGACGCGCTCACCGGTTTGCCAAATCGCCGCCAACTCATCTGGCGGGCCGAGCGGGCGCTGGAACAGGCGCGTCGGTTGTCGCACCAGTTTGCGGTGCTGCTGATCGACCTGGACCGTTTCAAGGTCATCAACGACACCCTGGGGCACGGCGCAGGCGACGAGGTCCTGGTGGAAGTTGGCAGGCGCCTGCGCGGCTGCGTGCGCCACTCTGACCAGGTCATGGAAGGCGCCCTGGAGGTGACGGGTGCGCGCTCGCACCGGGCGCTCGAGGCCATCGGCCGGCTCGGCGGCGACGAGTTCTTGGCCTTGTTGCCCGAGGTGGCTGACGACGAAGACGCCGAGCGGGTGGCGTTTCGCGTGCTGGAAGCGCTGCGCCAGCCCATCTGTGTCAGCGGCCAGGAGTGTTTTGTCACGGCCAGCGTCGGCGTGGCGCTGTACCCGCGTGACGGCCACTCCGTGGTGGACCTGCTGCGCAATTCCGACGTGGCCATGTACTCGGTCAAGGCTCAGGGCAAAAACGCCAGCGCCATCTACAGCCCGCAACTCGCCGGTCAGGGCCGCGAAAAGCTCGAGATGGAAACCGATTTGCACAAGGCCATCGAGCGCAACGAACTGGTGCTGCACTACCAGCCCAAGGTCGACGTGCGGGCTGCCGCCATGGTCGGCGCCGAAGCCTTGATGCGTTGGCAGCGCGGCGGCCGACTGGTGCCACCGGGTGAATTCATTCCGCTGGCCGAGGACACCGGCTTGATCGTTCCCTTGTCCGAATGGGCCTTGCGCGAAGCCGCCAAACAGGCACGTGTCTGGCAACAAGCATTTGGCTTTGACGACGCCATCGCGGTCAACCTGCCCAGCCGGTTGTTCGAGCGCAGCGACCTGGTCGAGCACATCCACCAGTGCGTTACGGCGGTGAGCGTGCCGCACCGGATGATCCAGCTCGAGATCACCGAAGACAACCTGATGCAAGAGCTGCAGAACGTCATCCCGTCCTTGCACCGCCTGAACGAGATCGGCGTGGAGATCTCCATTGATGACTTCGGCACCGGCTATTCCTCGCTGGCTTACCTCACCACCTTGCCGATCAGCGAGCTGAAGATCGACCGCAGCTTTGTGCGCGACCTGGGCATCACGCCGCAGAGCAGCGCTGTCGTCACCGCCATCATTGCCCTGGCGCGCTCGCTGGGTTTGCGGGTGATCGCCGAGGGTGTCGAGACCCTGCGCCAGATGGACGTGTTGCACCGCCTGGGCTGTGGCGTGATGCAGGGCTTCCTGTTCAGCCGCGCCGTGCCCAGTGAAGACCTGCAGCGCTGGTTGGAACAAACCGTGCTGCCGCGCAAGGCGCCATGGATTGGCGTTGCGCTGGACGGGCCGCAAGGCAGTGGCGGCCCGCTGGTGATGGGCCGCAAGCTGCGTTACTGACACTGCGGCCCTCTGGGCCACCGCGGCCACATGGGCAACATAAGCCACATGAGCCACATGGGCCACATGAGCCACACGGGCCACCGCTGCCATCGCGGTCACCACGTCGGCCGCCGTCACCCTTGCGCTTACACACGCTCACCGGTTGGCTCTCAACCGCAGTGCTGCGCAGGCCGACAACATGGTCAAGACCTGACCGCATGAAACCCCTGACCTTCGTTCTCAAGCCCTTGCAGCGCGTTGCGCGAGCGGTCTTCAGCCAGCACCTGGCATTGCGACGGGGTCAAGCGGGCTTGCAGCTGGTACTGGTGGACCGTATCGAGGAACGCAAGAAGGGCCTCCGCCTCGACCCGCTGACGGCTGCACAACAGACCCGAGAGCGCGAAGCCTTGAAGTTGATGCTCCAGCAGCTGGGTGTGGTGCTGGGTGAAGTGGCTGGCACACGCGCCACGCTGCGGCACCTGGTGTTTGTGGAGCGGGCCTTGCGCAAGAGCGGCTTGCGGGCTTTGCACAAGCTGCCGCTGGACGTGCTGCAGCGCGCGCTGGAACAGCTCGAAGGCTTGGTCGCCAATTGGTCGCCCGAAGGCCTTGCCGATCTGCGATCAAAGATGGCCGTGGCCATCATTGATCGCGAACACATGGACCCCGACGCCGAGGCCGACGCCTTCAGAACGTCCATGCCGATGGATTCCATCGCCCCAGCCGCAGCGCGCATGGCCTTGCCAGAGGTCATCGAGGCTGACGAAGATGCTCAAACCCTGGCTGCGGCGTATGCCGCCATGAGCCACACCGCGCCGGCTGACGAGGCACCGGCGTTGGTTGAGTTTCAAATGCAACTGGGTGCCACATCAACCAAGCCAGCACCCCATAGGGCGCCGCCAAAGCGCAGCACCAGCGCCGCCGAAGGCCTGATGCCCGAACTCAGCCTGCGCGAACTGGAACCTTGAGCCCGCCGCTATCCTTGGCGGCATGACCTCGACAACCGGCCCCAGAACTGACCCCGGAACTGACCCCAGAACGGGCCCCTTGCACGGCCTGCGGATCGTCGAGCTCGCCAGCATCGGCCCCGTCCCCATGGCTGGCATGCTGTTGGCCGACCTGGGCGCCGATGTCGTGCGGGTGGACCGCATGGAGCCCAGCGGCCTGGGCCTGGCGATGCAGCCGCCCTACGACGTGCACGCACGCAGTAGGCGCTCGGTGGCGCTGGACCTGAAACAAGCCGCTGGCCGGCAAGCGCTGTGGGCTTTGCTGGAGCGGGCCGACGTGTTGCTCGAAGGCCTGCGGCCGGGGGTGTTGGAGCGCCTGGGCCTGGTGCCCGACGAGGTGCTGGTGCGTTGCCCGCGTTTGGTCATCGGCCGCATGACTGGCTTTGGGCAGACCGGGCCGTTGGCAAAGGCCGCCGGTCACGACCTGAACTACATCGCCCTGACAGGCGCCTTGCACGCCATGGGCAGCGCCGGCGGCAAGCCGGTACCGCCGCTGAACCTGGTGGGTGACTACGGCGGCGGTGCGCTGTACCTGGCGCTGGGTGTGTTGTCAGCACTGTTTGAGCGTCAGACTTCCGGGCGCGGCCAGGTGGTCGACGCGGCCATGGTGGACGGCGCAGCCTCGCTGATGTCGATCTTTCACGGCTTGGCTGCGGCCGGCACCTGGAACGAACGGCGCGGTGACAACCTGCTGGACGGTGGCGCGCCGTTCTACGACACCTACGAGGCAGCCGATGGCCACTTTGTCGCTCTGGCAGCGCTGGAGCCAAAGTTTTTTGCAGTGCTGGCACAGGCGCTGGGGCTGGATGAGCGTTTCGTCCAGAACCAGTACGACCGGAGCCTGTGGCCGACGATGCGCACGGCCATCACCGCCGTCATCCGAACCAAGAC
>Ga0105048_10005530_pt1 | contig 20431 bp, 9 predicted proteins | sample MAT05_FD_78382 | JGI IMG/M metagenome (GOLD analysis project Ga0105048, IMG submission 78382) | Freshwater microbial communities from Lake Fryxell liftoff mats and glacier meltwater in Antarctica - MAT-05 | ecosystem: Environmental > Aquatic > Freshwater > Ice > Liftoff microbial mat | place...
GTTCAGATCGCTGGTTGCGAAACGTCCGCCTTCAAGCGGAACGAGCGGACGCAGGTCCGGCGGGATGACGGGCAGCACTTCGAGGACCATCCATTCCGGACGGGAATGGCTGTTCGCAAAACCCTGAACGAGCTTGAGACGCTTCGCAATTTTTTTGCGCACCTGCTTGCTGCGGGTGGTCGTCATTTGCTCTTGCAACTCTTTCTGGAGCTTCGGCAACTCGGACTGTGCGAGAAGGTTCTTGATGGCTTCCGCACCCATGCCGGCGGTGAAATTGCCTTCACCGTACTGTTCGAGCGCCTCGCGGTACTCGGTTTCGGTGAGAAGCTGGCAGCGCTGGAGCGGGGTCTGGCCAGGATCCACCACGATGTAATCCTCGTAATAAATCACGCGCTCAAGGTGGCGGCTCGTCATGTCGAGCATGAGGCCGATGCGCGAAGGCATGCATTTGTAGAACCAGATATGGCTCACCGGTACGGCGAGTTCGATGTGGCCCATGCGCTCGCGGCGCACGCGGGAAAGCGTGACCTCAACGCCGCAACGATCACAAATCACGCCCTTGTGTTTGATGCGCTTGTACTTGCCGCAGGAGCATTCCCAGTCGCGGGTCGGACCGAAAATGCGCTCGCAGAAAAGACCGCCTTTTTCCGGCTTGAACGTGCGGTAGTTGATCGTCTCAGGATTTTTTACCTCGCCCTTGCTCCACGACCGGATGGTGTCCGGTGCGGCAACGGAAATGGCGACGGTATCGAATCCCACGGGGCGCTCTTCGCCCATGATTTCACGAATATTAATGTCAGACATGATAATGTTCTTCTTTGAATTAGCGCTTCGTGACTTTTTTTAGCTGATGCCTTCGGGCAGCGAGCTGGTGATTTTCCCGCCGACCTTCACGTCAAGGCCGAGGCTCTTCATTTCTTTGATCAACACGTTGAAGGACTCCGGCGTGCCGGCTTCGAGCGAGTTGTCGCCTTTGACGATGGATTCGTAAATCCGGGTGCGGCCCTGAACGTCGTCGGATTTCACCGTCAGGAGTTCCTGCAGGGTGTAAGCCGCGCCGTAGGCTTCGAGCGCCCAGACTTCCATCTCACCGAAACGCTGACCGCCGTATTGGGCCTTGCCGCCGAGAGGCTGCTGCGTGACGAGGGAGTAAGGTCCGACCGCGCGGGCGTGAATTTTGTCCGCAACCAAGTGGCCGAGTTTCAGCATGTAGATGTAGCCGACAACGACCTGCTGGTCGAACTTGTCGCCGGTGCGTCCGTCGTAGAGATCGGACTTGCCGTTCTCGTTCACCCACGTGTATCCCTCCACCTTCTTGGCTTCTCTCAGGTATTCGAAAATCTGCTTCTCGTGGATACCGTCGAATACCGGGGTGGCGACCTTGAAGCCAAGGGCTTTTGCAGCCACACCGAGGTGGGTTTCAAGCACCTGACCGACGTTCATACGTGAAGGCACGCCGAGCGGGTTCAGCACGATGTCCACCGGGGTGCCGTCTGCCAGGTAAGGCATGTCGGCTTCCGGCACGATCTTCGCAACAACGCCCTTGTTACCGTGGCGTCCGGCCATTTTATCGCCGACACTGAGCTTGCGCTTGCTGGCGATGAAGACCTTGACCTGCTTGATGATGCCGGGATCGACGTCATCGCCGCTTTCAATACGGTCGAGGCTGCGCTCTTTCTCCATATCGAGTTCGGCGAATTTGTGCTCGAACTGGCTGATGATCTCGCGGATTTTGTTGCGGATCGGGCTCGGATCGATGTCCACATGATCGTGAACCTGGGCGAGTTTGCGCAGGAGCGTCTTGGTGATCTTGCGGTTCGCAGGGATAATGATTTCGCCGGTCTGCGCGTTCACCACGTCGAGCGGGATTTTTTCGCCCAACAGGATATTGGAAAGCGCCTCGGTGAGTTGCTCCGTGAGCTCCTCTTTCTTCTGGCGGTTTTCCTCTTCGATGACCTTGAGGGCCTTCTTGGATTCCGTCGGCGACATGCGCTCACGCTGGCTCTCCTTGCGGGAGCTGACCTTGACATCCATGACGATGCCGTAGGTGCCCGAAGGAACGGTGAGCGAGGTGTCCTTCACGTCCGCTGCTTTTTCACCGAAGATCGCGCGGAGCAGACGCTCTTCCGGAGCGAGTTCGGTCTCTGATTTCGGGGTGATCTTGCCGACGAGAATATCGCCGGGCTTGATCTCCGCGCCGATGCGAATGACGCCGTCCGGCCCAAGGTTGCGCAGGGCTTCCTCGGAGACGTTCGGAATGTCGCGGGTGATTTCTTCCGGCCCGAGCTTCGTGTCGCGGGCACCGATCTCGAATTCATCGATGTGGATCGAGGTGTACACGTCTTCCTTGACGATGCGTTCGGAGAGCAGGATGGCGTCTTCGAAGTTGTAGCCGTTCCACGAGGTGAACGCGACGAGCACGTTCTTGCCGAGGGCGAGTTCGCCCTGTTCCGTGTTCGGACCGTCAGCAATCACATCGCCCGCCTTGATGGCCTGGCCTTTGTGAACGATGGGCTTCTGGTTGACGCAGGTGCTCGCGTTTGAACGCATGAACTTGCGCAGCTCATAGACAAACACGTGGTCATCCGGCGAATGTTTGATCTTCTTTTTGCCCTCGGGCAGACGACCGTCCTTCGTGATGATGATCTGGTCGGCTGTCACGCTCGCAACTTTACCGGTGCCTTCGGAAACGATCACAGCGCGGGAATCGCGTGCAACCTTGCCTTCGATGCCGGTGCCGACGAGCGGAGATTCGCTGACGAGCAGCGGCACGCCCTGGCGTTGCATGTTCGAGCCCATGAGTGCGCGGTTGGCATCGTCATGTTCAAGGAACGGAATCAAACCGGCCGCCACGGAGACAAGCTGCTTCGGCGAGATGTCCATGTAGTCGACGCGACCGGGTTCCACTTCCAAAAAGTCACCGCGATAACGGACCGATACTTTGTCACTCTGGAAGTTGCCCTTGTCGTCGATCACCGAATTGGCCTGCGCCACGAGGAAGTTTTCTTCGCGATCACCAGTGAGGTAATCGATCTTCTCGGTCACTCGACCTTTGTCCACTTTGCGGTAAGGCGTTTCAATGAAACCGAATTCATTGATCCGCGCATAGGTGCTCATGGAGGAAATCAGGCCGATGTTCGGGCCTTCCGGCGTTTCAATCGGACAGATGCGTCCGTAGTGCGAAGGATGGACGTCGCGGACTTCGAATCCTGCGCGGTCACGCGAGAGACCTCCTGGCCCAAGGGCGCTCAAACGGCGCTTGTGGGTCAGTTCGGAAAGCGGATTCGTTTGATCCATGAACTGGCTGAGCTGCGAACGTCCGAAGAAATCGCGCACCACGGCGGAAAGCGCCTTGGGGTTGATCAGCTTCGAAGGCGTCATACCGTCGATGTTCACGTCGAACAGGGTCATGCGCTCTTTGACGAGACGCTCCGTGCGGGCCAGGCCCACGCGACACTGGTTGGCGAGAAGTTCGCCCACAGTCCGGACGCGACGGCTTCCAAGGTGATCGATGTCGTCCAGAATGCCTTCGTTTTTCGTCAGACCGATGAGGTACTTCATCGCGGCAATGAAATCGCCAGGCGTCATGATGCGCTGATCGAGATTCTCGTTGCCGTTGAGTTTCTGGTTGATTTTGTAACGTCCGACGCGACCGAGATCGTATTTTTTCGGATCAAAGAACAGGCGCTTGAGCAAGCCTTTAGCGTTGGTGACGGTGGGCGGATCGCCAGGGCGCAGACGGCGGTAGATGTCTTTCAACGCTTCGTCTTCGTCATGCGCCGGATCTTTCTTCAGCGACTTAATGACGATGTCGTCGTTTTTGGTTTCCACCACGCGAACCGACTTGATGCCGAGTGCGATAATCTGACCGATGGTCGCCTTGGTGAGTGGCTCGAAAGCGCGGGCCACAGTGATTTCGCCGTCGAGAACGTCGGCGATGAGCACCTTGGTGGAGATTTCCTCTTCCTCAAGGTTCTGATTCAACTTGAGGTCTGTGATTTTGTAGAAAAGTTTGATGATCTGCTCGTCAGAACCGTGGCCAAGCGCACGCAGGAAAGTCGTCGCGAGAAACTTGCGACGGCGTTTGCGGCGATCAAGGTAGACGTAGAGCAGGTCGTTTGTGTCGAACTGCACTTCCATCCACGAACCCCGGTCCGGGATGAGGCGGAAGCTGTAAAGCGTTTTGCCGTTCAAGTGCTGCGTGGACTCAAAACAGATGCCCGGTGAACGGTGAAGCTGCGAAACCACAACGCGCTCGGCGCCGTTGACCACGAAGGTGCCACGATCCGTCATGAGCGGAATTTCGCCCATGTACACTTTTTCCTGCTTGGTGCTCTTTTCCTCGGTGAGGCGGAAAGTAACGTACAGCGGAGCGCTGTACGTCTGACCTTCGCGCTGACACTCGATCTCGCTCATCTTGGGCTCGGCGATTTCGTAATGATCGAAATCCAGCGTGACTTTTTCGTCATAGCTGGTGATGGGGAAAACTTCCTGAAACACCGCCTGCAAACCGACATCCTTGCGTTTGCCGGGTTGCACGCCGTTCTGCAAAAAGTCGACGTAGGAATCGAGTTGGACCTCGATCAGGTTTGGCGGGTTAATGACTTCCTTGATTTTACCGAAGTAGCGACGTTCTGACATGGTGCTGACGTAATTCTGGGTGAGGTTACTCGCATTTCCTCTCTGCATCCCCTCACGATGCATAGAGACAAAAGAATCGGGCGAGAATCTGCACCTTGGTTTTTTAGGGGTGCCGAGCCTCGTCCGATTCTTCAGTAATTAGTATTTTTCAGTTATGGTAGTGTCCTCGCCGAAAAGGACCGGCAAGATAGAAACATTTATCGTTCCGGCAAGAACTTTTTTGAAATATTTTTAAAATTGGACCCGAATGAGCTTGCGATCAGGGCGACGGCCACGCCTCGTTTTCGACTTTCCAATACTTTTTCGACGGCACCGGCCCTCCCAAAGTTCCCACAGGCCGGGTCACGCCGCGCAGGTTCCACCATTCTTCCTCGCCCGGAAGTTGGATTTCCTGCCAATTCGCAAGCTGATCCGATTCCCACAGCGTTTGGGTCATTCCAAAACGCGCGATAAAACTCAGCTCGGCCTGGTTCGCGGAAAAATGCAGCGCATCGAAGGCCAAGGTCGGCGGTGCAGCTTCCAACGAGAGCGGGTTCGCCTCCCGCCACGGATCGAGCGCAAACGCAAAAAATGACGGCAATCGGAGCGCCCACGCCGTTTCGCTGTGCGTCGCGCCGTTTCCGCCTTCGAACAACAAATCCCGGTGCACCGGGTGCCCCGCGCGCAGCCACGCGTTGTAGGCCTGCAATGCGCCCTGCCAGTACACATTGGAACTCGATTCGCCTGAACTCGATTCCGCCGTGCCCATGTAAAGATAACGCCGCACGGGCAGTTTCACTGCCGCATCCCGCTGCACAACCCAGTTTGGCGCAGCCCAGTACGCGGGAGAAAATATCCCCGCCGCGCCGAATCGAGAGGGATAGGAGAACCCAAGGAAATCCGACACCAACCCGCCCATTGATGAACCCACCGTGAAGGTGTTGGCCGCATCGCCGAGCGTGCGATAGTTGAAGTCCAGAGTCGGCAGGACGTTGTCCAAAAGAAACCGCGCGTAAGCCGCCGCACGGCCCGTGTAGCTTTGTCCGAGATAGTTCGGAATCGTATCGCCATCGGGCAGATATTCGTTCAGCCGGTTCGATCCGTAGTCGTTGCCGTTCGGAACCGAAACCAGGATCGCCTCCCGCATTCTCCCCTGCCCCGTCTCGTAACCCGCAATACGATCCGCGTCCCAAGCACCAAACGGGCCGCCCGGAAAAAACACATTCTGCCCGTCGTGAAACAGCACCACCGGATACCGCTTCGCCATGTTCTGATCATATCCGCGCGGAAGCAATATCCGGATCGGACGCCCGGGAATCCCCGCAGCCGTCGAGGCCACCTGACGCGTCTCAAAGCGCGGCGCACTGATCGTTCCAGTCGGCAGGTAGTTAAAAACACCGCCGTCCTGCACGAGCAAAACATCGAGCCGCGTCCGGTAATTGTAAGGTGCGACAAGCCCCTGATACGGCACAGGCACTGCGGGAGCCGCGCCCTGAGCTGTTCCCGAAGGCGGCGCAGGCGCATTGTCGTACGTGCCCGCGCCATTGTGAAAAACGAACTCCAGTTCGCACCCGCTCGGCGCGAGGTCTTCGGCAATGAACGTCTTTTCACCCGCCACACGTCCCGCACCCCAGACCCGCAACACCCGATCAGTCCACGCGCCGTTGTGCGTTTTATCACGAAACAAAACATGCGGAGCCGTCCATTGCGTGCGGTAAAAAACCACCTTGTTTTTCCAAGGCGGCGGGATGTGCGAAGGCGTGGTCATCGTTTGAATAGAGCCGAGCGAATTGACGTTGGACGGATTGCCCCACGAACCCGTGGAGTAGTTTCTGGAAATCATGCGATACGAAAAATTCGTCCCCGCTTCCAGCGCGACGTGGCCTTTCCAGACATTGCCGGGGTTCCATGCGAGCTTCGGCGCACGCAACGGGTCCCCACCGCCGAGCGCCGGATGCGTTCCCGTGACACACACCTCATTCCCGATCCCCACATCCGACGTTATGGAAAACTCCACGTCCTTGAGCACCGCGCTCTCCGCCCACACGCAACCGCTGATCCCCGCAACGGCGGTGCAGAAAATCAAAATGCCTAGGCCGGGAGAAACCATCAGCCCACACCATAACCGTTCGAGCCGATCAAAAAACCTCTCCCCCAACTCCGTCTAACAACAGTTCAAAAGCAACTTCTACTGCACGCCGATGTACGCCGACACGCTGCGCGGTTTGTCCTTCGGCCAATCAGCGCGGATCGTTACCACGGACCGCATCGCTTTTTCCAAGCGCTTGGGCTGCACCACGACGTCGTAGGCGCGTTCATCGCCGGACACCGCTTCGACACGCACCTCAAGACCCGATGTCGGACTGCTGGCCGTAATCTTTTTAATCGGCACCTCGGGAGCCACCTTCACGCGAATGCGTTTTTCATCCGGCACCTCGCCAATCTTCCAGCTCAGGACCTTCGGCTCCACCGCGAGCACCTGCGGGATCGTCGTGCGCAGCTTCAGCATGGTGCGCGGTTCTTTGGAATCGTTGGTTTCCACTTGAATGCTTTTTTCCTGCTGACCCACGCGTTGACCGAAATCAAATACCACCGTGATCTCCCCTTTTTCTCCAGGCGAATACCGCGTTTTTCCCGGTGTCGCCGCCGTGCAACCGCAGGAAGTCTTCACCTCGCGGATGTTCACCACCGCGTCACTTTGGTTGGTAAAATGAAAAACCGCCGTGGCTTTGACATCGCTAATTGCAGGGTCAATCGTGATCGCCTTCGTCTCCCACGTAAGCTGTTGCGCAGAAGCGCTAACGACACAAACGCCCAGTGCGAGGAGAACGGCTAGCGCCCTTTGATGACGGTGAGGTAATTGCGAACGGGTTTCCATGGTGTCGAAGAGAATGCCGCATCCCGCACCCACATTCCACTGGAACTTCCGCCATCCAGATTCAGTGCGCGCTGGATCCGAATTTCATTAATGACGCCCGGCGCGACCAAAATTTCCGCCATTTCCGCAAGGGTCACCGAGCGGCAAAGCAGCAAGCCACATTGCGATCCGCCATCACTCAGAATCACCGTGCGCGCCGCATTACGTGTGGCATTCAGTCCCGTCGTGACTTTTCCCTGATCGACCAGAAACGGCCCCGCCTGCAACGCCTGCCGCAGTTTCATGGAAGGCCGGTATTGCTGAGCGCGCAGCAGACTGACTGCCCGCGGCGTCACGGCGATGACCCCGCTCAACAATTTTGCCTGCTCAAAATCATGCACAAGAATTCCGTCCTTAATAACCAGACCGAGCGGAGAATGGTCCGGATGAAAATATCCACCGTTGACACCCGCCACTCCGCCGCGTGCCTTCACTGCACTCGGCAGATCAAGCGTGCTGGACTCATCATCCACCACGGCCAGCGTGTATTCGGGCGACTTGAACACCAGCAAATGCATTTCGACAATGTGTTCGTCCTGCTTGATTTCCTTCCGGATAAAACGAATCGCTGAATCGCCAAAGAGCGGTTGCGATTTCGCCACTTCCCAAGCCCATGCAGGGGCAGAGTGAAAACAACAATACGCCAACGTGCAGAAGATCAGACGTTTGGGCAATCGCAGAGTCATGGCGGGACAACCTGACACATCAGCCCCGATGAGTCTTCCCCTTTTTAAATCAAAGTCCCGATGGGAATCGGTTTATCGCCGTGATCTGCCGGAGCAGGCTACGAGTTTGAGGTGGACTTACCGCAACGCAGTTACGAATGTGCGGCGAAATCTCCGGCAATCTCCTACACCAGAGGTGGTGAAGAAAGTGCTCGCCCAGCCACGCGCGCGATTGCTCAACAGCGACAATGATTTGCTGGAACTCGTGCTCGAATCACTCGGGCAACTACAAGTGAAACTTACCGGGCAAGTGTTGCCTGCTGCGGATGAGCTATGGCGGTGGGATGGAAGCGGGAATACGCGCAAGAATTTCAAACACAAGGACGAGGAGGCTATCTCGGACTACATCGCCCGCTGGCTGAAGGAAGATATTGACCCAGTTGCAGGCGGCGTTGTGGGTCGCGAGGTGCAACCTCGTCGCGGGCTTTGGACGGACATCATCGTCGATGCCTCGTCGCCGACTGCGAGCGGAGAGTTTGAGAAATTCACGGTTGTCATCGAAGTAAAGGGCTGCTGGAACACAGAGGTGCGGACGGCACTGAAAACACAACTCGCCGGTGACTACCTCCGGCCACATGGCCTACGCTGCGGTATTTATCTTGTGGGTTGGTTCGTCTGCAAGCGTTGGGCGGGAGCCAAAAACCATCTAGCTAGTGACAACATCCCGGCAGCGTGTGCGGAAATGGATGCGATGGCCGCAGACTTTGTAGGCGGTGAAAGTGAGTTTCGGATTGAGCCGTTTTTACTGGATTGCACATCCTAAGAATCCCTTACCGAACGCGGAAGGCGGTTTGTTTGTGAGGAAAACCCGGATTTATGGAGGGGGGCGCGGTTTTTGAGGCGGCTTGCATGGTTGGGGAGGTGATACCCGGGTTTTATGGGGGATTTACTTGGTTGGTTGCGGGGTTTTTGGAGGCGCTTATGCGGTTTTTTGGTCGTCGCGGGCGGTTTGGGTCGGTCTGCGGCTTTTTTTCCTCGCCTGAGGAAGCCTTGTTTTTTCATGCAGCTGTGACTCTTTCGCTGAAGAAGAAGTCCACTAGGATTTTCGCCTGTGCAAGGGGCGTCCGTTAGTGATGAGGTAGCCTTTAATTTGGGATAAATGCGTCCGGCCACAAATGTGCCGGACGCTTATTTTTGGAAAATGTCGCGCATGATTTGAAATAGGCCGAGCGGTCATGTTAGCTTCGCGCCACGTCGCTCAACTTTTCCCAATCATGAAAACCATCTCGCGCTCGCGGGTTCTCGTCATCGCTTTGGCCGCAGGGTCAATGCTCACCTTCACTTCCAGTCCGGCATGTGCCGCGCCTGGCACCAAATCGACGGCTTCAAAACCCGCCGAACTTCCTAAAGCAAAGCTCACCGTGGACACCGGCATTTTCCAACCCGGCTCGGTGGCCTCGATCGAGTTCCCTTTTCCCATGGCGACCGCAGCGCGCCTCTCGCAACCGCTGGCCGAAGGACGCGTGACGATCGATCCGCCGTTCGCGGGAGTTTGGAAATGGAATACGCCGACCGAGGCGAAGTTTTATCCAGAGGAAGCGGGCACGCCGGGACGCATGTACAAAGTTTCCATCACCGGAGACATGACTTCGCCCGATGGCAAAAAGGTGGCGCCAGGACAAGTCGGCACGATCCAGACCGCACCGTTCGTGCTGGAGCGCGTCGAGCGGGAAAACTACTACGGCGGCCGCAGCATCGATCGCGAACCGCGCTGTTATCTTTGGTTCACCGATGCCGTCGAACCTTCGGCAACCAAGGGCAAACTGGAATTCCGCGACTTCGCCGGGCGGATCATTCCGGCCAAGGTCCGCATGGCAACTCGCGCGGAGCAATCGCGTTTCTATTCGGTGCCACGTTCATGGACCGAGCGTTACAACGACCTCCAGAAAACCCCGGAGGCCGCGACGCCGGTCACCACCGGAAGCGTGGATATGAACGCCGCGGTGCCGCACGTGCTGCTGGTCGAAGCCGCATCGCTGCTGCCTGAGGGCAAGGATTGGCGGCTCGTCGTCAAGTCCGGCATCTCCGGATTAACCGGCAGCACCCCCACACCCGAAGCCAAAGAGAGCGGGAAATGGACTATCGCGCCCCTCGTGTTTGTCGATAGTTCAGCGGGAACCAACGCGGAAAAGAATCAGCCGGAAAAGCGCATTTTTCTTAACTTCAACAAGACGCTAAAAAAAGAGGGCGTTGAGAGTTTCATCAAAATCTCGCCCGAAGTTCCCGGGCTGGAAATGGACACGACCTACAACGGCGTATCCCTCACCGGTTCTTTTCAAAACGAGGTCAACTACCGCGTCGTCATCGCGCCCGGAGTCGCGGCGGGAGACGGCATCACGATGGGCTATGAGTCCGTGACCTGGGCAAGATTCGAGGCGCTGACTCCTTTCGTGCAAATCCCCACGCAGGATGTCGCGCAATTTAACGTCGGACGCCGTCAGTACGCGGTTCACAGCGTCAACATGGGTTCCGTGCGACTTCGCGTGCGCGCCTTGGGAAGTGGTGAACTTGCGCGCACGCTCCAGGCTTTCGACAATTATACTGGCCGCGTCCGGACCGGTTCCGAGATCCGCACCAAGAGCCCGCTGCCGATGGAACTCGTGCCCGGCACTGACGTTTTCGACAAGACGTTCAATTACTCCGAGGCGCCTTGGGATACCGTCCAGACTGCGGCCATCGACTGGACAGAACTCCTCGGCAACCGCAAACCCACCGCACTTTTCGTGTCGGTCGAATCCCGCGCACGCAAGGATTTTTCATCCTGGGAAAAACGCGAGAAGGAGGACATCAGCCAGACCGTGATTCAGCTCACCGACATCGGCGTGACGTGGAAACGCGACGCGGCGGGATGGTTGCTGTACGCCTTTTCCTGCGAGACCGGCGAACCGATGGATGCTGTGGAGATCAAGATCACCGATGCCGACGGAAAACTGCTCGCGACGCATCGGACAGCTTCCGACGGCACCTGCCGCCTGCCGGATTACGGCAAAGTCTTCACGGTGGAAGCGCGCAAGGGCGACGATCTCTATGCGTTTATTGCGGATGAAAATCTACAGCGCACGCCGATGTATCGTTTCCCCATCGAGACCGCGGACGAACCGCAGAAGGAACCGATGAACGATGTCTTCATCTTTACCGACCGACAGATTTATCGTCCCGGCGAAACTGCGCATTTCAAAGGTATCTGGCGTCATCGCCTCGATACGACGCTGACCGTGCCGCCCGAGCGCGAAGTGGATTTCTCAATCCGCGATGAATCCGACCGTGAGATTTTTCGGAAAAAAGTGTCCGTCACCGAAAATGGAACGTTCACGGAAACCGTGGAAATGCCCATGGACAACGTGGGCGAATATCGCGTGGTGGTGGATCTGCCCAAACCGGAAACCAGTGGAACCACAGTCAACGAATCAGAGGAAGAATCCGACGGGGAATACGACAATGCTTTCACGCAGCACTACACGTTTTCACACAATTTCTTCGTCCAGGAATTCCGCCGCAGCGCTTTTGAAATCAAGCTGGAGACGCCGCAACCTCAGCCCAACGCGGCGGAGATCCCCCTCGCATTCCGCGCCAACTATTTGATGGGCAAACCGCTGTCTCTTGCCACCGCGCAGTGGTTTAGTCGTATAGCGCCCGCCGGTTTTTATCCCGAAAATTACCAGGGCTACCTGTTTGGAGATCACGCAAAATACAATCCTTACTATTGGTATCGCTACTTCGGTTTCCGTGACTCGGAGTTCGACGAGGACGCCGTCGATCGCAACGCCGAAACCGACGAGGGTAAGCTCGAACTCGGTGCAGACGGAACCGCCGCGGTGAATGTGCCGCTCCCGAAATTCGAATTTCCCGGCCCGCTCGCCGTGGAGGTGCGCGCGGAAATTACCGATGTGAATCAGCAAACCCTCGCCGAAACCAAACGCTACGAAATTCCCGGTTCCAAGTTTTATCTCGGTGCCGAACGCGTGGACCGATTGGTCCGCGTGGGCTCCGAAACGCCCGTGAATTTAGTCGCAGTCTCCGCAGACGGAACGCCCTTCACCAAATCCGTCAACGCCACCGTCACCATAGAACGCGAGGCGTGGACCACCACCGCCACGCAATCGGGCAGCGGCGATCGTTCCGCACAAAACACGAAGTCCATCGTCCCGGTTCTGGCAAAGGACGTGACGCTCCAGGGCGCTCCAGCCGGAGCTGCGGGCGTGATTGCTTTCACCCCGACGGACACCGGCACGCATCTCGTCACCATCCGTTCCACCGACGAAAACGGTTCGCCTGTCGCCACGCGGATTCGGCTTGAAGCCTACGGCAGCGATTATGGTTGGGCCTACGAAGAGGGCGCGCGCGTGCGCCTGGTTCCCGACAAAAAAGAATATGCACCCGGCGAAACCGCGAAGCTCCTCGTCATGACGCCCATCGACGGCACCGCGCTCGTCACCGTGGAGCGCCGGAACATCCAGCGCCATTTCGTCACCAAACTCAGCAGCGCCTCGCCGTTGCTGGAAATTCCAGTCACGGAGGAGGACGCGCCGAACGTGTTCGTCACCGTTTCGCTCATCAAAGGTCTTAAAGACAATCAACGGGAAATCAAGGAGCCCGTTCTGAAACTCGGCATCTGCCAACTTCGCGTGTCGGATGCAAAAAACGGGCTCACCGTAAAATTCGCCCCAACCCGCGATACCGTGCGACCCGGCGAAGAATCCGTCATCGAAGGCGCGATCTTCGATGCAATAGGGAAGCCGGTTCAAAACGCGGAGGTCACGCTCTGGGCCGTGGACGAAGGCGTTCTACAGGTGGTCGGTTATGAAAATCCCAACCCGCTTCGCGCGCTGATGCCGCGTCAACCGCTCAGCGTGACCATGGGCAGCACGCTTCCCTACTTTTTGTCCGAAAATCCCGGAGCCCTCGACTTCGTAAGCAAGGGCTTCATGGCGGGCGGCGGCGGCGATTTTTCCGCCCTCGGCAAACTCCGCAAGGATTTCAACCCCTGCCCGCTCTGGCTCGGGGCGCTCACCACGGACGCGCAAGGCCTTTTCCGCGCGCGCTTCAACACGCCCGATACGCTCACCCGCTATCGCGTGCTTGCAGTGGCGCTTTCCGGTGCCGCGAAGTTCGGTGCAGGCACGTCCGCGCTCACCGTCAACAAACCGATCATGATCGAACCCGTCACACCACGCGTCGCGGCGGTCGGCGACAAACTGCGGCCCAAAGCCGTGGTTCACAACATGAGCCAGGTCGGCGGGCAATTTGAAGTCTCGCTGAAAACCGGGGCCGAAAGCAAAATCGGTGGAACCGGCCCATCGCAACGTATTGAAATCGCTCCAGGCGAAAGCAAAGCCGTGGTGTTCGATGTGGAAATGACGGACGTCGGCGAAGCCGTTTGGAACTGGAGCGCAAAACCCGTCTCGCTCGCGCCGGGTGCGCCAGCCAATGCGAAAAAGGAACTCGTGGACGCGGTCCAATCGAAGTTTCCCGTCAACTACCCCCTCCCGCTGTTCCGTCAGACGGGCTTCGAGCGAATCTCCGCGACCTCGCGCGACGCCAATCTGTTTGCGAAACTCGATCCCGCGCTCATTGCACGCGGTGCTGACGTGATTATCGAATGTTCCTACTCGCGCTTGAACGACGCAGCCGCCGCCGTGGAACAGGTGCTGCATTATCCCTACGGATGCGTCGAACAAACCACCAGTTCGCTGATGCCGTGGTTCGCAGTGCGCGAGTTGCGCGACGCCATTCCCGCGCTGAAAAAAACGGACGCGGAGATCGCGAAGGCTCTCGATTCCGGCGCGAAACGGCTGCTTTCCATGCAAACGGAATCCGGCGGTCTATCCTACTGGCCCGGTGATCGTGAGCCGGTTCTCTGGGGCAGCACCTACGGCGGCATGGGTCTGATTCTCGCAAAACGCGAGGGCGCTCCGGTTCCGGACGATGCGATCAAGCAGTTGCTCGATTATTTGTCATCCAACCTCGCAGAAACAAAATCGCCAGCCGAACGCATCCGCATTTTACACACGCTGGCCATGGGCGGCCGCGCCGATGTGGCGGCCATGGAGCAACTTGCGGCAAGTCCCGCCGCGCTGGACCCAAGCGCGCGGGCCGTTCTCGCGCTGGCGTTCCTTGAAGCCGGGGAAAAAGACGCTGCTCGCGCCATTCTAACTTCAAATGTTACGACGAAGTCCAACGAGCCGTGGCTGAGTTTTCTGGAACGCCGCCTGGACGTTCCGCTCGCCCTGCTAGCCTGGTGCAAAATTGATCCCACCAACAAACAGGTGGACAGCCTGGTGGATCAGTTGCTCGCGCTGCGGGACCGTCAGGGCCACTGGAACAGCACGCTCAACAACGCGTGGGGCCTCGCCGCGCTGGCCGCTTACGCCACCGCAGTGGAAGGCAAGGCGACGTTTGCGGAGATGGAAATTTCCGGCGCGGGACTGTCTGAGAAAATCCAACTCTCGAACGACAAAAAGTCGTGGCAGAAAAGCATCAGGCTTTCGGGCACAGACCCCATAATAGCGAAACTTACCAACGACGGGCGCGCCTTCTTCCGCATCAGCATCGCCAGTCGTCCGCCCATTGCGCCCGCGAAAGAATTCGACAACGGCTTTTCCATTCAGCGCAGCTATTTCCGTGTCACAGCGGATGGCAAAACTGAACCGCTCGTCGATCCGGTCATCGGTGATCTCATTCTGGTTCAGCTCCAGTTCAACGCGCGGAACCGCTTCGAATATGTCGCCATCGACGATCCCCTTCCCGCCTCGCTGGAAGCTGTGAACCCGGAGTTTTCCGAAGATGCAGCCGGTCGCGCCAATCTGCTGACCACCAACTGGATCGCCGACCGCACCGAATACCGCGACGATCGCGTGGTGTTTTTCCGGAACTACTACAATTCCGGAAAAGGCGAGGCCCGCTACTTCGCGCGCGTGACCGGCGTGGGCGATGTCGCTGCGCCTCCTGCACGGATCGAAGCGATGTATGCTCCCGACCGTCATGGATTGTCCGCGACCTCGCGGATCGAGACCAAGTGAGCCTCGCGAAAAACCGTGCCCCGGCATTTTGGCTGCGCATCGTCGGGATGCGCAGGCGCTGGTTTTTCCTTTCACCTACCGTCATCGTAGCGGCGTTGTACTGGGCCGTGCCATGGATGGTTGCCGTGCCCGGCAGCCTCACCGCTCCTCTGCCGGAAAGCCCGCGCTACACGGATCGCCACGGCGTTCTGCTGCGGGCTGATCTCGTGAAAAAAAGTTATCGCCACCGCTACACGCCCCTTGGCGAAATCCCCGGCGAACTCATTGCGTTCACCCTCGCGGCGGAAGACCGTCGGTTTTACCGGCACGGCGGCATCGATTTTTTAGCACTTCTGCGTGCGGCATGGGACAACATCACTCACGGACGCATTGTCTCCGGAGCATCAACGCTCACCCAGCAACTGGCAAAATTCTCACTGCCTCCGGCAAAACGTTCTTACCTCCGTAAACTGCAAGAAATGCTCATCGCACGCCGTTTGGAGATGACCTGGAGCAAGGATCGCATTCTCACCGAATACCTCAACCGCGTGGAATACGGCAGCATGACGCGCGGATGCGCTGCCGCAGCGTATCGTTTTTTTCAAAAACCGATTCAGCAACTTGCCCCCGGGGAATGCGCATTGCTCGCGGCTCTGCCCCAGGCACCCTCCCGCCTCAGCCCGCTGCGCCATCCCGAGCGCGCAGAATTTCGCAGGCAGTGGATTTTGGCGCGCACCAGCACCACGTCCGCAAAGCCTCTGCTCAATACAATCCTGCCCGGCCCCATCGCACCGCACGCCCTGAACATGCTGTCGCGCGCGAACGACCGGGGAGAAGTGCGCACCACAATCGACAGCGCCATTCAACGATCCCTTTCTAATATTCTCGCGGCTCAGATCGGTCGTTTGCGCGACTTCAACGTCGCTAACTCCGCCGGGATCGTCATCGACAACGCCACCGGCGACATCCTTGCGCTCGTGGGCACCGGTGATTTTTTCTCGCCGCGCGGAGGGCAAATCAACGGCGCCATCCGCCAACGCTCCGCGGGTTCGACCCTCAAACCCTTCACCGTGGCCGCTGCATTCGAGCGCGGCTGGGGACCATATAGCATCATCCCCGACGTGCTCACGCGCTATCCCGGTCCGGGCGGATTTTTTATTCCAGAAAATTACGACCGCCGCTACCATGGCCCGGTTCCCATTCGCAGCGCGCTCGCAAATTCCATGAACGCGGCGGCGGTCGCGTTGCTCAATCAGATCGGCGGCTCACCAACGCTAGTGGAAACGTTACGGCGCGCCGGTTTTCAAAATCTCCGCGCCCCGCAATTTTATGGACTGGGGCTCACCATTGGAAACGGCGAGGTGCGGCTTATCGACATCACCAACGCCTACGCAGCACTCGCGCGCGGCGGCGAATGGAAACCGCCACGTTTAAGAATTGATGATTCCCCCGCGGCATCGCGCTCCATTTTCAGCGCCGAAACAGCGTTCCTGATCGCCGATATCCTCTCCGACAACGCAGCCCGGAGCGCGGCGTTTGGCGTTGAATCACCGCTCCGTCTGCCTTTTCGCTGCGCGGCAAAAACCGGCACCAGCTCGGATTTCCGCGACAACTGGTGCATCGGATTCACCACCCGATACACCGTGGGAATCTGGATGGGAAATCACGACCGCACTCCGATGCGCGGCGTCTCCGGAATCACGGGCTCCGCATTCGCGTTTCAAGAAATCATGCAAACGCTCCACGAAAAACAACCGCCGACTGATTTTATCGCACCTCCGACGCTGATGCTTGCTTCCATCGATACAAGGACCGGCCACCTCGCTTCGCCCGGCCCGTGGACCCGCATGGAATGGGTGCAAAAATCACAACCGCCAGCGACTGCCTCCGCCGCCGACTATGCTCCGGGAGACAATGCGATAATCGACGACGCCACCTACGCGGAGTGGTTCCGAAGCCCTGACCATCGGCACACCAGCGGCGTCTCATTGGCTTCCAGCCTGCGTCTGCAACTCGTCTCCCCGCGTTTGCTCTCCCCGCAACCCGGCACGACCTACGTTATCGACCCGGAGCTTCCCGGATCATCACGCACGCTCCCTTTGGTGAGCAACATCTCCAACCCCGAATGGAGCAGCCCCACGCTCGCCATCCGAAATATGCACGGCACCACGATGGTCACGCTCGTGCCCGGCGAACATCAAATCACCCTGCGCGACACCACCACCGGACTGCAAAACCAAGCCGACATCGTGGTGAAACAGAGGTAGCATCGCCCGCACGTCGTCGCCACGATATGCCTGTTTTCATGATTCCCTTTCTCGAACTCAAACCCGGTTACCTCGAATACAAAGACGCTTTCGACGAGGCATACCATCGCGTCATGGATTCCGGCTGGGTGCTCCTTGGCGAAGAGCTTGAGGCATTTGAAAATGAGTTCGCCGCCTACTCCGGAGTAAAATACTGCGTCGGCGTGGGCAACGGACTGGACGCATTGCATCTGGTGCTCAAGGCATGGAACATCGGCCCCGGGGATGAGGTGATTGTTCCGTCGAACACCTGCATCGCGAGCTGGCTGGCGGTTTCCAATGCCGACGCAACTCCCGTGGCGGTGGAACCCTGCGAAACCACCTTCAATCTTGATCCTGAAGGTATCGAAGCGGCAATTACCTCGCGAACCAAAGCCATCATGCCCGTGCATCTTTATGGCCAACCCTGCGACATGGATCCCATTTTGGAAATCGCATCACGCCACGGCCTGAAAGTCCTCGAAGACAACGCCCAAGCCCATGGCGCGCTTTATAAAAACCGAACAACAGGCGGGTTGGGCGATGCTGCTGGCACCAGTTTTTATCCGACAAAAAATCTTGGCGCATTCGGCGATGCGGGTGCCGTGACAACGAATGATCCCGAACTTGCACATCGCGTTCGCATGCTGCGCAACTACGGGTCGAAAACGAAAAATCACCACGAACTGCAAGGGATAAACTCACGCATGGATGAACTCCAGGCAGCGTTCCTGCGAATCAAACTCCGCCACCTTGACGAATGGAATGCCCGCCGCCGTGCGTTGGCCGATGTTTATCTGGCCTCGCTCGCGCGAGGGTCTTCCACCTCGAATTTTGCCCTCCTGCCCTTCGTCCCCGCATGGGCGACTCCGGCGTGGCATCTTTTTGTCATCCGCCACACACGACGCGACGCTTTGCAAAAACATCTGGCAGACTGCGGCATCGGCACCCAGATCCATTATCCGGTCCCGCCCCACCGCAGCGAAGCCTATGCGGGAACAAAAAACATCCCGTCTCACCTGCCCATCGCCGAGGCCTTGGCCGAAACCGCGCTCAGCCTTCCCATGGGCCCGCACGTTTCCAAAGAAGTCCCGGCATTAGTCGCAGAAGCTATGAGAAGTTTCGAGCCATCCGAAGCTTGACGAAGCGCCATCGTTTTCTGCTTTCGCACTTTTCACCTCCAGCATTTCCCGCTGATACTGCGGCATGACCAACCCCAGTGACACACGGCGCAACCGGGACCTTTGCGTTCTAAGCCTCTGCTTCGCGCTGTTTGCCTTGGTTTTTCACCTGGGCAGTGCGGCCAAAGGATTCTCTTTTTACCGGGATCAACATCTTGGAACCGCACTGATCTACGCCAAGGATGGCGTGGATTTTCTCAAGCCCGTCATTGTGGGATTCAACGCCACCGGCACGCCCACTCCGCAGGAACCACCGATCTGGCAGGCGCTTGCCGGCCTCGCGATGAAATTTTTCGGACCATGGTGGGGTTGGGCCAACGTGGTTTCACTCCTCGCGTTCGCCACGGGGTTGTGGCCTCTTTTTCAAATCGCGAGGGCGCACCTCGGAGAACGCGTCGCGTGGTGGTCTCTGATTTGTTTTTTGGCGCAACCTCTAATGATCGTTTGTTCAGGTTGGGCGGCGACAGACGGAATGTGCGTCGCCAATTTTCTGTGGTTCATGTACTTTGCAGACCGGATGCTGCGCAGCGGTTCGTGGCGGTGGTTCGTTCCCAGTGCATTGTCCGGCGCACTGCTGGCACTCATGAAATTACCCTACTTCATGTCGGCGGGCATCGCTCTGGGCCTGCTGCTTTTGCTGCAATATCCGAGGGAGAAAACCCGATGGATTCAATTGATCGGCGTTGCGCTGCTTGCAGGAATCGCTTTTGCATTTTGGACTCGATACACGGATGCCTGCGCGGCGATTGCTGTTTATCCGCACGTCGAATTGCGCGTTTCAAAAAGCGAGGGTATGCGAAATTTCTACTTCGGCACATGGGACTACCGGCTTGATCCAAAAAACTGGGTCAAAGGCGGGTGGACTGCACTGAACGTGCTCTGGGGCAGCTTCGCTCTCGCCGCCGCCGCGATTTGGTCGCTCCTTTTTGTCCGCAATCCCATCGCGCGTTGCTGGCTCGTTGGCGCGTTGGTCACCACCTTGGTATTCACAAAACTGGTGCTGATCCATCGCCACTACTACGCGCTCTACGCTCCCGCTGCGGCACTGATCACCGGGGCCGCGATCGCTTCGCTCGAAAACAGACTTTCCCTCGCGAATAGCATAAAAAAACATCTCTTCGTCGCGCTCAGCGGCATCGGATTATTCATCGCGACGATCCAAGGACTGATCGGCATGGAAGTGGTCTTAAACTTTGATCCCTACATGAAACAGGCGGCTGCGGAGATCCGGAAACACGTTTCCGCCGAAGACAAAATACTCGTGCTAGGCGGCGGTTGGGGTGGAGACGCCCTGATTCATGCCTCGCGCCAGGGCCTTTCGCTCAAGTCTCTCGATATTCTCAAGTCTCCAGAGGATATCGCCAGGTTGCAGAGTTTGGGTTTTAACAAACTCGTTGTGATGAGCGAAAGCCCGCTCCTCTGGGCACTCAAAGTCACCAACCCCGGAAGCGCCACGCTTCAAAGAAGCACCTGGAACGATAACCTCGATTCGATCCCGGCGGATTGGCCTACCATTTTTGAATCTCCAGATTTGCTCATCAAATCTTTTTAAAAAGCAGCTCAGGTCCCCCAAATATCGCGTGAATTCGCATGCGTGGAATTCGTCATCTGAACGGCGATGAGTACGATCACTCCGATCAAACATGCCACTGCGATGAGTATCGGCACAACGATGGCCCACACCAGATAAAGGCTCATCTGTAGA
>Ga0105048_10005534_pt1 | contig 20413 bp, 23 predicted proteins | sample MAT05_FD_78382 | JGI IMG/M metagenome (GOLD analysis project Ga0105048, IMG submission 78382) | Freshwater microbial communities from Lake Fryxell liftoff mats and glacier meltwater in Antarctica - MAT-05 | ecosystem: Environmental > Aquatic > Freshwater > Ice > Liftoff microbial mat | place...
CCGGTGCAGCCACAAGAAAGCGGAGTCAAAGGCGATTGATGTTTCCATCGCAATCAAAGACCGCAGCGTACGCGACGGACGAATTACGCCAAAAATTGTGTCATTCTGGCTTTTGTTCTTGCTTTCTTCTTATCGACCATCTAAAAGTTAACTAATCGCGTAGAGCCTCTTTCGCAAACGGTATTTCTCTTTCGCGAACGCCCATGCTTCGGAAGCACGGACGTTTGCTTTCCGTTGTGATGGCCACTCGCCATGACAACGGATTCCAATCAGTTTGCGGTATCTTCCTTTATTGCGTGTTGTGGATTCTGTTTTTATCTTCATCTTTCCGAGGACTCGGATTATGCGAAGCTACGTTCATGGTGGCGTCAAGCCACAAACCCAGCGTGGATTCACGCTCATCGAGCTTTTGGTGGTGATTGCGATCATCGCAATCTTGATCGGGCTGCTGTTGCCCGCAGTACAAAAGGTTCGCGAAGCCGCCGCCCGCATGACGTGTACGAACAACCTAAAACAAATCGGCCTCGGCGTGATGAACTACGAGTCGAGTTTCGGCTATCTGCCGCCGAGCATGAACAACCGCGGCATGACCTCCGACGTGATGATTCTGCCATACCTCGAGCAAGACGCCCGGTTCAGGATCTGGGAACCGACCCAGAGAGGTGCGGGGTCGTTCTGGTGCTCGAACCTTCAGCCCGTTTTGCGCGGGTACGGCCCCGCAACGGCTACCGTGTTCGCGGCGGAAGGCAACATCAAGACGTTCCTTTGCCCGTCGGGCGTTCCGCCGGAATCGGCCGCGAATATGCCGCAATTGCGCGCGTGGGGTTTACGCGGGATCGACTTCCCGAACACTGGCGCTTGGGCAACTGCTGGCGCGGCCCCTCCTGCAATGAGTACGACAACATTTACCTTCACCGGTTCGACGATAACGGTTACTTCAACTGGCAAAAACAACTACGCGCTCAACATCGGCTTTTGCTCGGATCCTTCAGGCCCGGATAACGGCTACCGCGGGCCATTTCGGTACAACGGCGGTTCCGGAAGAGGCATACCGATCCTCGGGATTACCGACGGAACGAGCAACACACTGGGTTGGGCAGAAACCGCTGGCGGGCTGACGTTTATTGGCACGGCTAACGAGGGTTGGACCATGAACCCGGTCGGGCACTCGTTCTTCGCCAGTAACTTTCGTTCATGTTCGTCGCCGAGTGCGGGTTGCATCAAAACCCCCGCAGGTCGTAATCTCGGCAGTGGGCGTCCCGGCAGTCTTCACGCGGGTGGCCGATACAACGCTGCGTTCATGGACGGCTCGGTCCGGTCCCTTGCAGGCGACCTAGACTTCGGTACGGTTTACGTACCAATCTGTGGTGCAGCCGATGGCGAATCGATCAATCTGGATTAATCCACTGAAACATCGGTCTTAGATAGTGATCAGCGGTTCGTTGCTAAGAACCGCTGATCACTCATATGAATTTCTTTGTACATCCATCATTTCACGAAGGACAACCACAATGCGACGAATTCTGGTTCCGGCTCTGTTTACAATCGGTATGGTATTTTCAACCGGCTGCTCGGACACCAAGAACAGCAATCCTAAGCCTGCTGACCCGAACAAGGTGAACCCGCGAATCAAGGAATCTGGTACGGGAGAAGGGGGCACACCAAAAACGCCGGTGCAGCCACAAGAAAGCGGAGTCAAAGGCGATTGATGTTTCCATCGCAATCAAAAAGTATGTTTTTCGCCGTTGATAGTGACACTTTCTACGAATGCGAAAATATCTTGTTCTGGTAGCCGCAGGTCTTCAGCCTGCGTTTTCCACCGGCAACGATTGTCTATATCGATTCTGAGAACATGGGTAATGTTGACACGCCTCTCCCCGTTCGCGGTGTTTACTGTAAAACCGCGATATGCCTTTATCGTCGCTGCCGAACCTGCTTTCGCTTTCGCGCGTCCCCCTCGGGATCGTGCTATTCGCATGCATGAGCTACGAGCAGTGGCTCGTAGGCCTCGTCGTTTTCCTCGTGGCTACGCTCACCGATTGGCTCGATGGCTGGCTCGCGCGGCGCTGGAATCAAGTCTCGCTCGTCGGCCGCAACCTCGACCCGCTCACCGATAAGTTCCTCATCTGCGGCGCGTTCATTTACTTTATCCCGATACTGTCCGCAGGCATTCTCCCGTGGATGGTCACGGCCATCGTCGGCCGGGAAATCCTCATCACGGGCCTACGCGGCATCGTCGAAGCGACGGGCAAAACCTTCGCAGCCGACCGTTGGGGCAAGATCAAGATGGCCCTGCAATGTGCGGTCATCATCGGCGCACTTCTGTTACTTTGGCTAAAACAATCTCAGATCGCGCCCGAGACGTGGCCCACGCTCGACATCGTTCAATTGGCGCTACTGTACGCGATGTTGCTCGCCACCATCGGCAGCGGGTTGCAATATATCGTAAAAGCAGCGAAGATGCTGGCGTGATTGCGAACTTTCCCATCGGAGTTGCGGCGAACATGGCAAAAATGACCAAAGAGACGATCAACGTCGGCTTCATCGGCGCGGGCGATATCGCGATCCTTCATGCGAAGGCGGTGCAAAAGACGCCGGGGGCGAAACTCGTGGGCTTGTGGAATCGTTCGCAAGATCGCGCGAAGGAACGTGCGGAGCAATTCGGTTGCAAAAACTACGTTTCGCCCGAAGCCCTCGTGCGCGACCCGAACATCGATGCGGTGTTCGTGCTAACGAATTTGGAATCGCACCTCGAATATACGAAGCTGGCGCTCGATCATGGCAAACATGTATTGGTGGAAAAACCAGTCGGCATGAATGTCGGCGAGATACAGGAAATGAAAACCGCTGCCGATGCGAAGGGCCTCATTTGCCTGCCGGGGCACAATTACATTTACGAATCGAGCATGAACCGGACGCGCGAACTGATCGATGGCGGCGACCTCGGCAAGATCGTCTCTGCGTATGTTATGTATAATATCCACCACCCCGAAGAAGTCGCGAAACGCTACCCTGGTGTCGTGCGGCAAATCCTCACGCACCATTCGTACATCCTCGTATATCTCCTCGGCGCGCCGGTCGAACTGTGTGCCATGAAAGCGACATTGCACTATCAGGAATATACCGAAGAAGATATTGCCATGGTGCAAATGCGTATGAAGAACGGCGCACTCGCACACTTCTGCGCGAGCTTCGCAGCCGACGATCACGCCGCCGACCCGTGGACGGTGATGGTCAAAGTCATCGGCACCGCAGGCAGTACGCGCTACAGTTACCGCGACCATGTGGAGATTAAGCCGGGCCTCGTTCATAGCCAAACTTACACGGCCTACCAAGGTTCGGTCATGAATGAAGTGCGTCACTTCCTCATCGATTGTTTGCGGATGGGCGGGCAACCGCTCTCGACACTCGAAGACGCGATCACCGCACAGAAAATGATCGAGGCCGCCGAAGAGTCGATCGCCAAGCGCACGATCGTGACGATGTAACGGCGCGAGAATTGCAGCAAACTTCCTGAAGGATATCCACATGCATCTCACTGGAGCAGATCACATGATTTCCGTTTCGCGTCGTCGGTTCTTAGTGGCCACTGCGGGCGCAGGCGTGGCTACTTATTGGCCAACGTCGAACACATACGCGGCGGCCGACCCGAAGGAGCTTCAGGCGGTGCTCGATAAAGCCTACGGCTTTTTGAAGTCGAAGCAGAAGGACGACGGCAGTTTCGCGCCACCGCAAGCCGGGGAGCCGGGCGTGACCGCACTGACCGCTGCCGCTCTCGTTCGCGCCGGGTTCGATGCCAACGACGACGTGGTCGTCAAGGCACTGAAGTATATGGAGAAAGCCGTCAAGGGCGACGGTGGCGTGTATAACAAGGGACTCGCAAACTATACGACCTGCCTCGCGGTCATGGCATTCAAGGAATCGAACGCGAACAAGAAGTACGATGCCGTCATTAGTGGCGCGTCGAAGTTTTTACGAACCTTGCAGTTCGGCGATGGCGATGTCGACGACAAGGACGTGAAGTTCGGCGGGGCCGGTTACGACAAGAAGGGCGGCAAGGGCGGACCAGATTTGTCGAACACGCACTTCTTCATGGAGGCACTCTTAGCCAGCGGCGCGAAGACCGACGACCCTGCCATCAAGAAGGCACTCTCGTTTATTAGCCGTAGTCAGAATCTGCCGGGTGAGTTCAACGATCAAGAGTTCGCGAAAAAGACGACGAACGATGACAGGGGTGGCTTCATCTATAACCCGCTTGCGGCCAGCGATGAGAAGAACGAGAAGCGGACCGCCGCCGGTGGTTTGCGGAGCGAAGGCGGCATGACCTACGCGGGCCTCAAGAGCTTCCTGTATGCGGGCGTGGGCAAAGACGATCTGCGCGTGCAGGCCGCACTGAAATGGGTGCGTGCCCACTATACATTAGACGAGAACCCCGGTATGGGGCAAAATGGCCTCTTCTACTATTACCATACATTCGCAAAAGCGATGGATGCGGTGGGAGAAGACAATTTCGCCGACGCGAAAGGAGTGAAGCACGACTGGCGCAAAGAACTCTTCGAAGTGCTGAAAGTCAAGCAGAAGTCCGACGGCAGTTGGGCCAACGATAAGAGCAAAGCCTTCCTCGAAAACCTACCCGAACTCGCCACCGCATTCGCGGTGATAGCGTTGAGCTATTGCAAAAAGTAAGCAAAGATACGACCCATCGCGTCTCAACGGGTCGGGTCCGAAATTTAACGTTTTACGGCTTCAAGTCGCCTTCCAAGACGAAGTCGAACGTGTTGCTGCCCGATTTCACTTCGGCTTTCAATTTGGATGTGTCTGCCGAGAAATACTTCTTGGGGATCAGCGGCTTGCCCGGCATTTGCATCGTTTCGGCGGCGGCCTCCGCTTTCGCTAAATGTTCGGGCAACGGCGGCGGCGGACCGGTGAGGGAGATCGCCACGCGGCACGACCCGATCGGCGCGCCGTCTCTTGAGCCGTAGGTGTTTAGCGTGTAAATGCCGTCTTGATCCGTTTTGCCCAGCGCGGGAATCGTACCGAGTTTATCGGGCACGAACGAAACCGACGCGTTCGCGACCGGCAACCCCAAATACGTGATTCGGCCCGTCACCTTCGCAACCGGCACGCCCGAAGAACCACACCCGAGCGGCACTAACAACACGATGAGCGATAGTAATCTGTACATGGTGTTACCCTGTAGGAAATCTCTAGTTCTCGACGTTGACTTCGCCGCCGGCGCGGCTGCCGAGCGCGTTGTACGTGAACGAGTTAATGCTGTTCTGAATCTGTCGCACCGAGCCGTCGCCCATACAGACTAAGACGCCACCCGTGTGACGGCTGTTGAAACCACGGCCCATCCAGCTCGCCGCCTGACCGGCACAGGCATCGACTGACATTCCAGCCGTTGTGGTGCAGATATTTAACTTCCAGTTCGGTGGCAGGCTCGTTCCGTTAACCGATCCCGTACTGGACATCCAGATCGAACTACCCGATGAGACGCTCCATTCGGAATGCCCGATAGCGATCGTGTTGCTGAGGCCGTCGGTGATCGACGCAAAGCGAACGCGGGCCGCAACGCCCAAGTAATCGAACAGCCCGCGGTGATTGATGCCTCCGCCAAAACCTTGACCCGGTTCGGGGCACGGCGCAGTCGCCGTCACGGTATTATTGCTCGCGCAACCACCGCAGCCGTACTGGGCTTTCGCGCCATCGCCGCCGAACGGGTCGGTCGCAGACGATGCCATATTGTTGAACCCGTCGCCGTAACTGCCAACGTAACTCGGGTGAAATCCCCGATACCGAGTCGCCGTGTCGCCATCACCCGCGCCGGTATCGCCGGAAATTTGTGGGCAACCGCCAACGGGCAGCGTGCGGTTCGTGCTCATGGCCGAGGTGTTCGGATCGCTCGGGCATTGCAGGGCCGGGATGCGCGACTGTCGGACGGCCGCCATCGCCTGGCAGGTGACGTTCACATCGAAACGAATCTGGCGGAACAGGTTGTCTTGCTCGATGTACGGCAGCAATCGCGGCCACAAGCCCCAACCGAACGTGAAACCCTGAACCGGAGGAAGACCATCGTTGACATCGTGGTAGCCGTGCAGGCCGAGGCCGAGTTGCTTCAAGTTATTGGAGCACTTGGCACGTGCCGCCGCCTCGCGAACCTTTTGCACCGCAGGTAACAGTAGGCCGATGAGAATCGCGATAATCGCAATCACCACCAGAAGCTCGATGAGTGTAAAACCCCGACGTAAACGGAACATGATAAACCCTTGGGATGTGAAGGAGAGTATTTAGAAGAAATTACCATAAACAGACGACAAATGAAGTACAAGAAGAAAATCGGAATTCGCGGTCGGAAATCATTCCTCCGATACGATGTCCACGCCTCGTTGAACGTCGTCACCAGCCCCATCACCTCGACTTCGCCACACTGCCGCAATATGTGCAAAGCCTACGCCGAGTCTTTGCCCGAACTCCACGACAACAATGCTTTTGGCTTCATACTCCCACCACTTGGCTGAGGCAGCGAGCGGGGGGAAGGCCATTCGGGAGCGGGTGAGTGTCCGGGTGAAGCGCGTGGGCGATGATCTCGAGGCTGTCCACGAGGCGTGGCCCCGGTCGGCTGAAGTAGGGGTTCCCGTCCGTGACATACACCCGGCCGGCTCGCACGGCAGGCAGGTCGGCCCAGCCGGGCAACGCCGTGAGGCGCGGTACATCTTCGAGGGTGCGTTCCGTGGTGAAGCCGCAACAGGCGATGAAGAGAACGTCCGGGCGGGCGTCGAGGACTTCCTCCCACGTTAGTCTCCGCGATAGTCGGCCCGCTTGACCGATGACTTCGTCGCCGCCCGCGATCCGGATCAGTTCCGGCGACCAGTGGCCGCAACTAAACGGCGGGTCGAGCCATTCCAGCAAGACGACGCGGGGGCGGTCGGCCACCATTTCTGAGCGGGTCGCGACGGCGTCGATTCGCCTGCGCATCGCAGTAATTACGACTTCCGCCCGATCTGCCACGCCGGCCACTTGCCCAACGGCCCGGAGCGTGTCCATGACGTCTTCGAGCGAGATCGGTTCGAGATTGATGACATTTGGGCGGCCCGGCAACGCACAGGCGGCGGCGGTTACCTCGGCTTCGGCCACGGCGCACACATCGCACAACGCTTGCGTGACGAGAAGATCCGGTCGCAGGCGTTCCAGCGTCGGCATATCGAGTGTGTACAGCGCCCGCTGCGTCTTCAGCCGTTCGCGCACCAGTGCGTCGATGTCGGAACTGGACGCATCGTGCGGGATCAGCGTCCGCGTGACCTTCGACAAGTCGCGCACGAAGTGGGGGTAATCGCATTCGTGCGTAACACCAACGAGGTCGTCGCCGAGGCCGAGTGCGCAAACGATCTCCGTTGCGCTCGGGAGTAATGACACGATTCTCAAGTCGAATCTCTGTGAGGCGGGGCTTCATACCATAGCCCAGGCTGAGACATTTTAGTATAGCCCTGGGCGCATCGGGTGAATCCGGATCCACGTTGTGGCTTATCGCATCGCATCGCCGCGACAGGAACCGCTTCGGCGGTTTTCCGCAGCACGCGCTTGCGGACGGGTCGTGGCGACCTTCGACGATTTTTGGCGTCGGATATATCAGAATCCTCGAAGTGGCTTTAACAAGAGTATGTCAACAGTATTTTCTTGAGAGTCTCCCCGTTTCGACTGCGGACCTGTCACTCATCGCGTCGGAATCGCTTGCTGTATAGCACAGTTACGGAAGGCAGTAACTTCACACGACATTCATTTCTCATTCGCTTGTCGCTCACATAGCATCCATAATCTAGCCTGACGCCTAAAGCCGTACTGTGGAGGAAAGACTGTGTCTGCGTATTTCCGAACGAGCGTGTTGTCGCTGGTTATCGCATCCTTCCTGATGATCGCATCCGGATGCGGAAAGCCCACGCTCACGACGCTGAAGGGTAACGTCAAACTGAATGGGCAGCCCGTACCCAAATGCAGAGTCGCCCTTTTCCCCGACGTTTCCGAGTTCGATCCTGAAAAGCACGGTTTCGGCTCCGGCATCTGCGACGAGAACGGGAACTACGAAATCCAGCACCCGCAGGGTGGCAAAGGGATTTTCCCCGGCACGTACAAAGTGATGTTCATCCTGTGGGTCGACAACAAGGGTAAAATTCTCCCGCACGACACCAAACCGAGCGAAGTGCCGGGTGGCGTGAAAAACAAGTTCCCGGAAAAATACGAAAATCTCGCCACCACTCCCGAGCGCGTGACTGTGCCTTCTGGTGGTACTACCAAAGACTTCGATATCTCCGGTTGAACCGCGGGATGCGACCGCTTCGTTCCTTGTCTTTTCCTTGTTTCATGAGGTGTTTCCGATGACGAAGATTCGCAACCGTTCGGCGTTTACGCTGATCGAACTGCTGGTGGTGATTGCGATCATCGCGATCCTGATCGGACTGCTGTTACCGGCCGTGCAAAAAGTCCGCGAAGCGGCGGCCCGCACGCAATGCGTCAACAACCTGAAGCAGCAAGGCATCGCCTGCCACGCTTTCCACGATGTCCACGGCGGTTGGCCGCTGGGTGCCGAGTTCGGCTCAGGCTCGGCATGGACCGCGTACATTCTGCCGTACATGGAACAAGACAACGCCTTCCGCGCCCTGACGCTCAAGGAAGACAGTACGGTCAACGCCGACTACGCCTGGCCGCTGCCGGGCATCGCTTCGGACATCGGCAGTGCCGATCCGGACATACGCAACATCGCGGTTTGCGAAATCCCGTTCAAGACCTTCCGTTGCCCATCGGCTGGCCTGCCCGAAGGCGTCGCCGATATCTCCGGCGATAACTGGATTTGCCAACGCCGCGCTCCAGCGAGCTACCTCGGCTGCGTTTCCGGTCGCATTGTGGTCGATCGTCGTCCCGTCTCCGGGGTCCGAATGTACAACGGCACTACGGGGACCGTCGAGAAAATCGACGACCTCGATGGCATCTTCATCTCAAAGGGCCTCGGGCAACGCGTCAATCACGCCGGCAGCCTGACCAACAGTATGTCCAACGGCGTGACGATGGTCACCATCACCGATGGCACCTCGAACACCATCGCCATCGGCGAGGCACTGTTCGATATCAGGGACATCCCCCTGATGGGCGCGATCCGCGAAGGGCAAGCGATCAGCGATCCGGCCGCTCGCAAAGACCACTGGGCTATCGGGTCGGACGACTTCGACACCACCGGTATGGGCGATATGTCCGAAATGCTCGGTTCGACCGGCGTCGGCATGAACCTGCCCAAAGTGCCCGCCGGTAGCAGCGCATTCGATGCCTACGAACTCAGCTACGGCAGTCGCCACACGGGCGGCGCAAACTTCCTCTTCGCCGATGGCTCGGTGAAGTTCCTCCGCGACACGCTCGCCCTGCCCATTTACAGCGCACTCGGCACCCGCAACGGGGGCGAAATCGCCAACGCCGATTAATCGCAACTCTCTATTTCACCGCGACGCGCAGTCCCCGAAACGGGCTGCGCGTTCGGCATATTCGCTGCTCCACCAGACGAAGCGAGTTTTCACTTTCACGACAGCTTGAGACACTTTTCGGCGAACGGAAATTACGGCTACGCGCACAACTCGTAGGCGACGAGGGCGTATAGCGCGGGTTGGTTTCATCCCAGCAGGCTGATTTTCTGCCCGACTTTCCAGTCGCGTTCGATGGGACGATCGCGCATCACTTCGTTGTAAAGCGTATCGCGCTCGACGGGTATGCGGCCCGCTTCCTCGATGATCCGACGCAGGTCCGTCACGGTCAGTTCTTGCGGCGATTCGCTGCCGGCGGCGTGGTAGATCGTTTCGTGAACGACGGTGCCATCAATGTCGTCGGCCCCGAAGCTTTGTGCAGTCTGCGCGATCGGGATCGTCAGCATCTGCCAGTAGGCTTTGATATGCTGGAAGTTGTCGAGCATCAGGCGGCCAATCGCGATCATGCGCAAATCCATCGTGCCCGATGGCTTCGGCAGATTCTGCCCGAGCGTGTTGTTTTCCGGGTGAAACGCGAGCGGGATGAACGTCTGGAAGCCACCGGTGATGTCTTGCAGGTCGCGTAGCTTCAGCATGTGGTCCATGCGGTGTTCGGGCTTCTCGATGTGGCCGTACAGCATCGTCGCGTTCGACTTGCCGCCGAGTTCGTGCCATTCGCGGTGAACCCGCAGCCACTGTTCGCCGTCGGCTTTGTAATCGCACAAGATCGAGCGAATATCCGGGTGGAAAATCTCCGCCCCCCCGCCGGGCAGCGACCCGAGGCCGACCGATTTCATATCGGCGAGCAGTTCTTTCGTGGGGCGCTTCGTCAGTCGCTCGAACCAGTCCCACTCGACCGCCGTCCACGCTTTCAGGTGCAGTTCCGGGTACGTATCGTGGATGGTTTTGATGATGTTGCGATACCATTCGTACGGCAACTGGTGGTGCAGCCCACCGACGATGTGCATCTCGGTCGCCCCTTGTTCGTGGGCGTCGCGGGCACGTTGCAGAATCTGCGCATCGGTCATCACGTACGCGCGATCCGACTTCAAATCCGCACGAAACGAGCAGAATTGGCAGCGATAGACGCAGACATTCGTCGGGTTGAGGTGCTGATTGACGTTGTAATACGTGACGTTGCCGTTCAACCGTTCGCGGACGCCGTTCGCCAGTTCGCCGAGTGTGAACAGGTCGGCGTGCTGGTCGAGGTACATGCCGTCGTCGAACGTGAGCCGTTCGCGGTTGTGAACTTTGTCGGCAATGGCCGCGATTCGCGTGTCAGTTGGCATGGGAGAGACCCTTCAGTTACGATTCTATCCATTAGAATAGGAACCGAATCGCCAGACGGTGGGCAACGGTTACCGTTCGTTCACTTTCACGATTTCGACGGCCGGTTTGGCCATCAGCACGCGGATGAGCGGCAACACGGGTGCGAGCGATTTTTCGTTATCCCACGATGTATCGGTGATCTTGATGTGCCCCGGCCCGATCGAGCCTTGGCCGCGGGTGCCATCGAGCGCGAGCCACTGGCCCTCGGCGTAGACTTCGTACCACATGTGATACGCGAGGAACGCCTTGCCATTGCGATCCGTGGCGTACACCAGCCCATACACCGTGCGGCTGGAGATGTCGAGCGCCCGGCACATGCCCGCCGCCAACACGCCGAACTCGGTGCAGTCGCCGTTGAGCGTCTTCGCGACTTCGCTCGCCGTGGCCTGCGCTTGCGAAAACTCGATGCCGCGCATGTTCTTGAACACCCACGTTTCCACGGCTTTCGCTTGCTGCCAAGGCGTTGACCCCGCAGGCATCCCGGCCACGGCGGCCTTCGCGTGTGCCTTCACGCGGTCGTCCTGCCAGTCGATGAAGAAGCTGTTCGAGAGATACTCCGGGCCGGGGACTTTCTCGGGTACCGCGAGTTTCTGAATGCCGCGAATCGCACTCACTTGCAGGTCGAAGGTCTTCTTCGCCTTGTCGATGTTCTGGATGATCTGCCGGCCATCTTGCGGGATCGCCGACTCCGGCTCGGCTTCAGATTCCATCGTGATGCGGTAAACCGCCGAAGCCGCTTCGTGCAAATTCGGCACGGGGCGAGCGAGCACGATCGACTGGGCATCGAAGATTTCGACGAGCTTCGTGGCGGGACGCAGCGCGACGTCTTTCGTCGTCCGCATGTACGTGATGCGCCCGCCGAGTGCGGCCATGTCCTGATCCATACGCACCATCTGGAACGTGTCCGGATCGCACCAAATCGTACCGGGTGGCATCTTGAATACCACACGGCCCTGCTTGTCTTTCAGCTCTTGCATGACCGCTTCGAGGCGGAGGAGCTTGCGCGGTTTCTCGCCTTGAATCAGCGCCACCGTCTCGATCGCTTTCGCGGTCACCGTGGTCTTGATCGCCTGGTTCAATCGTCCTTCGTAGACCGAATATTCGAACGACTCGCCGGGCTTCGGCTTGCGATCCGCGAACAGCGTGGCTTCCTTGGCGACGCCGAGAACGCCTTCGGGCCACGGCACACTTTCGGCCGCCGCCGCCGCGCCTTCGCCCTTGACGATGAGCGTCCGGCCATCGACTTTTCCCGTTATGGACAGTGTCTGATTTTTACCGACTTCGTAGCGCATCCGCACCGTCAGCACCGCCCCTTCGACCGTCTCCATCGTCGCGTCTTCGGTCCATTGTTCGACCGGTTGCCCGAACCGCGAGACGTTCATCCGGAACATCTTCGTGGCATACACGTACTTTTTGCCATCGTGGTCGTGTTCGCGAACGATCACGTGAAAGTAGCCAATTTTCAGGCCCTTCAGGTACGCAACGTCCCACGTTTCGAGGACGACTTTGCCCTTTTCTGCGTCGGCTTTGGCGTCGGCAGCGGGCTTCGGTGCGGTGCCATCGGCAACCGGTTTTGGGTCCGACACCGGTACGGGGTCGAGACTCGAACCGGTGGCGGGCCTGACCGGTTTGGAACCTTTGCCGTTATCCGAATCGAGTTGCCGGGGCGTCGGCATCGTCGCAGCCGGCGCGCCGTAACGAAGTGGGCGAATCACGAGGAAGCCGTCTTTGTCCGGGATCACTTCCGGGGCGGATTTGGTAGTGCCGTTTTTGGGCCGAATGACGATCTTGCCATCGGTCGGTTCCTCCGCACTCGCGGCGAGGCAAGTGGCAAAGGCGAAAATCGCGAGCAGGCCGTTCATACGCATCGTTGGTCCCTCTGCTACTTCCATTCACCGGTATCGACAGAACGCAATTCGGGCATCACTCGTTGATCGATCGTCACCGATCATTATTATCGCGGTGTGTTCTATTTCAACCGCATTCGTAACGACCCGCACGCGCCGTTTTACCCACACGGCCAGAATCTTCAAAATTTCCGTGCGATTTCCTCATCGCGTCGCATTGAGTGGTCTAGAATTTGACGCCTCGGTCGACCGGAGATCGATTCGAAGGGTATGTTCTTGCTGGCCAAACGCAGCAACCGACACCCCACGATCCACCCCACCGACGGCTGCTCTTCCAAACGGGACCGGCATCCCGCAGACGAGAGGTTTCTCCGTGAACGGTGACCGACTTTCCTCGCACTTGCAGCGTAAACAATACGGTGATTTTACACTCACCGAGGCCGTCCGCCCTGCGCCCGACGTGCCCGTGCGACCGCGGCAAGGTTATCGCATTCACATCTATCGCAACCGCGAAAGCCGGTTCCGCCTGCCAATGTTGACCGCATCGGTTTCCGCAGAATTATTGTTCGATACCTTCCTCGCACTGCTCGAACCGCTCGGCGACACGCTCCACGTCGTACTCGAAAGCAGTCACCTCCAGCACGGCGACGATCTCCGCGAGATTCGCCGCAACGGCATCGATGCCCCCGTGCTACTGAGCCACTTTTGCGACTTCGAGGATCTCTTACTCAACGACGGTTGCACGGGCGTCTCCGTGCTCAGTTCGAAGCGACCGATGGAAGTGCAATTCGACGAACACAAGCTGTTCACAATCTACGCATCGAACCTGAAGCCGTTCCAGCGCGTGTTACGCTCGATGGGCGTCCGAAAACGCCGGATTCTCCGGCTCATTACCGAAGCCGAACACCTGCACCACTCGACCGAGGCCCGCGCCGACGAATTCGACCAACTCGCCTGCCGCCTCGGCGTCGCCGACTTCGATCAAGTCCTGATGGACGACGAAGCGGGTTATTGAGGCGATCCTTCCCCGTTAGCCGCGATTCGGCTGTAATTCCCAGTCAATCGGACATGAGTCGTTTTGAGTTGATTACTCACGCAGCCGTTCCTTGACCCGAACCGCGTGCCTCGCTATACATTAAGTGTGAATTGTGTGGCCTCGACAGTTGTCGGGGCTTCTTTCGGCGTAGGCTTGTGAACTTTTTCACAAAGTCCGTTGGCTGAGGGCCACCATGTCGATTCCCTCTCCGGTCGTCACACCCGCTGGCATCGAACCCGCGTTCGATATCGTGGCGTATTACCCGTTGCTAATTTATGTTGCGGCAATTGCCGGCCTCGCCATGACGATGCTCGCCGCAACGCACATCGGCTATCTGTTGCCGTTCATTAAGCCGCAAAAGCCGACCAAAGTGAAGCAGATGCCGTACGAATCCGGGATGGACCCGATCGGCTCCGCACGGATGCAGTTCGACGTGAAATTTTACCTAATCGCGATTCTGTTTCTCGTATTCGACGTGGAATTGCTGTTCTTGTACCCGTGGGCGGTAATCGCGTATTCGGGTGGCGGCGACCCGCACTGGCAGCAAGTCTTCGGCGGGATCGTGTTCGTAGAAATCCTGGTTTTCCTGGCGACACTCGTCATCGCGTATGCGTATGCGTGGCGGAAAGGGGTCTTCGAATGGCGATGAAGATCGACGAAAATGTTTTTGTAAGCAATCTCGATGCGCTCGCGAGTTGGGTACGCAAGCACAGCCTGTGGCCGATGCCATTCGCGACCGCGTGCTGTGGCATCGAACTGATGGCCACGGCGAGTAGTCGCTACGACATTTCGCGGTTCGGCAGCGAGGCGATGCGTTTCAGCCCGCGGCAATGCGATGTGATGATCGTGGCGGGCCGCGTGGTGATGAAAATGGTCCCCGTGATGCAGCGGATCTGGCTGCAAATGCCCGAGCCAAAGTGGTGCATCAGCATGGGCGCGTGTGCGAGTAGCGGCGGCGTGTTCGACACGTATGCGGTGGTGCAAGGCATCGACCGCTTCATCCCCGTCGACGTCTACGTGCCCGGCTGCCCGCCACGCCCCGAACAACTGATTCGCGCCGTGTTGGACCTTCAGGAAAAGATCCAGGCGACCGGCACGCTGAACGCCCGCGAGTTCGACAAACGCACCGCCTACGAAGGCCCCGGCGACCTCGTGAAACAACTCCCACGCGGCAGCGTCGTCGTCGCGCCCGGCGACTACCGCACCGGCACGAAAGTCCACCACTAAGGTTATTATGGCAGCCAATTACCTCGTGCCGCTCCAGCAGAAGTTCGGCGATACGCTTCTTAGCGAAGAGTTTCGCGATAATCACCGCGTCATCGTCCCTGCCGAAAAGATCGTCGATGTGCTGAAGGTGCTCAAGGAGCAATTCGGCTTCAACATGCTGTGCGATCTCGCGGGGATCGACTACCTCGGCTACCCCGACGCGACCGATCGCTACGGCATCGTCTACTCGTTGACGAACACCAATACCAGCGAGCGATTGTTCGTCAAAACCTACGTGAACGACCCCGACCCCGAACTGCCGACAGCGACCAACTTGTGGATCGGTGCCGACTGGATGGAACGCGAAATCTACGACATGTTCGGTGTCACATTCAGCGGCCACCCGGACCTGCGAAGGATCTTGTTGCCGACCGAATTCACGAGCTACCCGCTGCGAAAAGACTACCCTCTCCGCGGCTTCGGCGAACGTCACAACTTCGAGAAACTGATCCGCTCGGAAGGGTAAATTGGAAGCGAATTAAGATTTTAACCGCAGAGGGCGCAGAGTTAAGAACAGGAACTAAAACCGATCGGCAATTGTTCGTTTCGTCTTATCTCAGCGCCCTCTGCGGTTAAGTTCTTGTTCGGAAGTTTGAATGCAACATTTACTGTGCGGTTAAATCTTGTTGATGGAACTGTTTTGAGGTTTTGTTTATGCCGCTGGAAGCACTGGATCCGATGACTGAGGCGGGTGCCGACCGCGAGTTCTTGTACACGTTGAACTTCGGGCCGCAGCACCCGGCAACGCACACGACGTTACGCCTCATCCTTACGCTGGATGGCGAAACGATCGTGAAGGCGGTGCCAGATATTGGCTTCTTGCATTCGGGCTTCGAGAAGCTTGGCGAAGATCTCGACTTCAATCAGTATGTGACCATCGTCGACCGCATGAATTACATCTCGCCGGTGGCGAACGAGATTGCGTGGCACCACACTGTCGAGAAGCTTATCGGCATTGAGATTACACCGCGTTGCAAATACATACGCACGATCTTGGCGGAACTCGCCCGCATTAGCGATCACCTGATGTGCGTGGGTGCGACCGCTCTCGACCTCGGTGGCTTGACGGCGTTTCTATATGCGTTCAACGAACGCGAAAAAATCTATAACATCATCGAACAAGCGAGCGGGCAGCGGTTCCACCCGAGTTATACCCGCGTCGGCGGGTTGATGGCCGACGTGACCGATGAATGGATTCAACTTATCCGCATCTTTGTGGCGAGCTTCCCGAAAGTGCATGCGGACGTGTGCCGATTGTTGAATCGGAATAAAATCTTCGTAGATCGCACCAAGGGCATTGGCGTTCTCACCAAAGAAGAAGCGATCAACATGAGTTGCACCGGACCCGTGGCACGGGCATCAGGTGTGGTGCGCGATTTACGCAAAGACGAACCGTATTTGGCGTATGGAGATCTTCAAGATACCTTCAAGGTGGCCTGTGCGAAGGCGGGCGACTGCCAGAGCCGGTATTTGGTGCGGATGGAAGAAATGGTGCAGTCGATCCAGATCATCAAAGCCGCCGTCGAAAACTTACCCAGCGGCCCGGTGAATGTATCAGTCGGCGACAAACTCGGCATCCCGGACAAGGCTTCGACGTACCGCAGTATCGAAGGATTAATCCAGCATTTCGAGCTATTTATGTGGAACCGGCAGTTCGAAACGCCGGTGAACGAAGTTTACGGCGCGAACGAAACGGCGAACGGCGAACTCGGCTTCTACCTGGTCGCCGACGGCAGCGGCAAAGCCTGGCGTGCCCGCACGCGGCCACCATCGTTCCTCCACTTTTCGATCTTCCCGCACCTCATCGAAGGCCATCAAATATCCGATGTGCCCGCCGTACTGGGGAGCTTGAATATCATCGCGGCGGAGTTGGACCGCTAGTTGAAGGAGTACCGATGGCAACACATGTTCTCGAACGGGTACGAACCGAGCCGATCAAACAGGCGTTGCCTACTATTGGGGGCCGTATGTATGCGATTGCCTTCGACATGGATATCGAATCGCTTCGTCAGCATTATGGCGACCCGTACAACAATGCCTACATGGAAATTCGGCGCATACTCGAACGCTTCGGCTTTCGCTGGCAACAAGGTAGCACGTACTTCGGTGGCGAGAGTGTCAATGCCGTGACATGCGTCATGGCGGCTATGGATTTATCACGCAACCTGCCGTGGTTTGCACCATCGGTACGCGACATTCGCATGTTGCGCATCGAAGAAAACAACGACTTGATGCCCGCAGTTCAACAAGCTGCTGAGAGCGAGTGAATCATGACTGTATTGAGTGAACCGATTCGATTAGAGATTCAACGGCTCATACCGCGTTACCCGCGAAAACAAGCGGTGACGTTGCCGGCGCTGCACCTCGTACACGATGAGTACCGGACGGTGTCGAGCGAGGCGATCGTTGAGATTGCTGAGTTACTGGATTTGCATCCGTCAGAAGTCCACGATACCATGACCTTTTACGAGTTTTTTAAGGGCGATGGCCAGAAACTCGGCAAAACGCGATTGTGGGTTTGTCGCGGCTTAGCATGTATGTTGCGCGGCGCGTATGAGTTAATCGATCACTGCGAGAAATCGCTCGATGTACGTTGCGGCCAGACGACTGGCGATGGCAAGATTACGCTCGAATTCGCCGAGTGCATCGGAGCCTGCGATGGCGCACCGGCGTGCCTGCAAGACGATATCCACGTGATGAATGTAACGAATGAACGAGCAGACAAGTTAATTCAAGATTTGAAGAGCTAAAAGCCCATGGACAATCGTCCGTGGGCTTTCAATACAAGAGATAGACATGACATTCGAACCGGTACTACTCGCACGGATTGCGAAGCCCAATAGTGGTAAGCTCGAAGGCTACCGTGCGGACGGCGGCTATGCCACTTTCGAACGGGCTTTGAAGGAGAAACAGCCGCTGGAGGTCGTCACGCAAGTGAAAGACTCGGGGCTGCGTGGGCGTGGTGGCGCGGGGTTCCCGACGGGGCTGAAGTGGACGTTTTTGCCGAAGGATCATCCCGGCCCGATCTACCTGTGTATCAATGCCGACGAGTCGGAACCGTGTACGTATAACAACCGTATCCTGATGGAGAAAGATCCGCATCAAGTGCTCGAAGGCATCATGCTTTCTTGTTATGCGATCAAAAGTTCGTGCGCGTATTTCTACATTCGCTACGAGTATGGAGACGCGTACCGGAACTTGCAGTCGGCAATCGACGAATGCTATGCGGCGGGGATTCTCGGCAAGAACGTGTTCGGTACGAACTTCAGCCTCGATATTTACATGCACCGTGGAGCGGGCGCATACATTTGCGGCGAGGAAACGGGACTCATCGAATCGCTCGAAGGCAAGCGGGCGTGGCCGCGGATCAAGCCGCCGTTCCCGGCTATCGAAGGCGCGTTCCGCAAGCCGACGATCGTCAACAACGTCGAAACGATGGCCTGCGTGACGCAGATCATGAAGCGCGGCAACGACTGGTTCAAGTCGCTGGGCGTGCCACCCGACCCCAAGAACCCGCGGGATGCGGGAAGTTATGGCCCGAAATTGTACACCATCGCTGGGCACGTCAACGAGCCGAAATGCGTCGAGTTGCCGATGGGCGTGACGTGTCGCGACCTCGTCGAAAAGCACGGCGGCGGCGTCTGGAAGGGCCGCAAGGCGAAGAGCGTGAACCCCGGTGGCCTCAGCATGGGCTTCATCGATTGCAACCTGAAACTGAAAGACTCGGACCTCACCGAATACGATATTCCCTTGGATTTCAACGGTCCCGGCCGCGTCGGGTGCCTCGGCCTCGGCACCGCGGCGATCACCGTCGTCGACGATCAGACGAGTATGGTGGACGTCTTGCACAACGTCTGCCAGTTCTTCAGCCACGAAAGTTGCGGGCAGTGTACGCCGTGCCGCGAGGGGACCGGCTGGATGTTGAAGATCACCGAACGGCTGCGTCGTGGCCTCGGTCGCCGCGAAGATCTCGACGTACTGGTCGATGTTGCCGACCGGATCGGTATCATGCCAGGGACGACGATCTGCGGTTTGGCAGACGGAGCGGGTTGGCCGGTGAAAACCGCCATCCGTAAGTTCCGTTCGGAGTTCGAAGCCGCAATCAAGTCGGGGTCGAAGAGCCAATACGCGAAGCCATTGCAAATGGCGATGGCTCACTGACAGGAAAGGCTGCCATGCGAATCTTCGTGATTGCGATCTGCGTGGCGGTGTCCTTAGTGGGCTGCAAGAAGAAAGTCGCACCGCTGGCGAACGCCCCGGCGAGCACTTTGCCGGCGAATGCGACTGTCGTTACCCCCGCACCGGGTAGTGGCGTGGTGGTGAATGCGGGTGGCGGGGGTGGAGCGGTGCAAGCGGTTCGTGGGGCGGTTCGGCGAACGGTGACGATGAACGATCTTCAGCAGATACGGATCTTCATCGATAATGCTTCGCTGGCCAGCGGTCGGATGCCATCGACGCAAATGACGTATGCGGCACTAAAACAGGAATCGCCGAGTATCGCGACTCTGATCGACGAAGGCGTGCTGACGCTGAATAACGCCACGACTCGCGAACAGGTTTGGGCGTACGAAACCGATGCTCTCAAGCAGGGTGGCCAAGTGCTGACGGGTAGTGGCGTCGAGCGAATGGACGCCGAAACGCTCGCACAGCGATTGCGTCAGTAGAGTTGGAATTTTACCGAGGAGTGACCATGCGAATCGTTGCGATGATTGCGATCGGCGTGGCCACTGCGCTGTTGTGCGGGTGCAAGCAGAAGAACTCGGTGCCGATTGCGACTCAACCTGTCGTCGATAGCCGGAACACGAACTATCGGCCCGGCGATGGTGTGATAATCAATACGGCACGGGCCGGGAAACGGGTGGCGGCGCTTAACGATTTCGACCAACTGAGAACCTTTATGTTCTCGTTCGAACTCGATAACAACCGGATGCCGACGAAGGAAGAAATCCGCACCGATTTGGCGGGTGCTCCCAACTTGTTGAAGCTGATCGATGAAGGCGCGATCTTGTTTCCCGCGATGCTGACGAAACAGGGTTTGTGGGCGTATGAGGTCGATTCGGATAAAGCGGGCGGCATCGTGATTACGGCGGGGAATGTGAGCCGGGCAACGAAGGACGAAGTAAAGGCTCTGCTCGCCCAAAACTGACCACAACGGAATTTTCCAGATATGCCAACAGTTTATGTGAACGACATGCCGGTCGAGATCGGCAACCAGAAGTTAAACTGCGTGCAGGTTGCCGAACTCGCGGGCGTACTCGTGCCGCACTATTGCTACCATCCGGCGCTGACCGTGGTAGCATCGTGCCGCATGTGTCTCGTCGAAATGGGCGACTTGAAAGACGGCAAGGTGACGATGGTGCCGAAGGTGTTCCCCGGTTGCCAAACGCCGGTGAAAGACGGTACGGTTATCGTCTCGGGGGACTACGAGAAGC
>Ga0105048_10005535_pt1 | contig 20412 bp, 19 predicted proteins | sample MAT05_FD_78382 | JGI IMG/M metagenome (GOLD analysis project Ga0105048, IMG submission 78382) | Freshwater microbial communities from Lake Fryxell liftoff mats and glacier meltwater in Antarctica - MAT-05 | ecosystem: Environmental > Aquatic > Freshwater > Ice > Liftoff microbial mat | place...
AAGCCCAAAGGCGAAGTGGAGGGCTCCGCCCGACCGAGCCGACGGCGCGCAGTGAGCCCAGCGAACGTAGCCCCAGGGTCGGCCCCGGGGTACGGTCCGACGGTGGAGCGATTGCCGCCACGCAGCGCGTCGCGGTCGACCCTCTCGGGATTTCGGCCCGTTCAGCCGCCGACGATCGCCGGGCGAGTGCGCGCCGAGCTGACCCCCCGAAGGATCGTGCTCGGGGGCGCAGCCCTGACGCTCGGGTTGGTCGCCGCGATCCTCCTCGACACTCATTTCCCCGAGTCGACCGAGACCATCAACGACCCTGTGGCGACGAAGGCGGCGCACGATCTCTTGCTCGAGGTGGCGGCGGGCGCGGGTGGCATGAAGCGATGGTCCGAGGTCGGCGTGGTCCATGCGCGCATCCGCGATCAGTGGCGCGGGCCGTTCTCTGGACTCTCGATCTGGAGGACGGGAGAGGTCGTCGCGGGCTTCAGTGTCCGGGACGTCGGCGTCCGCCATGACACCGCCTTCCAGTTCGCCGACGGTGTCCGCTGGGGTTACGACGGGCTCCCCTGGATCGCGGGCGCCGAGAGCGTGGCCTCGGAGCTGATCAAGATCGAGCGGCTCTCGTTCGCGCTCTCGCAGCTGGTGCTGCTGCCGTTCTCCGCGATCACCTCCGGCAGCAAGGCCGAGCTGATCGCGCCGGACATCATCTCGATTCGCTTCAAGTACGTCGGCACCGGCCTGCGCACAGAGGAGTGGCGCCTCTACGTCGATCCCGCGACGAAGCGGATCAGCGCGGTGGTCCTGCCGCTGACGGTGTCCGATCCGTCGCCTCACACCCGCTGCGAGGTGATGGGCTGGATCACCGTCGATGGCATCTCGCTGCCCAGCGGTTTTCGCTGCGCGCTCGCCAATCGCCTCCGCGTCGACCTGCACACGCTGGAGATCTCGGAGCTCACGCTCGGGGCTTTCGAGGAAGGGATGTTCAGCGCACCCCAAGCCAAGCGCGATCCCACGTGACGCCCGAGTGGTTGTGGGCCGTCGCCGCGTTGGTGCTGGTGATCGTGCTCAAGGTAGTGTGGAGTGGCATCAAGCTGATGCTCAGGCTGACGCTGCTGGTGGTGCTCGCAGGCATGATCGCCGCCGCATATTTCCACCTCGGGAGGACATGACATGACGACCCCCGCCGAGCCCGTCGAGGTCCGAAACGACCGCGAAAATGGCCGGCTCCTCATCACCTGGGACGACGACGCGCGGACCCAGTATCCGTTCGATCCGCTGCGCAACGCGTGCCCCTGCGCGGGCTGCCGCGGTCATTCTCCGGGCGAGGTCGAGCCGCCCAAGGTGGTCGGCGTCGCGCTCCTGCGGATCGGCGAGGTCGGCAACTACGCGCTGAAGTTCGACTGGAGCGACGGCCACACGACCGGGATCTACACCTGGGAGTACCTGCGAAAGATCGGGCAGGCGGTGATCGCGTGAAGCTCGACACCAGCATCGTCGACCTGCACCGGGTGCCCAAGCGGGCGCTCTCGGTGCTGGGGATCGACGGGCTGGCGTGGCGGGTGGTCGACGCGGACAAGGGCGGCGTGCCGCTCGGCGTGGGCGAAGACATCCGCGCGGGCGAGACGATCGTGCTCGAAGCCGGCGCCGAAGTGGTGCTCGAGACGATGGTGCTCGTCGGCGGCGGGCGCGGCCGGGCGCACGTGTTCGTGCCCGAAGACGCGTTCAAGACCTCGCCTTCGAAGAACGACGTACCGAAGCTGCTCGCGCAGCTGGAGCAGCTCGAGCGGCAGGTCCGCGAGCAGGCCGGCGAAGATCCGCTGGCCGAGCAGAGCGGGCCGCGAACGCCGTTCGAACGCGCGCTGTCCTCCGAGTTCGCGCTTCAGAACCTCAGCCTCGCTGCGGCTCAGATGCTGCCGGAGACGGTCGCGCGCGCAGAACAGGCGGTGGTGCTCTTCTTCCACGGCGACGCGGCGTGCGTGGCGATGCCGCGGATGAGCGTGCCGCGGATCCGCGCGGTGATGGCGGCGCTCCAGCGCCCGGTCAACCCGCACCTGGTGGACGAGGAGACGATCCACGTCCTGCTCGAGTCGGTCTACGCCGGCTCCACGCGATCAGACTGAGCGCGCTCATCCACGGAGAGCCGCCGCCCGCCGTCGTGCAGCCTTCGGGCTCGAGGGGCGGAGCGACGGCGGCGTCATCAGCGCTCGCGCTCGCGTCGTTCGCGCTCGCGTCGTTCGCGCTCGCATCGGGAGCGCTGGCGTCGGGCTCGCCGATCACACCGGCGTCCGGCGGTTCGATCATCGTGCAGTCGCTCGGTCCGGCGCGGCCGGTCACGCGGATCGCGGCCCAGCCCTTCGGGTGATGTTCGGTCGTGCCTTGCGCGACGGCGAGGATCTGCTGGCCGGGCGCGGCGCGGATCGCGGCGCAAACATCGATCGGATTGCCGCCGGTGCTGGCGACCTCGACGCCGTCGACGTACAGCGTGAGCTTCTCGAGCGGCACGGTCGCGGTGACGGTGATTTGGCGCGATCCGTCGATCGTCTCGCCGTCGGCGACGCCGCCGATCGTGACGCGCGGGCGGTGCGCATACGGCGCGGCCATCGGATCGCCCAGCACCAGGTTGTGCCAGTACACGAACGGCATCGCCCGAAAGTACGCCTCGCCGAGCGTGCCGCCGCTCGCGTAGCTGACCAGGAGATCGCGCTGCGGGAAGCAGTTGTTGAGCGGCTCGTCGGTGGTGCCGTGCACGCCGGCCACGCCCTTGGCGACCCAGCGCGCGATCGAGACCTGGCTCTCGCCCATGTCGCGGAAGTTTTCGGCGACCGCGCCGTAACTGGTGAGGTTGTCGACGATGGCACCGGGCGCGAACGTGTTGCCCTCGATGCTCGCGCCGATCCCGGCGGTGCCGGTGAAAAACGCGGCGTAGGTGTGGCCGGTGCGGTTGGCGTCGAACGGCACCTGCTCGACGTCGGTGAAGCCGAGGTTGCGGAGCGCGGTGACGACGCGTCCGTACTGGAAATCGAGGGCCCCGCGCGCAGGATCGGCGCCGCTCATCAGCGTGAAGGTTCCGCGGGCGCCGCCGATCGCCTCGGCGGTCGTGGCGCTCGCGACGAGCTTCGCGGCGTCGGCGTAGGTGCGGCCGTGCAGCATGGTAACGATCTTCGGGTGCCAGATCGCCTGCCCGGTGGTGGCGGTCCAGTCGGGCCCGAACACGCCGCTGCGATACGGATTGGACCACATCGCGGCGTCGCACATGTTGCCGCCGCCGCAGTTGACGCGGTTGTTGAAGCGGCGTCCGAGGACCGGCGCTCCGGTCGCCGTGGTGGTCTCACCGAGCGCGAGCGCGGCCGCCATCGAGACGCGGCCGCCGCCTGGGATACCGACCCTGAGCGGCAGCCCGCGCGCCAGCACGATGGCCTCGATCCGATCTTCGTAGGTCGCGGTGCAGGCAGCGATGCCGCCGACGATCGCGCTCTTGAAGGTGTCGAAGTCGACGTCCTCGACCAGCGGCGCGTCGATCAGGCAGACCTGCTGATCGGGGAGCTGACGCGCGGCGGCGTAGCGCTCGGCCAGCGCAACGCTCGGGAGATCGAGCCGCGACGCGACGACGATCACCGAGTCCGGGCCGGGTACGGCGAGGAGCGCGGCGTAAACCCACAGCATCGCGTCGAGAACTATTCTGGCGCACTGGAATGGTCAAGCTTGCTTGACGAGATTCGCGGAGTGAGGACACGATCGCGACCATGGACGGCACCGCTGATCTCCTCATCGAAGCTGCCCGCCGCGTCGAGGCCCAGGTCGTCTCTCGCGCGCGCACCCGCACCGGGCGCGATCTCCGCCCAGCGCACGCCGCGCTGCTCGCGCACGTGGATCACGAGGGCACCCGTCTCACGGAGCTCGCCCGCCGCAGCAAGGTCAGCAAGCAGGCGATCGGCCAGCTGGTCGACGAGCTCGAAGCGATGGGGATCCTCGAGCGGGTGGACGATCCCACCGACCGCCGCGCCAAGAAGGTCCGCTTCGGGCGGCGCGGTCGCCGCTCGCAGATGGGCGGAGAGGCGGTGATGCGGGAGATCGAGGGCGAGATCGAGGGCGCAGTGGGGAGCGGGCGGCTGCGTGATCTGGAGCGCGCGCTGCGGGCGGTGATCGCCGCTCTGGGGTGATGTCTCCGCGCGGAGACGGGCGCCCGTCTCCCTGCGTTGACGGACGAGGGCGGTCGCCGCGCCGATCTCGATCGGCACACGGGTTGCGAACGACCTCGGCATGCCCACGATCAACAAGACTGCCTTCCTCGCCGAGACCACCGCCCAGAACGGCACCATCGACGTCGATCACCTCAGCCTCGACCTGCTGAAGAGCATGAAAGGCGCCGGCCTGGTCGACGACAACGGCGTCTCGACCAAGGAGCTCACGGCGATCGCGGGTGCGGACGGGCGCATCCGCGGCACAGCCGAGATGGGCGCGCTGTTCGATCTGGTGGACTCGTTCGATCGCGGTCCCAGCGCCAAGTCGCGCACCGCGTTCGACGTGACGCCCGAGCCTGGCCTCGATGGCAAGCCGGAGGCGCCGCCGAGCGGCATGCTGTACGACGCGCTCAAGCGCGAGATCGAGATGAACCGCAGCAAGGCCTGGCTCGCCTCGCCGCGCTCGACCCTCGCCCCGCAGCAGGAACGCACCACCGTCGCCGAGGCCGCCCGTGTCGTCCCCCAGGACGCCCAGAATCCGGTGAGCCTGCGCATGCCCGGCATCAGCCAGTACGACTACGCTTCGCAGCACGGCTTGAACGGCGACACTGCGTGTGCGGTCACCGCGTTCGCGCAGGCCGATCAGTTCAACGCGAAGAAGCTCGGCGGAAAAGCGCCGCGCCTCGAGGGCGGGGACCAGGCGATCCAGGTCGCGTACGCCGAGGACGAAAACGGCCGCACCGTCGTAGACGGCGCCCAGGCCGCGCGTGGCAAGGCGTACATCGACAAGTGCCTCGACCGCGGCCTCCCGGCGGTGGTCGGCGTGAGCTACTCGCACGAGCACGCGCAGTACAACGAGGGTCTCACCGACCACTTCGTGACGGTCGACGGCCGCGGCTACGACGACGCCGGCCGGCAGTTCTACACCTTCAAGGATCCCGGCGCCGGCGGCCGCGAGGGCAAGCTGTACGTCGACAAGTATCAGGAGCAGCTCTTCAAGGAGGGCGACTACAAGGAGAACTACGTCGAAAACGCCGACTACGAGGTGACGCAGGTGCGGACCTACGCCGGCGTGAGATAGTGTTCGGGCGTGACTCGCCGCTGGACGCTCGGCATCGATCTCGGCACGACCAACTCCACCGCGGTGGTGTTCGATGGCGAGACCCTCGAGCCGGTGCGGACCGCGAACGGCTCTTCGCTCTTGCCGTCGGTGGTGCGCGTGACGCGGCCCGGACAGATCGTGGTCGGGGAGAAGGCGCGGCGGTTCCTCGAGAAGGATCCGCAGAACACGCGCGGCGGCTTCAAGCGGCTGCTCGGGACTTCGAGCAAGTTCGAGTTTCCGGCGGCCGGTGAGTCGCTCACGCCCGAGCGTCTCTCGACCGAGGTCCTGAAGACCTTGCTCGCGCACGCCGCCGAGACCCGGCCGGCGAGCACCGCGGCGGTGGTGACGGTGCCCGCGCTGTTCGAGCTGCCGCAGACCGAGGCCACCGCGCGCGCGGCAAAAGCAGCGGGAATCGAGCGCCTGGAGCTCTTGCAGGAGCCGGTCGCTTCGGCGCTGGCAGCGGGCTTTCGTGGTGACGGCGGAGGATCGTGGCTGGTCTACGATCTCGGCGGCGGCACCTTCGACGCGAGCCTGGTGGTCGGCGAGGAGGGCCTGCTCAGCGTCGTCGGTCACGATGGCGACAACTTTCTCGGCGGGCGCGACTTCGACGCGGTGATGGCGCGGATCATCGCCGAGGCCTGCTTCGCCCCCGCGGGCGTGCGCGTCGATCCCAAGGATCCTGCGCACCAGCGCGCCTGGCGTTCGCTGATGGCGATCGCCGAGGAAGCGAAGATCGAGCTTTCGCGCAACGAGCGGGTGCAGGTCACCTCCAGCGATCCGCTGGAGATCGACGGCAAACAGTTCGATGTCGACGTCATGATCGAGCGGAGCGAGCTCGAGGCCCAGCTCGAGCCGCTGATCCAGCGCTCGATCGATCTGTGCCAGCGGCTGCTCGAGACGCACGGCCGCAACAGCCTCGATCGCGTCGTGCTGGTGGGCGGGCCGACCGCGATGCCGCTGGTGCGATCGCGGGTCGCGCAGGCGCTCGGATCGATCGCGGCCGAGTCGCTCGATCCGATGACGCTGGTGGCGCAGGGCGCGGCGCTCTACGCGGCGCAGCGCGGGCTGTGGTGCGGCGAGGAGGCCCACGTCTCGCTGGCGAAGCCGGAGGCCCGGCGGCTGTCGCTGCGCGCGCCGGTCGTGTCGACCGACGTGATGCCGTACGTCGTGGGCACGGTGCTGGAGCTCGATCGGAAGCCCAGCATCGCGCGCGTGCGCCTGGTCCGCGATCGCGGCGGATGGGAGGGCGCGTGGGAGCCGGTCGACAGCGAGGGCGGCTTCACGCTCTCCGCGGAGCTCGAGCCGCGCCGTGGCAACGTCTTTCGTGTCGAGGCCCAGGGGGCGACGTCGGCGCCGATCCCGGTCGAGCCGGCGCAGCTCTCGATCCTGCAGGGCGTGACGATCGGCGATCCGCCGGTGTCGCGCAGCATCGGCGTGGCGATGGCCGACGGTCGCGTCCACATCTATCTCGAGAAGGGGCACCCGCTGCCCGCCAAGCGAACCTTCACTCACCGCACCGTCGAGACGCTGGTGCCCGGCAACGGCGGCGGCCTGCGCATCCCGCTGGTCCAGGGCGAGTACGACGACGCGCGTTTCTGCCGGCTGATCGGCACGCTGAACATCGAGGCCGATCGCCTGAAGGCCGTGCTGCCGGTGGCGAGCACGCTGGAGGTGACGCTGGAGCTCGATCGCGGCGGGCGGATGGTCGCGCGCGCCGAGGTGCCCGGACAGAAGCTGGTGTTCGAGCAAATCGCGTCGCTGGTGGTGCCGGAGGCCGACCCGAGCGTGCTCGAGGCGGAGTGCGTGCGCCTGCTGGAGCGCTTCGCCAAGCTCGACGCGACGCTCGACGAGGAAGACACCAAGCTGATGGAGCGGCTCTCCCGCGAGCACCTCGATCTCGAAGCGCTGGTCGATCGCGCGATCGGCGGTGACGCCGAGGCCGGCCAGCGCGCGCGTCGATCGGCGCTCGATCTCGAGGCCAAGCTCACCGAGCTCGAGGCGCGCAGCGAGTGGCCGGAGCGGGTCGACGACGTGATGATGACCGCGCTGAGCGATCAGCACTGGGTCGAGCAGCACGGCTCGGCGGCCGAGAAGAAGATGTTCCAGACCGCGATGGACGGCCTCGGGAAGGCGGTGCAGCGCCGCTCCTTGCGCGACCTCGAGCGTCACCGGCGCACCACCCGGCGCCTCGGACAGACCTCTTTTCTGCGGGACAACGACGCCTACGTGCTGATCTTCGAGTCGATCGCCAGCCGGGTGAGCGAGGCGCACGATCTCAAGACCGCCGAGAGCCTGGTGAAGCAGGGTCGCAAGCTGGTGGAGAACGGCGAGCGCATCAAGCTCATCGGTGTCGTCGAGCAGCTCTCGGAGCTGTTGCCGGCGAGCGCCAAGAAGCGAAAAGAGAGCTATTCTTCCGGACTCTATTGAAATGGAGCTCGCGGCCAATCCATTTTTCGTTCTCGAGCTCGGTCCCGAAGCGACGGTGATGGAGATCGAGCGCAAGACGCAGAAGCTGCTCGCCGAGCTCGAGCTGGGGCGCGCGAGCGCGAAGACCTATCGATCGCCGTTCGGTGAGCGGCCGCGCGACGCCGAGGCGGTGCGCGCAGCCTCGCGTGCGCTGCGCGATCCGACGCTCCGTGAGCAGCACGCCCTGCTGGTGCCGCCGAGCGATCTGTGGCCGGACGACGTGACGAGCCCGATCCGAGCGGCCGACACCCGCTTCCCGGAGCTGCGCGAGTCGCTCGCGGGCACTCCGCTGGCCGAGCTGGCGTGATCCCGTACGGCATCATCGCCCTCATCGCGGTGAAGGCGCTCATGTCCGCGCGCTCCAACCCGACGCCGGAGCACCCCAACCTGCGCCAGGCCAGCAACGATCGCGCGGTGGCGATGATCATGTGGGCGTTCATTGCGCCGATGATCGTGTTGCTGCCGCTCCTCTCCTGGTGGCTGATCCTGGTCTCGCTGCTCCTGTTCTTGCTGCTCTATTTCCCGACGTTCGTCGCCACCCGCTTCGCCATCCCGCGCGGCAAGCCGGAGCTCGCGCGGTTGCTGGGCAAGGCGGCCTTCTGGCACTGGCGCGACGATCGTCCCGGCGGCGCGATCGCGTTTGCGCTGCTCGCGCTGGCGAACCGCAAGAACGCCGACGTCGAGAAGCTATCGGATGAGTATGCCCAGCTCCTCTTGAAGGCGAAGGTCGGCGCCGGCGGCGTGCTGCTTTCCTCGGCGCTCCTCGCGCATCGACGCGGTGATCGCGAGCGGGCCCGCGTGCTGCTCGAGACCGGCGCGCTCTTGTCCCCGAAGCTGGGCTCCACGATCGGCCTCCGCTGGATGCGCGAGCACGCCGTCACGCAGCTGGTCGCCGACGGTGAGCTGCTGCGCGCGGCGCGGATCGATCTCGACACGACGCCGCGGGGCGCGCTCCTCGTCCGAATCGCGCGCGAGTTGAGCCCCGGATGGGACGGGATCGACGAGAGCGGGCGGCCCCAGTGGCGGCGCGACCTCCCGCGGATGCAGCTCGCGCGACGAATGGATCGCAGCGTGCGCAGGCGGATGATCGCGCGCGAGCGATCGAAGCTGACCAACGTCGGGCCGTACGCGCGGCTGTTTCGCGCGCTGGATGTGCGGACCGGCGCGGGCCGCCCGCGGCTGCTCGTGCCGGAGCTCGCGAGCGCGACCCAGCGCGCGGTGCTCGCGCTCGCGCTGGCTCAGAAGCAAGGCGTGGCCGACGACGCGTCGCTCGCGCACCTCGGAGAGATCCTGGACGAGGCCCACGACGAGGCTTCGGACGAAGTGCAGAGGTGGCTCATCGAAGCGGCGCGCGAGGTGACGAAGGACGTGCCGCGCGCGCTGCGCTTCCGCTCGGAGTCGTTCGTGCTCCACGAGGCGTTCGATCACGGCGAGAGCGCGCTCGATCAGCTCTTCCAGCTGTGCGAGCGCCTCGCCAACGCCGACGACGGCGTGCTCCCGCTGTCCGCCGAGCTCGAGAGCTGGGCGACCCTGCGGATCCTGTACGAGCGCGCGCTGGCGGACAGCGGCGATGTGCTCGACAGCCTGCCGTTCAGCGCGGTGCGCGACGTGGTGTGGAACCGCGGCGCCACCAACTTCAACGGCGGCCACCGCGAGCTCGGCGTCATGATGTTCGCGTTCCTGCTGGAGGAGGGCCTGAAGCGCGATGACGACTCGGTGATCGACGCGATGATCAAGAACCTACGGCTTTAGGTTCAGCGAGTCGTTCCGCTTCCGGCGCATCCAGCGGGTGATCGCGGCCGGCGAGAGCGCGTCGGCGCGCGTCGTCTGCCATGCCGTGGCGGCGGCCTTCCATTGCCGGGAGATCAGGGGCGCGCGGAGCTTCTGCCGCTCGACGAACTCGCCGACGTCGGTCCCCAGCACTTCCCCCGCTGCCTGGTCCAGCACCTCCAGCATCGCGCGGGCCTCGATCCAGGTGTCCGGGTCGGCCTGGGCGGCCGCCACCACGTCGGTGATGGCGGAGAGGCTCAGGACCAACCCCGCCTCGCGTCGGGGGCTCAGGCGGGCGCCCTGCAGATGTGTCATCAGCCCCAGGGCAGGGTTCGGATCGGGCGTCGATGGCGCTCCTGGCAGCATGCCTGCGATCATCCGCGCCAGCTCGTCCGCGACCTCGGGGGGCAAAGACGCGAGCCAGCGGCACCACGTATCCATCGGCGCGTCCGACATGCCCTACCCCTAACACCTGCAAGCGGCTTTCTGTAAAGTCGGCCCGCATGACTCCGGTCGTCTCCGTACTCGCTCGCGCCGAGGCCGATCTGGCCGGCGGAAAGTTCGAGGATGCTCTTCGGGGCTTCCTCGGCATCGTCCGCGCTGTCCCGCGTTTCCCGCGCGCGCGGCTCCGCGTCGCCGACACGCTCCTCAACCTCGGCCACAAGGGCAAGGCGATCGAGGTCTATCGCGCGCTCGCCTGGCACTACCTGCGCACCGGCCAGCCGCTCCTCGGCCTCGTCGCTGCGAAGATGGTCATCGCGCTCGACCCCTCCTATCAGGACATCCTCGACATCCTCGCCGAGCTGTACTCGTCCGACTCCGATCGCCTCGGCGACTTCGATCTCGCGCCCCTCGACGTTACCCTCGAGGGGGCCGTCGTCCCGGCATTTTCCCAGCAGTCGGGGCCGATGCTGGCCGACGAGGCCGCGAAGGTCGCCGCCAACACCGAGAGCGTGGCCGAGCACCTGAAGAAGCTGCCGCCGATCCCGCTCTACTCGCACCTCGCCGAGCAGCCGTTCATGCAGGTGCTGAACAACCTGCGCCTGCGCCGCTTCGCCGATGGCGAGACGATCATCGAGGAGGGCGGGCCGGGTGACTCGTTCTTCATGCTGGCCGACGGCCTGGTCGAGGTGACCAAGAAGATCGCGGGCACGCCCCGCACGCTCGCGCACCTCTCCGAAGGCGCCGTTTTCGGCGAGATGGCGCTGGTCTCGAACGCCCCCCGCACCGCGACCGTGAAGGCGCGCGGCGAGGTCTCTCTGCTCTCGCTGGCGCGCGCCGATCTCGACAAGCAGGCCGGCGAGCTCGACAGCCTCACGACCGCGCTGCGCAAGTTCACGCGCGGGCGCTTCCTCGCCAACCTGGCTGCGACGAGCGCGCTGTTCGCGCAGCTCCCGAAGGACGAGCGGCGCATCTTGCTGCGGCGATTCCAGTCGCAGATCGTCGGCGCGGGCGACATCCTGATCGAGGAGGGCGAGGCCGGTCGCGGCCTCTATCTCGTGCTGCGCGGCGACTTCGACGTCTCGGTCGGCGAGCAGAAGGTCGCGGTGCTCAAGAGCGGCGAGGTGTTCGGCGAGATCTCGCTGCTCCGCGCCTCACCGACCACCGCGACCGTGAAGGCGCGGACGCAGGGCGAGGTGCTGTTCCTCGCGCGCGACGACTTCAAGCCGGCGCTCGAGGCGCACCCCGGGATGCACTCCGCGCTGCACGAGCTCACCACCAAGCGCCTGGCCGCCAACCAGGCGGTGGTGCAGGGCACGATCGCCACGAGCGACGCCTCCATCATGGTTTGATGCGGCACGCGGGCCTCCTCCTGTTGCTCGCGGTGCTCGCGGCCTGCGAGCCGAGCCTCCTCGTCGTCGAGCGCCCGCCGCTGCCCGAAGGCACGGTCGCCGCAGCCATCGTTGCGGTGGGCGTATCCGGCGTCCTGGTGCGCGCCGACGAAGCGGACACCGTTCGGATCGAATCACCGCTCGACGCCGAGGTTCAGGTCTACGCGTACGGCGCTGCGCTCGCTGGGGTGCGCATCCCGGACGGCGGCGCAGAACTGACGTTGGGCACCGGTTGCGCCCCGCACGCGCTGCCGCCGGCGTCGTGGCGCTGGTCCGTTCGCGGCGGGGTGATCTCGACGACCGTCGCCCAGCGCCCGCTGATCGCGGAGAGCGTCGATTGTCTGCCCGGTGAGCGGGCGTATGTCGCGGCCCCGAGCGACGCGCAGGGCGTCACGTGTCGCGCGCTGGTCGTCGAGCACGGCGCGTGCACGATCGGGATCGTCGAGACGGCGTCGGTGTGCACGGGCGAGATCACCGACGTGACGCCGACCTGGGGCTTGCGGCTCGACGGCAGCGCGTGCGACGCGCCGATCGAATCGACCTGCGTCCGTGACGGCGAGGCGCGCGCGCCGGTCGAGCTGAGCGCGCGCTGCGGGGAGGCGCCGGACTTCGGTCGCTTCGGCCTGCTGCGGACCACGCCGCTCGCCGCGCGCGTCGAGACGGTGACCATCGCCGCGGCCGTCCCCTTCGTGGATGACGGTCGCGAGCATCGGGCGCGAGTGGGGGCTGCGATGGAGACCGGAGCGCTCGTCGACTTCGTCGCTTCGGGGGATCACTGGGTCGTCTTCGGTGTCGATGGGGCGCGATCGCCCTTCTCTTGTCGCTGGCAGGACGGCACCCCGGTCTACCGCGTCGATCGGCGCACCCTGGCCGTCACGGTCGAGGCGCGCGATCCGCACGGCTGCCTGCGCGCGCCGCTCGAGCTGGCCGACGGCGGATATCTCGCCGCGTTTCGCACCACCCTCTCGAGCACCCATGCGGCGACGCTCGGCCTCGTGCGCTTCGATGCCAGCGGCCAGGCGGTCGCGGAGGCCCCCATCCCGTCGAGCAAGGCGCTGGAGCGACGCGCGCCGCAGACCCTCAGCGGGACCGACACGCGATTGGTCACCGCGCTGGTCGACATCACGACGGCGGGCGGGCCGCCGCGGGCGCTCGCGGTGGTGTCGGGCTGGTGTCCAGACACCGGCTACTATTGCTCGTTCCTCCACGTCTTCGACCCGCTGACGCTCGCGCCGATCGCCACGCAGGAGCAGCCCTCGGCGACGCTGCCGCGAACGGCGTATCGCGACGGCGACGAGCTGGTGCTGCTCTACGACTCGCCCGACGTGATGGAGATCCACCCGCTGCCGCTGGTGTTCGATGGGCCCAAGCGGTTGCTGGGCGCGATGGAGCGCGCGGGCGGATCCACGGCGAGCTTCGCGTCGCGCGGCGGTGGGTTCTGGCTGGTCGGCTCGACCCACTTTCGCGGCATCTTCGGAGGGATCCGGTACCACACCCTTGGAGGCTCGTCCTTGATGCTGCTCGGCGCGAACACGCTGGCGAACCCGTTCGGGATCGGGGCGATCGGGCCGCGTGTGTTCGCGTTCTTCACGCTGGGCGGTGAGCAACGAAGGACCTGGATGACCGAGATCCCGGTGGGGCGCGACCCGCCCGCGGTGCTCGCGACGTCGCTCGAGCTGGACCGCGGGGTGGTCGGCCGCGTGCGCACGGACGCGCTCGGACAGATGTGGGCGCTGGTGCCGGAGCGCGGGGTGATCATGCGGATCACCGTTCCCTGAGAACTTGCCGCCGCGCGCCCTTCGTGACACGCCCAACGCCAAGCGATGTCGTCTCCTCCCGCGGCCGTGCGCGAGCGCCTCGATCGCGCTTTCCAGGTCGTCGCGGGCAAGGGCGGCGTGGGTCGCACGCTGGTCGCCAGCGCGATCGCGCTGCGCGCCTCCCAGCGCGGTGAGCGGGTGCTCCTCCTCGAGGTCAACGCCCCGGACAGCTGCGCGCGATTTCTCGGCGTCGCGCCCGCGCCCGACGAGCCGCGCGAGGTGCTGCCCAACCTCTGGCTGTGCCGCATGACCCCCGCCGGCGCGATGAAGGAGTACGCGCTCCTCATCCTGCGATTCAAGGCGCTCTACACGCTGGTGTTCGAGAACCGGCTGGTGAAGTACCTGCTGCGATCGATCCCCTCGCTGGCCGAGCTCACCATGATGGGGAAGGCCTGGTACCACACGACCGAGACGCTCGACGACGGGTCGCCGCGCTACACGCGGGTCGTCGTGGACGCGCCGGCGACGGGCCACGCGATGACCTTCCTCTCGCTCTCTCGCATCGTGGCCGATGTCGTCCCGCCCGGTGTCCTGAAGGTCGCGGCCGAGAAGATGGCGGCGCTGATCGAGTCGCCGATCGACAGCTGCCTGCACCTGGTGGCGCTCCCGGAGGAGATGCCGGTGAACGAGGCGCTCGAGCTGGCGGTGTTCAGCGCGAAGAAGCTGCACATGGCGACGGGCATCGGGGTGATGAACCGCCGGCTCGTGCCGTTCGCGTCGAGCGACGAGCTCGCGGCGATCGAGCGCGCGCGGGCCTCCGCCGACCCCGGCCTCGCGACGTTCCTCGAGACCGCGCTGCGCCGCCGCGAGCTGGAGTCGGTGCAAGCCGATCACGCCGCGCGTTTTGCCGCCGAGGTCGATCGGCCGGTGGTGACCTTCGACGAGATGCCGTCGCGCATGACGCCGCAGGAGCTGACCCGCCACGCCGTCGGCTGGCTCGACGAGGCCGCGGGCACGAACCGCGTGACGATGGCGCCTATCGGAGCGTGGCGATGAGCCTGGAGGAGGTGGTGCCCCGGTCACCGTCCGAGGAACGTGCGGAGGTCGCGTCAGCGACCGTTAACCGCCTGGGCAACGTGCTCGAGACGTCGCGCGTCCTGGTCTCGGTCGGGCCGGGGGGCGTCGGCAAGACCTCCACCAGCGCGGCGATGGCCCTCGAAGCGGCGCGACGAAACAAGCGGGTCGCGGTGCTGACCATCGATCCCGCGCGCCGCCTCGCCAACGCGCTCGGCCTCACCGAGATCGGTAGCGACGAGAAGATCATCGACGCCGCGGCGTTCGCGCGCGCGGGCCTCGATCCGCCGACCGGCGCGATGAGCGCGATGATGCTCGATATCAAGGGGATGTGGGACGAGACCGTGCGTCGCCACCACCCCGATCCGGTGAAGCGCAAGAAGCTGCTGCAGAACCGCATGTACCAGACGCTGTCGACCGCGCTGGCGGGCTCGCAGGAGTACATGGCGATGGAGAAGCTGCACGATCTCGCCTCGCGCACCGTCGATCCGCTCGACGTGATCGTGCTCGATACGCCGCCCTCCGCGAACGCCGTAGACTTCCTCGAGGCGCCCTCCAAGCTGATCGACGCGCTCGACAACGAGGCCACCCGCTGGCTCACCGAGCCGTACAAGAAGCGCGGGCGTGTCACCGCGCGCATCCTCGACGCGGGCTCGTCGTTTCTCCTGCGCTCGCTCGGCCGCTTCACGGGCACCGAGGCGCTCGAAGCGCTGGCCGAGCTGCTGTCCGGGTTCCAGGACATGTTCGACGGCTTTCGCACCCGCGCGCTTGCGGTGAAGACGCTGCTCGCCGATCAGAAGACCTCGTTCGTGATCGTCAGCGCGCCGCGGCCCGGGCCGCTGGCCGAGGCGCTGGCGTTCCACACCCGGCTCTCGGAGGAGTCGATCCACATCGGCGGATTCGTGCTCAACCGTGCCACCGTCGATCCGTTCGCCGAGCACGCCGAGGACGCCGCGCGACTCGGACCGGCGATCGCGGCGGCCGGCGGATCGCCCGCTCTCGCCGCGCGGATCGAGGGCCTCGCGCGCACCCACCACGCAGCGGCCGAGGCCGAGCGCAAGATGGCCGGCGATCTGTCGAAGCACGGCGGCGGGCTGCCGGTGTGGATGGTCCCCGAGCTGCGCCGCGACGTGCACGATCTCGCGGGGCTCGATCAGCTCCGCCACCACTTGTTCTACGGATGAACGATCTTGCGATCGAAGCCGAAGCCCTGGTGCGGCGCTTCGGAGATCGCACCGCCGTAGACGCGCTGAACCTGTCGGTGCCGCGCGGATCCGTGCTGGGATTCCTGGGGCCCAACGGCGCAGGCAAGACCACCACCGTGCGCATGCTCGGCGCGCTGATCGCGCCCACCTCGGGCAAGGCGCGCGTGAACGGGCACGACGTCACCACCGCGCAGGACAAGGTGCGGCGCTCGGTCGGCATCCTCACCGAGACACCGGGCCTCTACGAGCGGCTCCCGGCGCTCGGTAACCTCACGCTCTACGCCGAGCTCCACGGCATGCGCGGTCGGGCGGCGAAGGATCGCGCGAAGCACTATCTCGGGCTGGTCGGCCTGGCCGATCGCGGCCACGAGCTGGCGGGTGGCTTCTCGAAGGGCATGAAGCAGCGGCTGGCGATCGCCCGCGCGCTGCTGCACGAGCCCGAGGTGGTGTTCCTCGACGAGCCCACCAGCGGGCTCGATCCGGAGGCGGCGCGGACGGTGCGCGATCTGGTGCTCGACCTGAAGAAGGCGGGCCGCACGATCGTGCTCGCGACACACAACCTGGTCGAGGCGGAGCTGCTCTCCGATCAGGTGGCGGTGTTCGATACGCGGCTCCTGGCGATCGGCACGACTCGCGAGCTGCGCGCGCGCATGGCGGGGCAGGGCACGCGGATCACGCTCGCGCATCCGGAGCGCGACGGCGCGCGGGCGATCGAGATCGCGGGGCTCGCGCGTTCGCGCAGGAGCGATCGCTTCCTCGACGTCGATCTGGCGGACGCCGCCTCCGAGAACGCCGCGCTGATCGCCGGCCTGGTCTCGGCGGGCATCGAGGTCACCTGGGTCGAGGCCCGGAGCGCGACGCTGGAGGCGGTGTATCTCGATCTGGTGGGCCGCAAAAAATGAGGCTCGCGTTCGTCATCCTGAAGAAGGAGCTGAGAGAGGTGCTGGCGCAGCGGGCGCTGATGGTGAGCCTGGTGATCACGCCGGTGCTCTTCACGTTGATGCCGCTGCTCCTGATGGCCAGCGTGCCGGAGCTCAGCGGCCCGAACGACGATCTGGTGAAGGCGCAGATCGCGATCGGCCAGCAGTTCTCGCTGATGCTCCTCATGCTGCCGCAGCTCCTCCCGGCGGTGCTCGCGGCGCAGAGCGTGGTCGGCGAAAAGATGCGCCGCACCCTGGAGCCGCTGCTGGCGACGCCGATCTCGACCACCGAGCTCCTCGCCGGGAAGATCATGGGCGCGGTGCTGCCTGCGCTGATCGCGACCTGGGGCGCGGCGTTGATCTTCGCGATCGGGACCGTGCGCATCGGCGTCACCCCGGCGGTCGCGGCGGCGATCCTGCGGCCGGGATGGGTGCTCGCGATCTTGATCTCGAGCCCGCTCCTGTCGGTGATCGCGGTGGGGCTGGCCGTGCTCATCAGCGCGCGGGTGAGTGATCCGCGGGCCGCCCAGCAGCTCTCCGCGCTGCTCGTCTTGCCGCTGGTCGGCGCGCTGGCGGGGCAGTCGATGGGGCTGCTCGGATCGAGCATGACGTTTGGGATCGGGCTCGACCTCGTGCTGGCGCCGCTCGCGGTCGGCGTGCTGGCGCTGGCGGTGCGCGTGTTCGAGCGCGAGGCCATCCTCACGCGCTGGAAGTGACGCTCAGAGCTCCTCGACGATCGGGACGCCGTCCACCACCACCGTGCGATCGCGCGGCTTCGGCGTCGAAGTCGCGGAAGGCGTCGGGGATACGGAGGGCGGCGTCTGCGCGCGCCGCGTCGGCGTCGGCGCCGCGATCGGCGCCTCCACCGGCGGTGGCGGCGGCACCTCGCGCGCGATCGGCTGCGGGGGCGCGATCGGTGCCACCGAGCGCATGGGCGCGGCCATGCGCACGACCTCGGTGTCCCGCTGCGTCGACGCCCACGCCGCGACCGCGATCGCGATGACCACCCCGGCCGCCGCGATCGCCTTCGTGGGCAGAGGTCGAGACGGCGCAGCAGCCCGCGGAGGCGCCTTCGACTTGCGCTCGATCCGCATCGTCGGCTCCGCCCGCGGGTCCGCCGCCCGCGGGTTCGTCACCCGCGGGTTCGTCACCCGCGGGTCGGTCACCCGCGGGTCGGTCACCCGCGTGCTCGAAAGGCCCAGCGCGTCGACCAGCGCCTCGCGAAGCTCCCAGACCGTGGCGTAGCGCCCGTCCGCGTTCGCCGCCCACGCGCGCGCGAACACCGCGTCCACCCGCGGATCGAGCTCCGGCCGCACCGATCGGGGTCGCGCCCGTGGCCCGCTGGCGATGTGATCGAACAGCTCGAGCATCGCGCCGACGTCGCCCCGCGCGGGCGTGGGCTTCCCGGGCAGCGCCCACGCGCGCGTCAGCGTCAGCACCTCGAACAGCACGCTCGCCAGCGCGAACACGTCGGTGCGCCGATCCGCCGGCTGCCCGGTCACCTGCTCCGGAGACATGTACGACGGTGAACCGAGCAGCCGCCCGCGCGTCGTCTCGTCGCTGGTGTCGCCGCCGAGCATGCGGGCGATGCCGAAGTCGAGCACCTTCACCGCGATCGGCGCCTCGTTCGTGAGGTGGACGTTGGCGGGCTTGAGATCGCGGTGGATCACGCCGATCGAGTGCGCTGCGCCGAGCCCGAGGCACATCTGATCGGCGATCGCGACGAAGTCGTCGAGCGAGAAGTGCGCCCGTTGCGCGGCGCGCTCGGCCAGGATCACGTCGAGGGGACGGCCCGGCAGATACTCCATCGCGATGAAGAGCCGGTTGTCGGCCTCTTGCAGATCGAACACGTGCACCACGTTGGGATGCTCGATCTTCTGGAGGATCTGCGCCTCGCGCACGAAGCGCGCGCGGATCTTCGGCGAGGAGATCAGCGAGGGGTGCAGCACCTTGATCGCGACGTCGTGCCCTTGCTTGTCCTGTGCGCGCCAGACGCTGCCGAACCCACCGGTGCCGAGCAGATCGATCATCCGGAAGCGCCCCACCAGCACCTGGCCGGGTAGGAGGCCGCTCTCGTCCGTCACGCCCGGCCGATACTATCGCCTCCGGCTGCCCCGAGCTATCTTCCCGCCGTGGTGCGTTGGCTAGGGTTCGTTTTCGCGCTGCTGTTTCCGTGTTTTGAGGTGATAGCGGAGCCCACCGCGACCGAGAGCGCGTTCGCCCACGAGGAGTTTGGTCGGGGCATCGAGGCGATCAAGGCGGGTAAGTGGGAAGAGGCGCACGGCTTCTTCAAGCGCGCGTACGCGACCACCGGTGACGCGCGCATCCTGGTCAACCTCGCCGCGGCGCAGAAGAAGACCGGTCGCCTCGTCGAAGCGCGGGAGAGCTATCGCCGCGTGCTCTCGAGCGCGCAGCCGGACTGGCTGGCCACGCACGAGGCCTCGATCAAGGCGCTGGTCACCGAGCTCGAAGCGTCGATGCCGCACCTGACGGTGTTCGTCGAGGGGCTCGAGCCGGCCGACGAGGTGCGGATCGACGGCGCGAAGATCGCGGCACCGATGCTCGGATCGAGCATACCGGTGGATCCGGGCACCCGCGTGGTCACTGTCGTGCGCGACGCAGCCGAGGCGACGCGCGAGACGGCCGAGCTCGCTGCGGGCGAGTCCAAGGTGCTGACGCTCGACGCGCGCAAGAGGGCCCCCGCACCCGAGGCGGCGCTGATCGCATCTGCGCCGCCGCCGCCCTTCGCCCCGCCCGCCGCGCCGTCCGGGGACGAGGAGGGCCTCAGCCCGTGGATCTGGATCGGCATCGGAGCGCTCGTCGCCGGCGGTGCGCTCGTCGCGGTGCTCGCGACGCGCCCGGACGACGTGTACTTCGGCTCGACCGGGATCGTGCTGCGCGGGCTGGAGCCATGAGAAGCGTTCTCGTGGCGCTCCTTTTCGCGAGCGGTTGTTCGCCCACCGCGACGGCGCTCATCGTCACCGTGACCTCCGATCTCCGCGTCCCCGACGAGCTCGCGGTGGTGCGCGTCAGCGCGGGCTCGGCGCGCAACGACTTCCTGCTCGACGCCGGCGTGACGCTGCCCTTGTCGTTTGCGGTCGAGCCGCGCGACGGCAATGGCGGGACGATCACCATCCTCGCCGAGGGCCGCGACGCGACGCGCACGACCACCGTGAGCGCGCGCGCGACGGTGACGTTTGCCGCCGATCGCCGCCTGGGCTTGCCGATGTTCCTCGGCAAGCGCTGCGCGCTCGTCGCGTGCTCGGCCAGCGAGACCTGTCTCGACGGCGCGTGCCGCCCGGCCGCGATCGACGCTTCGGCGCTCGACGATGTCGAGGGTGGAGAGGAGCTGTGAGAGCGCCTCTGCTGCTCGTGCTCGCGCTCGCCGCGTGTTCGGTCGATCGCCAGGATGGGCCAGGGGTGCTCGATGTCCCGACCACCGACGTCGACTTCGGCGCGGTCCTCTCTGGCGCGAGCGCGCAGAAGATCGTGCGCCTGCGCAACACCGGCAACGGGCCGCTCGAGCTCTCTCGCGCGGCGATCGACGGTGACGATCGCGGCGCGTTCGAGATCGACGTCGCGCCCGGCATCGCCGTGCCGGGAGGCGGGACGCTGGAGATCGTGATCCGCTACGACGCCCCGTCCGCCGCTGGGCTCGATCGCGCGACGCTGGCGATCGGCGACGCGTCGATCCAGCTCCTCGGCAGCAGCCGCGCCGTCATCGCGCCGCGGGATGGCGGCATCTCGCCCGACGCCGAGGCGCCGCCGCCGCTCGCCGGCTTCGTCTTCATCCCCGCGGGCCAATTCGTCATGGGCTCGCCGGAGGGCGAGGCCGGCCGCTTCCCGGACGAGCCCGAGCACACCGTCACGATCACCCGCGCGTTCTGGCTGAAGGAGACGCCGGTGACGCAGGTCGAGTGGCGCGACCTGATGGGCACCGATACCTCTTCGTTTGCCGACTGCGGTGACGACTGCCCGGTCGAGCGAGTGACCTGGAACGACGCCGTGGCCTACATGAACGTGCGCTCACTTCAGGAGAGGTTGCCGGCCTGCTATCCGCTCGCGGCGGACGCGGAGATCGCAGCCTGCCGGGGCTACCGGCTCCCCACCGAGG
>Ga0105048_10005537_pt1 | contig 20409 bp, 12 predicted proteins | sample MAT05_FD_78382 | JGI IMG/M metagenome (GOLD analysis project Ga0105048, IMG submission 78382) | Freshwater microbial communities from Lake Fryxell liftoff mats and glacier meltwater in Antarctica - MAT-05 | ecosystem: Environmental > Aquatic > Freshwater > Ice > Liftoff microbial mat | place...
GCGACGGCGATGGCCCGCGGCGAGGGGTGGACGTTCCGCATCGCCGACGCCGTCGCCAAGGCCTGCAAGGTCGACCTCGACACCGGCTGGAAGAAGCTCGGCAAGGCCAAGCAAGACCTGGTTCTCTTCGGCCTCCAGGGCCAGAAGATCGCCGTCTCCTGGGGCAAGGAGGGCAGCGAGAGCCACGGCACCTTCGGCATGAAGTTCGAGGGCGTGATCCCCAACCTCATGCGCCGCTACCAGCAGTCGGCGTCGGAGCAGGCCCGCGAGCACTACCGCGTCTTCATGAGCGAGCGCGGCTGCGACACCTGCGGCGGCCTGCGCTTACGGCCGGAGACGCTCGCGGTGCGCATCGGAGGCAAGAGCGTCGCCGACGTGACCGAGATGACGGTGAAGTACGCCGCGACGTACTTCGGCGCGCTCGATCTACCGGGCAACCAGCGCACCATCGCCGTCGGGGTGCTCCGCGAGATCGAGGCGCGCCTCTCGTTCTTGCTCAACGTCGGCCTCGACTACCTCACGCTCAGCCGCGCCGTCCCCAGCCTCAGCGGCGGCGAGGCCCAGCGCATCCGCCTCGCCAGCCAGCTCGGGAGCGAGCTCAGCGGCGTGATGTACGTGCTCGACGAGCCGAGCATCGGCCTCCACCAGCGCGACAACCAGCGCCTGATCACCACGCTGCGCCGCCTCCGCGATCTCGGCAACAGCGTCGTCGTCGTCGAGCACGACGAGGAGACGATCCGCGCCGCCGATCACGTCGTCGACTTCGGCCCCGGCGCCGGGCACCTCGGCGGCAAGGTGCTCTTCAGCGGCTCCCCGGCCGATCTCGAGAACGATCCCGACAGCCTCACCGGCGCGTACATGTCCGGCAAGAAGCGGATCGAGATGCCCTCGAAGCGCCGCGCCCCGAAGGGCGAGATCGCCGTCCTCGGCGCCAAAGAGCACAACCTCCAGGACCTCGACGTCCGCTTCCCCCTCGGCGTCCTCACGGCGATAACAGGCGTCAGTGGCGCGGGGAAGAGCTCGCTCGTCAACGGCATCCTCCTCCCCGCCCTCAGCCGCGCGCTCTACCGCAGCAACGACCGGGTCGGCGTCCACCGCGTGATCGAGGGGATCAAGCAGATCGACAAGGCCATCGCCATCGATCAGAAGCCGATCGGCCGCACCCCGCGCTCCAACCCGGGCACGTACACCAAGGCCTTCGATCTCATCCGCGAGATCTTCGCCGAGCTCCCCGACTCGCGCGCCCGCGGCTTCACCGGCGGTCGCTTTAGCTTCAACGTCAAAGGCGGCCGCTGCGAGGCCTGCAAAGGCGACGGCGTGGTCAAGGTGGAGATGCATTTCCTCGCCGACGTCTACGTGCCTTGCGAGGTCTGCGAGGGCAAACGCTACAACGCCCAGACCCTCGCCGTGCGCTGGAAGGGCAAGAACATCGCCGACGTGCTCGCCAGCAGCATCGACGATTGCCTGGAGCTCTTCTCGAGCTTCCCTTCCCTCCGCCGCGTCCTCCAGACCCTCGCCGACGTCGGCCTCGGCTACATGTTGATCGGCCAGAGCGCGACGACGATGAGCGGCGGTGAGGCCCAGCGCGTCAAGCTCTCGCGCGAGCTCGGCAAATCGCAGACCGGGCGCACGTTCTACGTGCTCGACGAGCCGACGACAGGCCTCCACTTCGAGGACATCGCCAAGCTCCTCGTGGTGCTGCAAAGGCTCGTCGACGCCGGGAATACCGTGGTGGTGATCGAGCACAACCTCGACGTGATCAAGTGTGCTGACTGGGTCATCGATCTCGGCCCCGAGGGCGGCGCGGGCGGCGGGAAGATCATCGCCGAAGGGACGCCGGAGGCGGTGGCCGCGGTCAAAGCCTCGTTCACGGGAGAGTTCCTGGCGCCTTTGCTCGCGCGCGAGGCGGCGATGGCGTCACCGCCGGCGGCGACAGCGCCGGAGAAGAAAAAGCGTCCCACCCGCGATCGGCAGAGCCGCCCCGAGGCTTGAGAGCTCGCGACGCGACCGCGGGCGAAGGCGAAGGGCGGCGGCGTCCGTCGGACGTTTTCTCTTGTGCTGTGGTGAGTCGGAGCGCCTAAATACGGGCCGCGGTCCTCCCTTTTTATCGCCCCGACGGCCGTCGCTCGCATCGCGGATGCCTCGAGCCTCGACGCCCGCCCATCCGGCGCGCAACAACCTGGAGCTTTCATGATCGGTCCTCGTCGACTCCGCGGCTCGCACCTCGTCGCTCTTCCCTTCGCGCTCCTGGCTTCGGGCTGCAGCATCGTGCTGGGGCTGGGCGACTTCACGGAGGGCGGCGGGGCCGGAGGCTCGACGACGAGCACGACCTCGAGCTCGACCTCGATCGCGGCGTCGAGCTCGGGGCAGCCCCAGGTCTGCACGCCGGGGACCCAGACGTCGTGCCTTTACACCGGCCCCGCGGGGACCGTGGACATCGGCCCGTGCCACGCGGGCACGCAGGTGTGCAACGCGGAGGGCAGCGGCTTCGAGGCGTGCGCGGGCGAGATCCTGCCTGCCCCGAAGGAAGATTGCAGCAACGCTGTTGACGACGACTGCAACGGCCAGCTCAACGACACGTGCCCGTGCGTGCCGAGCGCGATGGCCCACTGCTACAACGGCCCCGCAACCACGGAGGGCGTCGGCATCTGCGTTGGCGGAATGCAAACGTGCGCCGCCGACGGGAACGGCTACGGGCCGTGCGCGGGCGAGCAGAAGCCCCTCACCGAGGACTGCGCGACCCCGGCCGACGAAGACTGCGACGGCACGCCGAACCAGGCCAGCGCAGGCTGCTCATGCACGCCGGGGGCGATGCAAGCATGCTACTCCGGCCCCGCCGGGACGATAGGTATCGGCATCTGCACCGGCGGGATGCAGGCGTGCAACGCCGATGGGCTGGGCTACGGCGCCTGCGTCGGTGACCAGAAGCCGCTCCCCGAGGACTGCGCGACTCCAGCCGACGACGACTGCAATGGCACGCCGAACCAGGCCAGCGCGGGCTGCGTCTGCGCGCCGGGGACGACGGCGGCGTGCTACTCCGGCCCCACCGGGACGCAGGGAGTCGGCCTGTGCAAAGGCGGGATGCACACCTGCAACGCCGATGGGCTGGGCTACGGCGCCTGCGTCGGCGAGGTGCTGCCCACGGTCGACATTTGCTCGAACGCGACCGACGAGGACTGCGACGGCTCCGTCTGCGGCAAGACGACGTGGGCCAAGGCGCTCACCAACATCAACGTCAATGGCATCGGCGTCGACGGCCAGGGCAATATCTATGTTGCCGGCTCGCTCTACGGCCCGTTCATGATGGGCGCCGTCTCTCTGAGCGTCGTTGGCGGCTCGGGGACAGACGTGGTGGTGCTGAAGCTCGACCCGGCGGGGACCCCTATCTGGGGCAAGCGATTCGGCAGCACGGCCAACGAGGCCGCGTATGCGATCGCGGTGGACACCGCCGGCAACGTGCACCTCACCGGCGCCCTCGGCGGCGCGATCGATTTCGGGGGCGGCAACCTCGCCGCGGGCGTGTTCGTCGCCAAGCTGGACACCGCCGGCAACCATCTCTGGTCCAAGGCCTGCGGCGGGAGCACGGCGTCACCGACCAGCCTGGGTCGCGGGATCGCCGTCGACGGCACGGGGAACGTCCTCGTGACCGGCAGCTTTGGTAACACCTTGAGCTGCGCTATCGGCCAGTCGGCGACGAGCCTCGGTGTCGCCGACGCCTTCGTCCTGCGGATGTCGGGCATCAACGGCGGTCCGATCTGGACCAAGGGGTTCGGCGACGCGGCAAACAGCCAGTATGGCTACGGCATCGCCGCCGCCGGCAACGGGGACGCGCTGGTCACCGGCTCGTTCTACGGCTCCATCAACTTCGGCGGCGGCGTGATCACGGGGAGCACCTCGAGCGGCATCTTCGTGACGAAGCTGACCGCGGCGGCGGGCGCGCACGTCTGGAGCAAGGGCGGGGGCAGCGGCGCGCAGGGCTCGTCAATCGCCGTCGACGCGACGGACAACGCCATCTTCATCGGCTCGTACAGCGGCACAACCATGTTCGCAGGAAAGACCCTCGCCGCCGTCGGCGCGTCCGCCGACATCCTCTTCGGCAAGCTCGACAAGGCCACGGGTACCGCGGCCTGGCTCAACGGCTACGGGAACACCAACGGCGACAGCGGCAACACCGTGGCGGTGAGCGGAGCGGGGCGCATCGCGATCGGCGGCGCGTTCCGCAACTCGGCGGATTTCGGCGGCGGCGCGCTCGCGTCCGGGGGCCTGGACGCCGCGTTCCTGGCGACGTTCGACGCGACGCCCACGCACCTGTGGAGCAAACAGTTCAGCTCCTCCGCAATCGGCCCGAACTCCACCAACGCCGTCGCGTTCGGCCCTCTGGGCGAGGTCGTCGCCGGCGGACAGTTCTATGGAACGGTCGATTTCGGCCAGATCACGCTGCCGGGCGTCTCTGGTGGGACCGCGTTCCTGGTCCGCGTCGCGCCCTGAGCCCAAGAGCGCTTGGGCCACGGTGCCGCCATCACGCCACAGGCCAAACGGCACCGTGGCGCGATGGTACACGCGCCGACCCGCCCCACACCCTCCACGCGATCGTTCGCCGGAGATCCCGGGATTTCCCTCCGCTGGCGTGCGACTTGCTCTCTCCCTCTGCGTGGGGTTGGATACTCAAGGAGAGAACTTCGATGGCTACCGAACGATGGGCAATTGACACAGCGCACTCCAGCGTCGATTTCGTGGTGCGGCACATGGTGGTCTCGAAGACCCGGGGCACGTTCAACGACTGGAGCGGCATGATCGAGGTCGATCGCGCCCATCCGACGGCCTCCTCGGTGACGGCGACGATCGCGGTGATGAGCATCGACACCCGCGACAAGAAGCGCGACGAGCACCTTCGTTCAGCAGAGTTCTTCGACGCGCAGATGCACCCCACCATCACCTTCACGAGCCGCCGCGTCTCCATCGATGGAGAACACCTCGTGGTGACAGGCGATCTGGTGCTTCACGGCATCACCAAGGAGATCGAGCTGCAGGTCGAGTACAACGGCCTCAACCAGGATCCCTGGGGCAACGCCCGCGTTCACTACAGCGCCAAGACGACGCTGCATCGCAAGGACTTCGAGCTCGGCTGGAATCAGGTGCTCGAAGCCGGCGGCGTGCTCATCGGGGAGAGCGTGGAGATCGAGATCGAGGTCGAGGCGCTCCGGGCCACTGTCCCCGCCGCCGTCCCCGCAGCCTAGATCGAAAGAGCGAGAGCGCCGTGAGCGCCGCGACGAGAGCGGCGCTCGGCCCATCGCTGCTCGAGCCCGGGAGCGCGCAACCGCAGCCGCCGGACTCGCCACCTCCGCTCGGCGATGCCGGTTGACCGCCGGCTCCCCCGCTCGAGCCACCGGCGCCGCCGGCGTCGCTCCCGCCGGCGCCGCTGACGCTGCCCATACCGCCGTTGCCGACGCTGGCGCTCGCGCTGGTGGTGACGCTCGACACGGTGCTTCCGCCTCCACCGCCGCACCCTGAGAGCGGGGCGAACATGCACCCGCTCGCGGGATTGCACGAGTCCAGCGTGCAAGCGTCGCTGTCGTCGCAAACGAGCGTCGAGTCCGGCGCGCAGACGCCGAAGGCGCACCGCTCGCCTACGGTGCAGGCGTTGCCGTCGTCGCACGGGCCGGTGAGGAACCCGTGCGTGCAGCCGTGCGCGGGGCTGCACGCGTCTTCGGTGCAAGGACTTTCGTCATCGCAGGTGAGCGTCGCGCCGCCCGCGCAGCTCCCGCCCGCGCAGGCGTCTGCGCTCGTGCACGGGTTCCCGTCGTCACAGGCGGCGCCGTCGGGCTTACCCACGCACGTCGCGAGGGCCAGCGTCCCCTGGGTCATGAGGATCGGCGCGGCGCCGGGCACGTGTTTGACGTGGAGCCAGAGCTGATAGGCCGTGTCGCCCCAGGCGACGAGCTGCGAAAAGAAGGGATCCGTCTTGGCGATGTGCGCGAGCGGCTCGCCCGACGGCGTCGGGCTCAGCAGCGCTGTCTTGCCGGTCCCGTTGATCTCGTCGCGCAGGAACTCCACGTACTCGCGGCTGGTCGTCTGGTAATAGAGCCGCACCTCCACGCGATCGCCGAAGGCAGGCAGCGAGAGCGTGACGGCGTCGAACCCGCCTGTGTACTCTGCCGCGCTGAAATACCCGGGCGCAAGGGCCCCGGCCCAGGCCGGTACGGCCTGCCGCGCCGCCGCCTCGGCGACGCGAAAGCCTCGCGGCGGGATGCGGTTGTCCTTGCCAAAGCCGGTCGCCAGGGTGATGTGGAACGTCCTCGCTTCACCGGTGATCGTGCTCGACGGGTGCGCCTCGTAGACCGTGGCGTCGTCGTGCGACTCGGTCGCTCCCAGGGCCGGGCTCGACGGCGAATAGGCCGCGTCGAGCCCGCGGAGCGTGCCAGTCACGCTGTCATAAGGGTTGACCTCCCAGAGCAGCGCGGCGCCTTGATAGAGGCGCACGTTGGCGAACATCCGCCGGCCTTCGGGGTACCCGGAGATGAGCTTGTGCCCGGTGTGATTGCGGATCCGGAACGACGTGGCCCCGCTCGACGCGTCATAGGTGATGGCCTCGATCGAGGCCGCGCGGCCGAGCGAGGCGATGGCCCGGTTGCTCGCCGCGAGCAGGGCCAACGGATCGAGCGCCGAGCCCGCGGTCAGATCCAGCGTCAGCGCCGCGGGGCCCTGGCTCAGCAGCGCCGCGGTCTGCGGGTCATACACCGGCGATCCCGGCACAGTGCTGGCGAGGATAAAAGGCACGAGCGCGTTGCCCCCGGTGAGATCATGGATCGGTTGCCCGCTCAACGGGTGCTCGACGCTGTCAGTCGGCCGGATCTTGGCGCCGCTCGATTTGCACCCGGCGCCCACGCCGTCGGGCATGTGGCAATCCTGGCACGTGGCGATGAGCGAGCCGGGGCGCGAGGTGGGGAATACCCCCGGCGCAAAGGCCCCGCTGCCCGGCGCGCCGCCGGGGAGGCCGTAGTCCGAGAGCATGAGCTCCGAGAACGTACGCTCCAGCGGGAAATACGCCGACGCCGACACCGCCTCGCTCGGAAGGACGGTAGCGCCGTCGCCCGGCGGCGTGTTCGCCTGGGCCGCGTTGGCGAGCGCCGTATTGGAGACATCATGGCACGTCGAGCAGTAAAACTTGCTCTTGGTGTACCGACTGTAGAGCTTGCTGTGCTGCGGGCTCGCGTCCGCGTAGGGCCCACGCTGCTTGCCCGCGGTGGAGATAAAGTATTGCCCGCTCGAGTTCTCGGTGTAGCCCGGGCTGGCGATGCGGTGCGTCGCGTCGTAGAGCGGCGCTCCGCTGAAGTACTCGAGCGCGCTGGTCTGGGTGATGTCGGCCGCGAGCGTGTCGTCGGCCGCGGTCTGTGAGGGCGTCTGGCTCGCGCCGGTCTCGTCCCAGTAGCCTTTCCAGTCGCTCCCTTCGCGCACGCCCGCGGCGGTGTCGGCGAAGAACGGATCGATCATCCGGTGGCAGGCGTCGCAGCCGACGCCGTCGAAATCGGTCCCGTTCATCTTGGTGGCGTTGACGGGATCGGAGCGCTTCTCCAGCCACCCGGTCGGGAAGTGGCAACGCACGCAGCCGTCCGCCGCGTTGGGTCGCCCGAAGGCGTAGATCGAGTCCTGCGCCGCGACGGTGAGGGCCGGCCAGAAGAAGGGATCGCGCCCCGCCTGCGCCATCATCGTGCCCTTCCAGAGGAAGCTCGCGGCGAGCGCCGGATCGGGGCTGGCGTGGCAGGACTGGCACGCGTCCGAGGGCTGAAGCCCGACGCCCTGCTCGGGCTGCGTGCCGGGCATCCGCGTCAGCGCGTCGTTGACGACCGGGACCGGCGTCCACGCCCAGCCTGAACGCGTCAACGCCGACGCCACGAGCAACGAGGCGACGAGCGCGACGCTCGGAAGACGGGATCCACGCGCGCGGGTACGCATGGAAATCAGCCTACCTGATCAACGGCTGCGAAACGCAGCGACGAGCTGCTCGGCCGCTGAGTAGGGATCGAGCGCGCGGCTCGCGACCGCGTCCACGGCGATCTCGATCTCGCCCGCGAGCGACGCGAGCGCCGCCTGCGAGAGCGCGTCGCGCAGGTGCGCGTCCATCGCCCCGCGCAGGCGCTCGCGGCGCCGTACTGCGCCGGCCTCGGTGCCTTCGAGCCAGCTCCGGTGCGCCTCCAGCATCTCCGCGAGCTCGGCGATGCCCTGGCCGCGCGTCGAGACGGTGCGGGCGATCCGCGGGAGCCATGACGCCGCGCCGTGCGTGACCACCTGCTTCTCGAGATCGAGCGCGCCGGCGCCGTGGCCGCGTGAGTGCCCGCCCGCCCGCGTGACCTCGCCGCCGAGGGCGATCATCAGCTCGAGATCGCGGACCGCGCCGTCGGCCCCTTCACGGTCGGCCTTGTTGACGGCGAAGACGTCGGCGCACTCGAGGATCCCCGCCTTGATCGCCTGGACCTCGTCGCCCATGCCCGGCGCCGCGACCACCAGCGTGGTGTGAGCCATGCGCGTGATCTCGATCTCGTCCTGCCCGACGCCGACGGTCTCGATCAGGATCACGTCGGCGCCCCAGGCGTCGAGGACGCGCACGATATCGGCCGCCGATCGCGTCAGCCCGCCGAGCGCGCCGCGGGTCGCGAGCGAGCGAATGAAGACGCCGGGATCGAGCGCGTGCTCCTGCATGCGGATGCGATCGCCGAGGATCGCACCGCCGGTGAAGGGGCTCGTCGGATCGATGGCGACGACGGCGACGCGCTTGCCTTGCTTGCGGTGAAAGCCGATCAGCCGATCGGTGAGCGTGCTCTTCCCTGCCCCCGGGTTGCCGGTGATCCCGACCGTCCAGGCGCGGCCGGTGTGCGGGAAGAGATCCTTGAGGATCGTCAGGTACTCGCCGACGCGATCGTCGGCGAGACGACACGCGCGCGCGGCGGCCCGGACGTCACCGGCGATGACCTTTTCAGCGAGGGGATGCACCCGCGCCGCGTAGCACTGCGCAGCGACGGGCGCGAGACAGGCTCAGGGGCGGTTGCTCGCGCGGAGCTTCACGAGCCCGTAGAGGAAGCGGATCGCCCCGACGATCATCGCCGCCCAGGCGACGATGTAGCGCCCGTCGCTCTTGTTCTCCGGGGCGAAGGCGTACGAGCCGAAGATGATCACCATGCCGGCGATCCAGAGCATCGCCCCGAAGATCATGTGACGCTTGGCGGTGCTCTGGTCCATCGTCAGGCCCTCGAGGGTTCCGGGGGGAGCATCTGCTCCACGTAGTAGCGAAGGATCGCGTGCGGCGTGATGATCCCGACCAGCCGCCCGTCGCGCACCACCGGGAGGTGATGGATGCTGGCCTGACGCAGGAGGCCGAGGACGTCGTCGGTCGACATGAACTCGTCGACGACGATCGGCGGCTGGCTCATCACGTCGCTGGCCGCGATCTCCGCCGGCGCGCCGCGCAGGAGGGCCGCGAGCAGATCGGTCTCGCTCACGAAGCCCACCACGCGCTCGTCCGCGTCGACGACCGGGACGCCGCTCACGCCCTCGAGCACGAGCAGGCGGCCCACCTCCGAGAGCGGCGTATCCCGGGTCACCGGGAAGACCTCCTCGGACATCAGGTTACGAGCGTGCCCTTTGAGGATACCTGCCATGCTCACACCCTCCGGAGGTCGGGTCGGTGCTTGAGGAGCCGATCGAGCCAGGCGCCCGAGAGCTTCTCCTGCACCGTGTTGGCGCGGAGCCGCGTGTTGAGGTTCTTGAAGTCGACCCGGTCAATCAGTTGATCCTGGTTGAAGCAGGAGAAGATGATCGTCTCCTTGCCTGTCTCCGGATCCACGTGCTTTTGCAGGCACTGAGCGCAGACCTCTTTCATCATGCACTGCATCGGCGAGTTGATGCTGGCGATGGCGACGTGCTTGGGGTTGAGGTGCGGCGCGAGGACGCCGTGCCGCGCCTCGCGCACCGCGTTCATCATCCGATCCGAGCCGATGGCGATGATCCGCTGCACCTCGGTGAGCTTGAACATCTCGCCGCCGAAGGCGCCCTCGGCGTAGGCCTTCATCGCCTGGACGATGTTGCCGCGGAAGTGGCGATCCTGCGGCCGGCGCGGGGCGATCTCCACCCCGATGTCGCTGCACCAGATCACCTGATCGGTCGCCACCTCGATGTCGTCTTGCTTGAAGAGATCGCCGCCGTTCTTGTAGCCGGCGAAGTAGATCACCCGCGCGCCCTCGGATTTCAGGGCCTTGGCGATCGAGAAGAGCACCGCGTTGCCGAGCCCGCCGCCCGCGAGGAGCACCGTCTCTCCCGCGGGGATCTCGGTCGGCGAGCCGGTCGGCCCCATCAAGACGATCTGCTCGCCCTTCTTCAGCGACGAGAGCAGCCGCGTCGAGACGCCCATCTCGAGGGCGATCAGCGAGAGCAAGCCCCGCTCTTTGTCGACCCAGGCGCCGGTGAGGGCGATCCCCTCCATCGCCAGGCGCGTGCCCTCGATCACCGCCGAGCTCGATTCGTAGTTCTGGAGCCGGTAGAACTGGCCCGGCTCGAAGTTGCGCGCCGCCGCGGGGGCGCGGACGATGACCTCGATGATCGTCGGGGTCAGTCGGATGACGTCGTCGACGACCGCGAGGAGCTCTTCATCGATCCTGGCGAAGAGCGAGCGCCGCTGCGCGTCCCGCCGGTGCTGCTCGGTCGGATCGAGCGCGGCGAGATCATGGCGGAAGAGCGCGACGACGTGGGGATAGGCATCCTTGGCGCTGGCCATGGCCTTGACGACGCTGCCGGCGTAGTGCGGCTGGTTGTCGCCGTAGTAGCTGACCGCGTGCTTACCGTCGTTGTAGCTGGTGAAGAAGCCGTAACGCGGCTCGGCCGGCTCGACCACGAGCTTGCCGTCGTCGTCGACGCGGGCCGAGTGGGCCTGGAAGAACTGCTTCCACTTGTCGAAGCCGAAGCTCCCCGGCTTCTCTTTCTCGTAGGTGATGTTGGGGCTCGTCCCGGCCGCGACACAGACGCTCCGGGCGGGGATCTCGATCTTCTCCCCGCTGCTCTTCCATTTCCCGCCGTCGAGGATCTGGCGCTCGAAGATCATGGCCTTGACCTGATTCTTCTCGTCCACCACGGCCTCGAGCGGGGCCATGTTCTCGATGTAGCGCACGCCCTCTTCGAGGGATTTGATCACCTCTTCGTGGTTGAGGCGGTACGCGGGCGAGTCGATCACGCGCTTGCGGTACACGAGCGAGACGCCGCCCCAGCCGTCGATGAGGGGGAGGAAGTTGGGCGCGTGGCCTTCTTTCTGGGCGCGGGCGCGCTCCTCGCGCACCGCTGCGGCGTGGACGCGCTGCTCGGCGACGAACTCGCGCTCTTCCTCGTCGAACATCGCCAGCACGGCCGCTTCGCTCTTCTCGGCGATCAGCGCGTCGATGCGCTCGGCCGTCTTCTCGACCTGGACGATGTAGTAGGCGATCAGCTCCGTCGCGGTGTCGATGGCGGTGAGGCCGCCGCCGATCACCACCGCGGGCAGGCGCACCTGGAGGTTGGCCATCGCCGAGCGTTTGTAGGCGCCGGTGAGCTGGAGGCCCATCAGGAAATCGCTGGCCTTGCGGATCCCGCGGGCGAGGTTGTTCTTGAGCGGGATGATCGTCGGCCGCCCCGCGCCCGCGGCGATCGCCACGTGATCGAAGCCGAGCTTCCAGGCGTCGTTGAGGTCGATCGTCCCGCCGAAGCGGACGCCGCCGTACATGCGGAGCAGGCGCTGCCGCGCCAGCGTGATGTAGAGGACCGTGAGGAAGTTCTTGTCCCAGCGAACGGTGATGCCGTACTCGCTCACGCCGCCGAACCCGAGCAGGATGCGCTCGTCGAGCTCGAGGTAGAGCTTGTCGAAGTCCTTGATCGGCCGCGGCGCTTGGGTGTCGCTCCCGGTCAGCTCGACGGGGAGCGGCTCGATCTTGAGGCCGTCGATCCCGGCGCAGGCGAAGCCTTCGGCCGTGAGGTGGTGAGCGAGGGTGTAGCCCGCGGGCCCGAGGCCGACGACGAGCACGTTCTTCCCGTTGTACGGTTTGTCGTGCGGGCGCTCGACCTTGAGCGGGTTCCACCGCGTGAGGAAGCCGTAGATCTCGAAGCCCCACGGGAGCGCGAGCGTCTCGGTCAGGACCGCGGTCTCGATCTGGGGGATGTTGACCGGCTCCTGCTTCTGGAAGACGCAGGCCTTCATGCAGTCGTTGCAGATGCGGTGGCCGGTGCCGGGCAGCATCGGGTTGTCGATGCAGATCAGCGCGAGCGCGGCGATGCTGTCGCCGCCCTGCCGCATCAGGTGCATCTCGCTGATCTTCTCGCCGAGCGGGCACCCGTGGAGATCGACCCCGAGCGGGTTGGGCTTGATCGCCCCCGTCTTGTTGTCGCGGAGCCCCTTGGAGCAGGAGTCCTTGTCGCGGTCGTGGCAGAAGAGGCAGTAGTCGACCTCGCCCTCGACTTCGCGCACGCCCCAGCGCCGATCGGTGAGGGCGAAGCCGTCGCGACGACGCCGCTCTTCGGCGGGGCCGACGAAGAGCTCGGGGAGCTGCGCGTCGGCGCGGCGGAGCTGGACGAGGTTGTGGTGATCGACGTTGAGCGGCGCCTTGAGCGAGGCCCAGCGGCGCGCCGGATCGTGGTGATCCTGCCGGCGAGCGGTGAGCCAGGCCTCGATCGCGTCGAGCGCGAACGAGGCGACCGCGCCGTCGTCCGCCGTCTCGGTCAGCACGGCGGCGGAGAAGAGCTGCGCGTCCGAAGGCGGGGGCTCCACGGTGAGCGCGGCGCGCACCTTGGCCGCGCGGGCGAGGAGCTCGTCCGTCCACTTCGCGCCGCCGGCCTTGGCCACCTTGCGCGCCGTATCGTCGACCTCGTAGATCGAGAGCACCGCGCGGGCGACCGCCAGCTCTTCTTCTTCGGTCCCGGTGTCGATGAGCTCGGTGGGCGCACCCACCGAGTGGAGCGCGCGCCGCGCCGCGTGCGCGGCCTCGACCGGCGTCCCGGCCCAGGATTTCCCGGCGGACGCCTTGAAGAGCCGCTTCTTCGCGAACTCTTTCTTGAAGTGCCAGAGGCTGCTCCGCTCCTTGGCCTCGCGGATCCGCGTCGCGGTCTCCAGCTCGACGAGGAAGAGGCGAGCGACGAAGCGCGACACGTGCGGAGCGGCCGCGAGGAGCACCTCGGAGACCTCTTCCGGCTTGGTCCCCTTGCCGCCCGCCTTGCGGTAAGCCGCGAACCGGGCGAACGCGTCCGCATCGGCGTCGAGGAAGAACGCGTCGAAGCGATCCGAGAGCATGGCCAGCCGCGCCGGATCGAAGAGATCCGGGTACGTGAAGCCGGCCTCACCGAGCTCGAGCTCGGTCGGATCCGACGTCGCGCTGACCCAGCCGGAGAAGTCGGCCTGGAGCCCGCGGTTCAAACCATCCTGCTGGGGCGCGGCGGGGGCCCCGGGCGCGTGCTCGTTACGAGCTGATCCGATCGTCTGCATGCCTTTACCGAGTTCTCCCTGTGGGGATCCGAGCTGGCCCCTCTAGCACAGCGCCCGCGCGGCGAGGGGAACGTTCCCTTCGTGCTCCTCGGCGACGTTCAAAGAGCGGAGACGTGCGGTTGCAGGTTCGGTGAGCGCGGCTTTTTGCCGCGGACCCAGAGCATGTCAATCGCCATCAGCCCCACCCCGACGACGATGCCAACATCCGCCACGTTGAACGTCGGCCAATGATGCTCGCGCCCGCCGCGGGTGATGTAGACATCGACGAAATCGACGACCCAGCCATAGCGCATGCGGTCGACCAGGTTGCCCATCGCGCCGCCGAGCGCGAGGGGCAGGCCCCATTTCATCGCCCGTTGATCGGCGCCAATCCGCCGGTAAATCGAGATGATGAAGACGACCGCCGCCGCCGAGACGACGAGGAAGAACGGCCGGCGCAGCGTATCGGGCAGGCTGCGGAGGAAGCTCCAGGCCCCGCCCGGGTTCTGCGCGAAGATGAAGTCGAGGTGCCCCTTCCAGACCTCGACGCGGTGGAGCGCGTGGCTCTTCCCGTCGAAGCCCGAGAGCCGCGACTTCGCGAAGTACTTCGATACGAGGTCGGCCGCGAGAGACAGGACCGTGACGACGACCAGGAAGGTGATCGACGCTGGCCGAGGGCGCTCCACCGGCGGCTGATCGGGGAGCGGGGTCATCGTCGGAGGATCGGGGCGCGCGGGATCCGCCGCCGATGGAAGCGTCGCCGTCGCGCTCTGCCCCGCGAGGGAGGCCATTTTCTCGTCGAGATCGCCCGTCAACGCCGGGGTGGGCTGCGCTTCAGTCTCCATCGGACGCTCCTTCTACGCGATACAGCCCGGGCAAGCAAAGCGCTGAGGCGAGGTCCGCTCTCAAACAAGAAAGGCCTGTCCAGCTTCCCGGTTCGGCGGTTTTTTTCGGGGGCCGCGCCCGCCATCCGCCGGCATCGCCGGATGCGCGCGTCGTTGCGGCTGGTCCCGCACTTACCATCCGTTTAGTATCGGCGCCATGCCGCTTCCTCCCTGGGCTGGCCGGACGGGCATCGATCCGGTCGTCGCCTCCTGGCTCGCCTCCGGGTACGTCCGACCTTGCCTCGCCGCCGATCGCGCCCTGCCCTCGATCGAGGGCGCTTATGCCCCGTTCCCCTCGGCGCTCTCCCCTGCCCTCGTGGTGGCGCTCCGCGGCCGGGGGATTGACCAGCTCTACGCCCACCAGGCCCAGGCCTTCGAGGCCGCGATCTCTGGCAAGCACGTCGTCGTCGCCACGCCGACCGCCAGCGGCAAGAGCCTTTGCTTTCACCTCCCGGTGCTCGACGCCCTCGCGCGCGAGCCCGACGCCAGCGCCATTTACCTCTATCCGACCAAGGCCCTCTCCCGCGATCAGGAGTCCGGCCTCCGCGCGCTGATCAGCGAAGCGGGCCTGTCGATCCCCGCGGTCGTCTACGACGGCGACACGCCCGGCGACGCCCGGCGCGCCGCCCGCGAGCGCAGCCCGATCGTGATGACCAACCCCGACATGCTCCACGCCGGGATCCTCCCGCATCACGCCCACTGGGCCCGCACCCTCCAGAAGCTCCGCTATGTGGTGATCGACGAGCTCCACACCTACCGTGGGGTCTTTGGCTCCCACGTCGCGCACGTGCTCGCCCGCCTCCGCCGCGCCGCGCGCTTCCACGGCGCCGATCCGATCTTCCTCTGCGCCACCGCCACGATCGGCAACCCGCGCGAGCACACTGCCCGCCTCCTCGGAGTCGAGGAAGACCGCATCGCCCTCATCGACGAGTCGGGCGCTCCGCGCGGGAGCCGGCGCCTCCTCGTCTACAACCCGCCTGTCGTCAACGCCGAGCTCGGCATTCGCGCCAGCTCCTTGAAGAGCGCTGTCCGCCTCGCCGCCGATCTCGTCCGCGCCAAGGTCCCCACCATCGTCTTTGGCCAGTCGCGCAACTCGGTGGAGATCATGCTCAAGTACCTCCGCGACAAGCTCGCCGAGGACAAGATCGACCCCGACTCGATCATGGCCTATCGCGGCGGCTACCTCCCCGAGACGCGCCGCAGAGTCGAGCAAGGCCTGCGCGACGGCGCGATCCTCTGCGTCGTCGCCACCAACGCTCTCGAGCTCGGCATCGATATCGGCGAGCTCGACGCGGTGATCTGCGCCGGCTACCCGGGCTCGGTCGCCGGCGCCTGGCAGCGCTTCGGGCGCGCCGGAAGGCGCGGCTCCTCGAGCATCGCGGTCATGGTGGCCTCGAGCTCATCCCTCGATCAATACCTGGCGCGGAACCCGGACTACCTCTTCGACACCGCGGTCGAGTCCGCGCGCATCGATCCCCACAACACCGAGATCCTGGTCCAGCATTTGAAATGCGCGGCCTTCGAGCTGCCGTTCATCTCCGGAGAGGCCTACGCCGGGATGGCGCCGACTGACACCAACGCCGCGCTGAATTTCCTCGCCGATCATGGCGTGGTCCACGCCTCGGGGGAGCGCTTCCACTGGGCCACGGACGCCTACCCCGCCAACCACGTCAGCCTCCGCAGCGTCGGCTGGGACAACTTCGTGATCATCGACAAGGCCACCGGAAAGGCCCTGGCCGAGCTCGACTGGCGCGCCACACCGACGATGCTCCACGAGCAGGCCATCTATCAGCACGACGGCGAGCAATACCAGGTCGAGCGCCTCGACTACGAGAACCACAAGGCCTTCGTCACCAAGGTCGTCCCCGACTACTTCACGACGGCGATGACCAACCGCAAGGTCTCGGTGATGGAAGAAGAGGCGCGCGCGCCCCTCGGCCGGGCCATGGTCGCCTGGGGCGAGGTCAGCGTGGTCGAGAAGGTGACAGGCTACAAGAAGATCAAGTTCCACACGCACGAGAACGCCGGCTATGGCGAGGTGCGTTTACCCGACATTCAAATGCACACCACGAGCTTCTGGCTCACTGTGCCCGAGGCGCTCTGCGAAGAGATGGAGATCCCGGTCCAGGCGGGGGGTTCTCGCCAGGCGCTCGCCGGGCGCGCCGCGGCGATCGAAGGGCTGCGCGGGATCGCCGTGGCCCTGGAGACGGTCGCGACCCTCTCCTTGATGTGTGATCCCCGTGATCTCGGCCAGACCATCGGCGATCAGAGCGAAGGTGACGGCCCCGCGACCGGCGGCCACGTACCGGATGAAGGCTTCGATCCCACGGTGTTTCTCTTTGACAACGTGCCCGGCGGCGTGGGGTTGGCCGAGCGCATCCACGAGCAGGCCGCCGAGCTGGTGTCGGCCGCCCGCGTCCTCGTCATGGGGTGTCCCTGCACCGAAGGCTGCCCGATGTGCGTGGGCGCGACGGAGCTCGGCGGGATCCGCAAGCGCGCCACCCTGGCGCTGCTGCGGATGATCCTGCACGCGGCCTGAGGATCCTTCGAAGCGCCGCCGGGGTTGCTGCTATAGGTGATCTCATGAGACCTGTCGCCGGCTGGATCGCGCTCCCCGTCACGCCTCTGATCCTTCTCCTGGTCTCGTGTTCCGGAGGCGACGCCCCGAGCAGCGGATCGAGCTCCGGCGGCGGCGCCAGCGCGACAAGCTCCGGGAGCGGGAGCGGCGGCGGCGCCTCGGCTTCGGCCTTCGCCGCTTGCGGCGGGCTCATCGTCGATCCCCAGACCGGCGCCATCGACGCCGCGGAATACACGAAGCAGGCCAATGCCTGGAGCGCCGCGATCATCGATTGCCGGCTCGGTCCCGATTTCACGGCCTACCACGGCGCGGGCGGGCCCGACGAGCGGCCCACGGCCTACAAGCCCCCTGACCAGAAGACGCCCTATGGTCGCAACGGACAGGGCATCACGTTCCAGCTCGGCGGGCCCGCCGAGATGGACTCATCGAACAACTACGGGAGCGTCGTCGATCAGGTGCTCTATGCCCCCGACGCCGACCTCAACCCCGGGCTGGATCGGATCTCGACCTATGACTGGTCCAATCACGTCATCGTCGAGATCCCCGAGCCAGTCTGGTGGGGGACGCCGAAATGCTGGTGGCCCGACTGCGCCTCACACCCGGATCCGGCGGGAGAGCTCGCCCCGTGGGCCGCCGCGCTCGGCCACCCGCTCCGCCACCCGATCACCGCCGCGCGGACCTACCATGCCTGGACCAACGACGCGCTCGTGCTCTTCCAGGGAGGCTTCCTCGGCGCGACGGGGACGCAGACCTCCGACTCTCACTATCCCTACTTCGTCTTTCCCCCCAACAAGGTACCCACCGCGATCGCCACCACCAGCTACAACGAGTTCGCGCTCGTGACCCTCTGGGACACGGACACCCGGAAAGGCCAGGTCGCCGTGCTCGCGCTCGAGGGCCAGGGGCTCGCGCAGGCGACGCACGGGTGGTATTACATCGGCTTTCCCAGCGTCGGCAGCTTTACCAAGATCAAGCTCCTTGGCTACCTCGACCTCCCGGACATGGCGACGCCGACAGCGATTGACGCGAGCGGCGACAACGCGGGCGGCGTGGGCGTGGGCGGCATCCAGCTCGGCCTGCTCAAGCTCGACACCGCGGCGGATCGCGACGCCTTCATCACCGGAAAATACAGCCAGGGGGTGATCGGGAGAGCGGGCTATGCCGTCGTGGCCTCGCGCTGGGAGAACAAGGCGACGTTCATCGATTTGCAGCCGCTCTACGAGTACGTGCGCTCGATGTACTTGACGACCCAGGAGAACTTCGATCTGACCAAGGATCAGGGGCCAGAGCCCAACAAGTGGCCGTATACGTTCGACGCGCACCCCGAGCAAAAGCCGATCGTGCTGACGACCTTGCCAGTCGACCACCCGAAGGCCGTCCTGGCGGGGCACCATCGGTATTACGACCCCAAGACGGGTGAAGGCACCTTCACCAAGGCCTACATCGCCAGCCTCGACGGAACGATCACCGCTTACGATGTGACCACGCTCGACTGGGAGGCGAAGGCCAAGCCCGAGGACGTCAAGGCCCTCTTCACGGTCGCGGTCGGGGAGAACCCCACGGCGATGATCTGGCCGCGCAACGAGGATCCCAAGGACCCCAAGGCCAGCCCGTACGAGTTCACCAACAGCTTCGTCGTGGTGAGCCGCGGGGACCGCGAGATCGCCTGGGTCACCACCGACGCGACCATGGGCAGCGTGTTTCGCAGGTTCACCGACAGCCGCTTTGAAGATCCGGTCGACATCGACGTCGGCGAGCGCGCCTACGTGATGACCGTGGCCGACTGGAAGGGAAAGAAGGTGGTGACCTACCGCTTCGCCCCGACGCCCCAAGGCCACGTCCCGCCCAACCTCTCCTTCGGCATGGGCGCGGACGGGAAGGCCGAGGTCGAGTGCGGAGGCGAGCTGCCGATCGAAGGGCACGTGTTCAAGCTCAGCTCGACCAACGTCAACTGACCGCACGAGATCCACGCCATGAAGACCTCTCCCTTGCTCCTCCTCGGCGCGCTCGCCACAGGCTCGATCGGCTGCGGCGACCCCGAGACCATCGCGATGGCGCCACAGAAGTACCACGTGTCCGGCGACGCCATCCCCTTCGACGACGGCCCCAATGGCCGCATCGCCGACGCCAAGATCTCGGTCCTCGAGTACCCCGAGATGACGATGACCACAGGCGCCGACGGCCACTTCGAGCTCGACGGCTTCGCGCCCGGCAGCGAAGTGACGCTGGTCCTCGAGCACCCCGACTACCACCTGATCCAGACAGGGACGCTGACCATCGGCGACGCCAACCTCGATCGCGTCACCTTCCAGGCCGTGACCCACCAGATCTATGGCATCCTCGCGAGCATTGTCGGCGTCACGCCAGACGAGAAGAACAGTTGTCAGATGGTGACGACCATCACCCGGATCGGCAAATCGATCTACGACACCGGCGCGCACGGCGAGCTCGGGGTGAAGGTGACGCTGGATCCCCCGCTGCCCGCTGCTCAGGGGCCCATCTACTTCAACGCCTCGGTGATCCCAGACAAATCGCTGACGGAGAGCTCGCCCGACGGCGGCGTACTCTACGTCCAGGTCGCGCCCGGCGAGTACACGTTGACCGGGGCCAAGCCCTCTGCCGAGCTCACGACGGTGAAGATGAAGTGCCGCGCCGGGGTCCTGGTGAACGCCTCGCCTCCACACGGACTCCAGCGCACGAAATAGCGGTCGGGGTGGCGACTGCGGAACCGGACACGGACGGTGACTTCGAGCGCCCGTCGTACGACAATGGCGCGGTGACCGAGACCTCTGCGTCGATCTTTCGCGCCGTCGCTGACGACGATATCCCCGCGCTGCGGCAATGGATCCGGACCGGAGCCGATCTCGAGGCGCGGAACGAGCGAGGCGCGACGGCGCTCCTCGTCGCCGCGGAGCTTGGATCCCCGGCGATGGTCCGCGCGCTCCTGTCCGGCGGCGCCGATGTCCGCGCCGAGGACGCCAACGGGAACACGGCGCTCCACCTGGCCGCGCTGCGCGGCGACGAAGAGATGATTGACGAGCTCTTCGGGGCCGGCGCCCTCGTGGACGCGCAGAACCGCGCTGGCATAACGCCCCTCCGCGCGGCCGTGGGAGCAGGGCGGGATCACCTCTTTTTCTTTTTTCTCGTTCCAGCCCCTCACCTTGACCAGCAGTATAATCCGGTTGTTCACCACGCTGGCGATAGCCAGCCTACACGCGACAATCCTCTTGTTCTGGGGGATCTAACCAGCCGTGAGTAGCGTGGCCGAGGGAGGGGTCGATGAACTCGGTTCCCCAGTTAGTGTTGGGTGCAAATCTCAGTTTGCAGGGGAGCCCCGTCGGCGAAACACCCGGGAATCCCCCCAATCGCCCGGGGGAACGAGGACGGGCAAGCTTCCGCGTGACCCCGAACCGCACACTCCCGCCGACGTTAACGAGAGTGGCAACGTTCCCCGTGAATGCCGTTCAGCCCGCACGCCC
>Ga0105048_10005540_pt1 | contig 20399 bp, 12 predicted proteins | sample MAT05_FD_78382 | JGI IMG/M metagenome (GOLD analysis project Ga0105048, IMG submission 78382) | Freshwater microbial communities from Lake Fryxell liftoff mats and glacier meltwater in Antarctica - MAT-05 | ecosystem: Environmental > Aquatic > Freshwater > Ice > Liftoff microbial mat | place...
ACAGGCTGCCGCCGAAGCCGCCGCTGCCGAAGCGAAAGACGCGAATGCGGCCGAGGCCGCAGCCGCAGAGCAAGCCGCAACCCAGAAAGCCGCCGAGGACGCGAGAGCGGAACAGGCTGCCGCCGAAGCTGCTGGTGCTTTGGCGATCGTTCCTGAAGAAGGGGTGGTTGCTGAACTGCCCGTTGAAAGGCCGATTGCGGTACCCGTCCCTGATGCCGCCGCTGTGGCCGAGCTGGATGCGCTGCTGGCAGCGCCGACTGTCGCGGAAGAGGCCGCCGCCGCCCAGATTACGGGCGACGAGACTGTGGTCCCTTTGGACGCCGGCCCACGGGTTCTGCCTGAAGCCGCACTCGGGGCCGCCGAGGAACGTGGACCCGTCGATGATGGAACCGCCCCCGCTGCTGACCCGGCTGCCCCCCGGGATGCCCCCCCTCCCGCCGAGCCGACATCCGTTGTCGAAACTGTGGTAACCGAGGCTGATACCCGCTCCTCGGACGAAGAATTCGTAGCGGCGCCGAGGGCAATGACGGGAGGCAGGAAGAGCGGCCTCTCCGATCTGGAAAAAGTCGGCCTTGTGGCGCTTGGCGCGCTTGTCGTCGGTGCGATCCTGTCGAACGGCAGGCAAGTCGTTGAAAACACCGGCGACCGTGTTGTGGTCCGTGATCCGGATGGTCGCTATGTCGTCTACAAGGACGATGACGCCCTGCTGCGTCGCCCGGGTGTGCGCACTGTCACCGAAAGCTACCAGGACGGATCGACCCGCACTGTGGTGGACCGCGCTGATGGTAGCCAGATCGTGACGATCCGCGATGCTTCGGGTCGCGTGTTGCGCCGGGCGGCCTACGACAGACTTGGCCGCGAGCTTGTGCTTATCGACGATCTGCAGCGTGAGGTGCCGATCATCGTGGCCGACCTGCCCGCGCCGCGACCCTCGCGAGTCACGATCTCGACGAGGGACGAGAACGCGGGACTGAAGGCAGAGCTGGCGGCACTGGAAGCTGAGTCTATCGGCCGGAAGTTCAGCCTGCGCCAGATACGCGAAATTCGCGAAGTACGGGCCCTTTCGGCCACGATTGAAGTGGACAACATCACCTTCGACACGGGCTCTTCGGTCATCCGCGCGACCGAGGCGCCCAAGCTCGCCGATCTTGGACGAATCATGGGGGAACTGCTGACGCGCAACCCCGGAGAGGTGTTCCTGATCGAGGGGCATACCGATGCGACGGGTGGGGCTGCCATGAACCTCGCTCTTTCGGACCGCCGGGCGGAATCGGTCGCCCTTGCCCTGACCGAGTATTTCGAGATCCCGCCTGAGAACCTTGTTGTGCAAGGCTACGGCGAGGGAGAGCTGAGGATCGACACGCAAACAGAGGAGCGCGCGAACCGCCGCGCCACCATCCGTCTGATCACCCCGCTGATGCGTCAGGCGTCAAACTGACTTCGGCACTGCCCCTGCCAATACTGGCGGGGGCAGTGGCACGACTGCCGCTGATTTCGACTTGCCATCTGGTCCGCCTTCAACCCATTGTCCTGCAGCTTCATGCGGTATGTGCTGCAGCCGAGGGACGCCATGGGTGAGAATTCTCCCCTCGAAACGACGATGAATTCGATGGCCCGTGTTGTGGTACGGGTGCTCAATGAACTCTTGCGCACGACTGGCCCGGATGTCTTCGGCAGCATTGGCGAAACGCTGGTCCGGCTCGGCGAGGAGGGCGGCTTCGACAGGGTGTTTGTTACGCGGCTGGAACTTAACGGTCACAACGAACTCGCGTTCGAATGGACCGTAAAAGGGGCGCCGCGGTTGTCATTAACCCGCAACGGTGCCTTTATTTCAGAGTTCCCGCTTTGGAATGCACTTTGGTCCGCCGGCAAGCCGGTGATTGTCCACTGCGCTGAAGACGTGCCCCCGGGCAGCGCTGAGCGAAAGGTGCTTGACGCAGAGGAGGTGCTCTCAGCTGTCATGTTGCCCTTGCGGGATGGCGACTGCCTGCTCGGTATCTTGTGCTTTGATATGGTGCGCGTAACGCGGCGTTGGCACCCGGACGACATTTTTCTGCTCGACTCTGTGGCCCAAGGCATCGCCAACGTTCTGAGACGGGCCCGGGCCGAAGAGATGCTCCACCTATCGCGGACACGCCTTGCTGCTGCACTTGGTGCGAGCACCGATCTTGTGATCGAGTTGGACCGGAGGCATCGGTTCGTGACACGCCATTCCTCTGGCGCGCAAGGTGAGGTGCAGCTTCCGGGCGTGTCCAACCTGATCCCGGGGCAAAGCCTCGCCATGGTCTTGCCCGAAGCGACGGCCGGGTTGATCGATCAGGCGCTGGCGATGGCCACGCGCAACGGACAGGCGGGCACCGGACATTTCCGCATCGACCCGGACCCCGACGCGCCGTTGTTCGAGGCGATGGCCTCGCGGATAGGCCCTTCCGAGGCGGATGGCACGGGTGTGCTGCTGGTGGTGCGGGATGTGACCGCGCGGGTGCAACTGAATGTCGATCTGTTGCACCGAGAGAGCCTGCTTGACCGCTTCTTTCGGATGTCGCCTGTGGCGATCTTGCTGAACGACTATGAAACGGGCGGCATTCTGGACGCCAATCCGGCGTTCCAGCGGCTTTATGGGCAGTGCAAGACTGACCTCGCGGCTCTGACCGTGACCGATGTTGTAACGGGAGATACGCAGACGGGCATTTTGAGCCAATGCATCCGCGCCCTGCGCGAGACGCGGCGCTTTGGCCCGCTGGAGGGCGTGTTCCGGCGCGCAGACGGCTGCACGTTTACCGGTTTGATATCCGGTTTCCTGTTCACCGACAGCTCTCGCCGCCGAATGGTCTGGAGCACATTCGAAGATGTGACCCTGCTCCGGGCGCAGACCCGCGATCTGGACGAGCAGCGTTATGAGGCGCAGGCCGCGCGTCGGCAGCTTGCTACCGCCATCGAATCGCTGCCCGACGGCTTTGCCCTTTTCGACAGTGACGACCGGCTGGTCCTTTATAATGGCGCATACCTGCGGGTGATGGCACAGATCTGCGATCTGGTCCTTCCTGGGGTGAGTTATGAACATCTGTTCCGCACGGCCGTAGCGCGCGGCTGCTATGCTGAGTCGCAGGGCCGCGAGGAAGCGTTCATAGCAGATTACCTCGCCGCCCACCGGCGCGGCGACATGGACATGGAGCTTCCGCTTGCCGATGGTCGCGCACTCTGGCTGACAGAACACCCGACGCCGGATGGCGGGCGGGTTTGCCTGCGTCGCGACATGACCGCGCAGCGCAACTCGGAACGCAACCTTGACCGGGTGATTACCGGGGCGCAGGTCGGCACCTGGGAGCTGGACAGCATGACCGGCGCCTTCAAGGTCAACGGCCAGTGGCTTGCGATGCTCGGGTTAAGGGCGGACAGCCTCGCCCCTTCGGCGCTGGCGGAGTTCTGGCAGTCGGCACTCCACCCCGATGATGTCCCGCGGTTGGCCGAGGTCGACCAAACGCTCCGCGAGGACGCGCGCGACATGTTCGAAATCACGATCCGGATGCGCCATGCAAAGGGTCATTGGGTCTGGGTGCAGTCGCGAGGGCAAGTGCTGGCGTGGAAATCTGATGGCACGCCCGCCCTGCAGGTCGGCGTAAACATTGATGTGACCCCGTTGAAACAGGCCGAACAGCGTCTGGAACAGGTGATTGATGGCGCAAATGTGGGCCTGTGGGAGTATCACCGCCAGACGGGCGCGCATCGGGTGAACGCCCGTTGGGCCATAATCCTCGGCTATCCGCCCGAAGTGGCAGAGACTGGCGCCCTTCCGCCCTGGAAGAGCATGGTTCACCCCGATGACCTTGCCGCCATGCTGAAAGCCGAAGCCGAAGCTTTCCTGCGCAATGTGTTCGACGTTTCCCATCAATTCCGGGTCCGCCATGCCGATGGGCACTGGGTCTGGGTCCATTCGTCCGGTCGCGTCACACACTGGACGGAGGACGGCGAGCCGGAGGTGATCAATGGCGTGATGATGGACATCACGCTGACCAAGGACCTGGAACTGGCCCTGGCTCTTGAACGCGACACTCTGGCGCGGATCATGGAAACGTCGGTGTCGGGTATCACGGTGGTGGATCGCGACGGGCGGATCCGCTTTGCCAACCGTGAGGCAGAGACGATCTTCGGACGCCGCCTTGTCGCCGCCGTTGGCGCGAGTTTCGATGACAACGACTGGGGCATTACGGATCTGAAGGGCCTCGCGATCCCCGCGCAGGACCTGCCTGCAGCGCTGGTGCTTGCCACGCGCGGCACCGTCCGCGATTTTCGCCACCGCATCCGTCGCGCGGATGGCGAAGTGCGGGTGCTGTCGATCAACGCCGTAGCGCTGCTTGCACCGGAAACCGACCTCTCCGTCGTCTGCTCGATCACCGACATAACGACGATAATCGAAAGCGAAACCGCCCTGCAGGAAGCGCTGGAACGCGCCGAGGCGGCCAACATGGCCAAATCGGAATTTCTAGCCCGCATGAGCCATGAAATCCGCACTCCGTTGAACGGCGTTCTCGGGATGGCGGACCTGATGGACCGCAGCATGACAGACGAGGATCACCGCACGATGTTGCGGGTTATCCGGCGGTCTGGCGAGCATCTGCTGGAAATGATCGACGATCTGCTTGACTTGTCCAAGATCGAAAGCGGCGCCATGCTGCTGGAGACGCTGATCCTGCGCCCCTCTGACGTGGCTGCGCGTGCGATCGCCTCGTTTGGCCCGCTTGCGGTGGCAAAGGGAATACAACTGGTGTCCAGCGCCGACGACGCGGCGCGCGAATGGCGGTTGGGCGATCCGCGCCGGTTGTTGCAGATCGTAATTAACCTGTTGGGCAATGCGCTGAAGTTCACCGAAACCGGCGAAGTGCGCCTCGATCTGCGCGCAACAGACGATTGCCTGACCATCACCGTCACCGATACCGGTATCGGTATTGACCCCGCCCTGATCCCTCATATCTTCAAGGACTTCGCCCAGGCAGATGCCGGCACGACACGGCGATACGGCGGCACGGGACTTGGCCTGCCCATCAGCCGCAACCTCGCGCGGCTGATGGGAGGGGATCTGACCTTGACCAGTGCGCCCGGTTTCGGGACTGTGGCGCAGGCCGTTCTTCTGTTGCCACGCGCGACCAGCGTGCTCACCGTCTCCGGGATAGACGGAGCCGGGGCTGCCTTGCCACAGCTGCCCCCTCTGAATGTTCTGGTGGCGGAGGACAACGCCACCAACCGCATCATCCTGCGGGCGATGCTCGAGGCGCTTGGCCTGTCCTGTGTAACCGTAGAAGATGGCGAGGCGGCGGTGACAAAATGGGCGCCCGGACAGTTCGATCTGGTGCTGCTGGACATCTCGATGCCCGGCATCGATGGCGTGTCGGCACTGTGCAACATCAAGGACCGTGCACGCGAGGCCGGCACCCCGGCTCCGCGATCCATCGCGGTCACCGCAAACGCGATGACCCACCAGACAGATGACTACATGGCAGCGGGTTTTGACGCCTGCCTCGCCAAGCCGACCCGTCTGGAAGATCTGGCCTTTGCCATCGCCTCGGTGATGGCAGTATCTGCGGGGCCGGGCTGAAGCGCCTGTCCCCAATGGACTGTGCTATCACAAACCCTGCCCTCCCCGCACCTGCGCCCGGAACCTGCGCCGCAGTCAGCTTGCACCGAATCGTCTGTTCGCCCCGTCAGACAGTCCGCGCGCATTCGCGACTAGAGCACTGCCGCGCCGTCCCGAAGTGCCGGGGATCGAGTTCTGGCCTTATAGCCTTTCCCTGTGCGGGAAACGAAATTACGCAAGGACGTCTCCCACTGGACCCGATCGAGATCATCATTTGCTACCTGACACCCACAAATCCATTTGCGACGATCTGCCTTTCGCAGCAAGGTACATCCCTGTGCCGGGTCTGGGGCCTGGTGCAGGGCAGGACCGGGGGGACGGACGGCCGTTTGCGGACGTCATGCCTCTCGCGGACGGGTCGGAGTCCCCTCAGGCCCGTCCGCTCAGGTCCCGCCCGCTTTGGAGCCTTCTCGGAAAGGTGCGCGATGAAGGAGCCGGAGAATGCGCAAGATCGCCAAAGGCCGCTTCGGCCCGCAGACAGGGGCAAAAGGGCAGGGCCTGCGATGAACCCGCTCGACCGTGTGCTCAGTCTGTCGATCTGGCAGGGGCGCGCTATGGTGCAACCGCTTGGCGGCGGCATGACCAATGTAAACTTTCGTGTGCAGGGAAACATCGCCGGGCAGCGGCGCGACTGCGTCGTGCGCATCGGCAACGATATCGGCGTGCATCACGTGCTGCGCTTCAACGAGATGGCAGCGAGCCGCGCGGCCCATGCGGCAGGCGTGTCGCCTGAAGTGATACACCATGAGCCCGGAGTGCTGGTGATCGGGTACGTCGAGGGCCGCACGCTCTGCGCCGAAGACTTTGCCGACCCAGGGATGCTGGACGAGGCCACAGCCCTTGTCGCCCGCGTCCACCGCGACATGCCGCAGCATCTGCGCGGCCCAGCGATGGTGTTTTGGGTGTTTCACGTCATCCGCGACTACGCAGCCACGTTGAGCGCGGCGCAAAGCCGCCATATGCCGCTGATCCCCCTCCTCTTGGCCGATGCCGCGCAACTGGAGGCGGCGGTCGGCCCCATCGACATGGTCTACAGCCACAATGACCTGTTGCCCGCCAATTTCCTGCACGACGGGCGCCGCCTCTGGCTGATCGACTGGGACTACGCTGGCTTCAACTCGCCGCTTTTCGACCTCGGGGGCCTGGCTGCCAATGCCAGTCTCGGGACTTCCGCCGAGGTCCGCCTGCTGACCACCTATTTCGGCGCCCCCCCCGACGCGGGCCTCTGGCGGCGCTACCGCGCGATGAAGGCCGCCGCCGCCTTGCGTGAAATGATGTGGAGCATGGTGTCCGAGGTGACGTCCGACATCGACTTCGACTATGTGACCTACACCGGGGCCGCCGCGACCCGCTGGCACGAGGCCCGAACCGCCCTTGAGGACTGCTGACATGACCGACCTTCCCTCCACCGCCCGCGTTGTCATCATCGGCGGTGGCATCATCGGCTGCTCTACCGCCTATCACCTCGGCAAGCTCGGCTGGACCGACACCGTGCTTGTGGAGCGAAAGAAGCTGACCTCCGGCACCACGTTCCATGCGGCAGGGCTGGTGGGGCAGCTGCGCACCTCGGCCAACATCACGCAATTGCTGGGTTATTCGGTTGACCTCTACAAACGGTTGGAGGCGGAGACCGGCCTGCAGACCGGGTGGAAGATGAACGGCGGCCTGCGCCTTGCCTGCAATGCCGAACGCTGGACAGAGGTGAAACGCCAGGCCACCACCGCGCATTCCTTCGGGCTCGAGATGCATCTTCTGACCCCGAAAGAGGCGCAGGAGCTGTGGCCCCTGATGACCATCGACGATCTGGTGGGCGCGGCGTACCTTCCCACCGACGGGCAGGCGAACCCCTCCGACATCACCCAGAGCCTCGCGCGCGGCGCACGGATGGCAGGCGTGAAGATCATCGAGGACACGCCGGTTTCGCGCATCGTGGTGGAGGATGGCCGCGTGATCGGCCTCGATACGCCCCACGGCCGCATCCTGTGCGAAAAGGTGGTGATCTGTGCCGGCCAGTGGACCCGCAGCCTCGCCGCAACCGTGGGGGTCAACGTCCCCCTCATTTCGCTCGAGCATCAATACATGGTCACAGAACGGATCGAGGGCGTCACCTCTACCCTGCCCACCCTGCGCGACCCCGACCGGCTGACCTACTGGAAGGAAGAGGTCGGTGGCCTTGTCTGGGGCGGGTATGAGCCGAATCCCAAACCCTGGGCGACCCAAGGCATTCCCGAAGGCTTCCATTTCGAGCTTCTGACCTCCGACTGGGACCATTACGGCCAGTTCATGGAAAACGCGCTGGCACGGGTGCCCGCCCTCGCCACCGCCGGGGTGAAGCAGCTGATCAACGGGCCGGAAAGCTTCACGCCCGATGGCAATTTCATCCTGGGCGAGGCGCCCGAACAGCCGGGCATCTTCATCGGTGCAGGCTTCAATGCCTTCGGCATCGCGTCGGGTGGCGGGGCAGGGATGGCGCTGGCCGAATGGGTGGCCAAGGGTGCCGCGCCCTTCGACCTCTGGCCGGTGGACATCCGCCGCTTCGGTGCGCCGCACCGCTCCACCGACTGGGTCCGCGCCCGCACGCTCGAGGCTTACGGCAAACATTACACCATCGCCTGGCCCTCCGAGGAAATGCGCTCCGCCCGCCCCACCCGCCGCTCGCCGCTCTATGCCCACCTCAGAGCGGCCGGCGCCTGCTTTGGCGAGAAGCTGGGCTGGGAACGCCCCAACTGGTTTGCCGATCCCGCCGCAGGCGAGCTGGCCGAGGATCGCTACAGCTATCAGCGCCCCGGCTGGTGGGGGGCCGTTGCCCGTGAACACCAGGCCGCGCGCGAGGCGGCGGTGCTGATCGACCAGACATCCTTTGCCAAATTCACCCTTCAGGGTCCGGACGCTGCAACGGCCCTGAACTGGGTCGCTGCAGGAAATGTCGACCGCGCGGTGGGCAGCCTCACCTATACCCAGATGCTCAACCCCAAAGGCGGGATCGAGGCCGACCTGACTGTCGTGCGCCAGGCGCAGGACTGCTTCTACATCGTCACCGGCACCGGCTTTGCCACCCATGACTTCGACTGGATCTCCCGCTCGCTGCCACAGGGCGCGCGCTGCATTCTCACGGATGTGACCTCCGGTTCTGCCGTCCTGTCGCTGATGGGCCCGAGGTCGCGCTCTATCCTGCAACTCCTTACCCCCGACGATCTTTCCGCCACCGCCTTTCCGTTCGCCACTGCACAGTCCATCAGCGTCGCTTGCTGCCCGGTCCTTGCGCTCCGCGTGACCTATGTGGGCGAACTCGGGTGGGAGCTGCACATGCCCGTCGACGTTGCCGTCACGGTCTATGAGGCGCTGATGCAGGCAGGCGAAGGCCATGGCCTCGTCAATGCAGGCTACCGCGCCATCGAAACCCTCCGGCTGGAGAAAGCCTATCGCGCCTGGGGGTCGGACATCGGGCCCGACCACACGCCCGTCGAGGCGGGTCTCGCCTGGGCCATGAAGATGAAGACCGGTATCGACTTTCAGGGCCGCGCCGCGGTGCAGGCGCAACTCGCAACCGGCGTCGGGAAACGCCTCGCCACATTCACGACCGAGGACCCTACCGTCGTCCTCCTCGGCCGCGAGACAATCTACCGCAACGGCATCCGTGCAGGCTGGCTCGCCTCGGGCGGCTATGGCCATACCATCGGCCGCCCCATCGGCATGGGCTACATCCGCCACCCCGACGGCGTCACCGCGGGTTTCATCCAGAGCGGCACTTACGAGCTTGAGGTCGCCTCCGAACGCGTCGCTGCGCGCGTCCATCTTGCCCCGCTCCATGATCCCGCCAACCTCCGCATCCGCGGCTGATGTAAAAATCCTTCCGTGACCCCTTCATCTATTCAAGAATATCCCGAGGGGGGCGCGGCACGCGCGGGGGCAGCGCCCCCTTCTAGCCGTCGAACCGCGTGGCTCCCCGGCGGCGTTCATCTACCGGTTGGGTGAGGATGCTTGCCTGATGCGCGCGCTGATCGCAATTGGCGCGCGGGCAGATGCGGCAATTGATGCCGATGGGCGTCATCCGCGCGTTGGTCATCGAAAATCCCTCGGCATAGCCGAGGGCGGTTGCGTGGTCGACCGTGCAGCCAAGCGCCACCGCCAGCCGGTTGTCCTGCGCATGGCGAATCCAGGTTGGCCTGTCCACGGTCCGCGAGATTACAAAATATTGGGTTTTATCTGGCATTTCAACAAATTGCGGAACGATCTTCCCGGGCGTTCTGAAGGAGGTGTGCACGTCCAGCCGCGGACAGGCTCCGCCGTATTCGGCCAGGTGAAAGTCGGTCGCGTTGAACCGCTTTGTCACATTGCCGCCCTTGTCGATCCGCATGAAAAAGAACGGCACCCCCAAGGCTCCCTCGCGCTGCAGGGTGGTGGCTCTGTGGCAAGCCTGCTCGAAGCTCACGCCGAACCGTGTGGCGATATGGTCGAGGTCGTATTTCGTGGCCCGCGCCTCGGCGAGGTAGGCCGCGTAGGGCATCAGCACGGCCGCAGCGAAGTAGTTTGCAAGTTCGACCCGCAGGCGCGCCGTGCCGCGCGGCTCGGTGATGCCGGACCGCGCCACCAATCCGTCCAGCAGCGCCCGTTGTTCCAGCAGCCCCGCCATATGCACCAGCTGAAAGGTGCGGTTGGTGTGGTCCAGCGCCTCGGAAAGCAGGATCTCGCGCCGCGGCTCGTCATACTGGCGCAAGGTGCCCGGCAACTCCTCCACCCGCGCCAGTCGCACCGTGATCCCCAGCCGGGCCGACAGCCGCCGCTTCAGCGCGATGTAGACCTCGTCCCGGTCTACCACTTCACCGCCCCAGAAAACCTCCGCCGCCTCCTCCAGCTCGCGAAAGTGATTGCGCTGGCGGCGGAACACGTTGTGGACGGCGGCCTCGGGGGTCGAGGTGATCTGCGGCGCTTCGCCTTCGGCCAGCGACAGGATATGGTCGGTGGCAGCTTGATACGCGCGGTGCAGCGCGAGGAAGGCCGCCGCGAGATCGGGGCTGTGAACCAGTGCTGCGCGCAGCTGTGGCAGGTCGGGCCGCCCTTGCGCAAACAGCGGGTCCTGGATTGCCGCCCGCAGGTCGGCGAGCTGGCCTGCGCCGTCATCTTCGGCAATCTCGTGCCAGGTCACTCCATAGGTCTCGAAAAGCCGCAGGAGGACCGCCACCGAAACGGAGCGCTCGTTGTTTTCCAGCAGGTTCACGTAAGACGGGGAAATGCCGAGGTTTCGCGCCATCGCGCCCTGCGTTTCGGCCCGTTCGAGGCGCAGGCGGCGCAGGTGCGGGCCGATGAAGGTCTTTTGCATACGTTCGCACACACCGTTTGCTATGTGGTACTTACAATATTACATAAAACATGAATTGTAAATTCTCGCATTCACAGCGCGACCTTCTTTCATTTTGCACAAAGCCGCATCGATGGCATCAGGCGCCCAGCGATCAGGGAGGATACCATGCGCACCGGAACCAATCATCTCTACATCCCCGGCCCCACCAATGTGCCCGAGGATGTCCGCATGGCGATGAACGTGCCGATGCAGGACCAGCGCGCGCCGGATTTCGGGGCGCTGACACTGGGTATTCTTGCGGATCTGAAGCGGGTGTTCCGCACCACCTCCGGCTCGGTCATGCTGTTTCCGGGATCGGGGACCGGCGCCTGGGAGGCGGCGATCACCAACACCCTCAACCCCGGCGACCGGGTGTTGATGGCGCGTCATGGCCAGTTCTCCACTCTCTGGGCAGAGATGGCGCAGCGTCTGGGCCTCGTGGTCGATCTTGTCGATGTGGCCTGGGGGGCGGGCACGCCGGTTTCGGAATTCGCACGGCGTCTGGGGGCAGACCGCAAGGGCGAGATCAAGGCCGTTTTCGTCACGCATAATGAGACCGCGACAGGTGTGACCTCGGACGTGGCAGGCGTGCGCCGCGTGCTGGACGAGGCGTTCCACGAGGCGCTTTTGTTCGTTGATGGCGTATCCTCGGTTGGCTCCATCGACTTTCGGATGGATGACTGGGGCGTCGATCTGGCGGTGACCGGCAGCCAGAAAGGGCTGATGTGCCCTGCGGGCCTTGGTATCCTCGCTGTGTCGCAAAAGGCGCTGGAAGCGGCGAAGCTGGCCACATCGCGCCGCGCCTACTTCGAATTCAAGGACATGCTGGCGACCGAAACCACCGGCTACTTTCCCTACACGCCGCCCACGCAGATCCTGCACGGGCTTCGCCGCGCGTTGACGCGCCTGCACACAGAGGGGCTGGATCAGGTCATCGCCCGCCATGCACGTCTGGCCGAAGGTGTACGGCGCGGCGTCGCCGCCTGGGGTCTTTCGACCTGCGCCGAGCATCCCGCCATCGCCTCCAACACCGTCACCGCGATCTGCACGCCTGCGGATGTTGACGCGCGCGAGGTGATCCGCATCGGGTATGAGCGTTACAACGCCTCCTTCGGATCGGGCCTTGCACGGCTGGCGGGCAAGGTGTTTCGCATCGGCCATCTGGGCGATCTGAACGAGGGGATGTGCCTTTCGGGACTTGCCATCGCCGAGATGGCGCTGGCCGAGGCCGGGGCGGAGATCGCGTTCGGATCGGGCGTGGGGGCTGCACAGTCCTGGTACGCCCAGTGCCGCGCCGGCGCCGAGAAACTGCCGCTTGCAGCTGAATAAACAAAGGATGACAGACAGATGAGCCATACTCTTTATCCTTTGCGCAAGCAGCGTCTGCAGCGCTCCGAACTCGCAGTTCCCGCGTCGAACCCCTCGATGATCGACAAGGCGTCAGCGGGGTCTGCGGATTATGTCTTCCTGGACCTCGAAGATGCCGTGGCCCCGTCCGAAAAGGAACAGGCGCGACGCAATGCCGTGCAGGCGCTCAACGACATCGACTGGGCGGGCAAGGGCAAGACCGTCTCGGTGCGGATCAACGGGCTCGATACCCACTACATGTACCGCGACGTGGTGGACATCATGGAGAAGGCGGGGGACCGTGTGCACACGTTGCTGGTGCCGAAAGTTGGCGTGACGAGCGACCTTTACATGGTCGAGGCGATGGTGAACCAGATCGAGCAGGCGAAGGGCTACACGACCCGCGTCGGGCTGGAGGCGCTGATCGAAACGGCGCTTGGTATGGCGAATGTGGAGGCGATTGCCCAGTTCGGCGGCAGGCTCGAGGCGCTGCACTTTGGTGTTGCCGACTACGCAGCCTCGATGCGGGCGCGCACAACGAACATCGGCGGGTTGAATCCTATGTATCCGGGGGACCAGTGGCATGCCGCAATCTGCCGGATGGTGATCGCCTGCCGCGCCTACGGTCTGCGGGCCATCGACGGCCCGTTCGGAGATTTCTCGGACCCCGAGGGCTACAAGGACGGGGCCCGGCGGGCAGCTGCATTGGGCTGCGAGGGGAAATGGGCGATCCATCCGAGTCAGGTGGCGCTTGCGAACGAGGTGTTCAGCCCGACAGAAGCCGAAGTGACGAAGGCACGCCGGATCATCGAGGAGTTGCGCGCAGCCGAGGCGCAAGGCAAGGGGGCGGCCTCGCTCGATGGCAAGATGATTGATGCGGCGAGCGAGAAGATGGCGCGCAACGTGCTGGAGATTGCCGAGGCCATTGCCGGGCGCTGAGGCCTGCGCGGGCCGCATTGATCCGAGCCCCGGGGCGCTGCCCCGGACCCCGGGATATTTTTGCAAAGATGAAGGGGCTTGCGGGCTTTTCTTCTATCGGGAGGGGTGGCATGGACATTCACGAATATCAGGCAAAGGAAATCCTCGCGCGCTTTGGGGTGCCGGTGCAGCGCGGGGGGCTTGCCTACAGCCCCGAGCAGGCGGGGTACCGGGCGCGGGAACTGGGTGGGTCGGCTTGGGTGGTCAAGGCGCAGATCCATTCCGGAGGGCGCGGGGCCGCGGGGGGCGTGAAGCTGTGCCGCGACGAGCATGAGGTGGCGGCTTTTGCGGCCACCTTGTTCGGGCGGCAGCTGGTGACCAAGCAGACGGACGCCAACGGGAAAGGCGTCTACCGGCTGTGGGTGGAGGCCGCGTCCGACATTGCGCAGGAGATGTATCTGGGCTTCGTTCTGGACCGCAAGTCCGAGCGCATCATGATCGTGGCCTCCGCCCATGGCGGAATGGAGATCGAGGAACTGGCCGAGACCGATCCGGAAAGCCTGCGCCGCATGACCATCGATCCGGCCGTGGGATTGAGCGAATTCCAGGCGCGGGAACTGGCGTTTCAGCTGGGGCTGACGGGCGGGCAGGTGGCACAGATGGTGACGATCCTGAAGGCATGCTACCGCGCCTACCGCGACCTTGACGCGGTGATGGTGGAAATCAACCCGCTGGTCATCACCGGCGGCGGCGACCTTGTGGCGCTGGATGCCAAGATGTCGTTCGACACCAATGCACTCTTTCGCCAGCAGAAGGTTGGGGAGCTGCGCGACCGCAGCCAGGAAGACCCGCGCGAGAGCACGGCGGGGGATCATGGCCTGTCTTATGTCGGGCTCGCGGGTGATATCGGCTGTATCATCAATGGTGCGGGACTTGCGATGGCCACGATGGACATGATCAAGCTGGCGGGCGGCGAGCCTGCAAATTTCCTCGATATCGGCGGCGGGGCGAGCCCCGAGCGGGTGGTTCGCGCCTTTCGCACCGTTCTGGCAGACCGCAATGTCAGCGTGATCCTCGTCAACATCTTTGCCGGGATCAACCGTTGCGATTGGGTCGCCGAAGGGGTGGTGAAGGCTTACAAGGAGGTTGGTCTGACGATTCCTGTCGTGGTGCGACTGGCGGGCACCAATGTGGAGGAGGGTTTGCGGATCATCGACACTTCTGGTCTGCCGCTGATTTCAGCCGATACGCTGGCGGAGGCGGCGGCGAAGGCCGTGGCTGCGCGCAGAAGTCAAAGCACCTGAGGAGGGACCCCATGGCAATCCTGATCAATGAGACGACGCGGGTGATCGTGCAAGGCATGACGGGGCGCATCGGCGCCTTTCATACCGCCGACATGATCAAGCATGGCACCGATGTTGTGGGGGGCGTCACCCCCGGCCGTGGTGGTGAACGGCATCTGGACCGGCCCTTGTTCAACACCGTGCGCGAGGCGGTGGGGGCGACGGGCGCCGAGGCGAGCCTTGTCTTCGTGCCGCCGCCCTTTGCTGCCGATGCGATCATGGAGGCGGCGGATGCAGGCATCCGGACCGCCGTTTGCGTGACCGACGGCATCCCGAGTCAGGATATGATGAAGCTGAAGCGCTTTCTCAAGCGCTATCCGGCGGAGCGGAAGATGCGGCTGATCGGGCCGAACTGTGCCGGGATCATCAGCCCCGGAAAAGGGTTCATGGGGATCATGCCGCCGCATATCTACATGGCGGGTCGCGTGGGGATTGTCGGGCGGTCAGGCACCCTTGGGTATGAGGCCGCGAGCCAGATGATGGCGCTTGGCATCGGCGTTTCGACCTCGGTCGGGATCGGCGGGGACCCGATCAACGGATCGTCCTTTCGCGACATTCTGGAGCTGTTCGAGGCGGACCCCGAGACGGACGCCGTGATGATGATCGGCGAGATCGGCGGGCCGCAGGAGGCGGAGGCGGCGGCCTATGTGCGTGAGCACATGAAAAAGCCGGTGGTGGCCTACATCGCCGGGCTTTCGGCGCCAAAAGGACGCAAGATGGGCCATGCGGGCGCGATCATCAGCGCCTTTGGCGAGTCGGCTCAGGAAAAGGTGGAGATCCTCGCAGCCGCAGGGATCACCGTGGCACCGAACCCTTCGGCCATGGGCGAGACAATGGTGGCGGTTCTGGCCCGCCGGGCAGCGGCCTGAGGCGTCAGACGCATCCCGGCGGTATGCTTGCAGACGCACGCCGCCGGGATGCGAGGACTTCTCGGTTTTCTCCTTCGCTGAATGAGTCCGGGGTGCAAGCGCCGGTCCGTTTGCACTGTTCGAAGCTTGCGCAGGGGATCACCTTTGCGTCTTTCGGTTTGCGTGCGGCGGGAACTGCAAGACCTCGACGCGGCCGGTCGGGCTTGATCGCCGACCGGTGGACGAGCAGCGCCGCTTTCCTTTGAGATTATGCCAAGACTGCACAGCTTGCCCGACCGGCAGCTCTGCCTGGCCTATCGGACCGCCCGCTCTGCGTTCATCAAACCGACATGAGACTGTCATCGGACCGAAGCAGAACGCTCCTATTCCCAGTCGGCACGCGTCGGGCTGTGACCGGCGGGCCAAAGAGGAACATCCCATGACTTTGAACACGCAAAAAGTGCTTATGATCACCACCGCTCTCGCGGTTGCTGCGGGCAGCGCTGCGCAGGCGCAGACCGCTGACATGGACGCTTTGATCGCCGCCGCCAAGGCGGAAGGCACGCTTACGACCATCGCCTTGCCCCATGACTGGTGCAACTACGGCGCGGTGATCGAAGGCTTCAAAGCCAAATACGGTCTGGAAGTCAACGAGTTGAACCCGAACGCGGGTTCGGGCGACGAGATCGAGGCCATCAAGGCCAACAAGGACAACACCGGCCCGCAAGCGCCTGACGTCATCGACGTTGGCCTTTCCTTCGGTCCGGCCGCCAAAGCCGAGGGCCTGATCCAGCCCTACAAAGTTTCGACCTGGGACTCGATCCCCGAATCGGCCAAGGACGCCGAAGGCTACTGGTACGGCGACTACTATGGCGTTCTGGCGATGGCGGTGAACAAGGACGTCGTGACAGACGCCTCGCCCGCCAGCTTTGCCGATCTGAAGGACCCGAAGTACGCAGCGATGGTCGCGATCCCGGGCGATCCGCGCACCGGCAACTCCTCGATGATGTCGGTCTATGCGATGGGTCTTGCGGCCAACGGCGGCAAGGGCGGCGCGGATGCGGCGACTGCGGGCATCGCGTTCCTCAAGGACCTGAAGGCCAGCGGCAACTTCGTTGACGTTGGCGGCTCGGCGCAGAACTTTGCGCAAGGCACCACGCCGATCATGATGGACTGGGACTACAACGTTCTGGCCATGCGTGACAAACTGGCGGGCAACCCGCCGATGGATGTCGTTATCCCGTCTGACGGCGTAATCGCTGGTGTCTATGTGCAGGCAATCTCGGCTTATGCCCCGCATCCGAACGCCGCCAAACTGTGGATGGAATACCTTTATTCCGACGAAGGTCAGCTTGGCTGGCTGTCGGGCTACTGCCACCCGATCCGCTTCAACGACATGGTCGCACGGGGCGTGATCCCGGCTGAGATGATGGCCAAGCTGCCCCCGGCAGACGGCTACGCCAAGGCCGTGTTCCCGACGCTGGACGAGCAAGGTGCCGCCAAGGCTGTGGTTGCCGAGACCTGGGCTACCGAAATGGGCGCGAACTGAACGCACCTGCCATGACAGGATGGATGCCGGCAGACTGCCGGCATCCGCATATCTGATGACTCGCCGGAAGGCCGTTCAATGACACTCGACGCATCTGCTACCCGGATCGAGGTGAGGGCGCCCGGTCCCCGGCTGCCGATGGGGCGGAAGTTGACGTGGAACTGGCTTGGCGTCGCACCCTTCTTCCTGTTCGCCTTCTTGTTCTTGATCGGTCCGGTTCTTTACCTCGTTGCGGGCGCGTTTCAGAATGCCGATGGGGCATTCACCTTTGACAACATCATCGCCCTCGGCAGCCCGAACATCGTCGCCAGTTTTTCGCTTTCGATCCGGCTCAGCCTCCTTTCTGCGCTGATGGGGGCGGTGACCGGGCTCTTGCTCGCGCAGGCCGTGATCCTCGGCGGCCTGCCGGTCTGGGTGCGTACGGCATTCACGACGTTTTCCGGGGTTGCGTCGAACTTTGCGGGCGTACCGCTGGCATTCGCCTTCATCGCCACTCTGGGTCGGCTTGGGCTTGTGACCGTGCTCTTGCGCGATCTGTTCGGCATCAATCTCTATGCGTCCGGCTTCAACCTGTTTTCATTCTTTGGCCTGTCGCTCGTTTACCTCTATTTCCAGTTGCCTCTGATGTTCCTGATCATCGCCCCCGCTCTGGACGGGCTGAAGAGGGAATGGCGCGAGGCTGCCGAAATTCTGGGTGCGAGCCGCCGGCAATACTGGCAACTGGTGGGCCTGCCGGTACTGACGCCGACAATCCTCGGGTGCTTCCTGTTGCTCTTTGCCAACGCGTTCGGAACGCTGGCCACGGTCTATGCGCTGGTCGGATCGGGGTTTGACGTGGTGCCGATCGTGCTCTTTCAGCAGATCAGGGGCAACGTGCTTTACAATCCCAACCTCGGCTATGCCCTTGCGCTCGGGATGGTTGTGATCATGGGAGTGTCGAACACCCTCTATCTGCTCCTGCGCAACCGGGCCGAGCGGTGGCAGAAATGAAGACGCGTTTCCCCCTCGCCGCCGTTTTGACCGCCCTATTTGCTGCGTCATTCTTCATCGTGCCGTTGATCGCCACCTTTTACTTCTCGCTGAAGATGACACGCGGCGAGCTGGGATTTGCCGCCTACGCCTCGGTGTTCAACAGCGCGGCTTTTCTGAATACGATCCTGTATTCCACTGTGGCGTCCCTGATCGCCATTCTGATCGGGGCAATCATCATTGTGCCCACCGCCTATTGGGTCCGGCTGAAGGTGCCGAAACTGCGGCCCGTGGTCGAATTCGTCAGCCTGTTGCCGTTGATCGTGCCGCCGGTGGTGCTGGTGTTCGGCTACATCCGGCTGTTTGGCTCTAATTCCTGGCTGCCGCTGACCGCGAGCACCTTCGGGACCGATATCTTGCTGGTGGTGGGCTACGTCGTGCTGTCGATGCCCTACATGTTCCGCGCGGTTGATAACGGCATGGCAGCGATTGACATCACGACCCTGACCGAGGCCGCCGAAAGCCTTGGCGCCTCGCGCCTGCGCACGATCACGGCAGTCATCTTTCCAAACGTGCGCGCTGCGATCATTTCGGGGGCGTTCCTGACCTTCTCGATCTCTCTGGGGGAATTCGTGCTTGCCAGCCTGCTGAACCGCCCGGCCTTTGGCCCTTACCTGGTCCAGCTGGGACAGGACCGGGCCTATGAGCCTGCGGCACTGGCGATCATGTCGTTTGGCTTCACCTGGGGCTGCATGGTCCTGATGCAGCTTTTCGCGACAAGGAAACCCGGACAGCGCTGGTTGCCGCGCCTGTTCACCCGACCCGCGCAAAGGAGCTGACCATGAGCTTTCTGTCGATCACCAATGCGGTCAAGACGTTTGGCACCAACACGGTCGTCAAGGGCTTTGATCTGGCGGTGCAGAAGGGCGAGTTCGTGTCCTTCCTCGGGCCATCGGGCTGCGGCAAGACCACGGTGTTGCGGATGATCGCGGGGTTCGAACGGCCGACCTCGGGCATGATCACCATAGACGGGCGCGATGTGACCGATGCGGCCCCCAACAAGCGGCGCATCGGCATGGTGTTTCAGGCCTATGCGCTGTTTCCCAACATGAACGTCTTTGGCAACATCGCCTTCGGGCTGAAGATCGCAGGCCTCGGCAAGGCGGAAACCGAGGCGCGGGTGAAGGAGATGCTGGGTTTGATCGGGCTTTCGCATCTGGCGGAACGCTTTCCGTACGAGTTGTCGGGCGGCCAGCAGCAGCGCGTGGCGCTGGCGCGCGCATTGGCACCAAAGCCGCAGGTCCTTCTGCTGGACGAGCCCTTGTCAGCCCTGGATGCGAAGATCCGGGTCAGCCTCCGTGAAGAAATCCGCGAAATTCAGCGTCAGCTGGGCATCACCACCGTCTTTGTGACCCATGATCAGGAGGAGGCGATGTCGATCTCGGACCGAATCGTGGTGATGAACGGCGGGCGCGCCGACCAGATCGGCACACCGTCCGACATCTACAACCGCCCCAGAACCCGGTTCGTCGCAGGGTTTGTCGGTACGTTGAACGTGCTGAAGGCGCGTGTGCTGCCGCAGACGGCGCGAAGCGTGGCGGTCGGCGGCAAGACGGTCGAGCTTGCGCAGCCTGTGACAACCGCCGACGCGTCAGGCCTGCTGTCGCTCGCCCTGCGGCCCGAGTCGTTGTCGCTGACCGCCTCCGACGGGCGCGATGTGGCGTTCGAGGGCAAGGTGAAAAGCGTCAACTTCATGGGGTCCGTCATCCGCATTCGTATGGACGTGGGCGACGAGACGCTTTCGTTCGACATGTTCAACAGCCCCGATCTGGTGCCGCCTTCGGTCGGCGACCTCGCGACGGCGCATGTGGCCAGCCGTGACATGTTCGAACTTTCCGCTTAGGCGGGGGAACCGGACTTCAGATGGACGTCGCGTGGCGCCCTGTTTCGAGATCACCCGGAATGCATCGATCAGCCCGTGGTTGATCCGAGGCTGCCAACGGGATGTTTGCCGGCTGCGAGTGCGCGGTGCCATCTCGCGGGCACGCTCTGTGCGGATCGGCACCGCTCCTGATCGTTGCAGAATCGGACCAACGGTCTTGCCAAGGTGCGTCAGGCACCGGATGTAAGAGCTACCCGTCAGCCGCCTGAAATCGGCCCAGAGCAAAACTCCACCTCCACACGTCGCGCTCCGCGGCCTGCAGTTCCGAGCGCAAACCCGCGCTTCATGTCAAGGCAGCCGGCAGATTGCAACCTCGCGCTCGCAGGTTGGGTCGACCGTCCGCCGGTCGAAGACCATGCCGAGTTTTTGCATTATGCGCGCCGATGCCCCGGTAATCCCCCCCGAAAGTAAGGGGCTGCATAAGTAGAATTTTCTCGGCAAGATGCATGAGGAGATTCTGAATGAAGACAAGCAGATACACGGAAGCCCAGATCTTCGCGATCCTGCGGC
>Ga0105048_10005541_pt1 | contig 20398 bp, 13 predicted proteins | sample MAT05_FD_78382 | JGI IMG/M metagenome (GOLD analysis project Ga0105048, IMG submission 78382) | Freshwater microbial communities from Lake Fryxell liftoff mats and glacier meltwater in Antarctica - MAT-05 | ecosystem: Environmental > Aquatic > Freshwater > Ice > Liftoff microbial mat | place...
ACAACATCGATATTCGACTTGCTCCATCGCCATTTGAACTTGCAGGCTTCGTCATCGACGAGACTGGAGAGCCCGTGCGGGAATTTGTAGTCAAGATATTGTCTAACTGGCGTGCGGCAGCCAGCTCGAACGGACCGTTCGACTTCAACGACGACAATCTAATTGGTAGTTGGAAGACGAAAACTGGGGAAGAAGGCGACTTTCGTTTTGATCACATTTCCGACGGCACGTACAACTTGGTCACGTCCTATTTTGGCCACGTCGTGAATACGAGGCCCCTCGTTATTGAGTCGAGAAACTTGCGAGTAGACCCGATTGACTTGCCACCCTTGGGAAAAATTCGAGGGCTGGCGCGCTACGATGATAGTACAAACGCTCCTTTTCATCGAATGTACGTTACGGACCATCATGGGATTCCACAGAAATGGTTTCACACCGATCATCGCGGTGAATTCGAACTGCAAACCGTGCCGTGCGGCTGGTACGGAATGGGTCTGAAGCCCGAACGATTAAGTCTGCTTGGGTGTGGTGGCCGCTGGTCCGTCGACGTTTTGCAATTTGTTGAGCCTGGGAAAACAATGGAAGTTTCGTTTAAAGATTTCGCTGTTTTCGATCTTCGCGGACTGTCACGTTTCGCTGGACGCGCTATTAACATCGCTAGGCGGTCTTCGCCGCCAGGAATAGCAGATCTCAAAACGCGTGAAATTGAGCAAGAGAGTGATTATACGATCCAAGTCATGTCTCGGAGCGAAGCCAGGGATGGTGATGAGTTTTCCCTACAGATGTCTAAGGGTAAATGCAAACAAGAACTGACGCTTGTGTACCACGCAAATCGTAGACGACATCCTAACCAAATCCTGTTTCGCTCCTGCCTACTGCGTCTAAATTCCTTGGATGCAGCAATCCCATTTGAAAAATTTGCAGCTGAACCGCAGTTCAATGAGCCCAATAGCGACGATCCTTTCGCGGAGTCTTTCGCCGAGGCGGAAGACTCCCAGCCCTCAGCGTTGCAGGCGGAGTTGTACGTCGGCAGGACGACAATCTATCTGTTGAAGCAGAACCAAGTAGTAAGCAAAGTATCCATGATCGGACCACGTGAAATTGTTCCATTTTTAATCGATGAAAGGGAACCCGACGCCGCCGTCTTTCATAACACCAAATTTGGTTTCGCTCGCATTGAAAAACTGCAACGATTCGATCGCGATTCTCCAGCCGTTGACTTACGCTTCGAAGAGGGCGCAGAAATTCGTGGCAAGATGAAGCTAAATGGTTTGCCGCTACTTCCAAGTTGTATCCGAATGGTGGACGAATGTGGTGTTACATTTGTCACAAGCGTTTGTGACGACTGCACATTCGAGTTCAAAAACGTGTGGCCTGGGAAATGGTCGGTGCAGATGATTGGCAACGACCCTTTTTTGGGTGAACGGGTGTTGGCAGAACGCCAGGTCACGATTGAAGGGGTTGAGAGCCAGTTTGTAAGTTTGAACGCAGTGAACCAAACGTTGTAGAAGCTGGGAGCTTGATCGGGCGCGGGGCTGCTTTTATCGAGGACTCAAGCCGGCGGAGCGACTTGACTACGTCAAAATCCCTTTTGCGACTTGCCCTGCCACGTCCGTCAATCGAAAATCGCGGCCTGCGTATCGATACGTGAGCCGCTCGTGATCGATTCCCATCAAGTGCAATAGCGTTGCGTGCAAATCATTAATGTGCATTTTGTCTTCCGCCGCATAGTAACCGTAGTCGTCGGTCGATCCATAAGCGAATCCTCCCTTGACCCCTCCCCCCGCCATCCACATCGAAAATCCATGCGGGTTGTGATCGCGGCCGTTTCCTTGTGAAGTCGGTGTGCGACCAAATTCACCGCCCCACAAAACGAGCGTGTCCTTTAACATGCCCCTGGCTTTAAGGTCACTCAAGAAACCGGCAATCGGTTTGTCCACCTCGGCTGCGTTCTTGGTGTGGCCGTGGTAAAGATCGCTGTGCTGATCCCATTGCACTTCGCTATCGCTATGCGTCACTTGAACAAATCGCACGCCCCGTTCCAGAAACCGCCGTGCCATCAAGCATTGCCGACCAAAATTCTCGGTCATGGGATCGTCTATGCCGTAGAGTTGCATCGTCGACTGCGTTTCGTCTGCAATATTCTGAACCTCGGGCATCGATGACTGCATTCGAAATGCGAGTTCAAAGGATTGCAGTCGGCCTTGCAACACCGAATCCATTTCATTGGCTTCGAGATGCTCGCGATTGATCGCATTTAGGAAATCGAGTTGCTGGCGTTGATCCGACAGGGAGATCGAGGCGTTGCGGATGTGCTTTACATTGGCTTGCGAAGCAGGCAAGCTGGCGTTGCCTATCGGTGTTCCTTGACAATATGCAGGTAGAAACGCGGAACCCCAATTGTTCATGCCGCCGTGGGCTAGCGTTGGGCAAATGGTAACAAATGCGGGCAAGTTTTCATTCTCGGTGCCGAGGCCGTAGGTGACCCATGCGCCCATGCTAGGTCGCACGAATTGATCGCTGCCGGTGTGTAACTTTAGCAATGCGCCGCCGTGAGCCGGGTTGCTACCGTGCAACGATCGCAAAATGCACAGATCATCGATGTGCTTGGCAACGTTGGGAAACAAATCGCTTACCGGCAAACCGCTCTGGCCATAGTTACGAAATTTCCATGGCGATTTTAGCAAATTTCCTTGAGCTGCAAAAACGACCTTTGGCAGATCAAACGGAGGTGGCTTGCCATCGTCCCGATCCAAGAGCGGCTTAGGATCAAACGTGTCGACATGCGATGGCCCTCCCTTCATGAACAAGAAAACAACCCGCTTGGCTCGCGCCGCGAAATGGGGAAGTTTGGGTGCTAGCGGATTGTGCGATGGTGACCCGCTTCCAGGTCCTAACTCATCGGCCAAACTGGCATTCAGTAACGAACGGAATGCGAGATAGCCGAATCCCAACCCGGAATTTTTTAGCAGCCATCTGCGATTGCTCGTTGAGTCCATTAGAATCGATGTCATTGCACTCATCTCCACCAAGCTAAATTAGTTGATAAATATCGCTTCGTTGCAAACCAAAAGCGAATGGCACAGCAGGATCCAACGCTGTTGCTCCGACGCTATGCTGTTCGATTCGCCTTTGTCTTCCAGGAACGCAATGACACGAGTCAATTCCATGGCCATGGGCTTCCGGCCCAAAACCATTCGGTACAAGCTCTCAATACGATCACCATGAACGGAAGACGAAGAAGCTAGTGTGGTAGCGATTTGTTTGGCGGCGTTCATCACCAACTCCGAATTCATCATGAGCAACGCTTGAGGAGCGACCGTCGTGGTGTTTCGACTCCCCGTTGGCATGGTAGGGTCAGGAAAGTCAAACTGTTCAAACAGCGTATACACATTGTTTCGAACCACTGGTAGGAAGGCTGCCCGTCGTTGGCTGTCGTAACGCGTGTTGTCGATAGAGGTATGGTCGAATACGAACTGCCGATTCCTAAGCGGAATGCTCTTGCCGCCAATCGCCATATCGAGCATCCCTGAGACGGCGAGTATCGAATCGCGAATTTCCTCTGCGTCCATTCTCTGCTTTGGAAATTTCCATAGCCATCGATTCTCTGGATCGAGGTTGGTGGCAGATTCTCGCTCGAGGCTCATCGTACTCATTTGATAGGTATTTGAACGTAGGATCATGCGGTGCAATTCTTTGGTTGACCAACCGGATTCGATAAATGTTCTTGCGAGATAGTCAAGCAATTCGGGATGCGAAGGTTTGTCGCCGAGCACGCCAAAGTTTTCGGTGGAGGCAACGAGACCGGTGCCAAAGTGCCATCGCCAAAGACGATTGACAAAGACTCGCGAGGTCAGCGGGTGGCTTGGGCTGGTGATCCAACGGGCTAGTTCAAGCCGACCGCTTTGTTTGCGTGGCAGAATCGGCGACTCGCCGGCTGCCCCCATGACCTTCGGGAAATTGCGGGGGATGGTCTCGCCTAAATTGCGATGGCTGCCGCGGATATGAATTGGGATACCGGCAAGCACTTGCTGATCGACAACCCCCATGACCGAGGTTTCATCCGCCGCAAAACTTTCAACGAGTCTCGCCTTGGTTGCCAGCGTGTCTATTTCCTGGAGCGTCTCCATGTCCAGCGCAAACTCAGGCTTCGGAGGTACCGCCAAAAAACCAGTTAGATCGTTGATGGCAAAGCGGGCGGATTCAAGTATCGGATCGGTCAGGCTAGTGGCTTTGGGATCTTTTTGTTTCGCTTCTGCGAGGGCTTCCTCTGCTCGTTGAAACAGGCTTCGATAGTGGGATTCCAGGCCCGCCTTATCCGAACTGGCAGCCAATTCATGCCATTTCGTGAAGAGTGCGTGATCAGGATTGAAGGCAAGAAAACGACGGCAATGAAATAGCACGCGAGGGTGCAGCCCAAGCGGTTCTGCAATGGCTGCAACTTCCTGTAGTGGCATTTCTGGTGTCACGCTCATCGCAGCCACCAAGTACTCGGTGGCCATGGATTTCACCCGCGTTCTAAGTTTGGTGAACGCGGCCGATTTGACTTTGGAAAGGGCCGCTTGATGTTGGGCAATCTCAGCGTTGACGGCTTTGAGAGACTCCAGTTCGGCTGGGGAAGCAAAGGAAATCTCATTCCAATGTTTGATGGCACCTGTATTCGTTGGACCAAAGGTTCGAGTGCTTTTGAGAATCGCGGCCAGGGCATAGTAGTCGGATTGTAGGATCGGATCAAATTTATGATCGTGGCATCGAGCACAGCCCAAGGTCAATCCCAAGAACGCTTTGCCGATTGTGTCGAGCTGTTCGTCCACGGTATCCATGATTAGTTTCTCCCGATCAGGTTCCGCAAGAACTTTGGCACCCAGGACCAAGAAACCGGTACCGGTTTTGGATTCGGGATCGCTGTTGGGGAGCAAGTCGCCGGCCAGTTGTTCGGTGATGAACGTATCGATAGGCTTATCCGCATTGAAAGACTGGATAACGTAATCGCGATATCGCCACGCGTTTCCGAAAGCGATATTCTCGTCGAGGCCGTTCGAGTCGGCATATCTGGCTACGTCCAGCCAGTGCCTTCCCCATCGAACGCCGTACTGCGGAGAAGCTAAAAGTCGATCAATGACTTGATCGAATGCGTTGGGAGATTCATCAGAAAGAAATGCGTCCATGTCATCGGGTGTTGGAGGTAAGCCGATTAGGTCGAACGTGATACGACGGATGAGTTCTCTTCGGTCTGCGTTGGGGGCCGGACGGATTTGGTTGGCTTCAAGCTTGGCGAGTACAAAGTGATCGATCGGCGTGCTTACCCATTCGGTGTTCGACACGATTGGGAGAGCGACATTGGCGACAGGTTGCATGGACCAAAACTTACGTCCTGCTTCGACAGTCATGCCCGTGGGACCGGGCGATTGCGAGTCGCTTGGTTGAACGCGTGTGTCGGGTGCGCCGATGGATATCCAACGTTCGAGAATGGCAACGTCCGATGGAGATAGCGCAGACTTTGGTGGCATCTGCAAGTCCGGATTCTTGTAATGAACAGCTTGCATCAATAAACTTTTTTCCGGATGGCCAGGTTGAATGGCCGGCCCCGAATCCCCGCCTACAAGCAACCCATCACGGTAATCGAGAAGCAGGCCACCATTTCGTTCTTTGCCAGAATGGCATTCGTAGCAATGCGTTACTAAAAGCGGCCGGACGCTTTTTTCAAAAAATTCGATCGCAGCGGGATCTGGTACCGGCACTTGTGCGTGAATGGAGCTGCATGTTGCGATCGAAGCGATCGCAAGGCTAAGTGCAAAGAGAGTCGCCCAGCGTCGCCTTTCGCTCCGCGAAAGATGCGCAACTTTCGCAGAGCGAAAGGCGACATTGGGTGCTAAACAATTTGGCTTTGACATGGAATCACTTTTCGTCTGTCCGATGCTAAGGTTTTACTTCGGGTAGTTTTACTTCGGGTGGCTCGGGATAGAGCCACAATGCAGCCCGGTAGGGCCATGGATGGGTCCACGGGTTTGGCCACGGAATTGCAGCCGAAAAAATGCTGATCAACAATAATAGTCCAATGAGTTTACGCAGAGTAGAGAAACGGCTTGCCATTTCAACGGCTGGTACGCAAAGCCATAGCCAAGCGGGCACTAGCCAAAACACCCAGCGGAAGCCGCTGCAAACGCCGCCATAATTGCGATCTTCGACGACGCGTGTTGCATAAAAAACAAAGCAAGCCAGCGACACGGCCATCAGTGCGAGTGCGACGCCGGTTTCGGAAACCAGCAAGCCCTTCCATCCATGGGAAGAATCCCATTTGCTGCGTATCCAGAGTGCCGCACCAACGATCCCCAAGAGCCAAAACGGGGTCAGCGAAAAGATGCCGTGATGCCCGACGGTGAAGTGCAATGCATACAACCAGGGGTCGGGTTCACCGCGGTCGACCCCCTTCTTATTGCCAGGCAACCAATACGATTTTGGAAAATCGTACCAATCGTCCCAATGGGAAATCCGCCAATTGCCATCCTTCGATTCAATGGCCACACGTTGGCCCACGGAATCGTCGATGAACTGCATGACATTGGTCAGCCTTGCCGGAATGATGGTGGCTTTGTCGGTGAAGGCGTAACCATGTTGATTGGCTTGTTCGATGACGGCGTCGATCGCAGGGGCTTCGGCGTTTTCAGGCTCTTTTAGAATGGTAGCGATCGATGTTCCGACACCTCGATGAGCATATGGCGGTCGCAGGTCCTGATGAGCCCAGTAGTTGGTCGCAAAGAACGCAATCGCAACTAGCGCATTGGCGAGCAAATACCCCGACAAGAACTTGCGCCAATCGATCACCAAAAGAATCACACCAGCAGCAGCGGCCCACGCCAACGCTGGCAACTCACATGCAACCGTCAGTCCAGCACATAGTCCACACGCAATCCAGATCCACCAAGATTTGCTTTGCCCGAGCTTGTTTGCATTGATTATTTGCCACACGAGGCCGAGACTCATGGCAAAAAACAACGCGGCATGCAAATGATTGTTGAGGGTGGCTGCAAAAGTGGTGAGAAATGTTCCCCAAAGGGCCATGTTCAACAGGACGAAACGTGACCACCCATCTGCGACATTTTTTTCGAGCCAGTAGGCTAGCCAAATCCACCACAACGCTAGCGGGAGAACATTGACCAGGAGCATCACCACTCGCCCAATCAAGAAGGGCTCTTCGGTGAGTTTCTTACCGAAGACCCATGTGACCGGTTTGCAAACAGCCGCGTACAGTGCCGTTAGCAGCGGCGGCTTACTCGAATAAAAATGTTCTTTGCCGTCGGCTCCTCGATGTCGAACGATGTCGATAGAGTTCCAGATTTTGGACTTTCGTTTGCTATCGAGAAGTTCCGTGATCCGGTCGATTTCCCATTTGCCATCCTCGGTCAAGGCTGCGATCGCACACCATCGAGAGCGATCGTTGGCGCTGAGGAAGGGAAGTTCTCCATGCACGGCGGTCATGCCCAGTATTCTCGCCACTTGAATCACCGTGGCGATACCGATCAGCAGCCAAGCGACATCCTTGAATCGCCAATTCGATTCTGTTGTTGGAAGAGATTGGCTCACGATGAGATGCCTGCTGGATCGAGTTCTTGGCGAGTTTGCGCTAACTTTTCAATGTCTAACAATGGCGTCGTCTTGGCAATCGAAAAGGGAATGGTTCGGTTACCAGCATTGGCAACGACCAATTCCGCCAGCAGACCGACGCCGATCATCTGTGACCCGAGCACGAACAAGACCATCGATAAGTAGAAGAGTGGGCGTTCGTGCAAATTGATGGGTAGAAGTCCCAAATCGAGCCTGCTAACAACCCAAGCCGCCATGAGTCCGACGAGCAAGACCGCTGCTAGCGTGCATGCAGCCAGACCGATACCGCCGAGCAAGTGTTGTGGTCGATATCGGAAGCGGGTCAAGAAGACAACCGTGAAGAGATCGAGAAAGCCTTTGAGGATCCGAGAGACACCGTACTTGGAGACACCGTGGATTCGAGGGTGATGTTGGACAGCGATCTCTGTGACTCGAAAACCTCTTGCGGCTGCCAGAACGGGAATGAAGCGATGCATTTCACCGTACAACGTAATTTCATCCAGGACTTCTCGACGATATGCCTTGAGTCCGCAATTGAAGTCATGCAAATGGAGTCGAGAAAACTTGCGAAGGATTCCGTTAAAAACAAGGGATGGCCATCGTTTGTGCCAAGGATCGTAGCGTGTTTGTTTCCATCCGCTCACGACGTCATAGCCTGAATTGAGTTTCTCGATGAGCCGCACGAGTTCTTTTGGGTCGTCTTGAAGATCGGCATCCATAGTCACGAGGAAGCGACCTTTTGCGACTGCGAAGCCGGCAGCTAGCGCGGCAGCCTTCCCGAAATTGCGTCGGAATCGGATGCCATGAACCATCGGATGGAGTTGACTTAATTCCTCGATGATCGACCAAGAAAGATCGTTAGAGCCGTCGTCGATCAAGAGGACTTCGTAGTCCCCTAACACATCGGCAGTCACGGCTTGTTGGATTCGCAGCCTGAGCTCTTCCAGCGAGTCTTGTTCGTTAAAAAGGGGGACGACGATCGAAATCATTTATTTTGGCTGAGGTCGAGGCGAGAATCACGGCACGGAGTGCCGTGCCACACATCTCCATTGTAACCAAAAACGAACGCTTCGGTGATAAATCGACAGTGATGCGGTCAGCCAATTCAGTCCACTAACAAACAGTGTTGGTTTGCCATAGAGATTCCACTGACGATTGCACCCACGATCCCCACAAAGCCTTGGTCGGTACCGCAGAGGAATAGATTGATAAGACGTGTGGTTCCATCAAGTTGTTTTTGAGGGGCACCGTACACCGCACCGTTGTCATGCGAGGTAAACCGACGTATCGTTTTTGGGGTAAAAATATCGGTATCGATCACGTGACGTCGGAAGTCAGGCATGAATCGAACTGCGGCCGCAACGGATTCATCGTACCATCGGAGTTTCTCTGCTCCGTATTGTTCGCTCGGTAACTCAGACCAGCGATTGTGGTCAGCAATGGTAGTTAGCCTAATGAAGCCAGCTTCCAATTCCCCTTCGGCGCTAGAATAGGCGTAATTGTTTGGCGAGCAGATCACGCCGGTACGAAGATCGCATAGCCGGTTTTGTGGTTTGCTCCAATGGAATTGGTCCGAGTCGTTGAAGAAGACAATTGTCTTATCAAATCCGAAGGATTTTGGCTGGCATTCGAGTACGGAGATCGATTCGATGAAGGACATTTCGCCAGCCATGTAAACTTCGGATACCGAATTATCATCGCAAAGTCGCATGGTTTCCACGACGCCCGCGCTGGAGAGAATGCGTTTGGCTGTAAGCATGGTTCCGTTTTCAAGCTCCACGCCCACCGCGTGATTGCCATCCACGCAGATCCTCGCGACACCGCTTCGCAGTCTCAAGTCACCGCCGAGTTCGCGAAATCGGCGAACCAATTGCTTGAGAATCAGTCGAACACCTTTGAAGGGGCGAGCGAAGCCCTCAAGAAAAATGCTGCGAAACATGATGCAGAATTGCCCCCAATCCATATCGTACTCGCGAGCATTGCCGTACCACATGAGGGGACACAGAAGCATTTCGATCAGCAAGGGCTCGATGAAGATTTCGGAGAGAATCTTGCGAGTGGACAATTGAAAATCTTCTTGAGCTAGATCGTCATACTCTACCAATCTATCGAGCAAGTTCTGAAATGCATCTTTTTGGTGTGGGAACTTGGCGTTTACTTCGGACCGAAGCAATTCGATATCGTTGTTGAAATCCAAAGTAAGGCTGGGGAAGGCAATTCGAGAGCCTTTTTGCTCGGCCAACTGAAAATCATCCCAACGGAATCGAAGCTGCTTGAGAAGTCGCGCGAGAGGACCTTTCTTGGCTCCTTTTTCGGTGAAATTGGTCATGGCATGAAGGCCGACGTCGTAGTTCCGACCGTTGACACGGTAGAAAGAGTTCAGTCCACCAATAGTCCAGTGCTTTTCTAAAACACAGACTCTTTGATCGTAATGCGCTAGACGAATTCCAGCGGCCAAGCCGCTCATTCCTGCGCCAATAATAATGGTGTCGTAATCGTTAGGCGAATTCATGGCTGCATTATCCGCAAGGTGTAAGCTGCGCCCAGGGGCGTAAGTTCAATTGGCGGTTGACATTTCGAGGGCCGGGCGATAGCTTTTCCGATTGTTGCGCACGACACGGGGGGATAGTGAAATTGGGGCTCTGAATTCACCACCGCCCTACCAAAAACTACCAACCCAACAGATAACAGCGGAATGAATCCACAAGAATTGCTCCGAATTGTAGATTCGTTGCATCGAGAAAAGCAGATTGACCCGGAGTTGGTCATCTTGGCAATTGAATCTGCTTTAGTAACAGCCGCCAAACGACAATTCGGAGAAGAATCCGATGTTATCGTCAAGATTGCGCGTGATGGAGGCGCGATTTTGGCAACGGTGAACGGTCGGAATTTGAGCGAAGACGAAATCGGCCGGATTGGAGCTCAGACGGCGAAGCAAGTCATTATTCAAAAACTCAAGGAAGCGGAACGCGATGCTCGCTTAGACGAGTTTTACACCCAAATAGGCCAACTGGTCACTGGAATCGTTCAGCGAACCGAGCGGGGAGTCACGATCGTACAACTTGGAAACGTCGAGGCAATTCTTCCACGAAGTGAGCAAATCCCTGGCGAAAGCTACCATAACGGGTCGCGAGTGCGAGCCGTCATCTACGAAGTCAAAGCCGCTGGGAACCGCGTCAAAATCATTCTGTCTCGCACCAAAACCACTTTGATTCAGCGTTTGTTTGAGCAGGAAATCCCGGAAATTGCGGAAGGTGTCATCCGAATCAACGCGATTAGTCGCGAGCCTGGCTATCGAAGCAAAGTCGCGGTTAGCAGCAGCGACCAACGGATCGACTGCGTTGGGGCTTGCGTTGGAATGCGAGGGAACCGAATCAAAAATGTAACCGGAGAGCTGGCGGGCGAGCGAATCGACATTGTCCGTTGGAGCGATGACCCGATGGTATTGATTCCTAATGCCTTGCAGCCAGCAGAAGTGGAGCAAGTGCTCCTCTGCGACATGATTGGGCGAGCCATCGCCTTGGTTAGTGAAGAGCACTTATCTCAGGCAATCGGTCGTTATGGCCAGAATGTTCGTTTGGCCAGCAAGCTGTGTAGCTGGGACATCGAAATCATGACGGCAACGGAATTGGAACGCCAAATCGAGCGTGCCATGGAGGGTTTCATGGAAATTGAGGGCATGAACGAGTCGGTTGCCCAGCAATTAGTCGAGCAGGGATACTTGTCGTACGACGATTTGTCGGTCATCGAGCCTGATGCGTTGATGGAAATGGGTAATTGGTCGGAAGAAGAAGTGGACGCGATCGTCGAGCAAGCCGAAACCAAGGCGGAAGAGCAAGAAGCGGCCGAGGATGAACGCAAGCAGCAAGATAAATTGGACCGGGAAAGAAAAGCGACGGAAGAGCTAGATCGGAAAGAAGGGGTTTCGCCCCTTCCCCCTCCGACGGTGGATGTTGTTGCTCAAGACATAGCATCGGAGCTGGCGGCGGAGGATTCGGTTCCTCCTATCGAGCCGCCTGAGGAACCGCCCAAGGCACCGCCCGACGAAGCACCGGAATCGGTTCAGCAAACTGACGGAAACGTCTAACGCAAGAATGATTTATGCATTACCATCATAGGCAGCATAAGTTTAAGTCTTCAAAGCATTATGTGCTTTGGGGCGCAAGAAGTCGTTCGGCATGTGTCGTGTCGAATCGGGTGGGTGACCCGCTACAGCAGCGTGGGGGCGTCCTAATGAAATAACTATACGCAGAGACAGGTGAGCAACTAACGCCGATCGATCGGCCGACTTGCCTCGTCTCACAGGGCATATGCCCAAGGAATTTTGCTCAGTGGCAGTACGAATTTATTCGCTGGCTAAAGATCTAGGATTGGACAGCAAGGAGCTGGTCGACCTGTGCACCCGTCTGGGTATTCAGGGCAAAGGGAGCGCGCTGGCAAGCCTCGAAGACGAGGAGATTGCGCGGATCAAGAAGCATTTAGCGGAAAAGGCAGCACCGCCTGCTGCATCCTCACCTTCCGTTCAGACACCTAAGTCAACTCGAGAGCCGATCAAGGACACTCCGATCCGAGATTTGAGTAATCGTTTAGGTGGGGCAAAGCGCGATCTATCGTCTGCTCGTCCAAGACCAAGTGCGACCAGTGAGCCTGAAGTGGCACAACCTGAGGTTGCGAAAGCGGAGCCAGTCGTTGAAGAAAACGACGAAAAGGAAGCGCTCCAACCCATAGCTTCTGTCACGCCGGTCGTAGAGATCGAAAGCAGAGATTCCGCAGGGACAACAACAGAGCAAGAGGAACCTACCGAGGAGGCCGCGGAGGTTGTGGCGGGCGAAGGCAAGCCGGAACGATCCTCCGATTCTCCCACCCGCCGAGATTTTTACTCTCCAGCTAATACGAGTGGACGAGTTCGGGTACTCGGTAGCCCCAGACCAGCTCCAGATGGAAAGCCAAGTTTGGACAAGCCAAGAAAAGCCCGCGAAGCGGTCCTCAACATCAATCTTGCCAAGATCCCTAAATCGGCAACCCCACATCCATCTGCTAAACCACAAGAGCAGGCAACTCAAAAACCGATTGTGAAGCTTACTCCGGATGTCATCCGCGGGGTAAGTAAGGGTATGGAAAAGCCCGCCGAGAAACCGGCCGCACCGGCCAAGCCAGGCTCCTCGCAAATGGGTGGCGGTCGTGCTTCGACACCGAGTCAAACACAGCACTCCGGTTTGGCGGACTTCAAAGCGAACGCTGAAAATAAGCTTAATCTCAAAGCCAAAAAGCCGGTCGTCGAGGAAGAAGCACCGACCAAGAAAAAGGGCTTGGCAGGTCTCGAATCAAGTCGTAAGGACCGCGGACCGCGTATCCAAACTTCGCGTGATTTGGCTTCCTTGGAGGACGATGACGGACGCCGAGGCAAGGGAAATCGTGCACGTCGCAAACCGACTCCAACGGCAGTCCGCAAGGAAAAAGTTGTTCTCGCAATGCCTTGCACCATTCGAAGTTTCTCAGAAGCAGCCGGGGTTACAGCAGCTCGCATTTTGCGTTCGTTGATGACCATGGGGACGATGCAAAACATCAATTCTTACCTCAACCAAGAGCAGGCGGAATTAATCGCTGCGGACCTAGGAGTGGAACTCGAGTTCCGACAAGCTGAGACGTTGGAAACCAGTTTGATCGGTAAGATGGATGATATCGAAGATAGTCTTGAAGACTTGATCACTAGACCCCCGATTGTCACGTTCCTTGGACACGTTGACCACGGCAAGACATCGTTGCTCGATTATCTGATCGGAACCAAAATTGTGTCTGGCGAAGCGGGTGGAATCACGCAACAGATCCGAGCCTATCAAGTCAAAAAAGATGGCCGCGCGATCTCCTTTGTAGATACGCCAGGCCACGAGGCGTTCACAGAAATGCGAGCCCGCGGTGCCAATGTTACCGACATTGCCATCCTAGTTATTGCAGCCGATGACGGCATCATGCCTCAAACCGAAGAAGCGATTTCGCATGCGAAAGCGGCGGGAGTGCCGATCGTTGTGGCCGCCAATAAGTGCGATCTGCCAGGTGCGGACATCAATCGAATCATGACCCAAATGACCGAGTTTGGTTTGACTCCAAGTGCTTGGGGTGGCGACGTCGAAGTGGTGCCTACGAGTGCCATCACTGGCGAAGGCATGGACGAATTGCTTGAGACGGTTTTGACGGTTGCGGAAATGCACGACTACAAAGCGAATCCGAAACGTGCGGCCATGGGAGTTTGCTTAGAAAGCGAACAAGCTTCGGACCGAGGCGTGATCGCCAAGGTCATGGTTCAAAGCGGAACCTTGCGAGTCGGTGATATCGTGGTTTGCGGTTCGACTTTTGGTCGAATCAAGGCTTTGTACGACACCATGAAACGCAACAAACAAATGACCGAAGCTGGTCCTTCCACTCCGATTAACATCACGGGTTTGGACAAAGCCCCAGAGGCAGGCGAACGTTTCTACGTCCTCGACGATATCGGACAAGCCCGTCAAATCGCCGCGAACCGCGAGGTCATCGTTCGATCGCAGTCTCTTTCCGGTACATCGCCTAAGGTTTCGTTTGAGACATTCCAGGAATTGCTTCAGTCAGGCAAACTAGGCGTAAAAGAAGACAAGGTTGTTCTTAACTTGATCATTCGAGCCGATGCACGTGGATCGCTCGAAGCCATCGAAAAGGAATTGACCAAACTGGATCATCCAGAGGTCGAGATCAAGATTCTGCAAAGGTCGGTAGGTGGAATATCGGCGGCAGACGTAACGCTTGCGAGCGCATCGCAAGCAGTCATCGTCGGCTTCAACGTCATTCCAGATGAACCGGCTCGAATCTTGGCCGACGCTCGAAACGTCGAGATTCGCCGATACGACATCATTTATAATCTCGCGCTGGACATCAAGGCGTTGATCGAAGGACGGCTCAAGCCAGAGGAACGGGTTGTTGAACTCGGTCGTGCTCTCGTAAAACAAGTCTTTACAGTGTCCCGCGTCGGAACGATTGCTGGGTGCTATGTTGCTCAGGGAACGATCGAACGCGGATGCCGTATTCGAGTCAATCGCGAAGGTCGACGCATCGGTGACTATGCTCTTGATACGTTGAAGCGAGTGAAGGATGACGCAAAGGAAGTTCAACGAGGGCTTGAGTGCGGAATTCGACTTGCAGGCTTCAACGATATTAAAGTGGATGACGTTCTGGAAGCGTATCGCATAGAAGAGGTAGCTAGAACTCTTGAGCTATCGAGGTCGTAATGAGCGCACGCAGGTTATTAAAAGCAGGGGAAGCGATCCGAGAAGTCGTCGCAATGGCGATTTTGACGGAGATCCGCGACCCTCGCGTCAAGAATATCACGGTGATCGGAGTGGAAGTCGCGCCGGACATGCGTGAGGCCAAGGTGCTGATAAGCATTATGGGTAGCGAAAGCCAACAAGCCACCAGTTTGCGCGGCCTGCAAAATTCGGCTGGGTTTTTGCAGTCCAAGATCGCGGAACGTATTGATACTCGCTATACGCCGAAGCTGAAATTCGTCGCCGATGCGGGAGTCAAAAAGTCGTTGGCTGTGGCTCAAATCCTAGACCAGATTGCTCTTGAAAAGCAAAAGAGTGAAGCCCCGACTGGGCAGCCAGTAGTTGGGCAGCCAGTAGATGGGCAGCCAGTAGATGGTGCTGCAGAATCGATTGCCCCGGATCCTTCGGTCGGCGAACATTCTCAATCCGATGAAGTGTAATTTCTTAAGTATTACCGCCTTTGCCCCAAGCAACACAAGACCCATAAAATCGACAACATGAGCAATAGAGCCGCGAAATACGAGCAGATCCATAAGTCTCTGAAAAAGCACTTCAAGACATTGTCAGAACCGGGTGAGCGAACCGTTCTTGAGCACTTGCTCTACGCTTGCTGCCTCGAGGATGCTAGGTCGGAACAGGCAGACGAAGCGTTTGCCAAACTGCAACAAGCGTATTTTGACTGGAACGAAGTTCGAGTAACGACGGTCGTCGAACTGGGAGAGGCCTTGAGCAGTTTGCCGAACGCGACTCAGGCTGGCCATCGAATCAAGCGATGTCTTCAATCTCTTTTCGAGGCGAGATATCAATACGACATTGAAGACATGAAGAAGGCGAACCTCAGCAAGGCAACGGAGGAAATCTCGGCTTGGAAAGGGATTACGCCGTTTGTTCTGAATTATGTTTCGCAAAATGCTCTGGGAGGTCACGCGATCCCAGCCGATACGCTCACTTTGGAAATCATGGTTCAATGCGAAATCCTGACCCAACCGGAAGCTGAAAAGAAAAGCCTACCAGGCGTAGAACGGGCGATTCCAAAGAACAAGGGGTTTGAATTTGCGTCCTTGTTGCATCAGTTCGCGGTCGAGTTTCATCAGAACCCTAAGAATGCAGCCGTGTTAGCCGTATTTAAGGAACTAGGCGTTTCACCGAAGCCAAAGGCCGTCGAAAAGCCAGTTCCGAAAAAGGAAGCCAAGCCTACAGCAGTAGCGACTCTTGATTCGACGCCGACGCTATCGCAAACCAAAACAAAGGCTGCTCCGGCTGCTCCGGAACCCGCGAAAGGTGCTCGAAAGCCGGAGGCGACGTCGTCGACAAAGAAAGCTGAGAAAGTTGTGGCTGCGGTGAGCAAGCCGAAGGACGTATCTGCCAAGGCTGAGGCTAAGCCAGAGACCGCCAAGACTCCCGATACGAAGAAAAAATCCGAAGCTAAGCCTGGTGAAATCAAGAAGCCTGATTTAAAGAAAACGGTAGCGAAAGCCGAAGTCAAGAAGTCAGAGGACAAGCCAGAGGACATGCTGGCTGTGAAAAAGCCTGACGCAAAGTTGACGTCAAAACCTCCAGAAAAAAAATCCATTGTTCCTGCGAAGGCGGCGAAACCAGAGCCTGCAACCAAAAAAGTCGAACCGACAAAAAAACAACCGGAAGCAACTCCAAAATCTTCGCCGGCAAAACCCACTAGCAGTGCTAGTCCTACCAAGAAAAAGCCGCGATAGTTGTAGGATAATGCATATCCATTTTCGAATTAGACAAAGACCCTTTAATTACTCCTCGATAGGAGCAAAATGATGGCCGGACATTCGCAGTACTCAAACATCAAACACCGCAAGGCTTTGGTCGACAGCAAACGGAGTAAACTCTGGAGCAAGCTGTCCAAAGCGATCATTGTTGCCGCAAAACTTGGGGGCGGTGATCCAGGTGGAAACGTCCGACTTCGTACGGCCATCCAGGATGCAAAAGCGGTTTCGTTGCCACGGGAAAACATCGAACGCGCCATCAAAAAAGGGCTTGGCGAAATCGATGGCGGGGATGTGGAGGAAATCCTCTACGAAGGCTACGGACCGGGTGGAGTTGCGGTGCTATGCGATATCATGACCGACAATAGAAATCGCACCGCGCCAGAAGTGCGAAAACTCTTCGAAAAACATGGTGGACGACTGGGGTCCACGAACTGCGTGGCCTATCTCTTTGAAAGAAAGGGATTGATTGTTATCAAGCAATCGTGCGTGGATTTAGAAAAGCTGATGGAGCTAGCCCTAGAAAACGGTGCCGATGACGTGACGGAAGTCGGCGATGTGTATGAAATTGCATGCACTCCGGATGTTTATAGTACGGTAGTCGAGGCGATCGAGGCCCAAAGTATTGAGATAGAAGTGAAGGAAGTGTCGCGAGTCCCAAGCAATTCGGTCGAAGTTGATTCGGAGACTGCAATTGCGGTGATGCATTTGCTCGAGCTGCTCGAGGATCACGACGATATTCAGTCGGTAGCATCCAACGTGAACTTCACCGAATCGCAGTTGGCCTCCCGCGGTTGATCTGAACTCTCAATGACAAACAAATCACTTTGCATCGAACGACTGGATGCCAGTCTAGATTCGTTCGCGACCGATATTGCGACGCTCAGGAAAAAGCTAAGTCCAGACGGTTCGATCGTTTCGGAGCGAGGGCGACAACTGACCCTATCGGTTTTCGGCGAACCGCTTTCGCCACAAAGTGTCGTCGAACGGATATGCAACGACGTGAAAAGACGAGGCACTGAGGCTGTAACATTCTATGCACGCGCCTTAGACAATCCTGGAACCACCTCGGAAACGCTTCGTGTCCCATCGGAAATGCTAAGCCGTTCTCATGCTGGCGCTTCGCCTGATTTTTTGAAGGCCGTACGTCGTATTCGAGCGAACATAACTGGCTTCCAAACGGCCATTCTACATAAGAATGTTGTTACGCGACCGAGCCCGGGTGTCGTCTTAGAACAGCGCTATGCGCCGCTACGCCGAGTTGGAATTTGCGTGCCGGGCGGGGCGGCGGCTTATCCGTCGACGGTATTGATGACAGCCATTCCGGCGCAATGCGCGGGGGTTGAGCAAATTGCGATAGTTGCCCCACCGACTGCTTTGGGTGCATATAACCCAGATGTTCTAGCGGTTTGCCATGAATTGGGCATAAGCGAGGTCTATGCGGTTGGCGGCGCACAGGCGGTAGCCGCGCTGGCTTACGGAATTCCCGAAATACCCGCAGTGGACAAGGTCGTTGGGCCTGGGAATCTATTCGTGGCATTGGCCAAGCGGTTTGCTTACGGGGATGTTGACATCGATTCCATCGCCGGCCCAAGTGAAGTGGTGGTACTTGCGGATGAAACAACCAATCCTGGCTTCGCCGCCTCGGATTTGCTCGCCCAAGCCGAGCACTCGCCGGGCGCGAGCATTGTAGTGAGCTGGGATAAACTTGTACTGGATCGAATCGAGCGATCGATCATCCTACAGCTTGCAGGCTTGGAACGGGCAGAACTCACGCTTGCTTCCTTGAATGCGTTTGGAGCCATGATTCTATGTCGAGATGAAAATCAGGCGTGCGAAGTGACTAGCCTCATTGCGCCAGAGCATCTTCAAATCGCCGTAGACAATCCGCGTCGACTTTTGGCCAAAATTCGCAACAGTGGAGCGACCTTTCTTGGTCACTTTTCACCTGTAGCTTTGGGGGACTACGCTGCCGGTCCTTCGCACGTCTTGCCAACCGGTGGCACAGCGCGTTGGGCATCCGGACTATCCTCGAATCATTTTTTGCGTTCGAGCAGCGTTATCGAATTCGATCAAAATGCGTTGAAAGAGATCGCGGCGGATGTCGCACTTTTGGCAGACAAAGAAGGACTTACGGCCCACAAGAATAGTGTGCTGATGCGACAAGCCTGATCCGCGTGTGGCACGTCCCTTCTTCGTGTGGCACGTCTCCCTTCTTCGTGTGGCACGTCCCTTCTTCGTGTGGCACGTCCCTGAGTTTACGAAGGGCGTGGGAATCGCTAGAAACCGTTTCCCCAGTCCACCACGCCCATCGCGATTGCTCGCGGAAGTCCTCCGAGTTCTGGCGCGTGCCACACAGATTTCAACAAGCCGTTGGCATTTCAAAGACTTCCCACGATTCTCCTTATTATTTTTGTTCTAATTAGACAAACCCCCGTACTTCGTGCATCCTAAAGCATTGTCATGAGCAATCCGACCTCTTTTTCTGAACGCGTTCGAGAAAGTGCCCAATGCATCGCAGAAAGTGGTGCTGCGGCGTTGTCGGGTCTGTACGATTTGACCTCAATGCGGTTGGTGCGATTTGCCGTTACGATTACTCGCAATCAGCACGATGCAGAAGATGCGGTTCAGGCTGCTCTGGTACGCGTGGATGGCAATGCAAAGTTATTGAGCCGTGCTGACAGCCCCTGGCCGTATTTGTTGCAAATGGTTCGCAACGAGTCACTGCTCATTCTTCGTCGTAAGCGTCGTGTAGCGATTGTCAGCAACTTGACGGATCTACGAACGCATCGGTCCGTCGATGAAGTCGAAAAAGAAGAATCGTATCGAGCGGTTTGGATGGCGATTCGTTCTTTGCCCGTTGAGCAGAGCGAAGTTGTCGTTTTGAAGATCTGGGAGGAATTGACGTTTGCACAGATTGCGGAAGTGCTAGGTCTTCCAGCAGCTACGGCAGCAAGTCGGTACAGGTATGCGATGCAAAAACTCGCGTGCGAACTCCGATCGAAGACGGCGGAGGTTTTATTGTGACTGACATGCGCGCCGAAGATTGCGACTTCGATGAGAACGATGATTTCGACCAGAACGAAGATTTCGGAGAAAACAGAGTCTCGCCTGAATTTCTGAAGCTGCTTGAAGCAACGGTTCAATCTGCTGGCGCGTACGTAATCCCCTCGGACAATTTGCGGCCGCACACGCTCGAAGCTGCACGCGATTACAGCTCGGATCGCAGGGGAACGTACGTGCTGGCTAAGTTTGCACTGACGATTGCGATCTTGGGATGCGTCAGTCTCCCGGTGATTGACCGGTTGGCGTCGTGGCATGACAGAGTTAACTCGCCGACAACTTCGCAAATATTGGAGATCGCGCAGAAAAAGAGCGTTGGAATCGATTGGGGACTGTTCGAAGCGTTTAGCGAATTGAGACAGAATCAGGCCTCGCGATTTCCCACCCAAGTTTTAAAGCGGAAATGATTTTCCGCGCTCCAAAGGATGCCTGGCCTTTCAGGATGGTCGGAGGCTTGTCCTGGGCTTTCAAAAATTTGCTATTGCGATCGAATCTAAGAAGTATTTTCACTTCCGATTTTGTTCCTCGCAAATTTTGCAGGTCCATATCGGCATAGGTTTGGCTACCGTCGGTTTCGAACCGGCGGGGCCATATCTGACAGCTACTCCGAATACCCGATATTCATTTCATGTTTGCATCGCTGACCGCTCTCCGTCCGATTTATTCGGGCGGAAGCAACGTTTGAGGACGCTGCTTCCGCCAGAC
>Ga0105048_10005542_pt1 | contig 20395 bp, 18 predicted proteins | sample MAT05_FD_78382 | JGI IMG/M metagenome (GOLD analysis project Ga0105048, IMG submission 78382) | Freshwater microbial communities from Lake Fryxell liftoff mats and glacier meltwater in Antarctica - MAT-05 | ecosystem: Environmental > Aquatic > Freshwater > Ice > Liftoff microbial mat | place...
AGATGCGGAAGTGCCCCAACCGGCCAATTTCGCCTTCGACTTGCGCAGGTGCCAGCAGCTTGGAAATGTCGGTGCCATCCTCATCGAGCAACGGCCCGCCCAATGTGTTCTGATTCTGACTCGATTCGGTCGGCGAGGACGCGGGAGGCCCGATGATCGTATTGACGGCCGGCTTTAGATCATCGGATGCGGACATGGCGAGAATCCAGCAAGGAAAATGCTTCCAGGAGATAAGCTAATCGACCCACCCCCTTTCGGAAAGAGGCGGCACAACGGCGCAAGACACGAGTGGCTCAGCCGGAGTTGCGCCTATCCCGGAATAGGACCAGTGCGGCTCCCCGTTCGGTACGCGGGCAACGCGAAACAAAAGGAAACCGATACCGCGCCGGGACGTCAACGCTCTTGACTTTCAATTGGCAGTGTCGGATCGTAACCGGACATCGGAGCGACTTCTATGAAGATTAAACCCCGCCTTAGTGGCACCATCGTTCGCCGTGCCGTCGTCAAGGGCGAGCGCGTCGTGATGCTGGCCGAGGCGGAATTCGAGCGGCTGATGCAAAAGGCGGACGAATGGGAACCGCTGCTGCCGGAGCCCGATGCCGACGGCAACTACCCCGCCCTGGAAACGCTGCGCGTCTCACTGGCTCGCAAGATCATCCGCGACCGCCGCCGTCTGGGGTTGACGCAAGCAGAGTTGGCGCGTCGTGTCGGCATCCGTCCCGAATCGATGAATCGAATCGAACTCGGGCGCGTCTCTCCGACCATCCGCACCATCGAGAAAATCGACCGGGTACTGATCGAAGCCGAGGAAAAGGAACGAATCCCGACCGCCCGCAAGAGGAAGTGACACGGCGAAACCCATCAATCCTACCCGCGCCTGAATTGACAGGACTTATCACGACTCGGAACGGAAGAGGCCACATTCATTGCGCCAAGAAGCTCGGGAGTGGGGGAAGCTGTAGGACGCATCACGAAAACCCTTCCTTCGAAGCCCACTGGTAGACAATCCCGTCCGGTGCTGTGTGGCGAGCGGCCGAAAGCGAGTCTTGCGTGGGGCGGTGAGAGCCGCACTGCGAAGCGTAGACGACGAGCGTTGAGAGCCATCGCGGTTGAATGTGCGTGGGACCGTGCCGGTCTGCCACAACGAAGCATGTCAGAAATGCAGAGGGGGAGTCGAATCGCTTCACCGCGTAGCGGGCCCGCGACGTGGGCTGGCGCTCAACCGGACCCGATACGACGTGGTTATCAATCGACCGGCGGGCACGTCCCGCCGGTTAAGGCGGGCCAGTGGGATGTCCGTTGCTGTCGGCACGTGTTAGCGGAGAGTTTGACGAACGGGATACCGCACCCATTATCAACCCACGACTGCCTTTACGTCGTCGGCAGTGATCTGTTTGCCCGGCTTTTCGAGCTTGGCGCTGAGCCAGCTCAGGATGCGCGGGGTGAACGGCAGGCTGCCTTTTTTGACCAGGTCGGTCATGGCGGCATCGCGGCGGACGCGTTCCTTGCGCTTCTTCAACCCGTTTTCGATGCGGGAAGTTCGCATGTCCAACTGCCGGCGTTGTTTGCGGCGTTTGCGGGAGTCGAGGGCCATCGCTTTCGTCCTTTGTCTCGAATGATCTTGGCACGTTATCCTAGCGACTGCCGGAGAATCGGAAAGACCCGCCCGGATCAGTTCGGCTTGACGCGGTTTTTGCGATTGCCGTACACTCCCCCCATACTTACTCATCGCAGGATGCACACATATGGCCAAGGACCCGGCCCGCAATCGGAACCTCTGGCAGGTTCCCACCTTCCTCCTTGGCCTGTCGGCTCTTGCGGCCGTCGGCTTCGGGCGTTCGTTCTGGCAGCCGTCGGCCGCCGAGCGCTACGATCGCGACTTCTTCACCCTGCGGCAATCGCTCGACAAGAACCCGATTGATGCCACCGCGGTACAGGCGCTTCTGCGCAAGGTTCACGGCGTCGAGCCGCCGGCCCATCTCGTCAACGATTCCGCGTATGTCATCGGCAGCGCACTGGTTGTTTCCGCCGAGATGAACCCGATTCCCGAGGAAGCTGCGGAACAATGGCGAGCCGCGCGGAAGATGCTCGAAGCCGCGGCCCAGAAGCCGCTGGCCGACAGCGACAAGCAGCGCCATAAACACCGCCTGGCGAAGGCATGGGCCCGCACCGGCGAGCCGCCGTCGAAAGCAATTGACGCCCTGACCGCCACGCAAGCTTGCGGCGACGACCCGAGCGAAGGCAGCCGCATGCTGGCTGGACTGTACCTGAAGCTAGACCCGCCCGAGCCGAAGAACGCCCGTGACGCGCTGAAAGAGTACCTCGCCAAGGTGCTGCCGGCCCGCAACGAGACGCAACTGCGGCAGTTAAACCTGGCCCGGTTGTCGCTGGGCGAATTGCAGACACAACTGGGCGAACCGGATGAAGCCCGCAAGGTGCTGGAACGGATCGGGCCGGATTCGTCGCCCGATCTGCTGATTGCCGCCCGCATTCAATTGGCAAAAAGCTTCCTGGCCGAGGAGGATTGGGCGGCCGCCATCCGCTGTCTCGAGCAGGCGCGCGAGGTACGCGGTGTCACGCCCGCGCAGAAGACGTTCGTGCTCTATCATCTGGCCGAGGCATACCAGCGTTCCAACCGCAAGACGGAAGCGATCAGCGTGCTGCAGCAACTGCGGCGAGGCACCGGCCCGGAGGCACAGGCGGCGGCATTCCGGCTGGTCGGGATTCAGATCGTCGATCCGTCGAAGCGGGTGGAAGCGGTTGAGATCCTCGAAGCACTCGCGGCCGAGTTGAAGTCCCCGGCCGAGTACGACAACAAGCTGCTGCCGCTGGCGACCGCGCGTGAGGTGTTTGAGGAGACGGCCGAGATTCTGCGCACGGCCAACAGCTTCGACCTGGCGATCCGTGCCGCACGCGGCTACGCGAAGCTGGCCGAGAACGGCCGGGACCGCGAACTGGCCGCGGCGTCGATGCAGGCCTGGGGACAGATGGTGTTCGACCAGGCCCCGCTGGCCGAGCCCGAAGACCGCCCGCGCCTTGCGGAAGAGGGAACCAAGCGCTGCCGCGAGGCGGCACTCGAGTGGTTTGAAGTATCGCTGTTAAAGAAGTCGTCGATCGAGAAGGGGGAGCCGCTTTATCGTTCCGCCGACCTGTACCTGAAGGCGGGCGATCTGGAAGACGCATTGAAGATGCTTGATGAGTTGGGCCTGAAAGTGCCCGACTTCCCGCCGGAACGCCTGGCCGAGGTCTGGCTGAAGAAGGGCGAAGTCTATCTCGCACTCAATAACCGCGATCAGGCGAAGCTGTGCTTCCAGAACGGCATCCAGCAGGGTGAACAGCATCCGTCATCGGCACTGTTGCGTTGCCAGATCCGGCTCGCGGAACTGCTGGCTCGCAACAGCGACAGCAAGTCGCTGCAGCGAGTCATCAGCGATCTGGAGCAGCAATTGGCCAACCCGGAGTTGAACCGGGACAAGGAATTACACGAACTGGGCCTGTTCCTTGTGGCCGACCTGTTGTTCCAGCAGAAGGAGTACCGCAAGGCGGAAGTGCGGTTCCGGTCGCTGCTCGACAGTTACCCGGACAGTCCTCGCTCGCTGTCGGCCCGGTTCCAGTTGGGGCAGTGCTACTGGTTCGTCGCCGGTCAGGAAGCGGACAAGTGCAAGACGGCCAAGAAGATTGTCGATGACCCGATGGCCCCCGAGGATCGCAAGGCCGAGGCCGAGGCGCAGTACGACACCAGCTACAAGCTGTACATGGACTGGCTGATCAAGGCAGCTGAGCCGTTCAAGATGGTCGAGACGGCACTCCTGAAGGGATCGATCGCGCCGAAGCTGACTGCCGCCGATTCTGAGTTGTTGCGCAAGGCGTCTTTCTACGCGGCCGACTGTGCGTTCTTCGCCGGCAAATACGAAGACAGCGTCAAACGCTTCGACGCGATTGCCACCCGCTACGCCGGCACGGTCGCGCAATTGGAAGCCTTGCGAACCATGTGGCGCTGCTACCAGTATTACGTTCAGGACGCGGACAAGGCGCTGAACACGATGACGCAACTGCGCACCGCCTATGTGCAGATGCCCGACGGCGAGTTCGACGGCTCGACGGACATCCGCCGCCGCGACTACTGGCAGAAATGGTTCGAACAGGTCAGCCCGATGCGCAAGTGATGCGTTGTTAAGCGGGTTCCCGTTCGCCAACCGATAGAGGCTGCTTCAGCATTCGTCGAGTTCAACAGCTCGCCCATCCGGATCTCTGACAACAGCCCGGAATCCACGGGTTGTCGCCTTTAGCGGACTGACGACAACTGCATTTGACGTCTTGAGTCTGTCCATTACCCGGGTCAGGCTTTGAACTGTGAAACCGAGCCGAGTCGTGTCTGACACATCAACGGCAGACGGGTAAAGTTCAAACACCGAATCGCCAATCGCTGCGGCATAATGCCGTGGGCCTGTTCCATGTTGCTCTTCGGTAAATTGAAACCCGAGCGATTCGTAGAAGTGTCGCGCCTCGTCCAGGCACTTCGTTCGGAGAACGAGAAGTCGAAGCATCATCGCTCCCTGTGCAGTTGGAGTTCGTACTCATCCTGATCGCCGAAAGAGACACGAATAGACGGTTTACCGCCCATAGCGCGAAGCTGACTCATCAGCGTCGATACTTTGACATCGCCTCCCCGGGCTTCCACTTTGGAAACCGCGGACTGTTTCTTGCGAAGCTTGCCGGCAACATCTGACTGCGATAGCTTCTTCAGACGACGCAGTTCGGCAAGACGGACCGGCTTTCGCCGCCCTGTTCGAGCCCCGATCAGCAGGATCGGAAGTAAACGTCCGATGGCGGAAGAAAGGTCCATCGACGACTCGTCCGAATGTTCTCCGTAGACTCCCTTTCGATTGCCAGTAATGCCGAAACCGGTGTCATGCCGCCATTCAACTGTTGCGTAGCGGCGGCCTAATCGAATGTTCAGGTGCCAACTGCCGGATTTCGTTGCCGACGGGTCCATCTCGGTCCGGACATCGGGCAAGTATTGCTGGAGCCAATGATCGAGTTGTTGAATCGAGTTCACAGTTCACCTATCGATCGGCCATCACAGCCGGGCTTTGTGAATTCCACGTGATCGTCCAGACGCTGAATTTCGATTGCCCCGTTGTCGCCAATCAGGGTGTTGTGTCCCTGGCTTCGATATCGACGGACGGCGGCACGGCCCAGCAAGTCCGGTCGCTCGCTGTCGGGTTGCGGTGGGTACATCCGTCCGGATCCTCGTGGCAAAGCCGAGTCATAGACAAGACCGGACAAATCATCCTCGACTGCGTTCAACATGTCGCAAAGTTGCTGATACGCTTCGGCCGCTGTCGCTGCTGCAGGTATCGAAGCAAGTCGCCTATGGAATTCGGCAACACGATGCCGCAATGGTGTACTGTTCATGGGCAGAGCACTCTCACATATCCAATTCCATTCGCCGCGCGGATATTCCGTCAAGGGAATGTATCTTCGTGAATTTGCCGATGTTGTCCTTTCAGTGGAGTTCGGGCTCAGTTGAACGTCGCTATGGAGGACACCTACTAATCCTCGCATGCAGCGCACTCTCCACCATGAACAGTTCGTTCCCGCTTCGATCGACGACGTTTGGGATTTCTTCTCTTCCCCGAAGAACCTCGACGCGTTGACGCCGGCGAATCTGAAGTTTCAGATCGTTACGCCCAACCTCGGGAAGATGTACCAAGGGCAACTGATCGCCTATCGCATCTCGATGTTTCCGGGCGTCTGGATGAAGTGGCTGACCGAGATTCGGCATGTGCGCGAGCGCGAGTACTTTGTCGATGAGCAGCGCTTCGGGCCGTACCAGTTCTGGTATCACGAGCACCTTTTCGAATCGGTTCCCGGCGGTGTGCGCATGACGGATCGCGTAACCTACCGGGTCGGCTTCGGGCCGTTCGGTTGGATCGCGCATCGGCTGTTCGTAGGGCCGATGCTGCGGAAGATCTTCGCCTATCGAACGGAGGCGGTCGAACGTCTTTTCCCGGGGAAGGCCGCATAAGGTTGCATCACCGCGCCTTTCGCAGTATCTTCGCCTGTGTCGATCCTGTCTCGGTCCGATCCTCTTCCGGAGAACTGCATCATGCGTCAGCGAATGTTCGCGTCGGCGGTCGTCGTGGCAGCCGCGATTCTTGTTGGCATGTGGGCGTACAGCCATCGCGAAACGATCCAGGCCGGCCCGAAGGAAGACGAGCAGAGCATCCGCCAGTCGACCGATGCCTACGCGGCGGCGTTCAACAAGGGTGACCTTGACGCCGTGCTGGCCTTTTGGGCAGCCGATGCCGAGCACATCGACGAAGACGGCAAGGCGGTGAAGGGCAAAGAGGCACTGATGCCGCAGTTCAAAAAGATGCTGGTGGACACGAAGGGGACGAAGCTGGTGATCAAGACCGGTGCGATCCGGCTGTTCAACGACGTCGCATTCCAGGATGGCACGGCGACGATGACCTGGGCCGACGGCGCCACGGGCAGCAACACGTTCAGCGCGGTTTGGACGCGCAAAGACGGTAAGTGGCTGTTGACAATGGTTCGCGATACACCCGAGCCGGAAGCAGCCGATCAGCCGAATTCAAAACTGAATGACCTCGCCTGGCTGGCGGGCGACTGGTCGAACGAAGATAAAGAGATGAAGACGACGCTCAACGTGAAGTGGATGAAGGGGCGGAAGTTTCTGCAGATGGAACTGTCGGTGTCGATCAAGGGTGAGGAGACCATGTCGCTGACGCAGATCATCGGCTGGGACCCGAGCGGCAATCAGGTGCATTCCTGGTTCTTCGATTCGCGCGGCGGTTTTGGTGAAGGCTACTGGTCGCAGCGAGGCAGCACCTGGATCGCGGAAGTGGCCGGGCTGACCGCCGATAGCCGGCATGGCACCGGCACGAACAAGTACCTCATGCTCGACCCGGATTCGTTCACGTTCGAGGCAATCGATCGCGAACTGGCCGGCAACGCGCTGCCAGATGTGAAGGTGACTTACGTACGTGTCAACAAGGTAAAGTAACCCTGCACTTTCGGCAACAAGGAGATTCATCATGAAGAAGTTCATGGTTCTGCCGGTGCTGGGGCTGCTGGCCCTGATTCCCGGTGATGCGGACGGCTTCGGACGCGGTGGTGGTGGTGGCGGCCGAATCGGCGGTGGCGGTGGTGGTGCCGTTTCACGGCCTGCCGTCAATCATACTCCCTCGTTTGGCGGCGGCGGTGGCGGTATCAACCGACCAAATCCTGGCGGTGGGGGAGGCGGCATTAATCGGCCCAACACCGGCGGCGGCAACAACATCAACCGACCGAAGGTAGGTGGCGGCGGCAACAACAACATCAACCGCCCCAGTATCGGCGGTGGTGGCAACAACAACATCAACCGACCGAACATCGGCGGTGGTGGTAACAACACGATCAACCGGCCGAACATCGGCGGCGGTGGCAACAACACGATCAACCGGCCGAACATCGGCGGTGGCGGCAACAACACGATCAACCGGCCGAACATCGGGATCGGCAATCGGCCGAACATCAACAGCGGGAATGTTATCAACGGCGGCAACCGGACGAACATTTCCGGCAATAACGTCAACCTTAACCGATCGAACACCATCAACAACCAGCGGCTGGTGTCGAACAACGTCAACGTGAACCGCGGCGGCAACTTCTATCGCCCCGGCTACTCGTACTACCACGGCTGGTACGGCGGCTGGCATCACGGCTATTGGAACAACTGGAACTATCGACCGTGGGTATGGGGCGGTGCGGGCCTGGCGACCGGGCTGGTGCTGGGTGCCACGACGCCAACGGTCGTTTACGCCAACCCGTATTACGATGCTGCTCCGGCCGACGTGACGCAGGTGTTCGACTATTCCCAGCCGATCCCCGTGCCGGAACCGGTTCAGATCCAGGACGACGATACGCCGCCGTATGCCGCGGACGATGCAAACGTCCCGGCCCCGATTGCACAGCCGCCGGAAGCCCCGGCCGATGCGAGTCAAGAGCCCGAGGCGGCCAAGCTGCTCGATGCAGCGCGTGCTTCGTTCATGAAGGGCGACTACAACGCCGCTCAGCAGCAGATCGACAAGGCGGTATCGCTGCTGCCGGGTGACGCGACGCTTCACGAGTTCCGGGCGCTGGTGCTGTTCGCACGGAAGGACTTCCGTGAAGCCGCGGCGGTCATCCATGCCGTGCTCGCGGTCGGCCCGGGCTGGGACTGGGATACGATGAAGACGCTGTACCCTGACGTGAAGACCTACACGGCGCAGCTGCGAGCGCTCGAGGAATACTGCCGGGCCAACCCGATGGCCGCGAGTGCACGGTTTCTGCTGGCCTACCACTATCTGGTTCTCGATTCGAGAGACGCGGCAATCAACGCCCTCCAGCAGGCGGTAAAACTGCTGCCCAGCGACGAACTGGCGGTCTATCTGTTGAAGTCGCTGACTCAGAAGGAAGATGCTGATCGGCCGACTCCCGCCGGCTGAGCGGAAAAAACTTCCGAATACACGGCAACCCCCGGGCGTCTTGACTCTTGCGGGGCTGCCGTTGCTTTCCCGCCGGCATGCCCTGGTGTTTCCCTATAACATCTTGGCGAGTGTTTGATTAGGATTTCGCATGGCCGGTGTATCGGTCATGAATCAACCGTTTTGCATCAGAGGATATCAAGATGATTCGTACCGCAGCCATTGCCCTGGTTCTTTTCGCGAGCAGTGCGTTCGCCGCCGAGCCCGTCAAGTCCGGCCCGCAGGTCGGCGAGAAGGTCCCCGGCCCGTTCCACCCGCTGAACATCAACGGCGAAATGGCCGGCAAGAAGCATTGCCTGTTCTGCCAGAACGGCCAGAGCCCGGTCGCCATGATCTTCGCCCGCAGCACCGATGACGCCACCATCGACCTGATCAAGAAGATCGAAGAAGCGACCGCCAAGAACAGCAAGTCGTCGATGGGCAGCTTTGTCGTGTTCCTGAGCGACGACAAGGATCTGGAAGGCAAGCTGAAGACCGTTGCCGAGAAGACCGGTCTGAAGAACTGCGTCCTGAGCATCGACAACCCGGCCGGCCCCAAGGGCTACAACGTCAACGAAAAGGCTGACGTCACGGTCGTTCTGTACAGCGAACGCAACGTGAAGGCCAACCACAGCTTCGCCAAAGGCGAACTGAACAGCAAGGCGATCGAAGCCGTCGTCGCCGACGTCTCGAAGATCGTCAAGTAATCAAGTTTCCGTTCGAAACGAGCATGGAGCACGCGATTCGCGTGCTCCATGCTCGTTTCACGATCAGCGTGAGCGGGGAACGTGAGAATTCCACGCTCACACCCGGGCCTCGACTGTCGTCAACTCCGCGTTTCGCTATACTAGCCGCCCTCGCTTCTCCCCGGGATCAACACCATGCGAACCGCATTTGTCTGCACTCTTCTGCTGGCCGCGTCCGCCCAGGCTGACGATGGCTGGATCGAAATGTTCAACGGCAAGGACTTCACCGGCTGGGTCATCGACGGCCCGACTGAGTACAAGGACAAGGCCGACAGCAAGATGAAGCCGCTTTGGGAAGTCCGGGACGGCATGATCCGCACCTCGGGGCTGGGCTTCGGTTTCCTGCGTTACGATCGCAAGTTCACCGACTTCGTCTACCACGTCGAATACCGAATGGTGAAGGGGGCCAACAGCGGCCTCGGTATCCGGACCACGGTGTTCGATCCGAAGCAGTCGACCGCGTCCCGACCGTCGTTCTTCTCGTACGAAGTGCAGCTTCTCGACGATGCGGAAAAGCAACCGGACAAGCACACCACCTGCTCGCTGTACCGCTACGTGGCCCCGACTGCCACAGCCAATAAGCCGGCCCCGGAGTGGAACACCGTCGAAGTCGAATGCAAGGGCTCGCGCATCAGGATCACGATGAACGGCAAGGAAGTGCTGAACGTCGATCAGTCGACCATCCCCGAGATCAAGGAAAAGCCGCTCAGCGGATACGTCTGCGTTCAGACGCACAGTAAACAGGTCGAATTCCGCAATCTGCGGATCAAGGAACTGAAGTAACGCCCGTCGTTTAGCGTGTGTGCGAACGGCACGCACTCAACTCCCGTTTTTGAGAATACCATGGCCGAACAACCCGACTCACCCGCGACTCCCGCCCCTGTTGCTCCGGCTTCACTGCCGCACGCGGCACCACCGCGTGACGATCGCCGCGGGCCGCGCGGCGACCGTCGGCCGTCGCGAGGGGACAAGCCGCGTGACCAGGGCGGCAAGCCGCGCACACTGGAGACATTCGAACCGCCGGCCGGGCCGAAGTTGCGCGATCTCGACAAGGACATTGAGGCCGAGATGGCCGCGGCGATGTCCGAGTTTCCCGCGGACGAGATGATGAAGCAAGAAGCCTCTCCTTCATCGAAGGGGGCGATGCCCGCGCGTTCGACGGGCGGCAAAAAGATTGGCCGGGTGCTGAGCATCCACGGTGGCGATGTCTTCATCGCCGTACCGGGCGGCCGCAGCGAAGGCGTGATGTCGATCACGCAGTTCCCCGAAGGTGTCCCTGCCATCGGCAGCGAAGTCGAAGTCGATATTCAGGGGTACGACCCGGCCGATGGTCTGCTCAAGCTGTCCCGTATGGGACAGGCACAGGCCGTCAGCAACTGGTCGAGCGTTGCCGTCGGCATGAACGTCGAAGCAAAGGTGATCGAGACGAACAAGGGCGGCCTGAGCGTCGAAATCAACGGCATCCGCGGCTTCATGCCGTTCCGCGAGTTGGACATCTACCGCGTCGAACAGCCCGAGCAGTTCATCAATCAGAAGCTGATCTGCGAAGTGATCGAGATGAACCCCGAGGAACGGAATCTCGTGGTCAGCCGTCGCTCGCTGATGGAGCGCGAACGCGAACGCCAGAAGGAACATTTCTGGGCGAACATCAACGTCGGCGACGTGCGTACCGGCACCGTTCGCGGCATCAAGCCGTTCGGTGTGTTCGTCGATCTGGGCGGTGCGGACGGCATGATTCCCGCGTCCGAACTGGCGTGGAGCCGGGTCGACAATCCCGAGGATGCCGTCAAGCTGAACCAGCAGGTTCAGGTGAAGGTCGTCCGCATCGACGATGTGGCGAAGAAGATCAGCCTGAGCCTGAAAGCGTTGACCGCCAGCCCCTGGGACACCATCAAGGAACGGATTCAAATCGGTTCGCAGGTGCGAGGCAAGGTGACGCGTACGGCCGAGTTCGGTGCGTTCGTCGAGATCGAACCGGGCATCGAAGGCCTGATCCACATTTCCGAGATGGGGATGAACCGGGTCCGCCGGGTGCGCGACGTGCTGCAGGAAGGCCGGGAAGTCGACGTGCAGGTCGTCAACATCGACCTTGAGCAGAAGCGCATCGGCCTGTCGCTGAAGGCAATCGCCGAGGCGGCCGTCAAGGCGGCGGATGCAGCCGCGATGGCCGAAATGAAGGCCCGCGAAGAGGCCGAGGAAGCCGCCGCCGCGAATGCCCCTCCCCCGAAACCGCGCAAACGCAGTTACGAGCTGCGTGGCGGGAAGTAGCGTAGTGAAGCCGCGACGCGCAGCGGAGCGCTCCGCTGCGCGTCGCGGCTTCACTGGCCGCATACTTTCCGCCCAGCGCCCGTTTTCCTATGATGATCGGTTCCCCCCATCAGATTGGATGGGACTTCGTCACCCCGCAGAGGGCTCACCATGGTTCTCGCCAACAGCTAACGCGTCAGGAGAACAGTCGTGTCTGTCGTTCAAGTCAAAGAATTGCTGGAAGCCGGCGTGCACTATGGCCATCGCGCCAGCCGCTGGAACCCGAAAATGCGGCCGTACATCTACGGCAAGCGCAACCTCATCCACATCATCGACCTTCGCGAAACGGTCCGCGGCCTCTTGCGGGCGCACCGGTATTTGTCGCAGGTCGTCAGCCGCGGCAGCCTGGTGCTGTTCGTCGGCACCAAGCGCCAGGGCAAGGAAATCGTCGAACGCGAAGCGGCCCGCTGCGGCATGCCGTATGTCAGCGAACGCTGGCTGGGTGGTACGCTCACGAACTACCGCACCATTCGCAATCGCCTGCGCCGACTCGAGGAACTCGAGGCGATGTGGCTGCCTGCGGGTGAGAACCCGAATCGCGTCGACATGGCCGCGTACATCAAGTCGATGATGACCGAGTCGGGCAAGCTCGACCCGCACAAGGCCCCCGACACCGCCATGATCCGGACTTATTCGAAGAAGATGATCTCGAATCTGTCCCGCGAGCTGGCGAAGATCCGGCGGAACTTGCAGGGCATCCGTACCATGAACCGGTTGCCCGATGCACTGGTCGTGGTCGATCCGAAGCGTGAAGCGATCGCGGTCAAGGAAGCCCAGCGCATGGGCATTGCGACCGTTGCACTAATCGACAGCGACAGCGACCCGGACCCGGTCGATCTCCCGATTCCAGGCAACGACGACAGCATCCGCTCGATCGAAGTGGTGCTGGTGAAGGCGGCCAATGCGGTGCTGGAAGGCAAAGCCGCGCTGCCGCCGGAAGAAGCGAAGGGTGGCGGCCGTCCGCGCGGGCCGATGCCGGCCGCGCCGGTCAGTGCCCCGACGCCGGCTCCCGCGCCGCCTCCGGCGCCGGTTGCTTCCTGATGTCCCCATCCGGGCGGGCAGAACCTTTCTTCCCGCCCGAGTGTCTGATTGAATCGGCGGGGCATCGCGGAAAGAGTTCGATGTCCGCCTCCTGAGGAGTTTTCGATGAGTGCTGTGACCGCCTCGGCCGTCAATGAACTGCGCAAGCGTACCGATCAACCGATGATGGACTGCAAGTCCGCGCTGGTGGAAGCGGCCGGCGACATGGACAAGGCGATCCAGATCCTGCGCGAACGCAACAGCAAAGTCTCGGTCAAGCGTTCGATGAACGAAACGGCCGAAGGCCGGATCGCCGTGTCGATCGACCCGACCACGAAGACCGCCGCCATCGTCGACATGCGCTGCGAAAGCGCGCCGACGGCCAAGAACGAACAGTTCATTGCCCTGGCCAACGATGTCGCCAAGCAGATCGTCCAGAAAGACCCGAAGACGGTCGACGAACTGGTGGCTCAGCCGTTTTACAGCGGCAAGGGAACGGTGACCGACCGCGTCAACGAAGTGATCGGCCTGATTCGCGAGAACATGAAGCCGCACCGCTTTACCCGCCTGTCGGGTGGACAGTTTGGCGAGTACGTCCATCACGACGGCTCGGCCGGTGCCCTGATTCAGGTGGAAGGCACTGCCACCGCCGACCCGGTCGTCCTGCGCGACATCTGTGCGCACGTTGTCGCCCTGAACCCGCAATACACGCGGACGACCGATGTGCCGACCGACATCGTCGACAAGGAAAAGGCACTGATCAGCCAGCAGATGGAAGCCGACCCGAAGAACGCCGGCAAGCCCGCGAGCATCATCGAGAAGATCGTCGAAGGGAAACTCAAGACGTTCTTCGGCGAGTCAGTCCTGCTGGAGCAACTTGTCGCCAACCAGCAGAAGTACGAAAAAAAGACCGTCGCCATGGTGCTGAAGGCCGCCGGCCTCGAGATCGTCAATGTCGTTCGCCTGAAGGTGGGCGAAGTAACACTTTGAGTCATTAGTCATCAGTCATTGGTTATCAGTCATCGGCGTTGTAGCTAATGACTGATGACTAATGACTGATGACGGTTGTTGAAGAAGAGATATGCCACACACAGAAAGCGCGAAGAAGGCCCTGCGGCAAACTGAGAAGCGCAACGTGCGCAACAGGATCGCCAAGAAGGGGATCAAGCTCCAGGTCCGCAAGTTCCTGGAAGCCGTCAAAGCCGGCTCACCGGAGCAGAAGCTCGCCGAGTTCAGCCTCGCGGTCAGCAAGATTGACAAGGCCGCCGCCCGCAACGTGATCCACAAGAACGCAGCCTCACGCCGTAAGTCGCAGTTGGCCCGCCGCCTGGCGACTCCTGCTGCCGCACCGAAGGCCTGAGACCCCGTTCCCCAAACGCTCACGCGGGGCCGTTTTCGGCCCCGCTTTTTGCTGCGCGGTGGCCATCATTGGATGGCGATCCAACTGCCACCTCGATCTGTCGAAGGGGCCGAACGACTAAACCGGCGGCGTTGGCTGATGGCATCTCCCACTAAAACCCGGTGAACTTCATGTTCTGCGATGGCAGCGTGCGTTCGATCAACGTCAACACCGACGCGCAGGTGTTGCGTCGACTGGCGTCACGCTGCGATGGCGAAGTGGCGGAGGTGCCGTGACGCTGGCGGCTCACTTCTCGTTCAACCGCTTCCAGGCCAGTCCCGGGGCGTCGGTACGGAACGAGACGAGCCGCTGTTTCTTCACTTCCGTAACGTAGATAGTTTTTCCGTCGGGACCGCCGAAGCAGAGATTGCTGGGGGCGGCCCCCAGCACGTCGATCTCCTTGAGAATCTCGCCCTTAGGCGACATCTTCACCACGGTGCCTTTGCCGTATCGCGTGATGTAGAGATTGCCGTCCACGTCACAGCGCATGCCGTCGAAGCCATGATCTTCGAACTTCTTCAGTAGCCGTTTGTTCGCGATCGTGCCATCGGCGGCAATATCGAACGCCCAGACGTTGCGTTGCTCGCTTTCGTTCACGTACAGCGTTTTACCGTCCGGACTGACGTCGATGCCGTTGGTGGTGCCCATGCCGTCCGCCAACTTATGCGTCTTGCCCTCCCGGATCATCCAAAGTTGGCCGGTCTTCTTGTCCCAGTTGGGATCGCTGGCGTACAGGGTGCCGTCCGGGGCAATCGCCAGGTCGTTCGGCTGGTTCATTTTCTCGTCGTGAGCGTACACATCGATCTTCTTCGTGGCCGGGTCGATCCGCAGAACATTGTGGCCCACGTAGTCGGCCACGTACATCATCCCCTTCTTGTCGAAGACGATACCGTTACCGGTTGACTTGCCCGGCAGCGTGACCCAGACCTCCCCTTTGCCGTCCGGAGTAATCCGACCGATTGTCTGCTGCTTCGCGAAGTTGACGACGTAGACGTTACCCTCCTTGTCGCAGGCCGGGCCTTCGATGCCAAGGGTGAACGACTTTTCGTCCGTGAACGGCTTTGCGATGAACGGCGCATCGTCGGCGAGAAGCATCAGCAGCATGGATGCGTAAAGCATGAAACCTGCTCCATTGAAGGGGTATCACTTGATGCCGAGGAACCAGCGCATCAGTTTCCAGCCGGGGTCGAACTCGAGATCGCTGGCAGCGGCGACGACTTCGTCGTACTGCGTCTGCCCTTTGGGAGAAATACCGGTGCCCGCGACGGCGAACGGCACGGCTCCGTAGGCATGTGCGCGGGTCCGCAGCGTCGTGCGGTGGTCGGGTTCCACAAGGATGCGCCACTCGCCGTACGACGGAAGCACTTCGAGCAGTGGGCCGACGATATGCTGGTCGATCTCTTCCAGCGCCTTGATCTTCGCGTCGGTGCGGCCTTCATGTGATGCCTCATCCGGCGCTTCGACGTGGACGCAGACCAGGTCATGCGTCTTTAGTGCCGCGATGCCGGTACGGCCCTTGCTGGCGTAGTCGGTGTCCAGGTAGCCGGTGGCTCCCGGGGCGTCGATGCGCTCCCAACCGATCAGCATGCCGGTGCCGCGCACCAGGTCGACGGCACTGATGATCGCCCCGCGGGGTCCGTAGGTCGCCCCGAACGGCCGGACGCTGGGTGCCCGCCCCTGGCCCCACAGCCAGATCTGTGTGGCCGGCTTCTCGCCGCGGCCGATCCGTTCGCGGTTGACCGGATGATCGGCGAACAACGGCAGGCTGCGTGTCATCAGGTCGCGGAGCAGTTCCGAACCGGGGCCAGAGGGGAGATACTCTGCGACCGGCTTCTCAGGGATGTCATGCGGCGGCTGAGCCTTGGTCTCGGCCGCGAATGGGGCAGGCTTCTCGCTTGCACGGTAGACGAGGATGTTGCGGTACTGCACGCCGGCATGGAACTCGAGCGTGCCGCCATCGACCTTGCCGCCCAAATGTTCGTGGATGGTGGCCATCAGGCGGGCACCGTCCTCGTTGTTGATGTGCCCGGCCGTGAAGTCGTGCATCTTGCCGTCTTTGACGCAGACGAGATTGCAGCGTACAGCCCAGTCGTTCGGCCCCAACTTGATGCCCATCGCCACCGTCTCAAGCGGGGCGCGTCCCGTGTAGACTTCGAGCGGGTCGTACCCGAACAGGCTCAGTGTGGCGACATCGCTGGCCGGCGTCAGCGGTTTCGGCACGTTGTTCGATCGACCGACGACGCCTATGCGGGCGACCCGATCCATGTTCGGCAACCTGGCTGCCTGCAGCGGCGTCTGCCCCTCCAACGAGTCCTGCGGTTCGTCGGCACAGCCGTCGGGGATGATGATCGCGTATTTCATGAATGTGGTCCGGACGAAGATTGTCGAGAGTTCAGAAGGAACGGGACAGCGATTTCACCCGGCAATCTGCTCCTTGAACTGGTTGATCGACTCACAGTCCAAAGCGAGATAAAAGAGGCGGTCAAGGTCGTCGATGTTCTCGATCGGCGTCATCAGTTTCCGCACTTTGGCTGCGGGCCTGGCGCCGAATCGCTTTGCAAGAATTCTAAGCGTATCATCGCGTCTGGCGTTGACCGCGCCAAACTGCATCACTTCCGCATAGAACGGTGATTCTTCCATGTTTGTTCTCCCGATCAGTTTCACGATGTCCAGCAGCGGGAATGCCAGCTTGCCCATAAATCCAAGGATCGACATATAGTCGGCCTTGCGGGCGCTGTCGATTTCAGCGACTTCGATTCGCCGGGCGGCATGGGAAACAACTTCTTCCGCCGGCGGTTCGTTTCGAAACAACGGCAGTATCGCCATCAGCCCGGGCTCGTTGTCCCACCATGTTTCCGGCTTAACTTCCCAAAGCCTGATTTCTTCGAACCATACTTGTTGAGTCGGTCGATTCGCCACCGATAGCTTCAGTGTTCCCTCCTGTCGAGTATACCCGCGCCGACTGAGAATGTAGAGAAGATTGATCACCGGCAATCGTTCGCGCTCGGCCAACAGCGCCGACTTGTTCAGCAGGCTCCACGGAATGGCCCGATTCCAAGTCGTGGCGAACTCCATGTACACCACGAACTTTTCGGGTCCATGCCTCGCCTGAAACACGCGGTCCGCGAGCCGTTCGGTGGTGGCCTGAAGCGTACTTTCGATGGGCTTCCAATCGTCGCAATCAACGCCTGCCACACGCGCCAGAGCCCGGCCGGTGGTACGTGCAATCATCTTGAATCCATGGTCGATGGCGGGCATTTCGAGTCCTCAGTCATCCACCGAATAGAACACCGCCGGCGGCACCACCCCCTTCAGCAAGTTGATCTTTGCTACCGCTTCGCGGAACCGGCCGGTGGGGGAATAGTGCGTCATGATCACCAGCGGGACCACCTGGCCCTGGTGCTCTTCCAGTGCTTCGTGCTGAATCAGCGAGGCGATGCTGATCGAATGGTCAGCCAGCACCCGAGCGACATCCGCCAGCATGCCCGGTTGGTCCTGCACCAGCACGCGCAGGTAGAAGCGGCTGCGCACGCCTGTCGACGGGCGCAGCGTGTAGCCGCGGTTGTTGGCCGACCAGAGTTTGGCTGCGGCAAACGTCCGTTGCGCCCGACCGACGGCAATGTCGATCAGATCGGCGAGCACGGCGCTGGCGGTCGGCATCGACCCGGCCCCGGCCCCCTGGAACATCATCTCGCCGACGGCGTCGCCGATCACCTGCACCGCGTTGAATGCCCCGCGCACCTGAGCCAGCATGTCTTTCTCACGCAGCAGTACCGGGGCGACTTGAAGGGCGACTTCCTTGCCGTCCAGCCAGGCCTCCGCCAGCAGCTTGATTGTGTAGCCGAGTTCCTGTGCAAAGCGCAGGTCCATCGCATTGAGCCCGGCAATGCCGTACCGCTCGACTGATTCGAACGGCACGGTGATCCCGAAGGCGATCTGCGCGAGGATCGCCAGTTTGTGCGTTGCGTCGCTGCCATCGACATCGAGCGTCGGGTCGGCCTCGGCATAGCCCAGCTGTTGCGCTTCCGCCAAAGCGTCTTCGTAGCTGCGGCCGGTCTCGGCCATGGTGGACAGGATGAAGTTGCTGGTGCCGTTCAGGATACCCTGAAGGGCCGAGATCTGGTTGCCGGCCAGTGATTGCGAGATGGCCGCGATGATCGGGATACCGCCCGCCACGCTGGCCTCGAAGGCGACAACGCGGTCGGCTTTGCGCGCCGCTTCGAAGATCTCGCTGCCGTGGTCCGCCAGCAGATGCTTGTTGGCGGTGACCACATGCTTGCCGGCCGCCAGTGCTGTCAGGATGATTTCGCGCGCCTGCGTCACCCCGCCGATCAACTCGACGACGACATCCACATTGGGGTCGAGAATCGCGGGCTTCGGATCGCTGCCGATGATCGACGCAGGCACGTGCGGCCTGCTGCGCGCGGTATCGCGCACAACAACGCGGCGAAGCTGCAGATGCCGACCGGTGCGGGCCGACAGCCGATCCTGCTGCTCCGCCAGGAGGCGGGCGACCCCGCCGCCGACAGTGCCGCAGCCGATCATCGCGATGCCGAGTGATTCCATGTAACCAGGTTCCGAGTAGCGTAATGGTGCCGGCGACTCAGCATGATTTATGAGGCCCGCGATGAGTCGCATATCGACCCAACCGAACAGTTTCACCGATTTTTCGCTGGAAACACCCATGGGTAGTTCCGAATAATCACAACACCTCTCCCGTCGTCCATCCCATCGGAGTGATCCATGTCCGAAGTTGACCAACCAGCGCCAGCACGCAAGTCCTCGATCTTCAACATCCTGCTCATCACGCTGCCGATCGTTCTGCTATCCGGCGGATTGGTCGGCTGGTACTGGCTCGAGACAGAGAAGGAAGCGAAGAAAGTCACGGATGTGACGCCGACGTTTCAAGTGTCCACCGACTACCCGGTGAAGCTCGATCAGAAATTCAAAGACGCGGACGGCGACCTTGTGGCCGATGCGCCGACTGACGCCGCGCAACAACTCGATCCGGACGTATTGATCTTCACCACGCTGGGTTCTGATGCGAAGGAAGAAGAGGCTTGGGCCGACTTCATCACTCATCTTAAGGAAGTGACGAAGAAAGAAGTGAAGGTCATGCCGCGGACGTTCCTGCGGAAAGAGCAGTTTGAAGAGATCGCGCAGGGAAATCTGCACGTGCTGGCGCTGAACACGGGCAGTGTGCAACCGGCAGTCAACATCGGCGGCTTTGTGCCGGTCTGCGTGATGGGCGATGCCGACGGCAAGTTCGGCTACGAAATGGAAATTATCGTCCCCAGCGATCGCACGTCGATCAACTCACTGCAGGATCTGAAGGGAAAACGCGTCGGCTTCGCGAACTTCCAGTCGCATTCCGGCTTCAAGCTGCCGGTCGTCACGCTGTGGGAAGCCGGCATGCTGTACGAACGCGACTACCAGTTCACCTATACCGGCGGTCAGTCCGGCTCGGTGCGAGATGTGAAAATGAAACGCTGTGACGCCGCCGGCGTTGCCAACGACGTGCTCAAGCGGGACCTTGCCAAGGGCACGCTGCTGCCATCCGACTACCGCACCATCTACACGTCGGGCACGCTGCCGCCGGCCTGTTTCGGGCATGTCAATACGCTGAAGCCGGAACTGGCCGCCAAGATCCGCGAGGCGTTTCTCGAGTTTCCCTGGGCGGGAACGTCGCTCGAGAAAACCTACAAGGATGCAAACCACGTGAAGTTCGTGCCGATCAATTACGCCAAAGATTGGGCAGGCGTGCGCTCGACGGACGAGTCACTGCGGAAAGTGTTTCAGCAGAAGCCGTAGCTTTCGTTAGCCGCGACGCGGAGGGTCTCCGCTGGGGTGCGCGGACCACGCAAAACGCGCTCCGCTGCGGAAACCCTCCGCGTCGCGGCTAAACCGGGCTACTTCTCCACCACCCAGATGTTCCGGTAAACCATCGGGTCGCCGTGCCATTGCAGATGGAACGGGCCGGGGGTGGCTTCTTCCTTTTTGCCGCCGGGGGTTGAACCTTTCAGTTCCACCTTGTCCTGAATGGTGACGCCATTATGCTTGACCGTCACGGTCGCCGGCTTGGTTCGCTTGCCGTCCTTGTCGAACTCGGCCGCGGTGAAGTCGATGTCGTACGTCTGCCACACCATCGGTGGCAGGCACATGTTCACGCTGGGGGCGAACTGGGTGTAGAAGCCGCCGCACTCGTTGTTTTCACCCTTCAGGCCGAAGCTGTCGAGCATCTGCAGTTCGTAGCGATCCTGAATATAGAGGCCACTGTTGGCACGGCCCTGGCCGGTAGAGTTCGGCATCCACGGCAACCGAAATTCGAGATGCAGTTGGAAGTCCTTGTGGCCGGACTTGGTGACGATGTTCTTGCCGGGCGTGCATGACAGGAACTTCCCGTCCGACAGTTC
>Ga0105048_10005543_pt1 | contig 20394 bp, 14 predicted proteins | sample MAT05_FD_78382 | JGI IMG/M metagenome (GOLD analysis project Ga0105048, IMG submission 78382) | Freshwater microbial communities from Lake Fryxell liftoff mats and glacier meltwater in Antarctica - MAT-05 | ecosystem: Environmental > Aquatic > Freshwater > Ice > Liftoff microbial mat | place...
CCCTTTTATTTTCTCAAAGGTCGAAGGACTCCAATTCTGGCGCGCGATGGGAGTTGGCGGTGGAAATGGCTTTTCCATAAAGGCAGATTTATCAACTTATGCACTGGTCACCGTATTTAAAACAGAAGTGGAAGCTTTAAATTTCTACGACGGGACCATCATGAAAAAATATATCAAAAATAGCGTTGAACATAGATCCTATTTTATGCATTGTACTTTAACCCATGGTAAGTGGGGAGGAGCAAATCCTTTATTGACATGCGAAAATACTGACTCGACCAAAAAAATTGCCATTATTACCAGAGCGACAATTAAACCTTTGTTGGCTGTGAAGTTTTGGAAGTTTGTACCCACGGTTTCCAGCACACTTAAGAATCATACTGGGCTAAGTTATTCCAAAGGTTTTGGAGAGTGGCCCGTGTTTATTCTAGGAACATTTTCAGTTTGGGATAACTTAGAGCACATGAAAGCTTTTGCTTACGAAAATCCAAGTCACGCTGCCATCGTAAAGAAAACTCGAGAAATAAAATGGTATAAAGAAGAAATGTTTTCGAGATTTGTCGTTTGGGAAGAAAAGATTTACACTGCTTGAAGAAAACAAGCTCATTTGGTGTTTTCCCCAATTTTCAGAATGGTTTTAAATAACATATTAGTTTAATTACTTGCTTTGCGAGTGGAAATAAAAATTATATATTTGGTTATGGATTCCTGAAAATGACGTTTTCGAAACCCCAGATATAAAATGAGTGCCTCGTTAAAAAATACAAGTAAAAAAAACGATTTACTGGCTAGGGAACGCGTTGCTATTTATAACATATTTGCCTATGCTCCCTCAGGCGTTGCCATCTTAATGGGCCCCACTTTCGTTTATGAATTTATAAATACAAACTATGAAAAATTAGTTGTGAGAAAAATTACGTTAGGAAAAACTGTAAAAGAACATTTTCTTGAAATAGAACAACAAGATTTTATGGAAATACTTAACACTGCTTTCAATTCAGGTGAAGCAATTGCTGTGAACGAACTTCCAGTAAAGTTGATTACGAAAAGGGATGGCATTTTAAAAAAGTTCTTTCTCAATACAGCGATACAACCCCTAAAAAATGAAACAGGGCAAACAGAAAAATTATTGGTACATATCAGCGATGTGACAGAGAGTGTAAATACTCGAAAAAAACTTCACGATAGTAACAATCACCTTGATTTCGCTATTGAGGCCTCTGAATTAGGCACATGGGATTATAACCCGGTAACCAACAAATTTACAGCAAACAACCGATTGAAAGACTGGTTTGGTTTGCCAAACGAAGAAGAAATTGACCTGTCGCTGGCGATAAATGCAATCTCGTAAAAAGATAGAAGTCGTGTTTTAAAAACAATACGAATAGCATTGGAAGATAAATCCTTCGGGATTTATGATGTTGAATATTGCATCATCAACCCTCTTACCAAACAAGAACGCATCGTAAAGGCCAAAGGGAAAGCTTGGTTCGAGGACGATAAAAAAGGTTACCGTCTTAATGGAATATTGCAGGATATTACGCAACAAATAAACGCTAGAATCGAAATTGAAAAAACGGCATCACACCTAAAACTTGCGACAGATTCCGCGAATGCAGGCACTTGGTCTTTAGACATTAAAACACAAAAATTAGAATGGAGCGACTTGCATAAAAGGATGTGGGGATATGATGAACACCGCACAGACCTAAGCTATAAAGACTGGCATGAACTGCTTTTACCCGGAGATAAAGAAAAGGCTTTTGAAAAAGTAGAGGAAGCAAGAGTGAGTCATACTCCCTACCAGGCAGATTATTGTATAAAAAGAGCCGATGATGGCGCACTTCGCCACGTGCGGTCTTATGGCAAATATCACTACGATCATAACGGCGAAGCAGAAATACTCACGGGCATTTCTGTTGATATAACTAATCAGAAAGTAGATGAATTAAAATTAAAAGCCAGCGAAGAAAAATACCGCGGGTTGTTTAAAACGATGGATCAGGGATTTTGCATTATTGAAATGATTTTCGATAAAGATAACAAGCCTGTGGATTATCTTTTTATTGAAGCCAATGGCATGTTTGAAAAGCATTCAGGTACATCAAATCCTGTAGGCAAAACTATAAAACAATTAGTACCGAACATGGAGGAACGTTGGTTTCAAATATATGGCAAAGTTGCTTTAACGGGCGAAGCAAATCATTTTGTTGAACACAGTGAAGGATTAAATCGCTGGTTTGAAGTGCACACTTTCAGGTTAGAAGATCAGATGGGAAAAAATATAGCTGTTCTTTTTACAGACATTACCGAACGTAAACTGGCGGAAGAAAAGATGCAGGAAAATGAAACCCAGTTCCGCGTTTTTGCCAACAGCATTCAAAATCTAGCGTGGATTGCCGGCGGTGATGGATGGATTCACTGGTATAACGACCGTTGGTATGATTTTACAGGAACTACGCTGGAAGAAATGCAGGGTTGGGGATGGCAAAAAGTTCATCATCCCGACCATATCGAAAAAGTAACTGAGGCTTCAATAGAATTATGGAAAAAACCCGAACCATTTGAGCTCACCTTTCCGCTACGCCGACATGATGGCAAATATCGTTGGTTCCTCACTCGTGCACATCCTGTTATTGATGCCAATGGAAAAATCGAGCGATGGATTGGAACCAATACCGACATTACCGAACAAAAAAGTTTTACCGAAGAATTAGAAAAGCGAGTACAAGAAAGAACGGCGGAATTAGTAGTTAGGAACACGTTCATTCAAACCCTCATTGATTCATCCCTCGATCTGATAATTGCCATTGACAAAGATCTTCACTATTTATCCGTCAATAAAGCGGCCAATAAAAGCTTTGCCGCGCACTTCCCCGACGGTGTTATCGGCAAAAAGATAGAAGACGTAATTCCATCCGTGCATGAAACTGGGGTATACGACAAAGTCCGGGAAGCCTTGCGTGGCAACACCATTTCTCAAAAAGAATATCTCTCTTTTTACGAAAAAAAATACTACGATGTAGATTTCATTCCGTTAAGAAATGAAAAAGAGATTTACGGCGTAATGTCAATTAGCCGGGATGTAACAGAAAAAGTTTTAGCAACTCTAGCGTTAAAAAAAGCTAATGTAGAATTGGAGGAACGTAAAAATTTAGTTGAAACAATTTTAGAAAGTAGTAAAGAATATATTGCTGTATATGCAAAAGATTTCAGTCTTATTACAATAAATAAAGCAACAGAAATTTTGATGGGCAAAAAACGAAAAGATGTTATAGGAAAAACGCTTTTGGAATTAATACCCCAATCGAAAGGCTCTAAGGAAGAATTAGATCTTACAAGTGCCTTGGAAGGAAATACTATTTACAATGAAGCCTACCATTCGCCTTTAACAGGCCGTTACATTGAAAACTATATTAATCCTTTAAAAGATAGCGAAGGAAATGTTTATGCTGCAGTTGTGTTGGGAAATGACGTTAGCAATATTATTTCAAGACAAATAGAAATCGAAAACGCGCGCAAACAGTTGCAAATCCAAAATGATATTTTTGAAGCGGCTGAAGAGATTGCGAAATTCGGTAGTTACACTTGGAACATTACTACAGGAACATTAGTATACTCTGACAATCTATTTCGATTGTTAGATTGTGAACCGCAAGAGTTTTTGCCTTCCAACGAGAAGTTTTTATCATTCATACACCCCGAAGATTTGCAAGAAGTAATTGATAATTCGAAGCAAACTATTCAAACAGACATCTTAAGAGAAATATCATATCGAATTGTGAGTAAATTAGGACGAAAAAAACACTTTCGTAGCAGCGGTAAATATACCCGGGAAGGGGATCACATAATGTTTATTGGTACTGTTCAAGATACAAGTAACGATATAGAGGCTGCTGAAGAATTACAAGAAAAAAACCAAAAGCTTCTACTCACTAACTCGCAACTCGCCTCGTTCACCTACGCTGCCAGTCATGATCTGCAAGAACCTTTACGAAAGATACAAACCTTTAGTAAGTACATTTTAGAAACTGAAAAGTTTTCAAATATAACACTGGACTATTTTAACCGTATAATCACGTCAGTCGAGCGTATGCGCAACCTCATTGTTTCATTACTTGATTATTCCCGGACCGATATGGCAGAACTAAATTTTGTTTCCTGCGATTTGAATTTAATTGTTGAAGAATCAAAATCCGACCTCAACCTAAGCATACTTGAAAAACACGCAATCATAGAATATAAAAATCTTTCTACAATAAATGGATTGTATATTCAACTTTCCCAGCTTTTTACAAATATCATTGAAAATGCCATCAAATATAGTCGCCCGGAAATCAAACCTGTAGTCAAAATTACATCTTCAATTATCGAAGGAAAAAAAATTGACCATTCTTCCGCGAGCAATCAAAAAGAATATCACGTAATAAAAATCGCTGACAATGGAATTGGTTTTGAAAAAGAGTATGCTACTAAAATATTTGAACTTTTTCAGAGACTTCACGCTAATAATGCGTATTCAGGAACAGGTGTTGGTTTAGCTATTGTAAAAAAAATTGTTACAAATCACAACGGTTTTATCGTAGCAGAAGGAACACCAAATATAGGTTCAACATTCACTATTTACATTCCAACTTTATAACGAAAATATTTTTAATTGACAGTGACCAAGACAGCTAAGTTCTTTTTAAAGAAGCGATACAATTAATTAATCTTTTGTTTTAATGCGCTCAAACAATAAACGGAAAAATCGCTATAAATAAATTAAAAACTAACAAAACCTTAGCCGAAATTATTTTTATTGACGTGAACATACCTGTAATGAAAGGTTTCGACTTTCTGATACAAATCAAAAAGGAAAATGTGATAAACAACAAGTCCGTAGGGACTTTCACCAGCTCAAAGTCTCTGCGCGTTTAATAGCTCTCATCAGAACTCGAAGCGAGATTTTTTTTAGTAAATCCGGCAATTTTCTAGTGCTTTGTGGAAAAACGGCGCAAATTTTATCCACACATTTTTCAGCCGAAGAATATCTATCAAAAAAATAAATGAGAATTGTACTTTCCGCCTTTGAACTAAAACGTTTTGCAATGGGTAATTCTAAAAATGTAGCATAGTTAAACCGTAGCTTGCCTAGAAATCTAAACTTTACTCTCTGGCCATTGTAAATTATTAAGCTAATGCCGCACCTACCTGAAGGGATAAAACGGTTAAGCACAACTTTACACCTACCTAGTAAATAGCCAAAGATATTGTTTATTTCTTCTTTTCGTTTACAGCTACAACAATCATCACGGTATCTGCCGCTGGTTTAATTTTGCGGCCATTATATACTACATGCTGTTTGATAAATTCCGCTCCGAAAAATAAAATCATAGAAGAATAAGAATCCCACATCACAATTGATGTAGCAGAACCGGATGCTCTAGAATTTAGTAATCTTAAACTTTATAACTAACTTTGATTGTAAGTAGTTTATAAATCACACTATAATTGCCCTTGAAATTTTTGGATTATGATTGTTACTTCTCATAACAAAGGTTGGAAAATAATCACCCAACGCTCTCATGGTTTACTTGCTGCCATGTTAGCATATCAATATGATATCGATTTACCCAATGATATAATGGTACCAGCGTTAATTGCCATCGCCGAACATGACGATGGCGTAGCTGAAACATTAGAAAATAAAAATCTTACCGGGGCAGGCGCTCCTCGACATTTTTTGGTGAGTGGTGAATCACAAAAAACTGATTTAAAACAATATTTAAATGTTATGGAAATAGCCACATCAAAATCTCAATTAAACGCTTTGCTGACATCGATGCATTTATCTTTTATTTGTAAAAATAGGACTAAGGGTGAAGATGAGAAATTGGATGCGTTTTTGACGGATCAAGAAAAAAATGGCAAACATATACTCAGACAATTGGACATTGATAAGAAATATGCAGATCGTCTGTATCGATTTGTAGAATGGTGTGACGCTTTGTCACTTCTAATTTGTATGGATAAAATACAACCCGAAGGTAGAAAAATGGAAATATCTAAAAGCCCAGACAGTGATGTAAATCAGGCTTTTTACAAAGAAGAGAACGTGATTTCAGTTGAGCCGTGGGTGTTCAAGAATGTTTCGTTTAAAGTTTTTTACGAATACAAAATTGTTGAACAACTGCATTTTAAGTCCGTAAAGGAATTTGATGAAATCTATAAAAATACTCCTGTGCTAAAACAAGAGTTTATCTTTTCAAAATAATCTTTAAAGCTCTTTACTTTGCGACTATTTCTTAAAATGAAAATATTATCTAAAATATTTTAATTTGGACATTAATTTTAAAACCGGGATCCGGAAAAGATAAGACCCGGAAAGTTAGACTCGCGAATTTATAAGTTTTTCGTCAATTGACCTCTGGTAACTGAGAGAACAAATTGGCAAAGCTGGTCTTGTCTTAGGAAGTATTTTAAGAATTTCTCGTTATTTAAAACTGTTTTACTAGTAGGACTTCAACTTCTTAATTCTGATAAAACCCACGATAAAGTTAGATAATTTCAATCTGCAGGGACTAATGAGAAAGCGTTAGATATTCTCAAGCTTTTCTCCGGTTTGCAATCTTAAAAGCTGATTAATTTGCAGAAGCGCTGGCTCGCAATTGGGTAATTTTTTTACGCAAGCGACTCTTGTTCGACAGCTACTGCGTTGGCATTTTTAGCCATGTGTTTGTGTTGTTCCAACGTAGGAATTGCTTCTTTCGCAAGTTTTTTCAGGTCAGCATCGTCGGTTTTCGTAGCCTCTTTCTTAAACTTGAGAAGGTCTTTTTTATGGCTTTTCGCCATACTTTTAGCGTAACATTTATCAAACTTTTTACCTTCCTTATTAGACAGTTTGTCGTAACATTTTTGTTGTTTTTTGCTCAGGTCTGTAGGCAGCGTAAGGCTTTTTTTTACAGCTATAGACTTGAGCTCATCGTTTTAGTTGTTGCGTTGCTTTGCCAGCGTTTCTCCCAATTCTTTTATCTCGGGAGTAATTGCTTTGGTTTGTGCTAATTCCGCCGTTTTTATTTCAAAGATTCCGTTTGCAGCTGCGAATTCTACGAATTTTTTATCTCTTTTCGAAACTGTTCGTGCGCTATTGGCGAATGTGCTGGCAATAAACAACATAATAATTGTTTTCTTCATAACTCTTTTTTTTTATTTACATTAAAATTGTGTGCTTTATGGTTGCGATTCTTAAACCACTTTAGGCTTGTGATGAAATTGGATAAAAAGTAAGAGCGATGGATGACGTAAAAGATGGAAAATATGTCGATTAAGATGAAAAAAAACATAAAACCAGAATAGATGCCTTTGATTTAACAAGGAGACATTTCTTCTTTGCAGTAATTTAAACTTTCATAAGAATTCTTCACGCGTTTAGCTGAATCTTCTTTATAATTGTAAAATCTTTTTCGCCCTTAAAAAATAAGTCTAAGACTAATTGAAACACTGGGCTAGCGTTTGGAACTAGAGAAAATAAAGTCATCGAGGATTTAAGCTTCTCATCGTCGGGCCGTCCCAATATTTCATTAATTGGCTTGTCTTCATGCATTATAATAGCATTACAAACTGCAATTAAACGGTTCAATAACTTTCGGTCTTTTAAAAATTCTTCTGCTTCGCTTAAATCTTTGATGGCGTAGCGCACGGACATTTCACTAGGATCTACTCCTTCAATTTGCGGAAAAATGTACGACATCCAATGGCTTTTCTTTTTGCCGTTCGTGATTTCAGCAAACGCTATTTCATACTCTTCTTGCGTGATGCGCAAAAATCTTTCCAAATTAAACGTAGTCATACTCTTTGTGAACTGCTTAAATTTACACTTTTTTCAATTTTCAATAATGCTTTTGGCAATGCGGGCTGACGCGGCCTCACAGAAGTCAAGGCCTGAATAATCTGGGTTATAGCCGCCAATGTAAGGTATTGCCATAATGAAGATGCGGCTATTGTAGGCGCCATATTCGTCTAAGATCTGAAAATCGTCGTTGATTGTAATCCCGGATACACTAAGATAATAATCACCATTCTTATCCCGATGCACTTCTGGATGGCCATCTGCTTTTAATTTTTGTCCTTCCTCGGCAGACTTAAATTTTAATCTTGCGGGAGTTACCGTTTTTTTCGCTAACAAACTTTTAAACGGAAAGTCTTTATAAGATAAATGAGGCTGGCCAATGCAATCAACAAATGTTCTATAATATACCGATTGTTTCTGCTCATCATTGTTCACGTAATGATATGTGATGCCGCCACGAGTGCCGATCTCTATTTCACTATCAGATCCTACCGAAGTGATATCTAAAATACCCGCGTCGTGCAATGCAATCAATTCTTTACAAGAGTTTTGAGGTACAAACGCTATAACTATAGATATGAGCGGCAGTAAAACGTGGTGAAGTCTTTGCATGTCTTCAGCAGATAAATATTTCGCAGGATAATTCATTGCAAAGCTGAGAACGGCTAACATCTCTTTCCAGTAAATTGACTTATGCCGTTTAATGGACTTTTCCGCCTCCCTATATTCTGCTTTAAAAAGCGTGAAGGGGTCGAGGCGCTCCCTGAGTTCCATTGCAGATTCAACAAATTGCTCAAGGTTCTTAGTCTTGATACTTTCATAGAAATCTGGATCTTTATCTTTGAGCAAATCTTTAAAATCCTTTTCGAAAATAAAATCTAGTGATAAAAAACCGTCATTATCAGAAATGTGATCTGAAATTTGTTCTCGGGTGAGAAGAGATTTATTCAGAAGATGGGTGCTCTCTAAATGGAATCTCACAGCAGGAAGCATACCATTTCTTGAGTGCATCATTATTCTGAAGTCTTTACTATTATCATCTAAGATAAATTTGATTGACCCGTTTTGGTGTTGTTCAAATTTGCCATTGCTTCGAGAAAGGGTTCTAATAGCATCTATCGCCGTCAGCGAAGAACCACGTATGGCCACTGGATGATTTATTTTTAGCACCAATTTAGATGGAGGATACGGTGCATCGAAATATCCGGAAACTTTCCCTTCATGTTTTTTAGGCCAATGGTGGCCTGTGCTTATAATAATGTAATCGAACTTTGCAATATTTTCGTCTTCTGTTTTTACCCACACCTCTTCATGTTCGGGCCGATCGATGACATCTGTAACATTTGTATTAAGATGTAATCTGGTCACGAGTCCGCCTTGTTTTGCTTTTACCTGTAACAACTCGAATTGCGAACTAAGGTAATGCCCAAAAAACAGCCGTGGTAAGACTTTGTATTCACTAAATTTGTCAGGATCAATAGAGAAACGGCTCAGTAATTCTTTTGGGCTTGTATGAACCCATTCGCTAATGTGTGTAACGATTTGCGGGATCTCGTTACCTGATACATTAGTTATATGTTCGTCATTGGCGCCTTCATCGCTGTACGGCATGCCACCGCCGATTTTGTCTTTACGTTCGAAAATATCAATTTCAATATTTTTAACTTCAGATTCAACCATCCGTTTATACATAAATAAACCGCTTGCGCCTCCACCAAGAATTGCAATTCTTTTTTTCACCTTTTTTTCAAATATTTTTACGGTATGGATTTGCCTTCTCAAAATATATTATTAATAAAATGGCGGCCATGCTTCACAATGATTTAAACCCGAAGTTTGGGAAAAAAAAACCGCTTAAAGAATAAAAAATGCCGAATCGGGTAATATCATACTCATTTAATTTTATTTTTCCAGTTTTGCTGCGTCATTTAACAGGCATAATTTTCGTAAAATTCTCCGAAAAAAAAATCGGTATCAAGATAAACTTATAAATGCTAAAACATTCCACGCTCAGTAAAACCCACAAAATAAAATCCTTTGAAAAACTCGATAATTTTTTTGCCACAGAAATAATAGTCTGATTTAATTAATAAGGCAAGAACTACTTCCAATATTAAAAAAGAATTAGAAAAACAAAAATACAAACAATATGAAAAATAAAATTTCTATTTTAGCTTTTTATATAATCCTGTTAACGGGTTTGCAAAGCTGAGCCGTTGTTGGCGAAATCTTTAAAGAGGAAGCGCGTTCGGCACCTTTATCGTCGCGGTGGTTAGCGGATTAATCTTGTTCCTAAGCTCTCAGGCATTTAAAAATAAATAACAAAATAAACTAGATGAAAACAAATATAAGATCACCACAAAAAGGCGCTACAAAAAAATCGGGTTCGAATAATGTTGAACATTTAAAATTGATGAAATTATTCGAAGACGAGATAAAGGATATTACTTGGGCAGAAAATGCTTTAACACAAGTGTTACCGAAGATGGCAAAAACGCTACAACTCCTTTATTGATTAAAGCATTACAAAAGCAGTTAAAGGAAACCGATGACCTAGTTAAAAATGTCAAAAAAGTATTTAAGTTGAATGATAAAAAACCAGCAGCAAAGAAATGCAGGGATACGGCTGGGCTTTTGAAAGAAAGTGGAGAAATCACGAAAGACACAGATAAAGGTGGAATTTTTAATGGGCGATAATCCTAGGTCTGCTTTGTACATCCTTATTGCATACATTATCACACAAATAATAGATAACGATTTTCTAGTCCCCAAAATCGTAGCTTCTAAAGTTAAAGTTAACGCACTAATTTCTATTGTAGTAGTTTTAGTAGGTGGTGCCCTCTGGGGAGTAGCTGGTATGTTTCTGTCTATCCCTCTAATTACGATCGCTAAAGTTATATTCGATAGAATTGAATCTCTTGAAGCTTACAGCTTTTTAATTAGTGTTTGGCCGGAAACTCCATTTTCGTCGTTGTGTCAAAAAAATAATCGTTCATTTATCCCAATAAACCTCTCACTCATTTTTTAACACCCCTCGAAACTGAATTTTTCTATCCAAACAGCGAGTTTCCGGACAGACACTAATTAGGGATACAATGATCGATAAACAAAAAACATTTTTAAATTTACTCTGAAACAGGAAAAAATTGCGCCTGAAAACATTAACAAGGTTTCTGTAAATGAAAAAGCTAACAAAAATAAAAAACATAATTAAAAAAATATATGAATAATTTATTTAGAGGGTTAATTGCCGGCTGGGGAGCCAGAAAACTAGGTGGTGGATGTCTGGGAATGGTGTTAGTTTTTATTATTATTTGGCTAGCTTTAGGGCAATGCAGCTAATAACAGGCGTACTGAAGTAAAATTTGATTTCTTTAGCGTTTTTACTGTCAAGACTGTTTTAAATTTCACGGTGTCGCTAAATTAATGGTTAGCGTGTTTCTGCTATGAACCGGAAATTTAAATATTAAGGACAGAACGAAGGGAAATAATTCTATTCGTTCTTGCTTTTCGATTTATCAAAACAACATTTCGATTGACTTCGAAATTAATATTCGTTAGGAAATCGATGTATCGGTTTAATAAAACTACAAGCGCTTACAAATACGTCTTATCCCTTAAAATTGATTGATTTAACTCGAAAAAAGGGACGCAAAAAATTCTATTCTTCCTGTCTATTCTTCATTTTCATTAACAGAGAGTAGGCCCCTGTTGTGACAATTTTAATTTCGTTGTTCTTAGTTTTATCCAAAAAGCTTATTTCGGTAAAATTATTTTCTGAAACGCCTTTTTTTATTTCTGTCATTTCAAAAACAGCACTATCTTTTGTTGTAAAAACGTAATCCTTGTTATCGTAATTCACAATGGCTAGGTTTTTCACCGCGTTTTCTGTTTTTGCCTGCACCTCAATATCAGCATTCATATACATTCCGGGCAAGAGTGTTTTATCGTAATCTTCAAAATGACAATGCACTTCTGCTGTTCGATCTGATGAAATATACTGGCTTATCAGAATTATTTCGCAAGGATGCTTTTTATTAGGTTCATTATTATTGTAAGCGATTAATTTTTGGCCAACAAACAATTTTTCTATATCCTTTTCAAACACTTTAAGATTTAGGTGGATGTCGCTCGGATTTACCAATTCAAAAAGAATATCAGAGGCGTTCACATACTTTCCAATATTTACATTCACCCGCGAAACAAAACCATCTATCGGTGAATATATATTGACTGCTTTCGATAAATTATTTTCAGACAAATTTGTAACTTCAACATTGATCAACTTTAATTTTTCTGCCAAAGCACTCACATTTATTTTCTGCATCGTAAACTCCATCTGAGTCTGTTGAGCCACTTTGTCGCTGCTGGACTTTGTTTCATTGAGTTCTTTTTGTCGGATATATTCAGCTTCCAGATAAATTAGTTTTGCTTTCGCTGCAAGGTAGTCTTGTTGCAATTGTATATATTGAATATCTTCAATAGTCGCAATTACTTCCCCTTTTCTGATGTGCATGCCTGGTAATAGTTTTGTGGTTTTTAAATATCCACCCAAAGGAATGCTCACCGAGATCATATTTTGAGGCGGGACATCAATTTTACCATTTACTTTTATGGTCACTGAAATGTTTTTTACTTCAACTTTGCCGAGTTGTACACCAGCCGATTGATATTGTGCAGGCGTTAAACGCACCAGATTTCCTGCTGATGAAGTGTTTTTTTGTTCCTGCACGTTTTTAGTGTCGCAGGCTCCCAATAAAAGCAGGTTTACAAAAAGAAATATTTGTTTCATTTTACTTATTGTTTTGATTTAAAAAATTTATGGAAATAATAATTTCATTAAGTCGATTGAGCGCCTCCAAGTAATTGTTCTGAATAGCAACAGATTGGTTAGTTAACATCCCCCATTCGAGGTAACTGATTTCTCCGCCTACAAACTGCTTATTGGCCGTTTGTGAAATCAACAAGGCATCAGGCAAACCTGTTTTTTCAAAATAATAAACGGTTTGCAAACTGCTTTTATACTGTAATATCTTTATTTCACTTTGTGTTTGCAGTATTTTTTGCTGTTCTGTGAAAGCGTTTTCTGCAATGAGTCGATTTGTTTTTGCCCCACTTATTTTAGATTTTTGCGAGCCAAAAAATAATGGTATCCCTATGCCGAGCTGTGCCGAACTAAAACGTGTTGAACCAGTATATATTAAATTATCTGCGCCTGTTCCGCGCATACTCATATTAAAATAACTCACATGAATGTCGGGCAATAAACGCGAGCGTTCGAGGCGCATATTTGAGTAAGCGACTACTTTTTGTTGATGCAAAATTTTTAGAAGCGGGTGTTGACGAATAGCGTTACTATCGGCAAGTAATGGTGGTGGCATTTTTAATTCAGAAGCAAAGGGTTCGTAGTAGTTCTTGCTATTTAAAAGTAACTGAAATTGTAACTTCATAGCATCAATTTCCTGCTGCAAATAAGTTAATTGCATCAACACAACGCCCCTTTGTGACTCGGCGCTTGTTTTTTCGAGAATGTTGCTTTCCCCGCTTTTAAAACGCTGATGTGTCTTTTTTACAAATTCGTTATAGATGCTATCGACTCTTAAAAGCAGTTTTTCTTTTTCTCTTAAAAAGAGCAGAGTATAAAAAATATCCGTTGTCAGTTTGCAAGTTTCCGACTCTTTAAGCGCTACACTTAAAAGTGCGGTTTTCCATTCTTCTTTTAAAGCGCTTTTTTGATTCGAATACACTATAGGGAAATTAAATGACTGTGACGCGCTAAAACGATTATCAACATAAAAACTATTGATTCGGCCTGCTTCTAAGAACACATTGGTTTGCGAAATATTTGCTGAAGATCTTATTAATTTTTTCTGATATTCTGATTTTAGCTGTTCGTTTTTTATTGTCAGGTTATTTTTAAGTGCGGTATCAATTGCTGCTTGGAGCGTAATTTTAGTCTGCGAACTGAGCTTAGACGCAGCAGCAAAAACAACAATAAAAAATAACATAGAGCTTTTTAATGAAATATTAACTTTTGCCGTTTTTTCGAAAAGAATGTAAAGTACGGGCAAAACAAAAAGCGTTAGAAAAGTTGCTATCAATAACCCCCCGATAACCACAGTGGCTAATGGACGTTGAACTTCGGCACCAGCGCCATTACTCAATGCCATAGGTAAAAATCCAAGTGAAGCTACAAAGGCAGTCATCATAATCGGTCTCAAGCGCACTTTCGTTCCCGTTAAAACAATGCGAAACAGATTTTTTTCACCATCTTTTTTTAAACGATTAAACTCTGCAATTAATACAATGCCATTAAGCACCGCCACACCAAAAAGCGCTATAAATCCTACACCAGCGCTGATGCTAAAAGGCATGCCTCTTAACGCTAAAAATAAAATACCACCTATGGCAGAAAGTGGAACGGCCGAGTAAATGAGAAGCCCTTGCCTGGCAGAATTAAATGCGAAGAACAATAAAATAAAAATAAGGATCAAGGAAACCGGAACGGCGATCAAGAGACGTTGTTTTGCAGCGTTCAGGTTTTCGAAAGCGCCACCGTAAGTGACGTAACAACCTGTTGGAAATTTTATATCCTTACCTACCTTTTGCAGCAACTCTTTTACAATCGTTTGTACATCTCTTCCACGCACATTAAATCCAACAACAATTCTTCTTTTGGCATCTTCGCGCTGAATTTGGTTAGGTCCGTTTTTGATTTGAACCTTCGCCAGTTGATACAAGGGAATCTGATTACCATTAGGCGTTGGAATGAGAAGATTTTGAACATCTTCGATACTTTTGCGTTGACCCGAACCTAGTCTCACTACCAACTCAAAACGTTTTTCACCTTCAAAAACGAGTCCTGCGCTTTGACCTGCAAAAGCTGTATTTAAAACTTTATTAATATCAGCGATGTTTAAGTTAAACTGTGCTATTTTTGCCCTATTGTATTCAATAACGACTTGAGGCATGCCCGTTACCGGCTCTACAAATAAATTCTCGCATCCCTTGACGGTCGAAACAATCTTACCTAATTTTTGTGCATAAATAGCCAATGTATCGAGATTCTCGCCAAAAATTTTGCAAACAACATCTTGCCTCGCGCCTGTCATTAATTCATTAAAACGCATTTGCACCGGAAATTGAAAACCTGTTGTAATCCCCGGAACTTCTTCAAGCGCTTTGCTCATTTTTTCTGAGAGTTCGTTGAAAGTTGATGCGGAAGTCCATTCACTTTTGTCTTTCAGAATTACCATCATGTCACTTGCCTCCATTGGCATTGGATCGGTAGGAACTTCGCCACTACCAATTTTTGTAACTACTTTTAGTACTTCTGGAAACTGAGTTTTCAAAATGTGCGCGGCTTTTTGTGTATTTTCTATCGTTGTCGTTAAATTGCTTCCTGTTAAGACCCTCGTATCTACTGCAAAATCGCCTTCTTCAAGCGCTGGAATAAATTCTCCACCCAAGGTTGAAAGAATAAATACTGAAAAAAAGAACAATAAAACGACACTGCTTATTACTGTTTTCGGAAAATGCAAAACTCTAATCAACGTCCTTTGATAAGTATTCTCGAGTCTTGCCATGAGTTTATCAGAGAAGTTCATTTTGTGTTTTATTTTTTTGCTTAGTACCCAGGCGCTCATCATTGGAATGTAAGTAAGTGAAAGTACGAAGGCTCCCAACAAAGCAAAAGCAACGGTTTGCGCCATGGGTTTAAACATTTTTCCTTCAATGCCTTGCAGGGCAAAAATAGGGAGATAAACAATCAGAATAATAATTTGCCCAAATACAGCACTATTCATCATTTTAGTGGCGGAAAAATTCACTTGTTCATCCATTTCTATTTGAGAAAGTTGTTTAACCTGCTTGAACTTTTTAGTACGCGACAATTGATGCATAACAGCTTCCACGATAATAACCGCGCCATCTACGATCAATCCAAAATCCAAAGCCCCTAAACTCATCAGATTGCCGCTTACACCGAAAATATTCATAAGTATAATGGCAAATAACATCGCTAACGGAATTACAGAGGCCACCAACAAACCTGCACGAAAATTACCTAAAAACATAACGAGGATAAAAACAACGATGAGTGCTCCTTCAACGAGATTTTTTTCGACAGTGCCTATTGCGTTATTTACCATCTTGGTTCTGTCTAAAAAAGGTTCGATCACAACGCCCTCGGGAAGTGTTTTTTGAATGAGTGCAATTCTTTCTTTCACATTTTTAACGACCGCACTGCTGTTTGCGCCTTTCAGCATCATCACCACTGCGCCGGCCACTTCACCTTGATCGTTGTAACACATAGCCCCATAACGGGTTGCATACCCAATGTTAACGTCTGCCACATCGCGAATAAACAATGGAGTCCCGTCTTCAGTAGATTTAATAAATACATTCTCTATGTCGTCTTGTGTACCAATCAGCCCTTCGCTTCTAATAAAAAGAACCACTGGGCCTTTCTCGATATAAGCGCCTCCTGTATTCTGATTATTTTTTTCGAGTGCTAAAAACACATCATTGATGGTGATATTGCTGGATTGCAATTTATTTGGATTGACCGCGATTTCGTATTGTTTTAGTTTTCCTCCAAAACTGCTTACTTCAGCGACGCCTTTCACGCCCAGCAATTGCCTTCTCACAATCCAATCTTGTATGGTTCGTAATTCGGTTTCGTCGTATTTATTTTCGTACCCTTCTTTGGGGCGTACCACGTACTGGTAAATTTCTCCAAGCCCCGTGCTAATAGGTCCAAGCTCTGGCGTACCAATTCCTGGTGGAATCTGTTTTTGTATTTTTTGAAGGCGCTCACTCACCTGTTGTCTCGCCCAATACACATCTACTTCGTCGTTAAACACGATGGTAACCAAAGAAAGACCGAACCGGGAGAAACTTCTTATTTCTTTTATCCCACTAATATTAGTATTGGCCTGTTCTATGGGGAAAGTTACGAGACGCTCTATATCTGTAGCGCCAAACGATGGCGCGATAGTAATGACCTGCACCTGATTATTGGTGATATCCGGCACAGCATCAATAGGAAGCTGCGTTGTCTGATAAATGCCATAACCAATCAGTGCCAAAGTAAAAAGGCCAACGATGAGTTTATTCCTTACGGAAAAACCGATGATTTTTGTGAGCATAATTTTTTTTATTTTATTTTTAATAATAACATCGATCACACAACTGCTTTAAAACAATTGCATGCGAGAAAAATAAACGACTAATAATTAACAAGATTTTGGCGGTTGCCAAACAGAAGATAAATACGCTGCGGGTAAAATATTTTCATCGTAACTCAAATAATTGCTGCTCCCAGAAAGTGGTAAGGGTTTTGAAACATCGCAACTAAAACCATTCGTAATAAAAATTATAGAATTTACAGCTAAACAGCCATTGTGCGTTTTGAATGGCAACTTCATGTCTTCATCATAGTCTGCATCATGCACTTCTCCTTGCGCATAGTGCATGTCCAGAAATTGCCAAATCGAGAGTTGAGCGTCTTTAGATTTATGTTCCTTAAAATGTTGTATTAAAATGGGCATCTTCACTAACTGATTAAGTTCAGTGAGAGAGATCAAATAGACTGATAAAAAAAATATTGGGATAATTTGTTTCAACCCATCAAAGATAAGAATAATTATTACTTCGTAATTCCCGCCGTAAGGATTTGCGAATGATCTTTTGCTATTATGTTAAATTGCTGTGAATTACCGCCTGCCGGCACTTCGAACTACTTTTTTACCAGCTCCAAATTTAGCCCTTTGATCTTGGTATTGCCGTTTACTTGCACGTGTGAACGAATATCCTTAGATGACTGCAAATCCGTCCCGCTTATAGTAAAACGAATGTTTTACTGAACGCCATCCTCACATATTCAAAATGCGATGTTCAAACTTAAACCTGGCAACACGATCTTAGTCAGGTTTTAATATGATTAACCACAGGCACTATTCTAAAGTTAGCGGATAGTTTTGTTTAAAGAATAGGTTTCAAACGGGGTTTATACCCGAAAAGTGTGTAAAAAAGTTTGTTAGTTGCGTAAAAAAATTTAAGCGATTACTCAGGAAATTATTGCTTGACAAAAACGACACAAACAATTTATGAAACTTAAAGTCTTCTTGTTTTTTTCGGCAGCGACCCTCGTATTATTGCTCTCTTTTGCGGTTGTGGTAAAAACAAAGCCATTTCAAATATATGTTTTAAGAAAGATATACTTCCCATTTTTATTTCCAAATGCACCACGAATGGTTGTCATAGCGGAACCTCTGGTAAAAGTGAAGAAGGTATAGATCTCTCCAATTACGAAATAATTGTGACCAAAGTAAAACCTTATCATCCATTGTTGAGTAACGCTTACACCCAATGCACAGGAAAAAATCCGTCTACTCCTCCTTCACCGATTAAGCCGTTAACGGCAAAAGAGCTTCAGTACCTAAAGTATTGGATTCACACTGGCGCAAAAAATTCAAATATCTGCGTCACAAATATCTGCGAAACCCTAAACTTGTCGTTTGATGGAAAAGTACACCCGCTTTTAAAAACTTGGTGCGTAGGCTGTGATAATACGTCCAACGCCGCAGGAGGTTTTGATGTTTGTATTACCCATTTTTGGGTTGACTTAGTGGCAACCTTTTTAAATATACGACATCAATCTTGTTCCTTGCATTCGCTCTTCAGCAAAGCCGAACTCAGTGTATAGGCGAACATACTACAGCAAGAAATATTGTTCCCGCAAAAGCAAAAAGAATAATTTGGAAATATACAAAAAGCTTAATTGTCTCAACAGGCTAGTGTATGCTTTTGCGCACAAATGCCGACCCTAAAAAACTACAAAAATTTCAATCACCCTTTTCTTGTGCGTCTGCATTCTAAATCGGATTAATCTCTATCTTTAAACCCTATGAATTTAGTGCTAGATTTCGGCAACACACGTATTAAAGCAGCAATGTTTAGAGGACAAGATCTTATTGCAAAACATATTTTTGAATCTGATGCCGAGCTTTTAGAAACACTTAATTCTTTTGGTATTAAAAATTGTGTGATCGGCTCTGTAACAAAAGCCCATGAAAAAACGTCAGAGCATTTAAGTAACAAATTTAATACCCTGGTGTTTTCCGCTACGACCCCTATTCCTATAAAAAATCTCTATAAAAGTCCGCTAAGCCTCGGTTCAGATCGTATAGCGGCCTCGGTAGGAAGTTGGCTTTATTATCCCGGCCAGCCTGTACTTACTATCGACGTTGGCACCTGCATCAAATATAATTTTGTAAACGCTAACAACCAATTTCTCGGGGGCGCCATCGCTCCGGGACTTGGCATGCGCTTAAAAGCCATGAACTTTTACACACAAAAGCTACCCCTTGTTGAGCTAGATAAAAATTACGATAAATTAACAGGTGAAAGTACCAACGAGTCTATATTGAGTGGGGCATTAATTGGCTCTGTCTGCGAGGCAGATGCCATGATTGACCGCTACCGCTTATCCTACGCAAACCTACAAGTAGTGCTTACCGGAGGCGACTCCGATTATTTGTGCAAACAACTTAAAAATCGTTTCTTTGCCAACCAAAATATTTTGCTTCACGGCCTAAACGCCATTCTAAACTTCAATATTGAAAAATAATCCACGCTTTCTATTTTGGTTTTTCCTAATCCCTTTTTTGGGTTTAGCACAGAATAACACTTTTAGTCCTTATTCACGTTACGGCCTGGGAGAGCTTACACAATCAACCTTCGCGCACAATATTGGTATGGGCGGCGCTTACATTGCCATGAAACCAGATTCTTTAATGCCAATCTTTATCAACGCGGGTAATCCTGCGGCCTACGCCCTTATAAAACTTACCTCTTTAGAAGTTGGTGGAAATGGCTTATATTCTCAATTTTCAAGCGGCAGCTCTACCCTTACCAGATGGTCTACCAATTTTTCTTATGGCGCACTAGGTTTTCCGATAAAAAATAATGGCGGCGCCTGTTTCGGTATCATGCCTTACAGCAGTGTTGGTTACGACCTTCAAAACAAAGCGGAAGAACCTGGAATAGGAAGCGTAAATTATGTTTACAACGGCAACGGTGGTCTAAACAAAGCTTTTTTGGGTTACGGCATTATGCCTTTCGATCACCGACTGTCTAAATTTAGGAGACGAAATATGTATTTGCCCGATTCCCTAAAAAAACTACATGGATTTAAATACCGCAATGCCGAAATGGTGGCTAAAATATTGAGCGATTTTTCGGTGGGTTTTAATGTGAATTATATTTTTGGAAGCCTCCAAAATACCACGCGCGTTGAATACCCCAATTCAAGCATTTACAACAATACTTACCGCGATAGAACGCTGACGATGGGTGATTTTACCGGTAATTTCGGCGCGCAAACCGCTATTACAATCGATAGTATTGTCAATAAAAAAGGTAGGCGCACTAGAATAAATAACCAAATCAAAGCCATGCAGGCCCTCGGAATTTATTCGAAGGAGACTTTAAATACAAGAAGAGACAGCTTAAACACTTACTTACCGCTCAGCAAAAAAGCAATGGCTGAAAAAGTGAAA
>Ga0105048_10005545_pt1 | contig 20387 bp, 15 predicted proteins | sample MAT05_FD_78382 | JGI IMG/M metagenome (GOLD analysis project Ga0105048, IMG submission 78382) | Freshwater microbial communities from Lake Fryxell liftoff mats and glacier meltwater in Antarctica - MAT-05 | ecosystem: Environmental > Aquatic > Freshwater > Ice > Liftoff microbial mat | place...
AACCGACGAACAATGGTGCTGAGCAGGCGGTTCGTCATGGCGTCATCATCCGGAAGATCAGCTACGGAACGCATTCCCAGGAGGGAAGTCGCTTCGTTGAACGGATGCTGACTGTCCACGCCAGCAAGAGTTCACGGAGGAGCACGCCTGGACGTTTGCCGCGCGGCACCCCGCCTCAGCTCCGGTTTGTGGTAGCTTGCTGGCATGGCGCGAACGTTCATCGCATTCGATCCTCGCTCGGGTAAGCGGGAGGTGATCGTCGAGGTCCGACCGGATCTCCTGGACGGTGCAACCGAGGACGACCTCGCGCGCTTCCAGCGCAGGCTCTACGACCGCCACGTCCACATGGGCCTCCTCATCACGCCCGCGACGGCTTACTTCTTACGCGACACGTTCGCGAGCCTCGAATTTTCGAAGGCGTCGTACGAGGTGCAACCGCTCGCCACGGCGACGCTCTTCAGCCGAATTCGGGTTGGAGCGGTGGCGACCGACGAGGGGCTCTATGCGCAGGTCAAGCTCTGGCTCGACGCCGTGGCCGGCTCCTGGTCAACGTTCGTGCCTGACGAAGCACTCCCCATGATGCTCCCCGAGATGGTCGGCGGCCTCGCCGATTCGCACGTGGAAGAGTGGGACGACGTGCTCGACGCCGAGGAGTGAGATGAGCGCCGCCTTCAATGTCTACGTCGAGACGAACTGGCTCGTGTCCTGCGTCCTGCCGCACCATGATTGGCGCGCCGCCGCGCTCCTGCTCCTTGATGCCGCCGAGGCGGGCGAGTGCGTCTTGCGCATTCCCAAAGTGGCCTTTCTCGAGGCGCGCCACGTCGTCGATCGCGAGACGCAAGATCACGCCAAGGCTGTCAGCGCCGTGTCCGCAAGCTTCACCGCCGCCGCGCGGAACCTCGGACGCAAGGAGCTCGGTGAGCTGGCGAAGACCGTGAAAGACGCAGAGGCATCGTACCACCTCGCCAACCCGCACCAGGAGCTCGACAACCTGATCGCGCGCTCGGCCCGATTCGGCTTCCATCCTCCACTGGAGGAGCAGACCGAGCTCGACAAGCTTCGTCCGATGGTGGCAATGCGCGGCGCAGACATCAGTGATCTGCACATCCTCGCTGCGATCAGCGCCGATCGTGTACTCGATGCGACGCCGCGCGCCGCGGTGCTTTCGGCGAACTCGCGCGAGTTCAGCGTCAAGGGCGGCAGCAGCAAGTTGCCGCGCGAGCTCTATGCGTCGCGGAGGCTGGTCTACAACGAGAAGTTTAACCTCAAGGGTGCGCAGGGGTCATGGGAGAAGGAGGACCAGAAAAATTGGCCGGTCCCTACAGCCCCCACGGAGGACGTGCGGGTCAAGGAGGCGTTGCGTTTGCTGCAGAAGCTGCCCGAGGACAAGCGAGACGCGGCGCTCGAGATGTTGCGGAAGCTGTGCGACAGCGGGTGATCGGCGACCTCACGGAACCGCGCGCGCGATCAGCGACACCAGATCCTCCGCCTGCTCCCCCCGCGTCCGGAAGCGATGCAGACTCGAAGCACACGCCGTCACCAGCGTCCCCCCGCCCCGCTCCCGGTGCTCGGCAATGCGCGCATCCGCAATCGCTCTCGAGCTCTCCGGCCGAGTCGCCGGCAACAACCCCCCTGCCCCGCTGCACTCCCCCTGTGCGCGCTCCCTCAGAAACCGCTCCGGCGCAGCGCCGGTGATCCGTTTGAGGATCGCCCGCGGCTCGTCATAGCGCCCGAGCCCGCGCCCGAGCTGACAGGGATCGTGGTAGCGAACCGGCCCGGAGTTCTCGATTGGCCGCAACCGATCCAGCGACCGCGCCGCGAGGTCGACAAGGATCTCCGGCTTCAAAACTTCCACACCAACACGCGGCGCCTCGACCAGCAGCGCGCGAGCGCACCCGGGATCGATCGCGACAAAAGCCGGCGCCGCCGCCACCTCGCGCGCGAGCACGCCCATCGCGTCCGCAAATCCACCGCGATCCCCCGCATAAAGCAGCGGCAGCCCGCAGCACGCGCGCACGGGGCGTACCGGCCGATCGAGCAAGAATGCCGCTGCGCGAAGCGCATCCTTCGCGACCTCCGGCGAGCGCTCGACGTACCCGCAGCCGACGAGCACCGCCGCCGGCTCGCGTCCACTCACCGCCGCGCTCTCCGCCTCGAGCGCCGCCACCGCCGCGGCGAGCGCGATCTGCCGCGCCGGCCAGCGATCGACGACCGCCTGCGCCTCCGCGGGCGCGGCGCCGAGATCCATCATTGCGGCGCGCGCGTCCATCAGCGCGGGCGCGACCTCGTTCTTGTGATCGCAGGCCTCGCGGCACGCGAAGCAACCCGTGCAGGCCCACGCCGGCGCCGCGTGGACCTTGTCGACCGGCACGTCGCCGCGCGCGGCGAAGTAGGCCATCGACATCTTGCCCCACGGCGTCACCGTCTCGCTCGCCTCGGCGTTGGAGACGGGGCACGCGGCGCGCGAGAGCTTGGGGCAGTACACGCAGGTCTCGAGCGAGGCGCGGTGAGGCTCGAGCAGCGGGAGACGAAGAGAGGTCACCCGCGCGAGTGTCGTGGGCGACGGCGCCCAGCGCAAGGGCCGCGAGCGCCGGTCGCTCAGGTCGCAGAGCGGCCGGGCTGGCGACGCGAAACACCGGCCTGCACCTCAGATGTTGCCGAGCACCTCGTCAAGCGTGCGGGCGGTGAGAACGAGCTCGGCCCAGCGTTCGACCTGCTCCAGCCCGGCGGCGCGAATGCGCTCCACAACAGCCTCTTCGATCTCGCCGAAGCGCAGGCGGAGCTGCTTCAGGAGGATCTTTCGCTCCCCCTGCTCGCGCCCCTGCTCGCGCAGCCAGTCGGCCATGGACACGAACTCATTTTTCGCTTCTTCGCCCGCGGCTTCCATCAATCGCGCCATCACTTCCTCGGGGTTGTTCTGCGGCTTGTTCTCGTGGACGGTCAGAATATACGCCCAGATCATTTGCAGCGCCTCCCGCCCAGCGCTCGTCCGCCGCACCTCGGCGAGCAGATCGCGAACGCCGCGCAGCCGCTGAATCAGCTCGTCCGGTTCCCGCGCGTGGCGCAGGCACCACAGCACCACGCGGCCCAGGGCGCTCATCGCGCGCGCTTCGAGCGATTCGTCGGTGGCCTTGCTAAGATCGTCGAGGACGAAGCGCAGGCGCACCGTGTGCTCGCCCAGCGCCTCGAGCGTCGCCTCGTCGACATCGAGCAGCCCCTCGAATGTGGTCGATGCCGACCAGCCACTGCGACTGTGATGCAGAACCACCGGGACGATCGGCGGTAAGCACTTGCCCTGGGGGTGAGCCTGGTGATGGCGGTCCCAGATCCGCACCATGTACTCGAGTAAACGGAGGGGCATCAGCGCGTCGACCGTGCTCTGGTGCTCGAAGAGGACGTAAATCAGGACCTTCTGCCCAGTCACATTGACCGAGAAGAGCAGGTCTGTGTGGCTATCACTGAGGAGCTGATCCACGAAGCTGCTGTCGCAGAGCGCGAGCGTCGCGAGATCGATGCGCGCCGCGATGGCCGACGGGAGCACCACCCGAAGAAGGCCCGCGGCGTGCTCGATCTGCGAGAACGTTCTCTTGACGAGAGCGTCGTGCGGCGTCGTTGTCATCGTTGACGATGTCTACCACCAAGAGACGCGGCGGTGGCCATCTTTTCGGAGACGCCCAGCGCAAGGGCCGAGAGCACCGAGAGCGCCGAGAGCGCCGGTCGCTCAGGTGACGGAGCGGCCAGGCTGGCGGCGCTCGACCAGGGGCGGCGGAGCTTGCGACGGGCCCTCCTGCGGCAGGCGGATCGTGAACGTCGCGCCCTGGGGCGACGATTTCACCGTGATCGATCCGGCGTGCCCCGGCAGCGTCTACCGGGGCACGCCGAATCAGGCAGCGCAGTTGGAATTCCGGAACGCCCGCGGGGGCGGCGGCAGGAAGGGCGGGTCAGGTCTCGCCCGGAACCTCGGGCTCACGGGATCGGGTCACCGCCACTGCACCACTGGCTGCAGTAGCAGATCCACGCCCCATCCTCGCAGAGGTAGCAGGTCTGTGCGCAGCAGGGGGAGGGTTCCTCCGCCGCCCGCTGAGGCTCCAGCGTCGGCGTCTTTGCGTCGCTCTTGCCATCGACGACCTCAAGAGCGTCCTCTTGGGTGAGGGCGAGCGAGAACTCGGCAGCCGTGAGCTTGGCGACGTCGACGCCCTGCTCCTTCGCCAGGTTATTGAGCCAGAGGTCCATCCCCATCCGCTGGCCGTTCGGGCAGATCAGCTCGATGCGCCAGAAGTCCAGGGCGCCCTGCGACGGGTCGAACACGAGCACCTCGCCGACGCCGGAGGTGCTCAGCACGAGCCGCTCATCATCGCGGAGGGCGCTAATCTCGTTCTTGGTGATCCGGGTGGTGTGGAGTGCGCTCTGGGCGCCTTCGAAGCTCGGAACCGCCGCTTGTTCGGTGCTCTGGCAGGCTACCAGCGGCATGGCCAGCATCATGGCGGCGAACGGGATGGCTATCAGTGTACGTAGATTCATGTGGACTCTCCTTCGAGGCACCCTGCCAAGGGCAGGCAAAAAATCAAACGCACTTCTAGATTATCAATGAAATAGGAAAGGCAAAAGTAAATTTCGGGTCTTTTTACAACATCGTCGTGCGAATCAAGACGACGGCCCGGGAACCAAGCGTCAGGTCAAGCAATTGACGCAGACCTGTAGAGTCGACTTCGAGGCGTTCTATTACGAGCTTGCGATGGAGCATGGAGCCCGAAAGAGAAGAGCCGCTCTTGGTACTGACGTTCGATGGCGCAGGCGTCAATTTCCTGCCGTCCCCAAGGAGCCGCACTCAATCCATTAGACCATGTTAAAATACCTCGATCGTCGTCCAAATTCGCCGGGCTACAGCGAGATCCCGGAGGTAGCTTAACAAGCTCTTATGCAAATTTTTCGGAGGCGCCCAGCGCACGCCCTCTGCTCGCGCCGGTCGCTCAGGTCGCAGAGCGGCCGGGCTGGCGACGCTCGACCAGGGGCGGCGGCGCTTGCGACGGGCCCTCCTGCGGCAGGCGAATCGTGAACGTCGCGCCCTGGGCCGAGGATTTCACGGTGATCGTCCCGGCGTGCTCGTCGACGATCTTCTTCACGATCGCCAGGCCGAGCCCCGTTCCCCCGCGCTTGCCCGAGGTGACGAAGCTCTGGAAGAGCTTGTCCTCGATGTCCTTGGGGATGCCCCGCCCCGTGTCGGAGACAGCGACGACGAAGTCCGTTTTGTCGCGGTAGACGCGCAGGGTGAGCTTGCCGCCGCGCGAGCCCATCGCCTCCACCGCGTTGCGCGCGAGGTTGTGGAGCACGCGCGTGAGCTTGGACTCGTCGAAGCGGGCGACGCCGCGGTCCTCGAGCTGGAGGTCGAGCTCGACCTTTGTCCCGTCGAGCTCGTGCAGCAGCTGCTTCTCCAGGTCCTCGAAGAACCGGGTCAAGTACACCTTGCGCACCAGGATGCTGCGCTCGCCGCGGGCGAACTCCAGCACCTCGCGCTGCATGGCGCTGAGGAGGTCGAACTGCTTCAAAATCAGGCGCGCGTGCTCGCCGCGCTGGACCGCGTCGGTCGCGGTGGCCATCAGCTGCACGTAGCCGCTGATCACCGTGAGCGGCGTCCGCATGTCGTGCATCACGCCGGAGAGCAGGCGCCCGATCGTCGTCAGCCGCTCGCTTCGTTCGCGCTCGACGCGGGATCGAAAGAGGCGCACCGCGGTCGAGGCGTTGGCGGAGATCAACCGCAGCAGCGCGCGGTCGTCCTGGGAGAAGCCGCCGGGTTTGCGCGAGTTGTAGAGGGCGATCGCGCCGACCGCCTCGTCGCTCTCGCCCTCGAGCGGCACGGCGATCGCCGAGGTGAGCGAGACGTTGAGCATGTCGCTGAGCCGCGGCGAGAGCGGGCTCTCGAGGTCGCCGCCGAGGCGCGCCGCGTCGCCGGGGAGGCTCAGCGCCTCGTTGTGGAACATCGCCCAGCCGATGATGCCCTCGTTGCGCTTCATCGCCACGCGCTTCACCTCGATGCCGGGGTGTGCGTTGACGACGCCGGAGGTTGGCTCATCGACAGCGTCGTCCGGGCGGCTCCCGAGCGTCTTGCGGACCGACTCGTAGTCGACGTAGTAGAGCCAGATCCCGCCCTCCTGCTCGTCGACGAGGATCGCGCCCGCCGCCCCGTCGCAGGCCCGCGCCGCCTCGGTCACCACCGCGCGCGCGAGGTCCTCCATCGTCTGCGCGCCGCTCATCGCGCTCTCGAGATCGAAGAGGAGCTTGAGGTCGCTGACGCGGTGCTCGAGCTGCTCCTTGGTCTCGACGAGCTGCATGTTCTTCTGGATGACCGAGAGGAACAGCCGGCTGTTGTCGATGGACACCGCGGCCTGCGTGGCCAGCGCCGTCAGCAGCTCCTCGTCGTGCTGGGAGAACTCGCCCTGCCCGCGGCTCTTGTTGAGCACCTGGATGACGCCGATGGTGCGCCCGACGTGGTTCTTCATCGGCGACGCGAGGATCGACCGTGTCTTGTAGCCGGTGGCGTCGTCCCACTCGCGCTTGAAGCGCTTGTCGCGGTACGCGTCCTTGATCCGCACGGTGCGCCCGATCTTGGCCACGTGCCCGGCGATGCCCTCGCCGATCGGGAGCTCGATCGATCGCGCCTCGGTGCCGACCATGATCCGCGAGAAGAGCTTCCCGCGCTGCTCGTCGAGGAGGTAGAGCGTGGCGCGGTCGCCTTCGAGTAGGTCGGTAATTTTCTGCAAGATCAGCTCGAGGAGCTGATCGAGATCGAGGGTGCTGCCGAGGGCGAGCCCGACCTCGCGCAGGGCCTGCACCGTCCGCTCGGAACGGGCAAGCTGCGCCTCCAGCTCGTCGACGCGAGCCTGAAGAGGGGCCGCTTTGTCGCCCTTGCCGGTCATTGATCGACACTACCACAGGCGCCCCCGCGGCATGAAGATTGCCGTGGCGCACATCAGGCGACACCGGGGCCCACGACGCGTGGGCTGCGCGGGCGCTGAACCTCAGAGGCCTCGCGGCGAAGGACGCGGGACCGGGAGCGCATGGCCCGAGGGCGCTTGCTCGCATTTGAGGCGCATCAGGGTCAGATCGGAGTCCGTCGAGCGCAGCTTCTGCTTGGTCCCCTCGTGCTCTTCGTTGGCCGTGAACAGCTTGGACTTGAGGCCATCGATCTCGCGGCGAGCGAGCTCGAGCTCCCTCCGCGCGCGATCAACGTCCTTGTTGGCCTGATCAACGACGTTGAGCAGCGCCGTGGAAGAGGTGGAGAGCATGGAGACGACTCCCTTGTTGAGCTCGCGCTCCTTCTTGTTGAGCTCACGCTCGTTGTCGAGGACGGCCTGCGCTTTGAGCTCCGCCGCCCGCAGGTTGGCTCGCGCCGTGTTGACGCGGGCGTCGGCGTCCTGGGCCGAGAGGTCGGCTGTGGACTTCTCCTTCTTGAGCTGATCCTCCAGCTCTTGCTTCTTGATCTGCAGGTCTTCGTACGCCAGCCGAGCCAACTCCTCGACTGCCCGGCGCTTCATGCCCGCCACGTAGGCCTGCTCTGCGGCCTCGTCGAGCTGCTGTTTGGTCTTCGTGTCTCGCTCTTCCTGGACGCGGCCTTGCCAGATAATGACGCTCATCCCCGCGACGATGATCACGGAGACGAGCGCGAGGATGCCAATCATCCCGCGGAGGCGCGTCACCTCGACTTGCTTCTCGGCCTGCTCGCGCCGCCGCTCGGCGTGCTCGCGCCCCTCTTTTTCGAGGGCCTCGCGGCGCTCGGCCTGCTCGCGGCCCTCTTGCTCCAGGGTCGCGCGCGCCTCGGCCTGACGGCGCCCCTCCTGCTCCAGGGCCGCGCGCGCCTCGGCCTGCGCGCGCTGCTCGCGCTCGACGTTGGCCTGCTCCGCCATCAAGCGCGCTTGATCGGCGGAGAGCTCGGCGGCGCGGCGGGAGTCGGCCTCTTCGCGCTCGCCATCGATGCTCGCGTCGAGCAGATCGCGCTCCTCGCTGGTCAGATCCGAGCGGTCTTTGGCCCACTCACGGGCCTTGTCCAGCGCCCTGCCGCGCAGCAGATAGGCCGCGTCGCGGCCCGCGTCGAGCCAGGCAAAGAGCGCGTCGACGAAGGGCCGCGCGCGCTCCTGCGAGCGAATCCAGTCGAGGTCGAACACCTGCGCGAAGATGCGGTTGCGCTGGCCGAGGCGGACGCCCCCGTCCACGTGCCGCTCCGCCGCCAGGCCCACGAGGCGCAGCGCCTCGGTGGCCGGATCCGCGCCGGAGACCATGCGCTCGCCCTTGAGAATACGACGGTAGAGCGCGAGCGCCGCGGGCACGTCGGCCAGCGTGCGGCTCGATCGGGCGAAGCGCCGCGCCACGTCGCTCAGGATCGGATCGTCGGCCGCGCCTCGCTTCAAGAAGTGCTCCTCGACGAGGCGGCGCGCGCGCTCGTCCTCGTGCGCCTCGTCGGGGCCCTCGAAGCAGAGCTCTTCACAGATCTGCTGCGTCATCGCCGGCTGGCCGTGCGTCCACGAGAACACGCTGCGCAAGAGCCGCTCGGGATCGCAGCCCAGCCCCGCGAGCAAAGGCAGCGTCGGGCGGAGCTCATCGAGCGTGAAGTCCTCGACGAACACCTGCCGGAGGATGCCAAACGGCGTCATGTCCGCGTGGGCGACGAGGTCCGCCGGGCGGCTCACGCCCACGAGGCAGAACGTCAGTCGGCAAAACGCCTCGTGGCGCCCGCGCTCCTGGTAGGCAGAGCGCAGGGCGAGGAAGAACGTATCGCGCCCGAACGGCAGAGCGTAGGTGGCGTCGATCTCATCGAAGAACAGCACGATCGGCTCGGGGATCTTCGCCAGCACTCCATCGCGCAGGAAATCGATGAAGCGCTGAGCCGCCGGCTGATCGGCGCTCTCCAGCCACCCTTGGAGCGGCACCGGCAGGCCGAGATCGCGGGCGATCTTCACCAGGATCCCGTAATACCAGCTCACCGCGTCCTCGGGTCGATCGAGCCCGCTCAGGTCGACGGCGGCGCAGCGCACGCCCTGCGAGGAGAGCTGGCGCTCGACCCGGATCCGGAGGTTCGATTTGCCGACCTGGCGAGGGCCAAGGACGTACGCGGCCTCTCCCCGGAGGAGCAGATCGAGCAGCGCCCGATCCGCCCGACGCTCGATGTAGAGCGCGTCGCCGAGCAGGATGCCGCGCCCCTGAAAGCGGCGGGCCCGGAGGCTCATGCTCCACTCTTCTTCCGGAGCCGCGCCATCGTGGCAAAGAACTGCATGTTACCGGTCTTGTGCGGCGCAAAGAGCTCGTTCAACGAGCTGCCATTGGCGCACTCGTACATCGCCAAACGCACCAGGTAAGGGTGGTTCTCGACCCAGGCGAGCAGCTTGTTGCGATCATCGTCGCTCCAGTCGAGCCGGTACATCTCGCAAAGCTTCCTCGCGTGCTCGAGCTTGAAGCCGCCGATGGGGATCTTGAGGGCGCTGTTCAGGAAGCCGGAGACGTCCGCGTCTTGCTCGAAGAGCTCCGGCCCGATGGACATGCCCAGCATCAGGCGCAGCCGGGACCAGGGCTTGCGGCTCGCGTCCTGGTTCCACGAGCGAAAGAGCTTGAAGAGCTCGTCGCGGAAAGGAGAGTCCAGGAGCAAATGGACGTTCTCCAGCACCAGGAGCCCGCGCGGGACCGCCGGCAAGACATGCCGCTCGAGGAGCAGGCTCAGGGCCTGACCCGGGTTGCCCGGCAGCACTGCCCACACCTGGGCTGCCCACGGCTCGTTCCCCGCCGCGCGAGCGATGAGCACGCCAAGCTCACGGAGGAAGAGGTCGCGATCCCCGAGCAAGTGGTCCGGGAGCTTGGCCATATTGACTTCGAACACGGCAGTCCCCGGAGGCCCGTGCTCGCAGACGCGCCGCAGGATGTGCTGGAGGAACCAGGTCTTGCCGTAGAACGGAGGTCCCCAGACGATGGTCGCCGGCGCGCCGTCGTTCTCGAGGTTCTCCAGCGCGCGTTGCTCGGCCTTCTCGCGCGGGACGTACCAGGCCGGATCATAGGCATTACCCGGCGTTTGCGGGCTCCGCAGCATCAAGGGCCGGCTGGGATCCCCTTCCACCTTGCTCCGTCGCAGCCGCTCGATCGGCAGCGCGCGGGTGCCCTGATCGGGCTCGAGGCGACCGAAGCGCACGTCGGGCACGATCTGCCAAGGTCCCCCGTCGGTCTGCACCGCGCGCCGGGGCCAGAGCCGGAGATCGGCGCGCTGCCCTTCGACCTCGATACGGCCCGCGGAGTAGCCGTGCTGGCGCGTCACGGGCTTGTCGTCCCCCGCGGTCTCCAGGCCGAAGAGCGAGCAGCCCTGGCTCAGGTAGCGTGGGCGCGTGCCCGGCACGAGGAAGCCGGTCGCCTTGTTTTCGTGCATGTGACCGTGGAGGTGAACAGCGAAGAAGTCGGCGATGTTGGCCGCATAGTGCTGCTCACGCGACCGCTGGTCGAGCCACTCGGGCGGGTGATGCGTGAGCAGGAGGCAGACGTCGCAGGCCTTTGCCCAGGAAGGACCGTTCCCGTTGCACGCCGCGTTGAGCTGGCTGGTGTGCAGCGCCAGCCGCTCCTTGTATTCGCCCCCTTCGAGCTGCAAGAAGGCCGAGTTGAGCCCGACGATTCCGACGCGGAGGCCGTCCTTCTCGATCACCGTGGAGTGCTCTCCGGGGAGCAAGCCCGCATGAAAGTCGGCGGGCGCGGGGCGCCGGAAAGGCCGCTTCGGGTCCTTCCACCAGGCCTCGTAGGGCGCGAACGCCGCGCTGACGACCTTGCGGTAAGCGCCGTCCGGCTGCGACCAGAACGCCCGTTGCGCGCGCTTGTGCTGCCCCCACTGGGACAGCACCTCGACCGCGGGCTCGACGGGATCGCCGGGACGGACGAGGTCGTGATTGCCAGGCACGGCCAGGAGGATCGGGGTCGAGCCGAGCGCGGCCAGCCTGGCCTCGAGCGTCTCGAGGATCCCGTTGAGGCTCGCAAACTCTGCCGCTGTCCCGCTCTGGGTGAGATCCCCGGTGAAGAGCACGAGGTCCCACGGACCGCACTGCCGGTGGAGCGCCTCGATATCGTCGTAGAAATCGTTCTCGACGCCCGGCCAGAGGTGATCTTGATCGGCGAGCCCGCGATGAAGATCAGTCAGGTGCAGCCAGCTGAGTCGCGACATATCGCAACGAGGTTATCAGACCTGGACGCGCCTCCGCGAGGCGCGTCCAGCACAAACGCAGACGAGGCGGCCTCGCGCTCTCGCGCGGCCGCCTCGTCCCGACGAGAATCCGAGGTGAACGAGAGCTACTGATTCATGCTCTCGAGGAACTCCTGGTTCGACTCGGTGCGGCTCACCTTGTCGAGGAGGAACTCCATCGAGTCGATCACGTTGAGCGGGTGGAGCAGGCCGCGGAGCAGCCACACGCGCTGGAGGATCCACTCGGGCAGGAGCAGCTCTTCCTTGCGGGTCGCGCTCTTGTTGATATCGAGGCAGGGGAAGATCCGCTTCTCCATCAGCTTGCGATCGAGGTGGATCTCGCTGTTGCCCGTGCCCTTGAACTCCTCGAAAATCACCTCGTCCATGCGCGAGCCGGTGTCGACGAGCGCGGTGGCGATGATGGTGAGCGAGCCGCCCTCTTCGACGTTGCGGGCCGCGCCGAAGAAGCGCTTCGGCTTGTGGAGCGCGTTCGAGTCCACGCCGCCGGAGAGGATCTTCCCGCTGGCGGGGACGACGGTGTTGTAGGCGCGGGCGAGCCTCGTAATCGAGTCGAGGAGGATCACCACGTCCTGCTTGTGCTCGACGAGGCGCTTGGCCTTCTCGATCACCATCTCCGCGACCTGGACGTGGCGCGTGGCCGGCTCGTCGAAGGTCGAGCTGATGACCTCGCCCTTCACCGTGCGCTGCATGTCCGTCACCTCTTCCGGCCGCTCGTCGATCAGCAGCACGATGATGTGGGTGTCGGGGTGGTTCTCGCTGATCGAGTTGGCGATCTGCTGGAGGAGCACCGTCTTGCCGGCGCGGGGCGGCGAGACGATCAGGCAGCGCTGGCCCTTCCCGATCGGGCAGAGCATGTCGATGATCCGGGCAGAGAAGCTCTTCTTCCCGTTCTCGATGTTGAACTTCTGCTGCGGGTAAAGGGGCGTGAGGTTGTCGAAGAGGATCTTGTCCCGCGCGACCTCGGGCGCCTCGTTGTTGATCTTGTCGACCTTGAGCAGCGCGAAGTACGCCTCGCGCTCCTTCGGCGGGCGGATCGAGCCGGCGACGCTGTCGCCCGTGCGGAGGTTGAAGCGGCGGATCTGCGAGGGGGAGACGTAGATGTCGTCCGGGCCCGGCAGGTAGTTGTAGTCGGGCGCGCGGAGGAAGCCGAACCCGTCGGGCAGGCACTCGAGGACGCCCTCACCGAACACCGGCTGGTCCAGAGCGGCGTGCGCCTGGAGCATCGCGAAGATGAGCTCCTGCTTGCGCAGGCCGGCCGCGCCCTCGATGTTGAGCTCCTTCGCCAGGTGGACGAGATCGGCCATCGGCTTCTGCTTCAGTTCGCGCAGGTGCATCGCTAAGAACTCCGGGGAAATGGGGCGACGAGCGACGCGCGCTCGGGCCTTCGGGTGGTTGAGACGAGTGGTTGGGACGGGTTCGAGAATTGGCTTCGGTCCGGAAGAGGGCGCTCTGCCGGCGAAATCAGTGAAAACGTGGGAGGCGGGCTGGAAGCCCCGAGGGTTCGGGGCTGGGGGCGGAAGGGCGCATCGCGTCCTTCGCCGGAGGATGGCCCGAAGCGTCGACGCTCGGGCCGCGCGGACTCTATCAAGCAGTTGTTGCCTGTCAATGCGGAGTCCGGCCTCGATCGCGTGTCCCTGCGTCGGCGCAGGCGATCGTTGAAATTTGCCGCTCCCGCGGCTAGGAATCGCCCGGTCCATGGGTCTCAAGCAGGTACAGTTGTTCGTCCGAGGGCGTGTTCAGGGCGTCTTTTTCCGCGCGTCGGCGCAGCGCGAGGCGAAGCGCCTCGGCCTCACCGGCTGGGTGAAGAACCGCCCCGACGGCGCGGTCGAGCTCCTCGCCGAAGGCGAAGAAGACGCGCTCAAGGAGCTCCTCGGCTGGGCGAACCACGGGCCCAGCGCCGCCCGCGTCGAGCGCGTCGACGTCCGCTGGCGCAGCTTCGTCGGAGATTTTTCGGACTTCCGCATCGTCGAGTAGGCTCGCCGGAAGCGCTTGGTGCGCCCGGCGCGTTCGAAGGGCCGAGGTCATTTGTGCTGTATCGCGGATACTTTCTCGCCGCTGTTCCTGCCTTCGTCCTGGGCCTCGCCCTCGCGCTGCCGGACGCTCACGCGCTGGGGTCGCCCTCCGCGTCGGCCTCTGCCGTCGCCTCCGCTGCTCCACCGAACGTCTTGCCGGAGCTGCCGCGCCTCGCGCCGATCAGCCTGCCCGAGCCCGATGCGGCCGCGATCAAAGAGCTCGACGGCCTCCTCGATCGGCTGACGTCGGAGGACGAGCGCTCGCGCGCCAACGCCCGCACCGCCGTCGGCGAGGTCTCCTTCAGCCTTGTCCCCGCGATCCGCCACCGCATCCAGGATCTGCGCGGCTCTCTCGATCGCGAGGCCGCGCCACGCGTGCTCGAGGGCGCGCGCAAGGCGGGCCGCAAGACGCTGAAGGGCAAGAGCGAAGGCGACGCCGAAGAGAGCAGCAAGAAAAAGAAGAAGGCGAAGAAGGACGAGGACGACGCCGAGAGCGGCGACTGGCTCGATTTCCTCCTCGCCACGCCTCACGCCAAGGACCGCGATTGGAAGGACATCGTCAGCCTCGTCGCCATGGAGCGCATGCTCACCGCGATCGGGACGACGCCCGCGGTGCGCGAGCTGATCAACCTCCACGCGTACTTCGGGGAGATGCTCCGCGTCGATCTGCAGCGGCAGATCCTCAAGCTCCGCGACAAGGCCGTCCCCGCGCTGATCGAGGCCCGCCAGCACGACGCCAAGATCGTGCAGAGATGGGCGAACAAGCAGCTCGACGTCCTCGGGCGCGCCATCCCCGGCGAGGCGGTCGCCTCCAACGACACGCAGATCCTCGCCGACGTGCTCCGCGCCTACGGGCGCACGCGCGACGTCGACGCCGAGCGGGTGATCCTCTCCTTCAGCAACAGCGATCGGATCCAGCTCCGCGAGGCCTCGCGCGAGGCGATCACCGCCGTCGGCGAGCCGGGGATCTGGCAGCTTCGCGACCAGTACCTGAGCCTCACCGGGAACAAGGCACCGAAGGAGTGGGCCTGGGATCGCCTCGCCCGCGAGCTCTTCGCCCTCTACGATCGCGCGCGCCTCGCCGAGGTCTACAAGCTGATGGACGACGGCTCGGCCGCCGCGAGCGCGGGCAAGATCGCCCCGGCCGTCGAGGCGTTCGACAAAGTGCTGGCGCGATCGCCGCTCTTCGATCGCCGCAAAGAGATGGTGAAGAGCTACTTCGAGCGGGCGACGCAGCTCGAAGAGGCCCACCGCGACGACGCGCTCTCGATGATGCGCAAGGCGCTGCGGCTCGATCCCAAGGGCGAGCTCGGCAAGAAGCTCGAGGCCGAGATCGCCTACCTCGAAGGAGCGATCTCCGTCGATCGCGGCGCGCCCGACAAGACCGCGTTTCAGAAGGCGTTGACGATCGATCCGCAGCACGCGGCGTCGAAGCAGGCGCTCGCCGCGCTCGAAGACAAGGTGGTGGAGCGGCAGAGCCAGATGCCTCGTTACGCCGCGGCGGGCGGGATCGGCCTCGTCGCGCTGATCGCGATGATCCTGCTGGCGCGTCGGCGCGCGCCCGAAGAGAAGCGCCTCGATCCGTCGCCGCCGCCGCCGCCGCCGCCCGAGAGCCCCACCGAAGCGCCCGGCGCCGGCGCGGCCTGACGCTCCCGCAGCTCGGGCGCGTCGCCGCGAACTTGGCCTGAGCGGCGGACCTCTGGCACGTCCCGAGCGTGGCTCGCGAGACTGTCCCTGCGCATCCCGAAGCCGTTACCTGGATCGATCGCACGCTCGGCCTGGTCGCGACCGCGCTGCCCTTCAGCGTGGCGCTGGCGCGCGCTGCGTCGTCGGGCCAGTGGCGCGACGATCTCCCGGCCGTGCGCGATCTCGGCCTCGTCGCGGTCGGCGTCGGCGGAGGGCTCTCGACGCTGGTGACGCAGGCGCTGAGCCTGGTCCCGCTCGGGCCGCGATCATTTCGAGCGGCCTTTGGGAGCGCCCTCGCGCTGGCGATCGCGGCGCGCCTGCTTTACGGGCTCGTGCGTCGCCTCCTCGTCGAGGCGAGCTCCCTCGCGGCGATCCGCGGCGAGGCGCCCACGGTCCGCTGGCCCCGGCTGGCCTCGGCGCTCGCCGCGATCGCCGCGCTCACCACGGCGCTCTCGCCGACGTGGCAGCGCGAGGGGACGGTCGGCGGCGGCGCGATGCTCGCCACCGCGGTGACGCTCGCGGCGCTGACGATCGCGCTCCGCATCGTCGAGGCCGGCACGGTGGCGCCGCCGAGCCTGTGGATCGCGCTCGGCGCGCTCACCGGGGCCGCCTTCGCGGAGAGCCCGCCCGCCGGCCTCGCGGTCGTCGTCGCGGCCGCGGCGCTGGTGCTCGTGCGTCGCTTCGGCCGCGCGGGCGCCCCCGATCTGCGCCTGCCTTCGCCCCGGATCCTCGGCCTCGCGGCGGCCTCCGCGCTCTTCATCGCCGCGCTCCTGCTCGCCCCGCTCGCGCTCCGTCCGCTCGCGCCGCGCACCTGGATCGACGTCGGCCGCGCGCTCTCGGCGGTGAGCCTCTCGGCCTTCGATACGGCGAGCGCGCGCACCACCGCGCTCACCGCGTGGACGCGCGAGATCGGCCTGGCGTCGCTCGGCATCGCCGCGTTCGGCGCCGCGGTCGCGCTGCTCCGCGGCAAGACGCGCGCGCTGATCGCCCCGTTCCTCGTCTGGATCGTCCTCGATACGCTCCTGCCCGCGCGCGCCGCCGGCGTGCTCTCGGCCGACCCGCTGACGGCGCTGCGATCGCTCGCGGTGGCGGCGATCGCCGTCGGCTCCGCGCTCGGCGTCCACACCGCGACGGTGCGCCTCCTCGAAGCCAAGATCCCGATGGCCAAGGCCGCCGCCACGCTCGTGGTGGTCTTCCATTTGACGCTCGTCGCCCTCACCTCGGAGGAGGCGGGGTTCGCCGCCGATCGCAGCGAGCAGTTCGCCTCCGAGGCCTGGACCGACGAGGCCTTTGGTCGACTCGAGCCTCGAAGCGCGGTGCTGGTGCGATCCCCAGCGATCGCCTGGCGGCTCTGGGCGGCGCGCTTGCTCCGCGGCGAGCGCCCCGACGTGGTGGTGATCCCGGTGCACCTCCTCGACAAGGGCCGCGTGGCCTCGAGCCTCGTCGCCGCCGATCGCGGCCTCGAGCCCTTGCTGCGTGACTTTGCGCTGACGAACGAGCCGAGCGAGTTCGCGCTCTCCAAGGTCGCCGACGTGAGGCCGCTCCACGTGGAGTTCGACGCCGCATGGCGCCCGCGCCTCTCGACGCACCTGCTCGTCTCGGGGCTCTGGCTCAAGTACTTGCCGCAGCCGCTCGGGCCGTCGGATCGCAAGCAGAGCGTGCCTCTCAGCGAGGTGCCGTTGCGGCGCGTGCTCGCCGCGGTCGCCGCGACCACGCTGCCCGACGCGCCCACCTCAGCGGTGATGCAAAGCACGCTGCGCGCCCACGCCACCGTGCTCGGGAGCCTCGGTGATCAGGAGGCGGCGGCGGGCTTCCTCGGCAAGATCGACGAGCTCTCGGCGCGTGATCCCTTCGCGACGCGGCTCGCGCTGCCCTACGCGCTGAAGGGGTTGAAGCGCGCCGCGCTGCGAAGGCGCGACGGGCAGACCCCGAAGTCGCGCGCCGGCGGCAGCTGAAAGCTCACCCCTCGAGGGCAATCAGAGGCCGAGATCGCTGAGCCCCGGGTGATCCGCCGGCCGCGGCCCGAGAGGCCAGTGGAACAGGCGATCTCCCTCCGCGATCCGAACATCATTGATGCTCGCCTCGCGCCGCTGCATCAGGCCCTGCTCGTCGAACTCCCACTGCTCGTTGCCGTGCGCGCGACTCCAGTTGTTGCTGTCGTCGCGGCACTCGTACGCGAAGCGCACCGCGATCCGGTTCCTCGTGAAAGCCCAGACTTGCTTGATCAGGCGATAGTCGAGCTCGCGTTGCCACTTGCGCACCAGGAAGGCCTCGATGGCCTCGCGGCCCTGGAAGAGCTCCGCTCGATTCCGCCACTGGCTGTCCGGCGTGTAGGCCAGCGCGACCCGGGCGGGGTCGCGGCTATTCCAGGCATCCTCGGCAAGGCGGGCCTTGCGCGCGGCGGTCTCGTCGGTGAAGGGAGGAAGGGGGGGACGACTCATTGAAGAAGGCTCCTTTGTCGCTCGGTGCGGGACGAACCGATCAGTAGAGGCCGTCCGGCGGGCGCCCATCGACGAGGAACTTCTTCGCCACCGCGGCCGTGCGGCGCGTCCGCGTCTCTTTGCGCAACGGGACGATGAAGCACAGCAGCGCCTCGAGGTAGATCCCGTCCGCCTGGGGATCTTCGCGCTCGAGGCGCCACAGGGCCTCGGTGTTCTTCACGGTGTGCGCGTAGAGGATCGGCCGCACCGCCGCGTCGAAGGCGGCGAAGGGCGCGAGCCGCGCGTAGGCCTCGATCCGGCTGCGATCGTCGAGCGATCGCGCGCACGCGAGCGCCCGACCGAGGTCGCGCGACTCCACCGCCGCGCGCAGATCGCCGCCGCCGTCGCCGGCCGGGACGACCATCGGCTCGGCCGCGTCGCCCTTGCGGAGCTTGCCGACGAAGGCCGCCGCGAGCACCGCGAAGGCCGCCGCCTGCGGGCGCGTCGCCGATGCGGACAGCGTGAGCACCGCGTCGGCGTACGTCACCGCATGGGTCACGTCGAGCACTGAGACCTCGGCGTCGAGCCGCGCTTCCCAGGCCGGATCGAAGCGGGCGAGGCGCGTCGCCGCAGCGTGCGCGATGGCGCGGAGCAGCTCTCTCGCATCGCATCCCTCCCCGAGGCGCGCGAGCACCGCGTCGGCCGCCGACGACTCTCCCGCGAGCACCGCCTGCTCGAAGGCCGCGCGATCGAAGGCGACGGACGCGAACGTCTCGATGAGAGGGAGCTCGGCGAGCCGGGCCAGCGCCGCGCGCGTCGCTGTGAAGGGCGGCAGGCTCGTCTCCGCCGTGGCCCACGCGAGCTGCACGGTCGACGCAGCGAGGAGCTCAATCGCCGCGGGATGAAAGCGCCGCGAGAGCTCCAGCGCCTTGCTGAAGAAGATCGCCCCGTGGCCGTAATCGTAAATATGCCGCGTCAAAAAGGGCAAAAGCGCCGGCAGCGCCGCGTCGGGGCCGCGCTCGCCGACCAGGGATCGGATCCGCGCCTCGGCGTCCTCGCGCCGCTCTGCCACGAGCGCTTCGCTCACGTGCGCGGGGTCGCCGGCCTCGAGATCGGCGATGCGCACCAGCATCGCGCGCGGGCTGTTCGGCTGCTTCGCGAGCGAGCGGCGCCCCAGGCGCACCGAGGGCTCCGCGACCGCGTGGCTCCCGACCACGAAGGCCTCCTCGACGGGGATCCACCCGCGCTCGACCCACGAGCAGAGATCGGCGAGCACCGCGAGGCCATGATCGAAGCCGTACTCGGCGCGCTCGGCGCCGTCGCGCGCGAGCAGCTCGAACGCGGCGTCGAGCGTCCCGAGCTTGGCGGGCACGGGCCCGATCCCGAGCTCGCCGAGGCGCAGTCCTTCTCGCAGCGCGCGCGCCGAGTCGTCCTCCGAGAGCGCCGTGCGCAGGCCCGCGACGAGGCGCCGCGTCTCCGCCGCGAGGTCGAGCGCGACGTCGAGGTGAACGCGACCGTCTTCCACCCGGCTCGGGTACCGGCGCACCGCTTCGCCGCCGAAGGAGCACCCGCCGCTGCCGAGCTCGAACTTCCAGTTGTGCCATTCGCAGGTGAGGACGCCGTCACGGACGCTGCCTTGCGAGAGCGGATAGCCCTGATGCGGACAGCGATCGTCGAGCGCGTGCACCTCGGCGCCGTCGCGCACGCACACGAAGCGGCGACCCTCTGCCTTGCGGAGCGTTGCCTTGCCGGGCTCAAGCTCGGCGAGCGGTCCGATATCAATCCAGTGGGGCTTCATCTCTCCTCCAACAGACACTGTATTTTCAGCGCGATCAATGCCGGTGTGATCTTGTACCTCGACCGCGCTCGCGCCGCTCGCCTCGCGGTCGGGGCCACCGCAACGCGGAGTCAGCTCGGGCGCTTCCCGATCGGCGGCGATGTTAAAGAACGCCCGTGACCACCCCCTCGATCCCCTCGCCGCTTGGCCCGCGCTGGCTCTACCTCCACGGCTTCGCGTCCGGGCCGTCGTCCTACAAAGGCCTGGCGATCGCCGAGCATTATGCCCGCCGCGGCGTCGCGATCGAGCGGCTCGATCTGCGCATCCCCAGCTTCGAGCGGCTCCGTCTCGGCGCGATGATCGCCTCGGTCCGCTCCGCTCTCGGCGGCGAACAAGAGCGCGTCGTCCTCTTCGGCTCGAGCCTCGGCGGCCTCACCGCCTGCCGCGTCGCCGAGCAAGACGCGCGCGTCTGCGCCCTCGTGCTCCTCGCCCCGGCCTTCCGGATCATGGAGCGCTGGCGCGAGCGCCTCGGCGAAGCGGGCTGGAACGCCTGGCAAACGACCGGCTGGCTCGAGACGCTCGACTACGTTTCGAAGACGATGTCCCGCGTCGACTTCGGCTTCGCCGAGGAGGCTGCGGAGATCGACGAGCGCAGCGGCGGCTTCCCCGACGTGCGGGTGCCGACGCTGATTGTTCACGGCGTCAACGATCCGGTCGTCGACGTCGCGCTCTCGCGGACGTTTGCGAAGGGGAAGCGCCATGTGCGCTTGGTCGAGGTTGACGATGGGCACGAGCTCGCGGCTTCGCTCGAGCGGATCAAGAGCGAAGCGGATCGGTTCCTCGCGCCGTTCCTCGGGGAGTGAGGCCAGAGCCGGAGAGTGGTAGATTCGCCGTCTATCGCAGGAAGAGGTGGGGAAATATTTTCCGAGCCTCTTCCCAATCCTCCTTTTTACTCCATTCGCCGGAGATGACTGGACACACTTCCACGAGGCCGTGTGCGAGAACGAATGCGCCGGTGAAGTCGGGCCATCGATCCTTATCGGGGACACGCTGCGCCATTTCTTCGTGCAAGAAGAGGTAGGCATTGAGCACTTCGATGGAGAGCCCGCGAAAGGCGAAGACCTCCCAGAGCGCCGAACGGGTTGAACTATACAAGCTCTTGCGCACTCCGATGTAGCGTGCGTGTGCGCCTTTGCGGGCGGCGATATGAGCCAAGCAATGCTCGACAGCAACGCGCCTGCGAAGAGCCGCGCGTCCCGTCGAGGTTTCTTGCA
>Ga0105048_10005547_pt1 | contig 20384 bp, 19 predicted proteins | sample MAT05_FD_78382 | JGI IMG/M metagenome (GOLD analysis project Ga0105048, IMG submission 78382) | Freshwater microbial communities from Lake Fryxell liftoff mats and glacier meltwater in Antarctica - MAT-05 | ecosystem: Environmental > Aquatic > Freshwater > Ice > Liftoff microbial mat | place...
CCTTCATGCAGCGGTCGCGGGTTGCAGAAAGCGGAAATTCCGGCCAGCCGGTCTCTGCTGACGAAGCCGACGCGCGGATGTGGAGTGATGTCGGCGCCGACTGGATTGCCGGATCTTACCAAACGCTCTGGAGACGCCACAGTGACCGGATCGCGACCGCGCTCATCGCGCGGTGGATGCCAGGCGGGGCGCGGAATGTTCTTAAGACCGATCTCTTCGATGAAGCGATCAGCGAAGGGCTCTATGCCGCGCTGCAGTCGCGCGCCGGAGCAGTGCACGGGATCGATATTGCGCGGACGACGGTGCAGGGTGCGCAGCGACGCCATCCGGGGCTCAAGGCACAGGTTGCAGACATCAAGGCGCTGCCATTTGCCGATGGCACCTTCGACACGGTCGTATCGCTGTCGACCTTGGATCACTTTGCGGACCGAGCAGAAATCGATGTGGCTTTGGGCGAGATCCGGCGGGTCACCGCTGGCGGCGGCAAGTTGATGCTGACGCTCGACAACCCCTTGAACCCGAAGATTGCCTTGCGTGCCGCCATGCCCGAATGGATGCTGTTCCGGACCGGACTCGTGCCTTATCAGTGCGGCGTCACGCTTCCCCGTGACGCGCTGGTGGACGCGGTGCAAAGGGCGGGGTTCCGGGTGATCGAGGTGACGGCAATCGTGCATTGCCCGCGCGTGCTGGCCGTGCGTCTTGCAGGGCTTGTCGCAGCCGTGTCGTCGCCGCGGCTCGAGCGCGGATTGCTCGGTGCCCTGCTATGGTTCGAGCGGCTCGAACATTGGCCGACATGCTGGCGCACGGGGCATTTCGCCGCAATTCTCGCAGAGGCGATTGATTAGACCCTCTGCCGCTTGCCGAAGGGCACAGGAGGAGCGCCCGGCGCCCACTGGCGCGACGTTACGCTCCATAAGAAAGGCGCTGCAACGACAGCGCGCTCCAGGCGCGCGGCAAAGTCCTGCCCGACCTCGTCGAGGGGCCGTTCCCTGTTGTTTGCTATCGGGTCGAACCAAAGGCAGTATCCGTCATCGGTTTGCACGGTCGAGACAATGAACAGCGCAGCGCCCGAGCGCCTCGCAATCACCGGCGCCCCGAGGCCGAGATGCATGCTGCCGTCGAACAGCGGATAGTAAATCGGGCGCTGCGCCCAACCGATGCCGCGAAATCCGACGGTCCCTCCATCCCCCAGGATGCGGTCGGCTTGCGAAAGTGCGGTCGTCGTGTCGGTCTCTGTCAGCATGAGGCGGCTACCCAGGCGATCCTCGATCCGGCGATCGCGCCGGTTGAAAGTGGCGATCCCCAGCCGACTGACCGACTGGCCGTGGTGCCAATGCGAAAGATGATGCAGACCCCAACCGCGATCGTGGCACACCATCCGCATGACGAGCGCCGTCACCTCTTGTGGAAGCATCCAGAGTACGATCCCCCGCCCGTCGCGCCGCGCCGCCTCGACCGCAGTCGCGCCCTCGACGAAGACATTCGGCCGCCAGGCTGGATCCACGGCCAGGCGTGAGTAGATCATCCGCTGGCGAAGCAAAGTCGCGATCAGTGACGGGACATAGACCTCTGCCTCTGGCATGAACGGCGCGTGCTTGCCAAGCATGTCCCGGTAAAGCTGCGTGAGCCACCTGCGCTTTGCCGGGCGAATACGGGTTGCGAACTTGGCGAGCGGGTCTGCGAGGCGGTCGGCGGCAGCCGGCCTGACTACCCGCGCCAGAACGGCGTGGCCCATCTCGGATACGCCAAGCGCGACATCGGCCGCCGTGATAAGTCTTAACCTCGCCCCGTCGTCCGGACGCTGTGCCTGCATCATTGACATTTCACCCCAGTCAAACCGACGATCCGCGTTCATCGTAGTGAGCAGGATGTAGTAGCGATATGAACCATACGAGTGGAAATTTCGCGGCTGGTATCAGCCTCGTGAATCCAGCCTGCGACGCGGATTGGCCCGCAGCGACGCCCGCTGGAATCCGGCGCTACCTGACTGCGCTGGTCGAGAAGGGCCCCACTCATTTCGCTGCAAACGCAGTCGGCGTTGCGGCCGAGATCCTCAGGGTCGGTGACAGTCTGATGCCTCTCCTTGTGTCGGACGGGGCGGCCGGCAAGGCGTCAATGCTGTCGCCGTTCGGCCATCACATCAGCTACCCGATCGAAGAGATCTCGCGCAGGTCACGGGTGCTCATTCGGCCCGTTTTGGGCGCTTTGCTGTCGCCGCTGATGCTGGCGCTGAGGGCGGGTGCGCTGGACCGGGTGGTTCTGTTGAACCACTGGCTGCTGAGCGGATCGCCTGCGCCAGACCTGCCGGGCGCGGCGTGGGGTCCGGTGATCGCATACCTGTCGGCGCGGTATCCCTCCCATGCGCTGGTCGTGCAGGACGTCAAGCCTGACCTTCAGCCCGCCTTGGCCAAGGCGCTTGTCAGGGCAGGCGGCCTCGCGGTCCCGACGCGGCGGGTGCAAGTGATCGATCCGAAAGCCCCTTTGTCCGGCAAGGCCGCCAGGAAGAAGCGATATCATCGGACCATCGCGCGGCGCATCGCCGAAAGAGGGGCGGCCGATCTAGTGCCGCTTGACGTTGCGCGCGCGCAAACGGCGCGGCTTGCCGAGCTTTACGCGGCCAGCAATATCGGCCGCCACTCGGCGCTGAACCCGGATTATCTTCCGGCATTCTTCGATCTGGCCCTCGACTGCAAAGAGTTCCATCTGCACGCCTGGAAGGCGGCGGAAGGGCCGGCCGATTGGATCGTGGCTTTCAATCTTCAGCGTCATGACACCGAGTTCATCCACTGGTCCACCTTTGGGTGCGAAGACCCTGCCCCGGACGGGCCCGGACGATCAGTTCCAAGCCACTATGAGCGCGTCGCCGCAACGGACCTCGTCGTTGCCGAAGAAACCGGCCTGATGCTCGATTGGGGTGCCGGGGCGGACGAGTTTAAAAGATTTCGGGGCGCGGTCGCTTACCAACAGATCGAAGTCGTTTTCGTCAGCCATCTGGCCCTGCATCGCCGCGCCGTGTGGCAACTGCTGGCGCGACTTCGCAAATGGCGGGCGCAACAGCTTGGACATAAGACGGTGGGACATATGATTGATCCAAGAAATTGAAATGATTATCAACGAAGACAGCGGTACAACAGGAACTCTGAGGCGGATCAGGATTGCCGTTTGGTGGCACAGATCGCCACGATCTTTCCGCCTTTACGGACCTTCCTTTACGGCCCGGGCCAGCGCAAGCACAGACACGCCCGCGGCATCGGCCGCAAGGCAGGCTTCCGCCGCCGCAGTGAGCGTGGCACCAGAGGTAATCACGTCATCCACCAGCAGGATATGCCGCCCGGCGATCCGGCGCCCCTGGCGCGGGTTCACGACAATCGCGGCTGCCATGTTGGCAAAGCGCTGCGCGCGGTCCCGCCCTTCTTGCGATGGCGTCGACCGGCGGCGGAGCAGAAGGTCAGGGCAATGCTCCAGCCCCGCACGCCGCGCGACTGCCGAGGCGAGCAGCGCTGACTGGTTAAACCGACGCACCAGCAGCCGGAACCAGTGCAACGGAACCGGCGCTACCAGCATCCCAGGACGCAAGATCGGCGCTGCCGCCCGCAGCATCCATTCAGCAGCCGGACGGGCGAGGTCCTGCCTGTCGCCGTGCTTGAAGGCTAGCACCAAACGGCGCGCATTGTCCTTGTAGATCAGCGCGGCGCGCCCCTTTTCCCACGGCCGAACCAGCCGGATGCAATCGTCGCAAAGCGCGCCTTCTTCGGAACTGTCGCCAGGCAAGGGCACGCCACAGGGGTCGCAGACCAAGCCTGCGATGAAGGGCGTCTCGCGCCAGCAGGCGCCGCAAAGGCCGAAATCGGTGGTCACCGGCGCATCACAGGTCAGGCACTGCGGCGGATAGATCAGGTGGAGCGCAGCTTGCATTCTCATCTGGCACTCTTATGATTCGCGCCCATGCAGACCCCTCCACTTCTGACCGACCGCGAAGCTCTTGCCCGCAACCGCCGCCGTGCAAGCCATGCCCCGGCGCTGTTTCTGCACGAAGAGGCCGCTCTTGAGGTACAGGAAAGACTGATCGAGGTTAACAGAAGGTTTACGGCGCCTGTGATCGTGGCCGGTGTGCCGGCGCCCTGGCAGGGACTCGCCGGTGCGCGGGTTGTTCCGGATGACGATGTGCTTGCGTTGGAGCCGGGCGCGCAGGACCTGGTGGTGCACGCGCTGTCGCTGCACTGGGCGAACGACCCGGTGGGCCAGCTGATCCAGTGCCGCCGCGCGCTGCGGCCTGACGGGCTGTTCCTGGGGCTCTTGTTCGGCGGGCAGACGCTGTGCGAACTCCGTGCCTGCCTTGCGCAGGCGGAGGCAGAGTTGGCCGGCGGCCTTTCCCCGCGCGTCCTGCCGATGGGTGAGATTCGCGACCTCGGCGGCCTCTTGCAGCGCGCGGGATTTGCCCTGCCTGTGGCCGACAGCGTGACACAGACAGTGCTTTACCGCGATCTGTGGCACCTGATGCATGACCTGCGCGCGATGGGCGAGGGCAATGCCCTGAATGCCCGCCTGCGCCATCCGTCCCGCCGTGTCATGTTCACCCGCGCGGCCGAGCTGTACCAACTGACTTATGCCCGCCCGGACGGTCGCCTGCCTGCCACGTTCGAGATCATCACCCTGACTGGCTGGGCCCCGGATGACAGCCAGCAAAAACCGCTGCGCCCGGGCACTGCTGCCCAAAGATTGGCCGATGCCCTGCAAGTTCCCGAGCATCCTCTGCTCGAAATCACGCCAAAAGGTTGACCCCGGCGCAGAAGCCTATATCTCCCGTTCATGAATGACCGGATTTCTCCTCTTGTGAACGTCATGGCGGGCCAGCGTGCGACGCGCGTGACCCCAGCCGTTGCCCCGGCGCCAATCGGGCATGACCGCCTGGCCCATGCGCCCAGTGACCACCCGCCGGTAAAGCGCGCAAAAATCGGCGTGCTGTTGGCGAACCTCGGCACGCCCGACAATTACGACTACTGGTCGATGCGGCGCTATCTGAACGAGTTTCTGTCCGACAAGCGGGTCGTGGATTACTCCCCCTGGCTTTGGCAGCCCTTGTTGCAGACCGTGATCCTGACCAAGCGGCCCTTTTCTTCGGGTGCCAACTACAAGCTGATCTGGAATGAAGAGCTGAATGAATCCCCCCTGCTGACGATCACGAGGGCCCAGACCGCCCGGATCGCCGAGAGCTTTGCAGCGCTTTACGGCGACTCGGTCATGGTGGATTTCTGTATGCGCTATGGAAATCCGTCAACCGACCTCAAAGTCCGCGCGATGGTGGAGGCAGGATGCGAAAAGCTGTTGTTTTTCCCGCTTTATCCGCATTATGCGGGGGCTACGTCAGCCACTGCGAATGACCAGTTCTTTCGTGCCCTGATGAAGGAGAAGCGTCAGCCCGCAGTGCGGACGGTGGCTGAATACTTCGACCATCCGCTCTACATCGATGCGCTGGCCCGATCGGTAGAGACGGCCTACGCCGCCCTCGATGAGGTGCCGGACATGCTGGTCACAAGCTACCATGGCATGCCTAAACGCTATTTGATGGAGGGCGACCCCTACCACTGCCAGTGCGCCAAGACCACGCGTCTTCTGCGGGAACGACTCGGTTGGGAAAAGGGTACGATTGATATAACCTTTCAATCTGTCTTCGGCCCCGAGGAATGGCTGAAGCCCTATACGGTCGAGCATGTGGCAGAGCTGGCCAAAGCGGGCAAGCGGCGCATCGCGGTCATGGCGCCTGCCTTCTCTGCCGATTGCATAGAGACGCTGGAAGAGATCAACGGCGAGATTCGCGAAGCCTTCCTTCACGCTGGCGGAACGAGCTTTACCTACATTCCTTGCCTCAACGATCAACCCGCGCATATCGAGGCGCTGGTATCGGTGATTACGGAAAATCTGGGTGGCTGGCTGCGCTGAGGCGTCGCGCGTGCGACCGTTTTCTACCTAAACCCTTGGCCAAAAACAAAAAGGACAGCAGATTTCCCTGCCGTCCTTTTGTAGATCTTCAGAAAGATCAGTTCGATGTGGCCACAGCCGCGATCACAAGCAGGATCAGCAGCGGAACGATGATGCCGCCAGCCGACGATGTAGCAGCAGCTTCGATGACTGCCGGTTCCTGAACGGGCTCGGCAACGCCACCAGCGAAAGACGACGTAGCAACAACTGTCATCGCAGCTGCGAGAGCGATTTTCTTCATGTTAACCTCCAGTTATGGCACACCGTCGAATTTGCAGAGGCAACGGCGCGCACCCAAGACTATTCCTCGTATCTGTTGTCTAACCAATACCGTCGAGGAATTGCAACGTGGCTTGTGAACTTCCCCTGTGCGCGGGGGAAGTGTCGTCAAATTAGCAACACCTGCGTTCCGACCTGTGCCATCTCGAACAATTCCTGGATATGTTCGTTATACAGCCCGACGCAGCCATTTGATGAACGCCGTCCGATCTTGCGGGTGTCGTGCGTGCCGTGGATGCGGTAGTATGTCCATGAAAGATAGAGGGCCCGGGTCCCCAAGGGGTTCTCAGGCGAGCCTCCGGGGACCTCCAGTGGCCAGTCTGGATGGCGCTCCAGCATCGACGCGGTCGGGCGCCAGGTCGGGTTCACGACCTTCTGAACCACCTCTGTCACACCGCGCCGCGTCAGGTCTTCGGACAATGGCACCGAGGTGGGGTAAAGTCGGTAGACCGACTGATCTTCCGACCAGTAATGCAAGGCGCGTGAGGTTATATCAACCAGAATTGCCCCACGCTGCGTGTCTGCGAAATAGTCGCGCCAGTCGAGCATGCGGAAGCTGGAGAAATTGTTGCGTACTGGCCCTGTGACGGGCGGCAAAATCTCGGTTGTGCCGTCTTGCGCAGCGCCGGGCAACGCGGCAATCGTCGCCGCGCCCAGACCGGCTACCCCGCCAACCAGAAGAGCGCGCCGGTTCAGCCGGGGGGAAGGAAAGGTTGTCATGGGATTTCGCCTCGTTCTGCTTGCAGTTAAAGGCGCTATTACGCCTTTCGGCGCATCTCCGCAAATCAAACGCCCGTTAACGGGCGAGTTCCTGCGAGCTTGGGTTTGAACACCCCCGAACTATTGGATAAGCACAGCCAACACAGGCTCGCCCGAGCCATGCCCAGTTTGGATGACAGATGAACAGACGCAGCTTCGTGCTTTTCGGCTCTTTCCTGATGGTTTCCGCCTGTGCTGCCAGCGTGCCCCCCCCGCAATTGGGGGCAGATGGACTGCCGGCACTTCAGGTCTACCGGATCGACGCTTCAAACCAGGACGTGATCCCTTTCCGGCTTCTGGATTCGATAAACAGCCTGCGCAGCGCACGCCAACTTCAGCCGCTGGTCTACAACGCGCAACTGAACGCCGCCGCAGCCACTCATGCGCGCGACATGTCAGTCCAGAACCGGCCCTGGCATTTCGGATCGGATGGCTCGTCGCCACTGACGCGGGTGCAGCGCGTCGGCTACTCCGGTCGCCTCGTGGGAGAGCTGATTTCAGAGACTTTTCAGACCGAACTGGAAACCTTGTCGGCATGGATGGGCCAGGATGACACGCGCGCCATCCTGCTCGACCCTACCGCGCGTGAGATTGGATTTGCTTGGTACCAAGAGGAGAATGGCAAGATCTGGTGGACACTGGTCACCGGCGGCTGACGGGGACAGGCGGGCTCAGGGAAGAATCTGGATCGGCGTGCCCGGATCTACCATGGCGTAGATCATTGCCATTTCCTTGTTGGTCACCGAGATGCAACCCAAGGTCCAGTCGCGCGATTGGATCGGGTTGTTCGGGCCGCCATGGATGAAGATATCTCCGCCCGGCGGCTGGCCCATAGCTTCTGCTGCGACACGATCCGCATCGTTGGGATAGGAAATCCCCAGAGACAGGTAATAGTCCGAATCAGGATTGCGATGTGTGATGAAGTAGGTCCCCTCAGGGGTCTTGCCGTCGCCCTCGACTTCCTTGTGGCCCGCGGACGCAAAGCCAAGCCCGATATCATACGACCTGAGAACCCGCGAATTGTGCAGAAGGTACATCTTGCGGTTGGCCTTCTGCACCTGAACGAGTGTGACCTCTGGGCCATTGTAGTGACGAAACTTTTTCGCGCATCCGACCAGTGACAGTGCCACCAAAAGGATCAGGATGCCCCGCAGATACCGCATGCCAACATCGCCTCAACGTTTCTTATGTGCCTGCCATAGCCAATAAGTCCCGGGCTGCCTAGTGCGCACGCGATAGGTTGCCTACCCGATCCGCGGGCCACTCGCCTACAAGCTCAGCGAGAAACGCGCCGCGAGCTCGACGTGCGCCGACCAGCGGAACTGGTCGACCACCTGCACCCAATCGAGCCGGTAGCCAGCAGACACCAGCACGCGCGCATCGCGTGCAAAGGTGACCGGATTGCAGGATACGGCTGCAACCACAGGCACCCGTGCTTCGGCCAGCCTCGCCGTCTGAGCCTCGGCCCCGGCGCGGGGCGGGTCGATCACCACGGCATCGAAGCGCTTCAGCTCATCCGGTTCCAGCGGGCGGCGGAAGAGGTCGCGCGTCTCTACCGTGACGCGGCGGAGGCCAGTGGCGTGGCGCATGCCCTTTTCCAGCGCAGCCGTCATTGCGGCCTCCCCCTCCACCGCATGCACTTCTGCAGCCTCGGCAAGCGCCAGGGCAAAGGTGCCGACGCCTGCGAACAAATCAACGATACGCCGGGAAGGCGCCACCGCCGTTCGTACAGCGGCGAGCAGTGCCGCCTCCCCCGCCTCGGTTGCTTGTAAGAACGCACCGGGCGGCGGTGCCACCAACGCACGTCCAAAGCGTTGCATCGGGGCCACGCGCAGGGCCACCGTTTCGTCGTCCCAGGTCAGGCGGGCGAACCCCTGCGCCTCGACCACGCGGGCCAGCTCCATCCTGAGGGGCGCGTCCAGCGGCTTGCCCCCCGACACTGCCACATCCGCCCCGCCAAGAGTGCGCGTCACCGTCAGCTGCACCTCTGTTGAACGAGACCCGCCGATCCGCACCAGCGCCTCCAGCCCTGGCAGGGCGGCGATCAGGTCGGGATGCAGCAGGCGACACTGCGGCACAGCCACAAGCGTGTTTGACCCGCGCGCGTGAAAACCCATCAGCACGCCGCCCTTGGTCCGCCGCGCCGACAGTGTCGCGCGCCTACGGCTCGCAGGGGGCGAGGTCTGGGTGGCCAGAAAGACAGGCTCCCACTCCAGGCGCGACAGGGCAGAGCGGACAACGCCCTCCTTCCACCCCGTCACAAACGCATCCGACGCATGTTGCAAGAGACACCCTCCGCAGGTTCGGGCATGCACGCAAGGCGGGCGCACCCGGTCGGACGAGGGCGTGACGATCCGCGTGTTCACCAGCCGGTCGCCGGTCAGATCGCCCTCGACCACCTCTCCGGGCAGCATCTGCGGCACGATCACCGCGCCCCCGGGCCCCATGGCCATGGCGTCGCCCAGATGGCCAAGCCGGTCGACCGTCAGGATCACTCAGCCGCTTCCTTGTCTTCGACCCCGATGAATCCGCCCGACTGGCGGTTCCAGTAGCGCGCGTAGAGCCCACCCTTGGCCAGAAGGCTCGCATGGGTGCCGTCCTCGACAATCCGCCCGTCATCCATCACCACGATCCGGTCCATCGCAGCGATGGTGGACAGCCTGTGGGCAATGGCAAGCACCGTCTTGCCCTCCATCACGCGCAGCAGCGCCTCCTGGATGCTGGCCTCCACTTCCGAGTCCAGCGCTGAGGTCGCCTCGTCCAGAACAAGGATGGGCGCGTCCTTGACGAAAGCCCGGGCCAGCGCGATCCGCTGCCGCTGCCCCCCCGAAAGTTTCACCCCCCGTTCGCCCAGAAACGCCTCATACCCCACGCGGCCATTATGGTCGATCATCTGCTCGATGAACCCGTGCGCCTCGGCCTGCTTTGCCGCCGCGATGATTGCTGGAAGATCGGCATCCGGACGACCGTAACCGATGTTGTCGCGGGCGGACCGGTTGAACATCGCGGTTTCCTGCGTGACCATCCCGACCTGCCGGCGCAGCGACTCTTGCGTCACCCGTCGCACGTCCTGGCCATCGACCAGAACCCGCCCCTTTTCGCAGTCATAGAGCCTGAGAAGCAGCGACACCAGGCTAGACTTCCCCGCACCCGAGGCGCCGACGATGCCAAGCTTTTCCCCCGCCGCGATGGTCAGATTGATCTCGGCCACTCCGCCGCGTTTACGCCCATAGGCAAAGCTTGCGCCCTCGTAGCGGATCTCGCCCCGCACCCGCGGCAGGTCCACCGCATCCGGGGCATCGGCCAGCTGGTGCGGCACGGTAAGGGTGCGCATGCCATCCTCCACCTCGCCGACCGACGTGTAGATCGACATCAGCGTAAAGCTGACCCAGCCCGACATCTGCGCAATCCGCAGCGAAATGGCGCCAGAGGCCGCAATATCCCCGGGTGTCGCCATACCGTATTGCCACAAGACCACCGTGCCGCCGATCAGGAACACCGGCAACACCCCCGCCAGTGTCATAAGGCTGAGCCGGAACCAGGTGGAGATCACGCCGAACTCCAGGCTGCGGTCGCGGAACACCTCCATCGCCTTCAGGGCTACCCGGTCCTCGAACGCAGCATGGGCAAACAGCTTTACCGTCTTGATGTTGGTGATCGTATCCACGACCTGACCCGACACCATCGCCCGAGCTCCGGCCCGCGCCGCCGAATTCTCACGCACCCGCGGCATGAAATACCGGATGAGCAGCACATAGGCCACAAGCCAGACCGCCAGCGCAACGGCAAGCCAGGCGTCGATGGCAACAAGAAGAAGGATCGAACCTACGACGGAGGCGAGCGCAAAGAACACAGTGTTGATGATTTCGGTCGCCACATCGGTAATCGCCCGCGCTGCCTGCATCTGCTTTTGCGCGATGCGGCCGGCAAAGTCGTTGTCAAAGAAGGTGACCGCCTGCCCCAGCGTCCAGCGGTGCAACCGGCTCAGCACCAGCGGCATCACGTTCGGACCAACGATGATCGAGTTCGACGCCGACGACACGCCAAAGGACAGCGGCCGCAGGATGAGGTAAAACACGAGGAACGCGGCCACCAGTCCCAGATGATCCGAAAAGAACCGCTCCGGCCCCGTTGCGAGCGTGGCATCAATCACCCAGCCGAGGATCAGGGCCGAGATAACTTCGGTCGCGCCCGCGATACCTGACAACAGCCCTGCGACCCACAGCATGGGCCATGACCCCTTCAGGCTCCAGTTCATGAAGGCCTGCAAGGTCTGCGGGGGATTTCCTTCCGCCGGACGGAACGCGTCGATCAGACCGCCAAGGCGCATCAGTGCTTTCATTCGGCAGCATCCTCCAGCCCGATGAACCCGCCGGATTGGCGCGCCCAGAACCGGGCATAAAGCCCCCCCCGCGCCAATAGTTCCCCATGCGTGCCTTCTTCGGCGATGCGACCATCCTCCAAGACCACGATCCGGTCCATCGCGGCGATGGTTGACAACCGGTGGGCAATCGCGATTACCGTCTTGCCGGCCATCAGACCGTAGAGAGACTCCTGAATCAGTGCCTCGGCCTCAGAATCCAGCGCCGAGGTGGCCTCGTCGAGGATCAGGATCGGCGCGTCCTTCAGGATCACCCGCGCAAGCGCCACCCGCTGCCGCTGCCCGCCCGAAAGCTTCACCCCCCGCTCGCCCACATGGGCGTCATAGCCCGTGCGCCCTTCAGGATCCTGCAAGGCAAGGATGAACTCATGCGCCTCGGCCTTTTTAGACGCCGCGATCATCTCGGCCTCTGTCGCGTCGGAGCGGGCGTAAAGCAGGTTGTCGCGCACCGAACGGTGCATCAGGCTGCTGTCCTGCTGCACCATCCCGATCTGGCGGCGCAGGCTATCCTGCGTGACCTGCGCAATATCCTGACCGTCGATCAGGATCCGCCCGCTTTCGGTGTCGTAAAACCGCAGCATCAACTTCACCAAAGTCGATTTCCCGGCACCGGAGCGGCCGACAACGCCCACCCTTTCACCGGGGCGGATTGTTAGGTTCAGCGATTGCAGCCCGCCGGACCCGCGCCCGTAGTGGTGCGAGATGTTCTCGATCCGGATCAGCCCCTCCCGGAACTCCAGCGGCTCGGCGGCGTTCTTGTCCACCAGCTGGATCGGATGGGCGATCGTTTCCATCCCCTCCTGTACGACGCCGAGCGCCTGCACCAGCGAGGTGAATGACCACATGATCCAGTAGGTCATGTTGTTCAGCCGCAGCACGAGCGCGGATGCGGCGGCCACCGTGCCCACGCTTGCACTGCCTTGATACCATAACAGAATTGCCCAGCCGATCGTTGCCACAATCAGGAACCCGTTCAGCATGGTCAGCGCGAAGTCCATCTTGGTAACAATTCGCATCTCGGTCTGAACCGTCGTTCGCGCATGCTCGATGGCTTCTTTGGCATAAGCGATTTCGTTGTCGTGATGCGCAAACAGCTTTACCGAATGAATGTTCGTATAGGCATCAACCACCCGCCCTGTCACCGCAGAGCGCGCGTCACTGGAAGCCTTGGACGCAGGCCCCGCTCGCTGCACTGTCCAGCGCACAAGTGCCGCATAAAGCACCAGCCACACCAGCAATGGCAGCAGCAGTCGCGGGTCCGCCTCGGTCAGCAGGATAGCGGCACCGACCACAGTGACCGAGGCAAAGGCCATCGCGTCGAAAACCTGAAACACCGCGTCGCCCGCGGCGGGCGGGGTCTGCATGATCCGGTTCGCGATGCGTCCGGCAAAGTCGCTCTCAAACCAGCCCACCGGCTGGCGGATCACGTGCCGGTGCGCCCGCCAGCGGATCATCGTGCTGAAATTCGGCAGGATGGTATTATGCAACAGCGCGACATTCGCCACCAGAATCACCGGCCGCAGAAAGAGGATTGCCAACGCCACCAACACGAATTCCACGCCATGGCTCGCCCAGACCTCGTCCGGAGCTGCGGCAGTCAGCAGGTCGACGATCCGTCCCACATACCAGATCATTGCCACATCGGCGAAGGCGCCGATCACCGACAAGACACCCGTCGCAGCAAAAACCCCCCGGAAGGGGCGCACAAATTCCTTCAAGTATGGCCAGAGCCGCCGCGGCGGCGTGTCAGTCTGCTCGTAGGGACCGTAAGGGTCCACGAGGCCTTCAAAGATGCGAAACATCGCGGGCGCCTCCTGGAATGTGAGGGGCATATAGCCCGGTTTGCGGGCGAGGGAAACCTCAGGCCAGCAGATCCGCACGCGAAAGCGTCAGGTCGCTGGCCAACCAGCGGACCTCGATCTCGCGCAGCCGTCGCCCGAGGGCTTCGCCTTGCAGGTCCGGCATCAGATCGGCGGCAGTGACGGGAAAATGCGCTGCGGCCCCGCGGGCACTGGCCGCCAGCCAGCCTGTGGGCAAGGGCTGCTCCATCAGCGCCGCTCGCAGCAACTGGGCATCTGCCCCACGCTTCGGACCCAATCGCCAACCCAAGGCAGCCGCCGACTCCATGCCCCCCGCTGCGTCGCGCATGGCCGCCAGATTCCGCGACTCGGCACGTGACAGGCGCAAACGGTCCTCTAATTCCGCGCCGCCCAAAGCCGCCAGACGGCGCAGCCAATCCGGATCGGCCCCGCCTTCAAGGTACACCAGAGGCGCCAGCGCACGCGGATCCGCCCCCGGCAGAATGCGCGCCAGCACCCCCGCCTGCGCCATCGCCAAAACCGCAGGAGCAGGGTCGGCGGCCGCCAGAAGCTTGCGCATCTCGGCCCCTACGCGCTCGGCCGACAACTGGTTCATCCCTTCGGCCAATGCCGCGCAGGCGGACAGGCCCTCAGCGTCGAGACCGCCGTCCGGGTCGCCGTAAAGCGCGTGGAACCGGAAAAACCGCAAGATGCGCAGGTAATCCTCGCGAATGCGGCGTTCAGGGTCGCCCACGAACCGCACCCGCCGCGCCCTCAGATCTAGTATCCCGCCGAGGGGGTCGATCACCATGCCATGCCGGTCGGCATAAAGCGCGTTCATCGTGAAATCGCGCCGCGCTGCGTCTTCAGCAACCGACGCTGCAAAAGCCACCAACGCATGACGCCCGTCGGTTTCAACATCGCGGCGGAAGGTCGTGACTTCCAAAGGCGAACCGTCTGCCATGACGGTCACCGTGCCATGCTGGAGGCCTGAGGGGATCACCCGAAACCCGGCCTTTTCCGCTAGCACAGAGACGATTTCGGGCAATGCGTCGGTTGCCATATCAAGGTCTGCCACCGAAACGCCCATAAGGGCATTGCGCACGCATCCCCCCACGAACAGCGCCTGATGCCCCGCTCCCTCCAGCGCGCGACACAAGCCCTGCGCCCCGGAATCGCTAAGCCACGCGCCTGAGACCTTCATGGCGCGAACCGTCCGGCCAGCCCCCGCAGAATGCGCGCAGTGGCACCCCAGATGTAATAAGCACCATATGGCAGGGCATAGTAGCTTCGCCATTCCCCCCGCCAACGCCGCCGCTCGATGGCGAAATTCGCGGGCTTGAGCACATGGTCAAGCGGCACTGTAAAAACCTCTGCCACCTCGCCTGCCTCGGGCACCGGGTCAAACCCCTGCCGTACCACCGAGAGGATCGGCACCACACTAAAGCCGGTGACCGTTTCATGGGCGGGCAAGTGGCCAAGCACCTCTACCGCGCGGGGCGGCAGGCCCACCTCCTCTTGTGCCTCACGCAGTGCGGCGGCCTCTGGCCCTGCGTCCTGCGCGTCGACCTTGCCGCCGGGGAAGGCGATCTGCCCCGGATGGTGCTTCAGATGCGAGGCGCGCTTGGTAAGAATCAGCTCCGCCCCTCCGGGCCGCAACCAGACTGCGACCAGCACAGCCGCAGGGCGCAGCACGCGTCCCTCGGGCAGCACAAGCCCCGGGTTCAGATCGAAATCGGACGATTCCCCCGCAGGTCGCGCCAGAGCACGCCGCAGCGAGGCAACCGCGTCAGACATTCCTTGTTGCCTCAAACCCCAGTGTCTCGGGGTCCAATTCGTAGTGGGCGCCGCAGAACTGGCAATCGGCCGTAACCACACCCGCAGGCGTCGTCATGTGGGCAATGTCCTTGCGGCTGTAGATCGACATCGCGCTGCGCACCTTGTCAGCCGAGCAGGAGCAGCCAAAGCGTACCGCCTGCGCCTCGAAGACGCGCGGGCCTTCTTGATGAAACAAACGCAGCAGAAGGTCAGTCGGCGCCACACTCGGGCCGATCAGCTCCAGTTCTTCGACCGTGTCGAGCAGTATGTTTGCCCGCGTCCAGTTTTCAGACGCATCTCCCGACAGAATGTCCGCATGGCTCAAAAGCCCGCCTTCGCCGGTTCCTTCGGCTGCGGAAACTTCGCCTCCCACCACAGGCATGTGCTGCAACATCACGCCCCCGGCCCGCCAGTGCGGCTCCTCCCCAGGCATTTGGCTCTTCCCGAAGCTCACAGCAAAGCGGGTCGGCAACTGCTCCGATTGCGCAAAATATGTCTCTGCACAGGCGGAAAGCGAAGATCCGGCAATGGGGGTGAAGCCCTGATAGGGCACCATCCCCTCGCCCTGATCCAGCATTACCGCAAAATAGCCCGCCCCGATCTGGCGGAAGGGGGCGGCATCTTGCTCGAGCCGTTCGGCATCGTAGCTTGCATAGGCGCGGATGCGGGCAGGCTCGCCCTCTGCGCTTGGGCCATAATAGTCGGTCGCAATCAGCCTCGCCGGGCCGTTGCCACGCACCTGCAAGCTCAATTTCCACCGAAGCTTGATGGCCTGACCCATCATTGCCGTCAGCAGAACCGCCTCGGCCACAAGCGCCTCGATCACCGGCGGGTAGGAATGTTGGCGCAAGACCTCGTCCAGCACATGGTCCAGCCGCACGAAGCGACCACGGATATCCGAATGGTCGAACTGAAAAGGCAGGACGGTGTCGTCCCAAGCGATATGTGATCCGAGAGTCGATCCGAGAGTCATGGGGTTTCCTTGCGGTGCCATTCTTGGCATACCGCGCCTATATAAGTAGGGCAACACCGGCACCAAGGGGCAAGTCATGATCCGACGGTATGGCGAGGCGGTGGTCGCAGGTCAGCGCTACCGCAAGCGGCCGGGCGTCTATGCCATCCTGCTGCGCGGCGACAGCATTCTTGCCACCCATCAGATGGCGCCCATCCCCGAATTCCAGCTGCCCGGTGGCGGCATCGACCCGGGCGAGCATCCCATCCCTGCCCTTCACCGCGAGGTCTTTGAGGAAACCGGATGGAAGATCGCTGTTACCCGCCGCCTCGGCGCCTTTCGCCGCTTCACCTTCATGCCCGAATACGACAAATGGGCGGAAAAGATCTGCACCATCTACCTCGCCCGCCCCATCCTGCGTCTTGGCCCCCCTTCAGAGGCAGGCCACACCGCCCTGTGGCTGCCAATGGACGAGGCGATGACGCTTCTGGCCAATGAAGGCGACCGTGCTTTTCTTGCACGAACCTTGCGCCGCTAGCCTGTGTAGTCGAACATTACGCCAGACACGTCGTCCGGAAACTCCTCGCATCCGGCATGCGCGACCAGATCCCAGACCAATGCTTCGAGCAGGGCGGGGCTCGGCAGCTCCGCATTCCTCTGCAAGATCCGCGCCAGGCCATCGTTGCCCAAGTCCTGACCGTCCGTACCCGGACATTCGGTCACGCCATCCGAGACAAGAAAAAGCCGGTCGCCGGGAAAAAGCCGGTTCTGGATACGATCGTAGACCGCCCCCGGGATAAGGCCGATCGGCAGACCGCCACCGCCCAGCTCCTCGATCGTGCCGTCTCGCCGCAAGATGACCGGATGCGGATGCCCGGCCTGCACCAGCAAGAGCTTTCCGGTTTCCAGATCAACCTCGGCATAGGCCATGGTGAAATACTGGTCCACCTGCAGATCATTCAACATCATGCGATTGAACCTGTAGGCCACCATTTCCGGCGGCCAGGCGCTGCCCTGCTCGTCGTTACCGCGCAAAAGTGCCATGTTCTGTTCGGGCGATGCGCCCGATAGCAGCCCCGCCAGCCGTGCGGTCATCATCGCCGACGCCACTCCATGGCCCGAGACATCCACCGAATACAGCGCGATCCTGCGGCTGTTGATCTCAAAGCAGCCGACCAGATCCCCGCCCACGTGCCCCGAGGGCCGGATCAACAGCGACGCCGTCCCCCGCCCGAAATCGCGAAACCGTTCCCGCACCAGCGTCTGTTGCAGCTTGCGCGCCTCGATCAGATCCCGGTCGAGCGAATCATAAAGTTTCTGCAGCTCATCCAGGGTGCTGCCAACCAGCCGGTTCTTTTGCATCAGCTCCGCCTGCATGCCGATGATCCGCTCTCCTGCGCGCAACCGGGCGTGCAACTCGTCGGGGTTGACTGGCTTGGTCAGGAAATCGTCTGCCCCCGCCTCCAGCCCGCCCGCGATGTCGGCCTTTTCGGACCTGGAGGTCAGCAAGATGAAATATCCGTAGCTCTCCCGGTTTAACCCCCTGAAAAAGCGACAAAAATCCACTCCCGTCATCCCAGGCATCATCCAGTCGCTGAGAATGATGTCCACCGGTGTTGCGGCACAGATCGCCATCGCTTCCTCACCCGATCCGGCCTCACTGACAAGATACCCCCAGCGTACCAGAAGCAGCGCCATCATCCGCCGTTGCGCGCGGCTGTCATCCACCACGAGCACATGGCGCGGGCCGTCCACCATCAGGGCGGGGTTCGATCCCAACGATTCCGCGCGCAATGCCATGGGCTTCCTTTCTGCTCTCCTTTTCCCACCCTGCGCCCCGGCCCCTTACCGCGCCGTGAATGCTAAACCTTTCATCGCTTGCCCCATTTCAACCAACTGTCCGTTAACCTACTCCGGGCATTCTCGGCCTAGTGGGAATAAATGGGGGTGCATCATGCGCAATGATGTTCTTGTTGACTGGGCACGCGTAACCGAACTTCAGGCCGAATTCGGCGAAGAAGGCTTTGCCGAAGTGCTCGCTCTTTTTCTGGAAGAAACCGATGCCGTGGCTGCCGAAATCACGGCCGGTCTGTCTGCCGGTCAGATCGAAAGCAAATTGCATTTCCTGAAGGGTAGCGCCCTCAACCTTGGCCTGGGTGAACTTGCCCTGCTCTGCCAGGATGGCGAGCGTCTTGCAGCCATTGCCCTCGTCACCGAAATTGACCTGCCCGGCGTTTCCGCCACCTATCGCCGCGCGCGAGAGACACTTCTTCTGGGACTGCGGGATCGTACCGCTGCCTGACCAAGGGCCGCCCTCCAGCTTCCTTTATTCATAAATATCCCGGGGACCCCCTGGCCTCCCGGGCCAGGGGCGGGGCAGCGCCCCTCCTTTGGCTTCGCCCGATCCCGCAGCGTCAGACCAGAAATTCCGTCAGCGCCTCATCCGTCGTGATGTCACGGTAGGCGAAGGCCGCCGCTTCCATCCGGTCGGTGAACAGGCGGAAATTCTCGGTCCGCTTGGTCTCGATTCCGATCAGAACCGACCCGAAGTTGCGCGCCGATTTCTTCAGATACTCAAACCGCGCGATATCATCCTCCGGACCCAGCATCGACAGGAACTCCTTCAGCGCGCCGGGCCGCTGGGGCATGCGCAGGATGAAGTATTTCTTCAGCCCTGCGTGTCGCTGCGCCCGTTCCTTCACCTCCGGCAACCGCTCGAAATCGAAGTTTCCACCCGAGGTGACGCAGACCACGACCTTGCCCCGGATTTCCTCCGCCAACTCCGGCAACACGTCTACCGCCAGCGCGCCCGCTGGCTCCAGCACAATACCCTCGACGTTCAGCATCTCGAGCATGGTCACGCAGATGCGGTCTTCCGGCGCCAGATGCACAGCATCCGGGCTGACCCAGTCGAGCATCGCATACGTCTTTTCCCCCAGCCGCGCCACTGCAGCGCCATCAACAAAACTGTTCACTTTCGCGATCTTGACCGGCCCCCCGCCGCGTAACGCCATCAGAAGGCTCGCCCCGCCCAAAGGCTCGACGAAGCGGAACTCCACACCCGGCGCCACCTCGCGCAGATACCCGGTCACTCCGGCCGACAGCCCGCCGCCGCCCACCGGCAGCACCACCATGTCCGGCGCCTGACCCAGTTGTGCGAGGATCTCCACTCCGACCGAGGCCTGCCCCTCGATCACATCCGCATCGTCGAAAGGCGACAGGAAATGCGCGCTGCGCGCCATGCAAAACGCCTGTGCTGCCGCGAGCGTCTGGTCAAAATAGTCTCCGGTCAGCTCGATCGTGATGTCGTCTGCACCAAAGGCGCGCGTCTTGTCGATCTTCTGCTGCGGCGTCGTCACCGGCATGAAGATGGTGCCGCGCACGCCAAAATGGCGGCAGGCGAAGGCCACGCCCTGCGCATGGTTTCCGGCGCTGGCGCAGACAAAGTGCTGTTGGCCTGGCTCCCGCGCCCGGACCTTTCGCATCGCGGTAAAGGCGCCGCGAATCTTGTAGGACCGAACGGGGGACAAATCCTCCCGCTTCAGCCAGATCTCGGCGCCGAAGCGGGCTGAAAGGTGATCATTGCGCTGCAGCGGCGTCTCGGGAAAAAGATCGCGCAGGGCGGCAGTCGCGGCGAGGGCGGCATCTGAGAATCGGGTCATTGTGCCCCATAGCGAAAATCACCGCCCCTGCGCAACAGTGGCGCGTCCCGGTAGTGGGTCAGTTTGAATTATCTATTTTGCGTGGCTTGTAGGAGCCTCGTTTTTTGGGTGCTTCTGCGGCGGATTCGATAAGCGCAATAAGGTCTTCAACGTCCCAAGGGCTAGACACCAGACCAGCGGCCATGGCCGGGGTCATGCGCAGCGTTTTGTGTGTGCGGCAAAAATTGTAATGTATGAAGTGTAGCGCCACGGCGTAAGCGTGGTTACGCTTTGTGATTGTTGAGACGTTGCCTGCAGCCAAGATCGACGGTGTTGGCTTTTGGCTGGATGCCAACGCGCCGGTCATCGGAATGACGCTTCGTTTTGACCGTATTAATAATTTCTGGTTGGTGCTGAAGCATGAAATCGAACACGTCTTGCAAGGCCATGGCACATCATCAGAGGTGTTGGACGCCAGCCTTGAAGATGATCGTGCTGGCACCGGCCCCAGCGTAAATGACGAAGAACTTGTAGCCAACCAGGCAGCACAAGAGTTTCTGATTCCTCCGCATCAGTTGGAAGCGTTCATTGCCAGTAAGGCTCCGTTCTTCTCTGTGCGTGATCTAGTCGGCTTTGCGAAAATCATGCGGGTCCACCCTGGGATAGTCGCCGGTCAACTGCAGCGTCAAACCAACAGGTATGATCGCTTTCGGGATCATCTTGCAAAAATTCGGGCAAATATTCTGCCCAACGTCTTCAAGGATGGATGGGGCGAC
>Ga0105048_10005548_pt1 | contig 20378 bp, 18 predicted proteins | sample MAT05_FD_78382 | JGI IMG/M metagenome (GOLD analysis project Ga0105048, IMG submission 78382) | Freshwater microbial communities from Lake Fryxell liftoff mats and glacier meltwater in Antarctica - MAT-05 | ecosystem: Environmental > Aquatic > Freshwater > Ice > Liftoff microbial mat | place...
CCCTGCGGCAGAAGTTCAAAAGCATGGTTTCGCAGACAACCGGCAACAGCACGATTGAACTGGAAGAAAAAATAGACCCCAAACTCATTGGCGGCTACATCCTGCGCATCGGCGATCGCCAGATCGACGGTTCGCTCCGCAGCCAGCTCAACGAAATGCGTCTGGAATTCCTGAACTGATCGAATTTTGCGCCAATTATTAGAAGAGGTCGTTCCCGTAAGGGGCGACCTTTTCTTTTGTCAGCATGACAGAAAATAAAAAACGAATCAATCCAGCCGGACCCACATCGAGCCAGAGAGGGTCTCGCCGGGTTGGAGAATGGTAAGGCCTTCGCCGTTATTAAAGGCATCGACATTGGCTGTCAGAGGCTCAATGGCGATGCTATCACGTTTGGATGGCGTATAGCAAACTAAATAATTCAGCTTGCCGGGGCCGGTTTGCTGACCCACGATGAGCCGGACACCCGTGGTCTGGGAAGTAAGTACGGTTTCAGCGTATGAATTACCAATGCCAGTGGGTTGCTCAAGCACAAACGGCGTATCCAGTTCCAGTTCGCGCAGGGAGCGGGTATCGGCTTTTTCGGGAACGGACAGGCCGTCGGGCAGCATATTGTCATTCAGCAGAATACGAGTGCGGGCTGGTAATGATAAATTCATCTCGTCGATAGGCTCGTCGGTCAGCGAGAAATAAGGATGCCAGCCAAAAGCTGCCGGGCAGGCAGTTTCGCCACTATTGAGTAATTCGTAATTGATCCGTAAGGCACACATCCGGTCGTTTTCGGAATTAGTATCTATTAACAGGTTGCCCTGCACCAACTCATAACTCAACGTTAGTACGAACGGAAAGGGATAACCGGGGGCATCGCCGGGATACAGGTACTGCACAATAATTCGGGCGGAATGATCTGTTACGGTCTCGTCGATAACGGTAAATCGTTTGCCATGTACAAATCCGTGTATCGCATTGTCGCGGTTGGCTTCGTTCATATGCAGGGCGTACGCTTCGCCATCGAACGTATAGATACCGTGCCGGATACGGCTGGGAAATGGGACCAGTAATGCACAGGCGTAGGTTTCGTCGGCGAGTAGTGCCTGTGGTGAATCGGGTGTTTTGAGCAGCGCAAAAAGGTCATGACCTTTACGAAGCACCAACCGGCGCAGCACGCCACCATAGTCCGGCAGGACGGTGATGAATTCGCCGGTTTCGGTATGTTCGAGCAGATACTCGGTAAGGGGTTCGGTAGCGTCAGTACGGACAGGGCCGAAGTCGCTTTTCGTAATTTGAAACGGCATAGAATGATGCGTATGAGGTTTCAAAAGTAAGCCGTTCGAGTTGCAGTTTGTTCGCATTTTTTAGCGGAGCCGCTCAAAACGGTTCTATTATCTCACATTTTCTTCCCTGTTTCACAAGTTGCTCAGTATCTGATTCGGCGCGCCTATCAACAACACGTTTCCGTACCAGATGCCGAAAGAAGCATTGGCTAAGAAGTAGAAATCAGAATTTTTGCCGTTCGTTATTGGTAGCCCGGACCGGGAGACGCACCGGTGCACCGGTGCGGGCTACCAATAACGAACTATCCCCTGAACCCCCTCACAACCATGCGCAAAAAAATCCTTCCGGTCTCCCTAACTCTACTCGGTACAGGTGCGTTGCTCCTGTTCTCGGCGGGCCTGACACCAAAGCCCCCGACGCAGGCGGCACCGACGCGACCTAATATTATTTTCATCATCTCTGACGACCACACCCAGCAGGCCATTGGCGCCTACGGAAACCGGTTGTCCAAAACGCCCAACATCGACAGGCTGGCGCGGGAAGGGGCTATTCTGTATAATAACGTCGTGGCCAACTCCATTTGCGGACCGAGCCGCGCTACGTTGCTGACGGGTAAGTACAGCCATCAGAACGGCTTCAAAACCAACAATGGCGGGGTTATTTTTGACGTCAACCAGCCGGTCTTTACCGAAAATCTCCAGAAAAACGGTTACCAGACGGCCTGGATTGGAAAAATGCACCTCGGCGCACTGCCCAACGGTTTCGACTACCTGAACGTACTGCCCGGTCAGGGTGCCTATTACAACCCCGATTTTATCGACTCGCAGAATAAAACCACCCGCCATCCGGGCTACGTCTCCGATGTGGTTACGCAGCTCTCAACCGACTGGCTGGCGCAACGCGACCCGTCTAAACCGTTTATGATGGTAGTGGGCCACAAAGCCACACACCGCGAGTGGGAACCGGCCATTGAGGATTTGGGAGCCTACGACGACGTAACGTTTCCGCTGCCGCCCACCTTTTACGACGACTACAAGGGGCGAGTGGCCGCGCAGAATCAGGACATGACCATCGACAAAACGATGCGGCTGAAAGAGGACCTGAAAGTACACCTGAACTACGACGCCATGAAGCGGCTCTCGCCCGAACAGAAAGCGGCTTTGTATGACTATTACGAGAAAAAGGTCAGCCGGGAGTTCGACGAGAAAAAGCTGAGCGGTAAAGCGTTGGTGGAGTGGAAATACCAGCGGTACATGCGCGACTACCTGTCCACGGCTAACTCACTGGACCGCAACATTGGCAAGCTGCTGGATTATCTGGATACCTCGGGGCTGGCCAAAAATACGGTGATCATCTACGCGTCCGATCAGGGTTTTTACCTCGGTGAACATGGCTGGTTCGATAAGCGGTTTATCTACGAAGAGTCACTGAAAACGCCGTTTATCATCCGCTATCCGGGAGTAGTCAAGCCCGGTATGAAGGTGCAGGGGCTGGTCTCTAACGTGGACTGGGCACCAACGGTCCTGAATCTGGCTGGTACGGACGTGCCGGATTATATGGCTGGTCGGTCGTTTTTGTCGTTGCTGACGGGAGCGAAAAAGGCTATTCGAGACGGGGCCTATTACCACTATTACGAGTATCCGGTTGATCACCACGTTTATCCGCATTTTGGGCTGCGCAGCCCGCGCTACACGCTGGCCCGGTTCTATGGCCCTGCCAGTTTCTGGGAGTTGTACGATATCCAGAAAGACCCGCACAACCTGACGAATCTTTACGGCAAAAAAGGCTACGAGAAAATCACCGCCGACCTGAAAAAGCAGTTAAAAGGCGAGATTGAGCGGTACAAAGACGACGAAGCACGGATACTGTTTACCGACGGTACCCGGTAAGGATGATAAAGAAACGCACTCTATACCCATGAACCCACAGCAACGACCAGTTCCAAATCGATTTATGAATGCTATTCGGAATTTGAAAACCCGTCCGTATCTGCTCATTACAATACTTTCAGGCGGGCTGACTCTGGTCATTGCCGGGGCAACGTACCCCTCCGAACCGGTTTTGGCCGTACAATCTGCCTCAGAAATGGTGGGCGATTCGGTTCGCTACTGGCAGGCGCCCGATGAGAGCAAGCTACCGGCGGGGGCGGCTGGTAAGGAAATTCAGTACGGGCGCGATCTGATTGCTCACACGGCCAAATACCTCGGGCCGAAAGGTACCGTAAAGGCCATTAGCAACGGCATGAACTGCCAAAACTGTCACCTCAACGCGGGCACCAAAGTGCTGGGCAACAACTACTCGGCGGTGGCGGCTACGTACCCGAAGTTTCGGCAGCGGTCAGGCACCAAAGAAAGCATAGTCAAACGCATCTCCGACTGTTTTGAGCGTAGTCTGAACGGCACCGCCCCCGACTCAACCAGCCGTGAAATGCGGGCGATGGTGGCGTATATGAAGTGGCTGGGTACCGACGTGCCAACTGGCGTAACACCAAACGGGGTGGGCCTGGTTAAGCTGCCCTACCTGATCCGGGCGGCTGATCCGGCAACCGGTAAACTGGTGTATGTGGCCCGGTGTAAGGTTTGTCATGGTAGTGAAGGCAAAGGCATTAAAACACCCGGTGCCGCCGAATACACCTACCCGCCCCTGTGGGGTTCTGCCAGTTACAACGATGGCGCGGGGCTGTACCGCCTGTCTAATTTTGCGGGATACGTCAGGAACAACATGCCGTTTGGTGTCAGTTATGAGACTCCCGTGCTGACCGATGCCGAGTGCTGGGACGTGGCGGCTTACGTCAACGCTATGCCCCGCCCCCACAAAGACCAGCACAACGACTGGCCCAGTGCAGCGGGCAAGCCCATTGACTTTCCGTATGGTCCCTACGCCGATTCGTTCAGCGAAAAGCAGCATAAATTTGGTCCGTACCAGCCCATTGCAGCGGCTCATAAAGCAGTCATAAATGGCAGGTGATAGTGAAATAACGGCTTTGATTACGCGTCTTTGACTTTTTTTTGAACTTACATCCGATGCCACAGCAGGCTCAGGGCAATCATCAACACGAGGCCAATCTGAATGGCCGTCAGGACATAAATCGAGTTGGTTTGCCCCCTCGATTCGCCCAGCAGTTCTTCGCCCACGCTGAGCTGAAGGGCTGAGAGTTCGTCGATTGTCTGGACAATCTGACCAAAAGCCGTAGTGCCGCTACCCGCAAACAACGCCTGCTGCCCCTTTGACGAATCGGTCCGGTTTGCGGTCAGGTCGCTTTCCAGCTGATTATATAGGGCCAGCTGCTGCCTCAGCACCTTTAGCCGCTCTGCTTCCCGAACCGTTAATTTGGTACGCCCAAAATCCGTCAGCAGCGAATCGACCCGGCGGTTGAGCCGATTCAGCGCAGTAGTAATTCGGTTCGTGTCGGGTTTTTTGGTGGTCAGCACAAAGGTTTCAAGTAACAGCCGTTTGCGGTAAATGGCCGATGTCAGGTTGACAATAATACCCGATGGCACCAGCCGATCCTTATAAAAAGACGAAGAAGTTGCCTGAATATCATTCACCCGCTGACGACTCAGAAAAACGCTGGTCAGAATCAGTCCCAGTAAGCTAATAATGAGCAGGATAGACCGTACCCGTGATTGTTTTTTGGAGGGGTTTTCCATTGAATCAGTTGGTTTGCAAGTAGCCGGCAACTGGTGAGTCTGTTACAGAGAATGCGAACGTGAGAAGGGATCTATAACGTTAAGTTTTTGGTTTCCTTTTTTACAATTGTAAATTTACAAGTATAAAAATTGAGAACCAAACAGTATGACGTATATCAGTACTCAACCGCAGCTTACCGAATCATGGGACGAGATTTGCTACCCCATTGAGCCGGTCTGGCTAAGCGATCTGTTGCCCAATCACGACATCATTGCCACTGACCGGCAGCAGTTAATTGTAGGGCAATTACCGGGGGGGCGTAAAACCTTGTTCGGGATTCAGAGTGCCGACTACACCATCATCCCCAATCAGGCCATTCGGGAAGTGGTTGATAAATTGATTCCTGATTATCAGCTGCTTATCAAACATACCATTACGGGTGAATTCAATATCACTATTATTCTGCCCGCATCCCTGGCGGTTGGTGATGAACTGTTGCAGCGCAGCCTGATTATTACCAACAGCTACAACGGAAAAACGCCTTTCAGAATTCAGGGCCAGTCATTAACGGCCCTGCTTGATCCCATAACTCACCTGGGCAGTAGTCTGTACCGGAACGTTTGTCAGAACGGATTGCTGGGCTGGGCTGACCCGTTCATGGACCTGAATAATTACCGGACCTGGCTGAAGAAAGGAGCGAAGGATGGAGGTAAAGCACCCGCTACCAAACAAAAAACACCCCGCAAAACTCAGCGCACGGCTCCTGATATTCGGCAGCTGCACCACAGTACGCTGACGGTGGCCGTGTTTCAGGAACATCTGCGCGACCTCCTGCTCGATCACCTGACAACGCCCCCCACGCTGACCACCACTGTGTACGACCAGTTTCAGCGGGAAACCACTACCGCGCCCGCTAACGAAGATTTACTGCGCACCGTGCCCGTGCCGGTCCAGCTGGTGAAGCAGGCCCGCGAACGGCTTCGGCTGGAAGAACGCTTACTGAACGCACCAACCTCATACTGGCTGCTCTACAACGCCGTTAACTACGCCCTCTTCACGAGCCGCAGCAGCCTAACCCTCAACGACCGCTACCGGCTCGACGAGCGGGTATTTCATCATCTGGCTCTCCATACCTACGCCTGAATCAGCTAAAACGCGCCAAATGGACGCACGATCATGCTGCGGGTGGTACGGTTGCACGAGGGCGTATCGCGCCGGTGAGCGGGAGTTTGTTCGGCAGTTCTGGCGGACTTTGCAGCAACGCCAGCCTGAACTGCTCCAGACGGGCGTTGGTCAGCGATAGTACCCGTGAATTGTCCAGTCAGTAGCTTTGTTCACATGCCGATACTACGACAGCAACAAAGCATGGCAAGGTTTAAAGACGCCGTTATTTACCAGATTTACCCGCGTTCATTTGCCGACAGTAATGGCGATGGCATCGGCGACTTGCCGGGTATTTTGTCCCGACTCGATTACCTGGCCGATCTGGGTGTGGATGTGCTGTGGCTGAGTCCGGTTTTTGCGTCGCCCAACGCCGACAATGGGTACGATATTTTAGATTATGAAGCCATCATGCCTCAGTTTGGCACCATGGCCGATTTTGACGCGCTACTAACGGGCGTGCATCAGCGCGGGATGCGGCTTGTACTCGATCTGGTGGTTAACCATAGCTCCGACGAACACGACTGGTTTGCGCAAAGCCGCTCCAGCAAAACCAACCCGTACCGCGACTATTATATCTGGCGGCCACCGTCTGGCACGGGCGGGCCACCCAACAACTATCAGTCTTTTTTTTCAGGACCGGCCTGGCAGCTTGACGAGCTAACGGGCGAATATTACCTGCACCTCTTCGCCAAAAAACAGCCGGATCTGAACTGGGAACACCCGCCCCTTCGCGAAGCCATTTACCGGATGATGCGGTTCTGGTTCGATAAGGGCATTGATGGGTTTCGGATGGACGTGATTCCGTTCCTGTCCAAAGACCCGGCTTTCCCTGACTATCCCGCCAACCGCTACGGCGATTTGACGATTTATGCCAATGGCCCGCGCATTCATGAGTTTCTGGCTGAAATGAACCGCGAGGTGCTGCAACACTACCCGTGCATGACCATTGGCGAAGGCTTCGGCGTATCGGCAGAGCAGGCCAATCTGTACGTGGGGCGCGACCGGCACGAACTGAACATGATCTACCATTTCGACCATGCCGTGCCACGCGAAGAACAGCGGTTTGTTGACCCCGCGCCGGAGTTTACGCTGCCCCAGCTCAAAGCCGTGTTTGCCCGCTGGAACGACGCCATCGGCACCGACGGCTGGCAGAATATCTACTTCGGTAATCACGACAACCCGCGTTTGCTGTCGCGCTTTGGCAACCCGGAGCGGTTTCCGCGCGAGTCGGCTACGCTGCTGGCTACGGTGCTGCTCACCCAGCGCGGCACGCCCACCATTTATCAGGGCGACGAACTGGGCATGACCAACTGCCGGTTTGAGAGCATCGACGAGTTTGACGATGTTCAGGTGAAAAACGCCTGGCAAACGCTGATAGCAACGGGCCAATATCCAGCAGACGTGTTTCTGGAAACGGCCAACCGCATTGCCCGAGACCATGCCCGCACGCCTATGCAGTGGACCGACGCGCTCGGCGCGGGGTTCACTGCCGGGATACCCTGGCTCAAAGTCAACCCGAATTATATGAGCATCAACGTAGCGCAGCAGGAAGCCGACCCGCAGTCGGTGCTGAATTTTTACCGGCGATTGATACAATGGCGAAAACAGATGCCGGTTTTGCACGAAGGCTTATGCCACGATTTGTTGCCCGACCACCCCGCAATCTGGGCGTTTGACCGGACGTTAGTAAATGAACGGCTGGTAATGGTCGCCAACGTATCGGAAGAACCCAGCGAACTGCCCGCGCCGTTGATTGAGAGTAGATTGATGACAACTCCTGTTTTTGCCAATTACAACGCCGATTTCCTGAATACGCTCCGGCCTTACGAGGTGCGGGTGTATGACCTAAAAGCACAGAAAGCATGACCGATAACCTGCACGACCGGCGGGGATTTCTCCACAAAAGCGCGCTGGCAACGCTCACCGCGCTGGTGGGTACCAACATTGCCTTTGCCGATAAGCTGCCGCGCCATTACGTACCGCTGGCCCTGACGGACGACTATAATCCAATGGCCACCAAAAACCCGCAGATGCTGGTCCTGGGCGATAAGCCCTGGAACGTAGAGTCGCCGGTGCACCTGCTGGACAATGCCGTTACACCGGTCGAGAACATGTTCATCCGCAACAACGGCCTGATCCCTGCCGCTCCCATCGACTCGGCCAAGTGGACGCTGACTATCAACGGCGAGTCGGTTAAAGCGGCCAAAGTGTATTCGCTGGCCGACCTGAAAAAACGGTTTCCGGTGCATACGTACCAGCTGGTGCTGGAATGTGGCGGCAACGGGCGGGGTGGCTACCAGCCGCAAACGTCGGGCAATCCGTGGGGTTCGGGAGCCGTTAGCTGCGCCGAATGGACGGGCGTCCGGCTTAAAGATGTGCTGGCCGATGTGGGCCTGAAAGATGACGCCGTCTATATTGGCTACCACGGCAAAGACCAGCACCTGAGTCAGGACCCCAAGAAAGAAGCCATCTCGCGTGGAGTGCCGATGCGCAAAGCCCTCGAAGATGAAACGCTGCTGGCCTGGGCGGTAAACGGTAAGGACATTCCGCTGGCACATGGCTTTCCGCTGCGGCTGGTGGTGGGCGGCTGGCCCGCGTCCATATCGGGCAAGTGGCTACACGCGATTTCGGTGCGCAACAAAGTGCATGATGGAGCCAAGATGGAAGGCCACAGCTACCGCGTACCAATCCAGCCGGTAGAGCCGGGCGAGAAAATCCCCGAAACGCCCGAAAACTTCCGCATTATTGAGTCGATGCCCGTCAAATCGCTGATTACGTATCCCAAAACCGGGGCGTCGTTCAGTGCGGGCCGGATACTTGACCTGCGCGGCCATGCCTGGGCGGGTGATAAAGCTGTTTCTGCCGTGCATACGTCGATTGATTACGGCACGAGCTGGCAACCCGTCAAACTCGACGCACCCAAAAACCGGCTGGCCTGGCAGAACTGGTCAGTTAGTGTACCGTTTAAGACCGCGGGCTACTACGAAATCTGGGTTCGCGCCACCGACAGTGCGGGCATCATGCAGCCGATGGTCGTGCCGCAGTGGAACCCCGGCGGCTACCTCAACAACGCCTGCCACCGTATTGCGGTGAAGGTGGTTTAAACGCTTTTTTTGTCATTCCGACGAAGGAGGAATCTCTTTGTAGTTGGTGGACCTATTGCTGCCAAGAAATTCCTCCTTCGTCGGAATGACAAATAATGACGCAAAGTGAATGACTATTATTGACTCTTTTGCTATGAAAATGCTCAAAATCACTCTTGTAATAAGCTTCCTATTTATTGGTTTAGCGAGTTTCCATGCGGGACAAGTAAGTGAGATTAGTACGTCTAACAAGAACTCGACTATGCGGGCTGATACGGCCCGGATTGATGCGGAGACGGGCATGATTGACGACCCGAACCTAATGATGGTAAAGGCGCAGTGCACTGCCTGTCATTCGTCAAAGCTGATTTTGCAGCACCGCTTCACCCGCGCGGGCTGGCTCGACCGGATTCGGTGGATGCAGCAGTACCACAAACTCTGGGACCTGGGCGAATCGGAAAAAGTCGTGCTGGATTATCTGGAGACGCATTACAGCCCGGCTAATCCGCTCAACAACAACGTATTCCGCCAAAAGCCGCTGCCTGCCGCGACGTGGTATAAGCTTGAGTGATTTCTATGACTGACCCTATACAACCCGTACCTGTTCGCACCCAAACCCGCGTTTGCGAAGTAGCGTGGTTCGATGACCTCTGCGGGGGCGATACGGCTTACCTCGGCACGCTCGACCCCGACCGGCGCAGTAATTACGCCCACTGTGCCGACATCATGCTGACCGCCGACCGGCTGGGGTTCGCCAATATCCTACTGCCAACGTCGTACATAGTAGGGCAGGAGGTGCTGCCGTTTGCGGGGGCTATGGCTCCACAGGTCGAGAACATTTCGATGCTGGCCGCCATTCGTACCGGCGAGATTCACCCGCCTATGCTGGCCCGGCACATTGCGACGCTCGATCACCTGACCAAAGGTAAACTGGCCATCAACATCATCAACTCCGATTTGCCGGGGCTGCGCGAGGATCACGAACTGCGCTACCAACGCTGCGAAGAGGTTATCGAAATCCTGAAACAAGCCTGGACGCAGGACCGCATTGAGTTTGAGGGGCCAATTTACGGCAAGCTCAGTATGCCCGCCGATCCGGTGAAGCCCTACCAGCAAAACGGCGGACCGCTGCTGTATTTCGGGGGTATTTCGCCCGGTTCTAGGGCCGTCTGCGCCAAACACTGCGACGTGTTTCTGATGTGGCCCGAACCCGAAAACGCCGTCTATGCCACCATGCAGGACATGAGCCTGCGGGCCGCCGAACACAACCGCACCATCGACTTCGGCCTGCGCATTCATGTCATTGTGCGCGAAACCGAAGCTGAAGCGCGGGCCTACACCAAAACCCTGATGGCGAAATTCGACGCGGTAGCCGGGGCGAAACTCAAAAATCGGACACAGGACGCGCAGTCGGCGGGGGTGCTTCGGCAGGACGAGTTGCGCCAACAGGCCGATCCTGACGATTTCATCGAGCCGATGCTCTGGATGGGTATTGGCCGGGCGCGGTCGGGCTGCGGGGGGGCGTTGGTGGGTACCCCCGCGCAGATCATCGCCAAACTCAACCGCTATATGGACATGGGCATCCGGGCATTTATCCTGTCGGGCTACCCGCTCATCGAAGAATGTAAGCTGTTCGGTACCCACGTGCTGCCACATTTGCCAAACATCAAACTATCTGTTGAGCAAGGCCGCACCCCCGCCCAAACGCCCGTTACGCCGTTGACGACGGGGGCGTTGTAAGTTCGTTTTTTGAGTACCACCCCACCAAAATCAAAAACATGCTGCAATCGTTAAGTCTGGTCGATACCGTCGTGGTGGTGCTGTTGCTGCTGTTTCTGGTGGTGGCGAGTTTGTATTCGAGTCTTCGCAAAAAGAAAAGTTCGGACGAGTACTTCATGGCGGGGCACTCGCTGAAGTGGTACTCGGTGGCGGGGTCTATTTTCGGGACCAACATCCATGCGCAGCAGATCATCGGCATGATGGGTATTGGCTACTCCATCGGATTTGCGCAAAGTCACTACGAAGTCTGGGCCGTTCCCGCCATTCTGGTGCTGGTTTATGTGTTCATTCCCATTTACCGAAAGCGGCAGTTTTTTACCCTCTCGCAGTTTCTCGAAAGCCGCTACAACGCCCAAACCCGGCTGGCCTATACCGTGCTGATGATTGCGTTTATCATGATTCAGCTCATCGGCGGGTTTTACATTGGTAGCCGCACGCTGGGGCTGCTCTTTGCCGGTACCGCCTGGGAACCCACGTACCTGAGCGGCATTCTGGTTATTGCGGGTGTCACGATTGTATTCACGGTTTTCGGCGGGATGGAATCAGTCGTTATTGCCGACAATATCCTGACTGTCATCATGATCGTTGCTGTACTGCTGATGGGTACGCTGACGTATCTGCAACCCGAAATTGGCGGGTTTTCGGGGCTACTGCGGCTCGATGCCGCCGGGGCCGACAAGATGCATCTGTACCTGCCCGCCAACCACCCCAAACTGCCCTGGCCGGGTATTTTCACGGGCCTGACCATCCTGAATTTCTTTTACTGGACCACCAACCAATACCAGGTGCAGCGCGTACTGGCCGCCCAAACCGAGCGCGACGCCAAAATCGGATCGCTGGTGGCGGGGTTTTTGAAACTGCTGATTCCGTTCTTCTCGATTGCCGCCGGAACAGCCGCGTTCTATCTCTTCAAAAGCCGTTTTGGCGAAGGCGTGGTCAAGCCCGACGATACATTTCTGACGCTGCTCCGCACGGTGGTGCCGGTGGGCTATGGGCTGGTAGGGCTGATCTTAGCCGGGCTGATCTGCGCTATATTTTCGGCCATTTACTCCATGATGAACTCGGCCTCAACCATGCTGGCCTTTGATCTGTACCGTAAATACATCAACAAAACCGCCACCGATAAAGCCACCGTGCGGTTTGGTCAGGCGGGGGTATTCGTGATGTGTGCCATCGCTACGGGGCTGGCTTACACCACGTTCGATCCCACCTCGTCAGATAATTTCTTTCTCATTCTGGCTAATCAGACATCGTATCTTAAACCGGGGCTGGTGGTGGTGTTTTTCTGGGGTGTTCTGTGGCCAAAAACGCACCCGGTTGCCGCCGTACTGGTGTTGGTGTGCTCGCCCCTGATCGGCTTCGGCTGCGATTTGCTGTACAACAATGTCCTGACTAACGTGGTCTGGATACGCGATACGTTTGGCGAAACGCTGAATTTCCTCTACCGCGTATTCCTGATTTTCGCGTTTGGCTCGGTGCTGATCTATGGGCTAAGCCACTACTTCAACCGTCGGTTTGGCCGAGTCGATACGCATGATATGACGGTTTCGTTCGGTGGTATTGGCGGGGCATTGGTGCGGTTTGGGCTGGTGCACGCGCCCATTATCGGATTGGTTTTTGGGGGATGGCTAACGCCCCAAACGGCGGCATTGCCAGCGGCACTACTCACGCTGTTGCTGTTTGGCTGGTACTGGAAACGTGCGGATGAATCGCTGCCATTCTACCAGTCCGACATTTTCTACGCCGGGCTGCTCACGGGTGCCATGGTCTGGATCATGTACTTCTTTGCGTAACGTGGGCTACATTGATTGCCACAGATACAAGCATATAAAGAATGCCTGACCAATGAATACCGCCATCCAGAAACCCCGATTCGCTGACTTCCACATCAAAAAGAGAGAAAAGAGCGTAAGCAGGAAAAGACAGCCGTTTAGCGTGATTACGGATGACACGAACGGAAAGAACGTTAGATACCGCTCCACCAGCTTTTCCTGCGTGTCTGGATTGCTGCTTATGTACAGCCAAATACCGAGACTGTACACGTTTAAAAGCAGCGAGGTAATCGTAAAAATTCTGGTAGCTAACCGCATGAATGTCCCAGTTTGGATTGGTTATGACTCTACGTAATCAAGGTCTTTGCCGAAGGTCTCGCCGATAGTCAGCAACGCCCATGCGCCAATGCCGAAGCAAAGCACCGACACCACAGCCGCCGAACCCAGCACCCCAAGCGCGGGTTTCAATGTCTGAAAAGCCGGTATGGTGAGTAAGGTAGTGGCCCGCACGTTGTTGGCAACGGACGTGGTGGCCGTAGCGCGGAGGTTGGTGCCGAAACTCTCGGCGGTGATGGTCAGGAACATGGCGATGTAGCCAAAGCCGAAGCCCATCGCCGTCAGCGTGGCGAAGAATAGATTTGTGCTGCTGACTATGCCGGAGAGATACACCGCAACGAACAGACCGGTAAACGCCATCATAAAGCCGATAGCCCGTTTTCGGGAGCGCAAATACTGGCTGAACGGACCGCTCAGCAGATCGCCCGCTACCATGCCGAGGTACGTGAACAGCACACAGCGGCCCGGTGTAACGGCATCGGGCAAGCCCAGAGCCTGCCCGAACTCGTTACCAAACGTGGCCAGAATGCCGATGACCAGATAGGTGGGCAGAGCTAATCCCATGCAGCGTAGGTAGCGCAGCAGTCGCTCGCGGGGCTGGAACATGGCCCCAAAATTACCCCGGCTCACGGTAGTCTGCTCGACCCGCCGGAACATGCCGGACTCAAATACGCTGACCCGCAGCGCAAGCAATGCCAGCCCCATACCACCGCCAATAAAGTACGTATTGCGCCAGTCGAAGAGCGATACGGTAAAGTACGCGACCACCGCTCCCAGCAATCCCACACTGGCCACCAGCGAGGAACCGTAGCCGCGCAGGTGCTTCGGCAGAATTTCGCTCACGAGCGTAATGCCCGCGCCCAACTCGCCCGCCAGTCCCAGCCCGGCCACAAACCGCAGCCCGGCGTAGGTAACGGGGTCCTGCACAAATCCACAGGCAATGTTGGCCACCGAATACGTAACGATACTGCCGAAGAGCACCGATAGCCGCCCGCGTTTGTCGCCCAGCACGCCCCATAAAATGCCGCCCAGCAGCAAACCCGCCTGTTGCACGTTCAAAATCTGCCCGCCCGTACTGGAAATGTCTGCGTCCGACAAGCCGAGGTCTTTTAAACTCGGTACTCGTACAATGTTGAAGAGCAACAAATCATACACGTCCACGAAATACCCCAGCGCGGCCACAACAACCGGCACGGTAAACAGCGGACGTAGCGATTGGTTCATGGGGCAGGGAGAGGGACTGAGGGATTACGAAGCAAGTGCTGCATGTGCCGGACCTACCCGTCCCGGACTCATCTCGCGGTAAGTCAGAATCGTGTTAGGGCGGGGCTGTTCAAGAGCCGATTCCAGGACAGGAAAGACATCGACTGTATTCCCCTGAGCGTCGAAAAATTCGAGAATATACCCATCCTCGTCTCCGTCGCGGATAATGTGTTCGACTACGATGCCGACATCACCGCGCTTTAGCCCTGCTTCGGGAAAGTCTTTCTGAAGAACAGCCCGGTCGAATAAATTGAATATCATTGCTTTTCAGGATATAGCGTTACAAATCGCCACGTTGCGGGTTCATCTGTATAAAGCCAGATAGTGACAGCACCGAAGTTACGCAGTTTACCACTGACTTTGTACAAATCACCCCCAAAAGGGGCCGGTCTTGAGTAAACCGCTTCACCCTCTTCAATGATCTGGCGAATATCCTCCTCAAGTTCTTGCCAGTTGTCCTGACTGTAACCCAACTTGTTGAGGAAAGCCGATTTATCACTTTCCGCTTTCCATATCAACAGATAATGCGTTAGCTTCCTGATATCAAGTAAAATTTCCCCTTCAATCTTCATGGGAAAGCCTACCAGAAGCGGATGTAGAGCATTGACACCAGCATGATGACGACAACGGCCATGGCGAGGTTGCTGGGGGCGAGTTTGAACATCGAAGCGTCTATTTCCAATCCTTTGGGGTTGATTTTTGGCCCGGCCAGACTTATCAGGACCATCAGCGCAACGGTCAGCACGAACGACCAGCCCATCGAAATCAGGAACGGAATCTCATAGACACCGTCGGCGTTTGGAAAAGCCGAGTACATCAGCGTTTCGGGGCCAAAAAGCTGGGGGGCAAAATTGTTGAACAGCACCGCAAAGCCAAACCCACCCAGTACGCCCGCAATGGCGGCTGCGCCCGTTGTGCGCTTCCAGAAAAAGCCCAGAATAAATACCGAGAAAATGCCGGGGCTGATGTAGCCGGTATATTTCTGGATGAACGTAAAACCGCCTTCGCCCCCAATGCCCAGCGCATCGCTCCAGGCCATACTGACCGACATGATCATGGCTACCACAATCGTGATGCGGCCAATCCAGAGCGAACGCGATTCGCTGGCCGTTTTGTTGATGTACTTTTGGTAAATATCGAGCGTAAAAATAGTCGAAATCGAGTTGGCTTTACCGGCCAGTGAGGCCACGATAGCCGCCGTCAGGGCCGCAACCGACAGGCCCTTCAGACCCGTTGGTAAAAAAGTCAGTACCGCAGAGTAGGCATTGTCGCCGGAAACAACCCCGTCGCGCAACATCTCATTGGCCAGACCGCCGTTTTTGTGAATGACGTAGGCTGCAATACCGGGCAGCATGACGATAATGGGCATGAAAATCTTGAGAATGGCCGCAAAAAGAATACCCGTGCGGGCCGTTTTAAGATCGGCACCGAGAGCACGCTGCGTAATGTACTGGTTGCAGCCCCAGTAGTTGAGGTTTACCACCCACTGTCCGCCTAGGTACATGGCAATGCCGGGGAGGGTCAGGTACCGCTTGATTTCGGCCTGCGGAGCAGTGACTTCGGGTTTCTCGAAAATCATGTGGAAGTGATCGTCGGCGTCTTTGAACATGGCGTCCAGCCCCGACAAAACACCCCCGTCCAGTCCGAAGGTCAGACTCACCTGCTGCAACGCGAGGTAGGTCGTAACCAGCCCGCCGATGATAAGTACCAGCACCTGAATGACGTCCGTATAGCCAATGACGTTCATGCCGCCCAGGGTGATAAAAATAGCGAACAGGCTCAGGCCGATAATGACCGGGTGGAACGAGTCTGGCCCAACCAGGCTACTCACGGCCAGTGCACCGAGGAACAGGATTGACGTCAGGTTGACGAATACGTACAGAAACAGCCAGAACACGGCCATAATCAAACTCACTGTTTCGTTGTAACGCGTACTCAGAAACTGCGGCATGGTATAAATCTTGTTCTTCAGGTAGATGGGAATAAACCACACTGCTACTATGATGAGCGAGATGGCCGCCAGCCACTCATAAACGGCAATGGCCACACCATACCGGTACCCATCGCCCGACATCCCGATGAACTGCTCGGCAGAAATGTTCGATGCAATCAGCGACGCGCCAATGGCCCACCACGTCAGCGACCCTTCGGCCAGAAAGAAGTCTTTGGTGTTCTGTTTTGTCTTTTGCTGCTTTCGGTAAACGGAGTAACCGTAGGCCGAAACGCCGATGAAATAGAAGAGAAAAACCGCGTAGTCGATGGTAGAAAGCTGGCCCATTTGGGAACGTCAATAGTTAGGGTGAGTGATTTAGCCCGCAAAAAGCAATTAATTCTTGAAAAGGGAACCGCTTTTCTGTCATTCCTCCAGATAATTCAAATCTTTACCGTGGGTTTCGGGAACGGTCAGGATGGAATAAAAGCCCAGCACGAAGCAGATCAGACCCACCACGGCTCCGGCATTGATAACATCAAGGCCGGGCTTTAGATAGCCGTACAGACTGGTCATCAGGATAACGGTACCACGTACCATGTTTGGGATCGTAGTGGCGGCTGTGGCGCGGAGATTGGTGCCAAACTGCTCGGCCCCGATGGTCACAAACATGGCCCAGTACCCAATACCGAAGCCCATTAACAAACACAACCCATACACCGCCGTGGGCGACGAAATACCGGCGTAGAGATACACCAGAGTACCCACCAGCGCAATGGCCATGAGCAGGGCCACGCCTTTCTTGCGCGATTCCATGGCCTGACTGATAAAGCCACTGGCCAGATCGCCCACGGCCAGCCCCACGTAGCACCACATAATGGCCAGTCCCGGCTGTATTTCTTCTGCGATGCCAAACGCCTTGCCAAACTCGTTGCTGAAGGTGGCCAGAATACCAATTACGAACCAGGTGGGCAATCCAATACCAATGCATTTGATGTAACGGATAAACCGGTAGCGGTTGGTAAAAAAGGAAAGGAAATCCCCCCGGCTCACACCCTCCTGCTTTGTCACATTCGTGAACATGCCCGACTCCACCACGCCCACCCGCAGCAGCAGCAGCCCAAACCCCAGGCCACCGCCTATGAAAAAAGCAGTTTGCCAATCGAACAGTTGAACGGTGAAATACGCCATAACGGCCCCAAACAGCCCCACACCCGCCACCAGCGAGGTGCCAATGGCCCGTTTGTTAGTGGGTAGGCTCTCGCTTACGAGGGTAATACCCGCGCCCAGCTCGCCCGCCAGTCCAATGCCCGCTATAAAGCGCATCCCGGCGTAGTACGTAGTCGGGTCCATGAACGTAACATCGGCTACAAACCCGCAGGCTACATTGGCAATGGAGTACGTAATGATGCTGCCGAAGAGTACCGACAGCCGCCCGCGTTTGTCGCCCAGCACGCCCCACAAAATGCCGCCCAGCAGCAGCCCACCCATTTGCCAGTTCAGGATATTGGCCCCAACGATCGAGATTTGCCCGGCACTCAGGCCCAGGTCTTTCAGGCTTGGCACCCGCACAATGCCAAACAGGAGCAGATCATAAATATCGACAAAGTAGCCCAGCGCGGCCACAATAACGGGCAGGCTAAACAGGCCGGCTGACGCAGCGGGCGGTTTTATGGGAGAAGAGGTAGAAATAGACATGTTGTGTACTTACAAACGATTTATTCGGCAATAATACGAAATGGCCAAAGAAGATTACGAATGACGGACAATACTGGGATGCAGTACAAATGTGTAACTAAAGCTCCGGCGCGTTAACGTGCTGATCACCCGAACCATGACGTAAAGCCCCGTTGCTTTGGAAGGCGAGTTACGACTCCCTACTTTTGACTGCCCGGGAAACTACCGTAACTAATTCCTGTCTGCAATTGATGACCTTTAGTCCTGCCATACTTCTGGTGAAGTATATCAACCGTAAGTACATTCCATCTTCAGTTTATTACGTGTTGGTAGTCCTGACGTTCGTTCTGCTGGGTTATATAGCGATGACGCTCATGCCCCGTGGCGATGAAGGCGGCCTGTATTTGCCTGCTTTTGAGCAGGCTTTTGCCAAGTGGCCCAGAATCGACTTGAGTCCATACTGGCCGGTGTCTTCGTTCTATCTCTGGATTATCTCATCCATTCAGACGTTGGCAGGTAATCAGCCCACGCTTATACAAACCGGCCGCCTGGTATCTCTTGTTTGCTGGGTTGTGGTCGTGTTGCGTTTACTGGCTACCAGACATCGTACCGGGCTGCTTGTTCTTTTCAATCCGTATGTACTCATCTACGCCATTCGTGCGCATCCGTTTGTTCCCGGTATTCTGCTTTTTTATGGCTTCTGGGTCCTGACCCGACGTAATCGGTGGGTGGGCTGGCTGCTGCTGCCCTGGGCCGTTAATTTTCAGGTCTTTATGGCGGGAGCCGCCGGGCTGTTTGTGCCTGTGTGGCCGCTGCGCCGTCATGAAATACTGCTGGCACTGCTCGCTGGTATACTCGTGGTAACCGGCGTTTTGCTTACGTTCCTGACCTGGGGTGGTGTTTACCCGGAGAACTTCACCAAACACCATTTTTACCGCACGTTTCAGGAACACGGAGAGCCAACGTTCAGCTACATCTGGTCGGTGCTTATGCTGGCCGGTCTTATCTTTTGGGTGGCCGGTTGCCGAACAGTAGCGCAGATGAAACAAAATGGCCGGTATTCGCTGGTAGTACTGGGGGCAACGGCTGTTGGTGGGCTATTTTTGGCTTTATCGACCGATATGGTAGGTATCACCCGCGATGTAATGCTCAGAGTCGGTCAGCCGGGTTGGGTAGGCCTGTACTGCCTGGCGGGGCTGGGCTGGTTGCGGCTGCACCGTTCGCACTACCTGATTTTCTTTGGGCTGCTGGCGTCGGGGCTGACGCTGGTATCGCTGCACTATTTTTACGAACGCCTGTCGGTATTTGCTTTGATTGCGCCCTGCCTGGCCTGGTGTTGCGTGGGCGAGACAGATGAGACTGACAACTGGTCTGTACTACTCGTCTGCGGGCTATGTCTGGCGGGATCAATTGCCTACCAGTTTCATGGTTCATTATAATTCACTCTACCCTAACAGGCACACCCACCCTATGAAGTTATCCGTTATCATCCCGGCTTTTAATGAAGAACGCACCATCAGGGCAATACTTGAACGCCTGCTACGGGTTAAGCTCATTCAGGAAACAACGATGGAGTTATTGATTATCAACGACTGCTCGACCGATAACACCGAGGCCGTAATCAATGAGTTTATACGCTCCCATCCGGCAGCTCCCGTCCGCTACCTGAAACATGATATAAATCGGGGCAAAGGGCGGGCTATCAGAACGGGTATTCAACTGGCTACCGGCGACTATATTGTGGTGCAGGATGCCGATCTGGAATATGACCCCGACGAATTTAACCGGCTGCTTGAGCCTGCTTTACAGGGCTTTGCCGATGTGGTTTACGGCTCGCGGTTTATGGGGGGGAGGCCCCACCGGGTGCTGTTCTTCTGGCACACGATTGGCAATAAAGTGCTTACTTTTTTGAGTAATATGCTCAATAACCTGAACCTGACCGATATGGAAACCTGCTACAAACTTTTCCGGGCCGAAGTGGTCAAAAACATCACGCTGCGGGAGGATCGCTTTGGTTTCGAACCGGAAATAACAGCGAAGGTGGCTCGAATTCCAGGTATCAGAATCTATGAGGTAGGCATTTCGTACTATGGCCGAACCTATGAGGAAGGCAAGAAGATCAACTGGAAAGATGGCTTTCGTGCCATCTATTGCATCTTCCGTTACGGATTGCTGAATTAATCGGTACGAACCTGTTCTGTTGATCCGGTTGGCGCGGGGGCAATTGCCCGGGCAGCGGCTGGCTTTAGCAGCGTGTCATACACGATAGCCGCCGTACCCAGCCACCAGATTTTCAGCCCGACGCGACCGAAAATCAGTGCCTGCTGGATAATGAACAACAGCAAAATGGTAGGCCAGTTGCGCATTGAAATCAACCCATCGAGTAGAAAATACAGGCCAAACAATGCGGTACCGATACCGATAAACAGCCAGTATAGCCCGTAGGGCCGGACCCAGTTGCGCAACACGAGC
>Ga0105048_10005549_pt1 | contig 20378 bp, 10 predicted proteins | sample MAT05_FD_78382 | JGI IMG/M metagenome (GOLD analysis project Ga0105048, IMG submission 78382) | Freshwater microbial communities from Lake Fryxell liftoff mats and glacier meltwater in Antarctica - MAT-05 | ecosystem: Environmental > Aquatic > Freshwater > Ice > Liftoff microbial mat | place...
ATCATCGTTCAACGAAGCCCGGTCATCAGCGTGCGCGCCGCATCCGCGTCGGGAGTGAACGCTACCCAGAAGTCGGGCAGGCGTGATAGCCGCGACCAGGCCGCGAGCGCACGCCCGAAGGTGTCGCTGCGATGGTAGACATAGGCACAGGCGATGGCCCCCGCGAGCTGAAGCACGAACTTGCCCATCGGCGGCAGTTGCGCGTCCCCCAGCCGCAGGAACAACGTGCGTTGCAGCGTCTCCAGCACCAGCGCCGATGCGTCGCGCGGGAACAGCAGCTTCGGGGCGCGCTCGGGGTCGACGTTGTGGACAAATGTGGCGGCCTTCGCGAGGTCCGCCCGCAAGAACGGGCCCGCGTCGTCGGCGGTCACGAAGAAGTCGAGGCGCTTCATCGCGGCCAGGAAGCGGCGCGTCAGGCCGGGCGGCAGCTTCGGCGCGTGGCCGGGCTGCTCGGCGACCAGGCCGACCAACTGCGCGAGCGTCATAGTGGGTTGGCGACAGAGGCGGATGAGGGCCTGCTCGGTCGCGGCCAGCTCGGGAGGGAGCGGCTCCGAGCGCGGCGAGCGAACGGCGGGGAAGTCGAGCTCGGGCCCGGCGACGAAGCTCTGCCAGGTGCTCGAGCAGCCGGGGTCGACGCCGATCCGGACGGCGTCGCCGGTGTGCACGGCGAGGCGCGGAAAGGCCTGGCAGACGACCGGCTTTTCGGTGGCGCCAAAGGTCGTGTGGAGGCGGCAGAGGCGGTCGGCGCCAAGAAATACGCAGGCCCCGCTCACCGTGCGCAGCGTGCCGTCGACGATCGGGTCGGTCACCGCGAGCGCCTGTGCATGCCGCTCGATGCGCTCGACCTCGTGCTCGAGGACCTTGACGCGCCAGCCCGTGCAGCACGAGCCGCACGCGTGACACGCGTGGCGGGGCGGACCCAGGGCGACGACCCGATCGTCTGGAGCGCCGGTTGGCATGCGCCGAAGGGGACCACGGCGCCCGCCGCGCGGCAAGCTCAGCCGCGTGTGCTGACCGAGTGGCCCGGACGAGCAGCCTACTCGCTTGCGGGCGCGGGCAGCGTGACGAGCTTGCCGTTTTGGATTGCCACGATCTCGTCGCCCTCTGCGCGGGTCGTGCCGACACCGTCGATGGTGAACTCGCAGACGCCGACGCACACGATGAGCGACAGCGTGCGCGCGCGGAACTCGTACTGCTTGTGCATCGTCGGCGAGGTGATGGTGACCGTGTGGTTCTCGGTGTCCTCGTTGCGCAGCACGACCGCGTTCGCCGCGCCCGCTGCACCCACCGCACCTGCCAGCACCGTCATCGTCGCCATCGTCGTAAGCACCTTCTGCATGAGCTTCATCGCGTCCTCCCGGTTCGTGTGCGAGGTCAACGCGACCTGCGAAGGGGTAGAGCCGTGCACACGAGAACCTGACAGCGCTCCACGCGAATTGTCGCCATGCGCTCTCGGCCGACTGTCAACTCCACGTAAAGTCTCGCACCAACGCTGCTGAGCTGCTCGACCGAGGCGGGGTCGATCTCCGAGAACATCGCGACCTGGCCGGTTGCGCCGCGGGCCTCTCCTGCGGTGACGCTGGCTTCTGCGAGGGCCCGCGTTCGCTCGGCGAAACCTGCTCGAACAATAGCTTCGCGATGCACTGTGAGCCGGGACTTCGCTGCGTCGCGAGGACCTGTGCGCCGCTCGGCGAAGCTGGCGACGCGTGCGAGCTGGCGACCGGTCTTGGCGGTCTTGGCGGGCTCGGCGGTCTTGGCGGCCTCGGCAACGGCCCCTGCGAGGTGGGGCTCTTCTGTGACGCAGCGACTGGGCGTTGTGCGTTGGTCTGCGTGGCGCCATTCTGACGCGCATCTGAACGGCTTCTGAGGTACAAGCAGGTCCTGTTGACCACGCGCGCGGAGCGTGGTCACGGTCCGCAGCGAGGGGCACGATGGCGATGTTCGGGGTACGTTCAGCGATGATCGCGCGGGTAGGGGCGCTGGTCGGTTGCATGACCGCTGCGATCGGCTGCGATGGCGGCGCGGCGGAGGAGGCAGACCCAGCAGCTGATGCGGGCGACGCGTCCGAGGTGACGCCAGGCAAGGGTGACAGCGCCTTCGACCCGGCCAATGTGGCGACCTTCACCGGCGTCCTGCCCGACTTCGCGACCGTGCGCGGGGTCCAGGTACACAACCTGCTCGACGAGCTGGCGCCGGACTTCGACCGCACGTTGCGCGACGCGCTCGGCACCCGCCTGGTCGCGTCGGGCACCGGCTACGAAGGGCCGAGCGGCGGTTATTCGCGCGATACATCGGTCGTGTGGACCCGCGACTACACGCCGATCGTCGTCGGCACGCCCGAGGGCAAGGTCGTCGTCTCGTACCTATCGGTGAACCCGACCCGCAGCGGCTATACCGGCTCGAATTGGATCCCCGTGACGCCGCCCTCGCCGGCACACCAGTGGTACCCCCATCCGGGCGCAACCGGCGGTGAATGGCGGCGTACCGAATCGCTGCCGCTGCTCCACGAGAATGGCAATCTCGTCGCGACCGGGCGCTGGCTGTTCGCGTCCGACCGGCTGATTCGCCTCAACACGGCGGCCTCGGAGGGTAGCGATGCGGCGCACCTGCGCACGGCGGGCTGGAAGCCGCGCTCGCGCGAGGCGGTGCTGGACCTGCTGGCAAGTGCCACGCGCACGCCGCGTGATCGCATCGTGGTGCTGCCGTCGATGCCGGGCGAGAAGACCGACCATATCGATCTCGTGATCCTGGCGCTCGCCGCCGACGAGGTCATGGTGCCCGAGGTGCGCGAGGATGTGCTCGGGATCATCACCTACGGCCACGAGATCGAGCTCGGCTGGCGCGTTCGCGAGTATCTCGACGACGTCGCCACGACCTTGACCGACCTTGGCGTCACGGTCCACCGGTTGCCGATGTTGCCGCCCCTCTATCTCGAAGCCGACAGCGGCGCGCCCACCGGCTACCACGGCACGTTCTTCTCGCCGGCCAATGCGTTGCAGGCTCATTTCGCCGGCGAGCGCGCACGCGTGTGGCTGCCGACATTCGAGCCCGTCGGCTTCCCCGACGCCTATCGCGCGCTCGCGAGCGACTACGTCGCGACCTGGGTCGCGTTCTTCGAGGCGCGCGACGCGGTCGTGACGACGCTCGACGCGACCGCGCTCGGCAGGGCCTACGGTCTTTTCCGCTGCGTGACGGCGCCGCTCTTCTAAGGGCCGCCAGGCGTCGCCATCCTTTGGCGAGCGCGCGCGTCGGTGCTATGTGTGGCCACACCATGGACCGATCGATCCTCGCTGCCCTCGATGCCGCCGCGCGCACGTCGCGTGGTTTCCACTTCATCGGCGAAGCCTCCCGGCTGACCTACGCCGACGTGCGCCACGCCTCACAGCGCATGGGCTCGGCGCTGGCCGAGCGCTACCCGGTCGGGCGGCCGCTGCTGCTCGTGATGCCGAATGGGTCGGCCGCGGTGACCGCCTTCTTTGCCGCCTTGCATGCGGGTCTTGTGCCGTCGGTATTGCCGCTGCCGCGCCCGTTCGCGGACACCGCGCGTTACCTCGAGGGGCTCGCGCGCATTGCGCACCTGGCCGACGACGCGCCGATCCTCGCGACCCCTGCGCTGCGTTCGCTCCTGAGCACGTCGCCCCAGACCCGCCACCTGGAGGTCCTCGATCCGGCGACACTCGATGCCGCACCGACGCCGGCGCGACCGCACGGCATTGGCCTCATCCAGTTCACGTCCGGCTCGCTGGGCGATCCGAAAGGGGTCGTGCTCACGCAGGACGCGGTGCTCGGCAATGGCGAGGCGATCGCCCAGAGGCTCCGCGCGACGCCGCACGACGTCGGCTGTTACTGGGTGCCGCTGGCGCATGACATGGGGCTCGTCGGCTCGCTCGTGTTCCTTCTGTCAGAGGGCGCCGAGCAGGTCTTGATGACGACCGAGCAGTTCGCGCTGGACCCCGGCCAGTGGCTGCGCGTGTCCGCCGAGCATGGCGCGACGCTGCTGGCGGGGCCGCCGTTTGCGTTCGATCTCGCGGCGCGCAGGCTCCTAAAAGATGCAGAGCGCGGCATCGCGCTGCCCGACCTGTCGAAGATCCGCGGCTGCGTGGTCGGGGCAGAGCCGGTCGCTGCCAACGTCCTGCGCCGGGTCGATGCGATGCTCGCCCCGCTCGGCTTCGCGCCTGACCCGTGGATCATCGCCTATGGTCTCGCCGAGTACGCCTGCGTCGCGACCCTTGCGACCGGGCTCTCGAGTGTGCGTGTGCGTGCGGCCAACGCTCCGGGCGAGGTCGTTCACGAGGACCCGGCCGGGCTCGAGCTCGTCTCGTGCGGCACGCCGCTACCCGGTGCCGAGCTGCGCATCGTCGACGCCGAGGGCCAGCCGGTCGGCGAGCGGATCGCGGGGCGCGTCGAGGTCAGCGGGCGTTCGGCCATGGTCGGCTACTGGCGCGACCTGGAGCGTTCGACCGCGGCGTTCGCGGGCCCGTGGGTGAAGACCGGTGACGTCGGCTTCGTGGCCGACGGCAACCTCTATATCAGCGGGCGCGAGAAGGACGTCATCATCGTGCGCGGCCGCCACTTCTTCCCGGAAGAGATCGAAGCCGTCGCACTCGAGGTGCCGGGCATTCGCACCGGCGGGGTGATAGCCTTCGGCGTGGTCGACCCGAGCGGCGGACCCGAGCGCATCATCGTCGTCATCGAGGCCGCCCCTAAGAGTGATTCGAGCGAGCTCGTTCGTGCCCTGCGCGCGCACATCGCAGACCGCCTCGACCTGCTCGTGCACAACGTCGTCACGACCGCACCGCGCAGCGTTCCACGCACCGCGAGCGGTAAGCCCCGCCGCGGTGAGGCGCGTCAGCGTTGGGGGAAGATCGACTGAGGCAAGTCGGCGAGCTTCGCCACGGGGACAAGTCGCCCAACGGCAGCTACCTCGACGTAGCACGCAACAGGGCGGCGTTACGTGCGCCCGGTAGCGAATCCTGAATGGACCGTTGATGGCTCGACAGGCGGACGACGACGAGCAACTCGCACCACTGGTGCGAGATTCAAGTTGAAGAGTCGGGCTTCGCCGTGGCGCTCGAGATGGTCCAACAGGGAGGCTCGCGCGCCTCCAATGCCGTTTCGAAGGCAGGGGCATGGACGACGAGGTGAATCAAAAGCGGGCGGAGATCGCGACGTACGGGATGCCGAGCAGTAAGGGATCGGTGTCGATGCCGATCGGGCGGATGAAGCCGAGGTCGCCCGCGAGGCCCGAGCCGTGGATGCGCACGCCATAGTTGATGAGCACCACGTCGACGACCTCGAAGCCGCCGTCGCCGGCGGCGGCGAAGATCTGGCCTTCGAGGATGAGCTTGACGCTGTTCGAGACGCCGAAGCTCGCGCCCAGGTCGAGCTCGAAGGCGGCGCCGTCGGCAAAGGACAAGCCATCGCCGTCGCCGCCAGCATCAAAGTCGAAGTCGCCGAACACGCCCGCCACGAGCAGGCCCGCGTGCAGGCCGATGCGGCCGCTGGGCCCGAAGTAGTGGTCGACCAGGAGACCCGCGCCGAGGAAACCGGCCGAGCTGCCGTTGCCGCTTGTGTCCTTGACGTAGGTGAAGGGCACGCGGAGGGCGACGACCGTCTCGGGCGTGCGCGCGATCACGAACTTCGGCTGCAGCGCGAGCACGAGCGGGATGTCGGTCGTTACCGGCAAGAGCGTCGAGAGTGACATCTGGATGTCATTTGTGAACCCGTACGTCACGCCGAGGAACACGAGCTCGTAGGCGTTGATGGCCCACTGCTTCGCGCCGATCGTCTCCGCATGGCTCGTCAGGAAGCCGCGGTCGATGGCGGCGTCGCGGGCCTGCGCCTTTTCGGAAGGCGTCTTCACGCCGGGCTCGTCGGGCAGGCCGTCTTCGGCGAAGACGCCGGGTGCGGCGGCCATGATGAGGGCGAGGGGGAGGGCGGCGCAGAGGGTGCGGAGTCGATGGAGCTGCATGTGCACTCGGGTCTTCAGGTTGCGTGGATGCCTCGGAACGGGCCGACCCTACCTCAGACCCGGACTCGAATCACCGACAACCCGGTGATTTCTGCGCGCCCGACGGGCACCCAGGCCCGCTGCGGCGCCTGCGCGGTGGTGTTCCGCGCGCCGGCACGCTCGCTGAGCCCCCGTGCTACCGTTGGACAGTGTCCGGGACAGCGCACGCGACCCGGACAATCCGACCGAGGAGCACGCGTGGGGTCGAAGCCGACGCGCCGATTGCGGTGCTCGCGATGACGGCGACGGGTCGTTCCTGGAGCTCGAGCGGCCGCAGGCGGACGGGTCGCGGCGCTATGTCTATCGCGCCAGTGGCCGATCGGGCGCGCGCAGGACGGACGGCGTCATCAAGCTCGACGAGCCGTTGCGCCTGGGCGATCCGGTCGAGCTCGAGACGATGGTCGTCGAAGGCGCGCCGCTGGTCATCTTCCCTAGCGGCATGCGCAACGCGAAGAAGGTCACGTTCGTGTTGGGTGGCCCAGGTCGGGCCGCTCGTCTATGCGCCAGGCACGGACCCGCACCAGATCCGCTGAACCCCGCGAGGCATTGCACCGCTGCGGATGAGACCGATGGCGGGGCTTGCGATGTCTCGCGACAAGCCCCGCCATCTGGAACACCCCATGCCCGCACGAGCACCCGCGGCGAACCGCGCAGTGCTCCCTCCCTCACACCGCATCCCCACCTCCGTCACGCTACCTTTGGCTGAGCCCATTAATGCCAATCAGCTCGGCGGCGAATTCGCCAGTGCGACGCCCGGGCAAGGCGCCGCGAGTACGCCAGCGAGACGGCCGCGGGCAAGGAGCCGCGACGAGGCAGGCCTCGAGGCCGCCGAGGAGCGAGCGACGCCGCCCCCGGCCAAGGCGCCGCGAGTACGCCAGCGAGACGGCCGCGGGCAAGGAGCCGCGACGAGGCAGGCCTCGAGGCCGCCGAGGAGCGAGCGACGCCGCCCCCGGCCGTCTCGCTTGCTTTCGCGGCCCACATTGGCCTAATCGAACGGATGCACGCGCCCTTCCGCCGCCCGTTCTCCGCTCGCCTCCCCCTCTTGCTCGTCGCCGTGTTTGCCGCATGCGGCGGCGACGACGACGGTTCCCGGCGGCTCGACGGCGACGTCGCTGACGTGGTCGACAGCGTGCTCACCGAGGAGGTGACGTTCCCCGACACCCGGCCGCCCGAGACCGACGCCGGCGATAGCGTCGAGGACAGCGACGACGACGAGGTCGCCGCGACCTGCACGACCGACCCCGGCGGATTCGGCTGCCCGTGCGCCGACAACGCCGACTGCAACAGCGACTTCTGCCTGCCCTCGCGCGACGGCGGCAAGGTGTGCACCCAATACTGCACAAGCGATTGCCCGCTCGATTGGCGCTGCCAACTCGTGAACCAACCGACGCCCGACCCGACCTTCATCTGCGTCGAGGTCGGCCTGAACCTGTGCCGCCCCTGCACGGCCGACGCCCAATGCCAGGGCGGTGCCACCGTCGCGACCGGCGACCGCTGTGCGCGCGGCGGCGACGACCGCGCGGGCGCCTTCTGTGGCATCGGCTGCGGCGCCGAGGAGGTCTGCCCGACGGGCTACAGCTGCCAGTCAGTCGTCGCCCTCGAAGGTGGAGCCGCGACCGAGCAGTGCGTACCGACCGCCGGTGTCTGCGAGTGCTCGGGGCGGGCCGTCGAAGAGGACGCCTTCACGACCTGCAACGACCGCGCGTGCCTCGGCACCCGCAGCTGCACCGAGTTCGGCCTCACGGCGTGCGACGCCCGGCCGTTCGCAGACGAGATCTGCGACGGCCATGACAACGATTGCGACGACGCCAGCGACGAGGGCTTTCTCGACAGCGATGGCGACACTATCGCCGACTGCGTCGACCCCGACGACGACGACGACACGATCCTCGACGTCAACGACAACTGCACGCTGACTCCGAACGTCGACCAGCTCAACAGCGACACGGACCCGTTCGGCAACGCCTGCGACTCGGACGATGACGACGACACCCTCCTCGATGGCGCCGACAACTGCCCGATCGTCGCCAACAGCGACCAGGCCGACTCCGACGGGCAAGCGCCCGGCGACGCCTGCGACAACGCTGCGCCGGCCCCACCGACGCTCACCGTGACCGTTCCCGCGTCGCCCTCCGCCAACGCCACGCCGACCGTCAGCGGCAGCGGCGAAATCGGTGCGACCGTCACCTTCTACACCGACCCCGATTGCTCGACGCCGCCCATCGGCACGGCACTCGCGAGCGCCGGCGGCAGCTTCAGCGGTGACGCGACGGTCCCGACCAACACCACCTCGGTCCTGCACGGCACGGCGACCGACGGTGCCGGCAACGTTTCGGAGTGCTCGCCCGAGCCGCTCGTCTACACCCATGACTCGCTCGCCCCGGCGACCCCGGTCCTCACCGCGACCAACCCCACGTCGCCGTCCCGCACGGGCTTGAACCCCGCCGTCTCGGGCACCGGCGACCGCGACGACGTCGCGACCGCGCGCCTTTATGTCGGCACCTGCAGCGGCACGCCGCTTGGCACATCGCCCATCGTCGCGGGCGCGTTCGTCATGAGCGGCGTCGCGTCGCCGAATGTGACGACCCCGTTCGTCGCCGACGCGGTCGACGTCGTTGGCAATGTCTCGGGCTGCTCGGCGCCGCTCGAGTACGTGCACGACAGCCAGGCGCCGTCCGCACCGGTGCTCATCTCGACGACGCCGCCCTCGCCGTCCAACGGCACGCTCACGCCGGTCATCAATGGCACGGCCGAGATCGGCACGACCATCACCCTCTTTACGAGTTCGGCCTGCACCACACCGCTGCCCGCGAGTGCCAGCGCGGATGCGACGACCGGCGTCTTCGCCATCACCGGGACCGCCGGCGCCAACGCGACGACGACGTTCTACGGCAAGGCGACCGACACCGCCGGCAATACGTCGGGCTGCTCGACCGGGCTCGCCTATGTGCACGACGGCAACCGCCCCACCAAGCCCGTGCTCACGATGACGACGCCCACCTCGCCGTCTCCAAGCACCAGCCCGAGCGTCAAGGGCCAGGCCGATGCGGGCACGACCGTGCGCCTCTTCGCCGACGCCTGCGTCACCCCGCTTGGCGCCCCGACGACCCCGCAGCTCGCGGCCGCCGATAGGTCGTTTAGTTTTGCCACCAGTCTCGCCGCCAACACGACGACCGAGCTGCGCGCGAACGCGACCGACGGCGCCGGCAACATCTCGGATTGCTCGGACGTGCTCGCCTACGTATCGGATAGCCAAGCTCCGGCCGCCCCAGTGCTGAGTGGCACGACCCCGTCGTCCCCATCGAACGTGCTCACCCCGAGCTTGAATGGCAGCGCCGAGCTCGGGGTGACGGTGCGCCTCTACGCCGCCGCGGCGTGTGGTGGCAGTGCGGTCGCGAGCTTCGGCCCGACCACGGTCGCCGCCTTCTCGCGTCCGGTGACGGCCGCCGCCAACAGCGTGACGACGTTCACCGCGACCGCCACCGATGCGGCCGGCAACGTGTCGGCTTGCTCGGCCCCGTTGACCTACACGCACGATGGCGACGCGCCTTCGGCCCCGGTGCTGACCGGCACGACGCCCGCGTCGCCGTCCGGGACCGTCACCAACCCGACCGTCAACGGCACCTTCAGCGAGCCCGGCGCCAGCATCGACCTCTTCGCCAATGGCGCCTGCTCGGGCACGCCGACCACGACGCTCGCCGCCGCGGGCACGACCTTCGCCATCGCCGTCACGGTCAGCGCCAACAGCACGACGACGTTCACAGCGCTCGCGCGCGACGCGATCGGCAATACCTCGGGCTGCTCGAACGCGGTCACTTACATCCATGACACGTCGGGTCCCGCGAAGCCGACCCTCGACAGCTCGACGCCCGCGTCGCCCTCGGACGTGCTGACCCCGACCCTCGCCGGCAGCGCCGAGGCGGGCAGCACGATCAAGATCTACACGACCCCGACCTGCACCGGCACGCCCGTGAGCGGCACCGCCGACGGCACCGGCCACTTCGTCGGGATCGCCGTCACTGCCTCCGCCGACTTGGTCACCAACTTCTACGCGAGCGCGACGGATGCGCTCGGCAATGCCTCTCCGTGCTCGGATGCGTTCCCCTACACGCACGACTCGGGCGGCCCGCCCAAGCCGGCGATCACGTCTTCGAACCCCGCGTCGGGGTCGACCGACCAGTCCCCCAATCTCAGCGGCACGACCGGCGAGCCCGGCGTCACGACCTACATCTATCGGAACGCCGTCTGCACCGGCAGCCCCGTCGCCAGCGGTCCCGCGACCGGCGTGACGGGGGCGTTCACGATCAATGCACCCGCCAATCCCGCGACCGTGACGAGCTTCTACGCGAACGCGGTCGACGCCGTCGGCAACACGTCGCTCTGCTCGAACAAGTTCGACTACACGCATGTGCAGCCGGTCAACGCGCCTCGGATTATCGGCTTCGAGCCGCCTTCCGCCGACTTTACGACGACCAACATCAAAGCGCTCGGCAAGGCCGTCAACGACCCCGACGTGGTCAACCTCTACTACGGCGACAGCTGCGGCGGTGCCCCGATAAACGCTTCTCCCGCGGGCGTGACCGGTACCGATTGGTCGATAAACTTCACCGCGACGGCACTCGGCTGCACGACCGTCTCAGCCAAGGCGATAGGCTCCGGTGGCAATCTCAGCCCGTGCTCGGAGCCGGCGGTGTTCGCGCACTATGGCTGTGCGCAGTGCATCTGCCAGAGCAGCAACGATTGGATCCGCCAGACCGGGACGTTCTTCGCCGACCGTGGTCGCGCGGCAGCGTTCCATTCGACGGGCAGCGTCTATCTCGCCGGAACGACCGAAGGCGCTATCCTCGGGCAGACGGCGCTCGGTGGCAGTGACGCGTTCCTCTCTGAATATGGCAGCAACGGCAATGAGACGCCCGGCAACGCCAAGATCCAGATCGGCACCAGCGCACGCGACACCGCAACGAGCGTCATCGTCGATGACGCCACGCCCCACTTCGTCTACGTCGCGGGCTCGACCGAAGGCGACATCGACGGCAGCGGCGTGCCCTCGAACGCGGACGCCTGGATCGCGAAGTACAACAGCTTCAGCAACGTCCGGGTCTGGATCAAACGTTATGCCTCGCCTCGCCGCGACAGCGCGGTCGACCTGGCGTTCGACGGCACGCGCATCCTGATGTTGATCGAGTCATCCGACGCGGCGACCGGCCTCGTACGCAGCCCGCGCGTGGTCGCCGTCGACCTCGCGAACGGCAACTTCACCGACCGCTGGAACGCCGACAACGACACGCTCGACCAGAGCGCCGATGGCCTCGCCATCGAGGGCGCCAACATCTACGTGCACGGACGCGTAGCCTCGCCGATCGTCGGCGCGCTCTCGCAGAGCGGCACGGGCGGCGGTGGCCTCTACATCTACAAGCTCACCAACGCGACGCCCGCGGTGGTGACCTGGGTGCAGCACTGGGGCAGCGCGGGTGACGACACAGCCTCCGACCTCCTACTGTCAGGCGGGTGGGTCTACGCGGCTGCTGCCGTCTCGGGCGCGCTCGAAGGGCTCAACAGCGCGGGCACCTATGCCGCTCGCAAGGACATCGGGGTCGTGAATCTGAATGCTTCGACGGGCGCCCAGGTGTGGGCCCGCGTCTTCGGGACCCAGGCCGACGATATGCCGACCGCGATCGGCTTCAACACGACCGTGCAGGTCCTCGGCTACACCAGCGGCACCATCACCAACAGTGCTTCGAGCACGAGCATCAATGGCGGCATCGATTTCTTCTTAGCCCCGCTGATGGCCGCAACCGGCGCACCCGGCACGCCCCGTCAGTTCGGCACGTCGGGCAATGACCTGCCTGGGCGCGGCGCGCTCATCGGTGGTCGTTGGTACATTCCCGGTGGCTCGGATGCCGACTGGACCGGCCTATCGCGCGACGCATGCACCTACAAGGATGCGGGCGACGCTTTCATCACCAACTTCTGCGCCAGCCTGCCGGTACCTTGAGCACTCGTCTCGCCGCGTGCGTTCGTCAGGGCGCCGCGCTCATCGGCCGATCAAGCCGTCATCAAGAGCGCTGAGCGCGTCTCGCCTCGTGCGTTCGTCAGGGCGCCGCGGTCCGCAGGGTGAGCGTCCAGGACACGAGCCGACCTTCGTCCAGCGCGACTTCGTCGGCCACATGCAGGCGCCAATCGCCGTTGGCGGCGACCGGCTCGAGCGCGATGCGCAGGAAGAGATCGAGGTCGTCGTCCTGCCCACCGGTCCGGTCGTGCAGCACGATCGGCGCAACGCCCTCACGTTCGAGCCAGACGCGCAGGTCGCCGCGCCAGGTGTGCTCGATGTGTACCTCGATCTCGGCGCTGGCCGCCTCGAACGTGTCAGTCACGCGCACCATCGAGACCGCCTCGGTGTTGTCGTAGATGCCGAGCGCGTCGCTCGAGCGAACGACCACCTCATCCGTCGCCTCGCCTTCGTCCGGCTCCGTGGGCTCACCGTCGTCCGGCTCTGCGTCATCGTTCGCTGCGTCGCCGAGCGCTGCGAGCACGTCAGCGACGTCCACGCCGGCGACCGCTGGGTGGCTCGCGAAAAGATGTTCCACGAACTCCGCGCGCGGCCAGCCGAGGCCGTCGAGCGCGCGCCGCGTGAGGGCCGCAATCTCGTCTTCGAGCCAGCGGTCGACGGCGGCGGCGGGGTCACCGCCGAGTGCCGCCGCGAGCAGATCCATGAAGCGGTCACGCTCTTGTCTCACGAGTGCATCGACGCTCGTCAGGAGACCGCGCAACGTGCCGATAGTGCCATCGAGTGCCGCCGAGAGCTCAGCCGCCGCGTTGCGGATCTGGACGAGAATGGCAATCTCAGAAGCGGTCGCGGACGACACCTGCTGCAGCGCAGTGATGCGGGAGTAGGCAATGCTGGCGGCTGGCGAGAGCGCCGGCATCTGCGCCAGCACAGCCGGTGTCTCGCCGACCTCGACCCCCGAACGCACGAGGGCCACAAGCCTCGCCTTCGAGGCGCGAATCGGGACGAGCCGGTCGCGCAGCGCGTTCCTGCGTGCGCTATAGGCCGACATCTGCGTGTTGGCCTCGGCCTGCGCCGCGCGTGCCTGACCGAGCTGGGTCTCATAGCTGCGCATGGTCCCATCGTTGGCGAGATAGTTGGCGAAGACGCAGGTCGCCGGGTTGGGAAAAAACATGCACAAGATCATGTTGTTGTCGTACTGACGCGCGAGATCGGCGCGCCGCGCGGCGATTTGCTGCACGAGGCTCGCGATCTCCTGCGCCTTGGTAGCGCTCGTTGCCTCGAGGCGCGCAATCTCCACCTCGAGGCTGGCGACGGTGAGCTCGCCGGCCGCGATGGCATTGTCGAACGTTTGCACGAGGCGTTGCGTATCCGATGCGGACAGCAGCTCTGCTGGACCGTCGGTCTTGGGGTTCGCGCTGATCGCGATGGCGAAGCGCTCATCGGACTTGCTCGGACCGGGGATGGCGGCCCCTCCGTCGTCACAAGCGGCGACCGTCAGGAGGAGGGACAGTGCAAGCAGCAGGCGGGACATGGCAGCTCCGGGAACGGGATTGGGGTCCCCTACCACCTCGCTGCAGAACTCGAGAAGTAAAAAAGAGACCGCTTGGTCGCTAGAGTTGTTCTGGTAAGCTTCCATGCGGTCGAGCGACACTTCGTGTGGCGCGGAAATGCTACGCGTCCAGCGTCTCGCGCACCCGCTGCGCAAGCTGCGCTGGCGAGTAGGGCTTGGGCAGTAGCGCGTGCGCGCGGTTGGTGAGCTCGGGGTCCGAGATGTAGCCCGAGCACAACAGCACCCGGGTATCGGGCCGTAGTGCAACGAGCGCCTCGGCCAGCTCGAGGCCGCCCATCTCCGGCATCACCAGGTCGGTCAGCAGCAGATGGATCTTGCCCGCGTGCGCGGCCGCGACGGTGAGCGCCTCGCGTCCATCGCCGGCGACCAGGAGGTGATAGCCGAGCGAGCGCAGGACCCGTTCCATCAGCACCCGCACGGCGGGCTCGTCCTCGACCAGCAGCACGGTCTCGTCGCCGCGGACCTTGTCGCGCGCGCTGCCAGGTATCGCGGGCGCGCCGGTGGTTGCCATGGTGACGGGCAGGTGCACCTTGAAGCTCGTGCCGCCTGGCCCGCTCTCGAGGCCGATGTGCCCACCCGCCTGGCGCACGATGCCGGCACAGGTCGCGAGCCCGAGGCCCGTGCCCTGGCCGACGCTCTTGGTCGTGAAGAAGGGCTCGAAGACGCGCGCGTGCAGCTCGGGCGGAACGCCGATGCCGGTGTCCTTCACCGCGAGCACGCCGTACTGCCCGGGTTGGACCTCGGTCGGCCCAGGCGCGCCTTCGATCGTGACCGTGCGCGTCTCGATCGTGAGCCGTCCGCCCACCGGCATCGCATCGCGCGCGTTGACGACGAGGTTCATGATCACCTGCTCGAGGCTGCCGACGTCGATCGTCACGTGCTCGGGCCCGTGGTCGTGGCGCGTGACGAGCTCGATGTGCTCGCCGATGAGGGGCCGCATCAATGGCACCAGTCGATCGACCACGTCGCGCAGCAGAATCGAGCGCGGCAGGATCACCTTCTTGCGCGCGAACGCGAGCAGGTTGCTCGTGAGCGCCGCGCCGCGCTGCGCCGCCTCGAGCACGAAACCGAAGCACTCGGACGGCTCCGAGCCGCGCGGTACACGGGCATGGCCTATCTCGGCGAAGCCGATGATGGCGGTCAGGAGGTTATTGAAGTCGTGCGCCATGCCGCCGGCGAGGCGCCCGAGGACCTCCTCTTTCTGGGCTTGCCGCAGCTCCGCCTCGACGCGCTTGCGCTCGCTGAGGTCGACATCCATGCACACGAAGTAGGGCGCGCCGTCTTCGCCCGGGATCTCGAAGATCGTCGAGAGGCAGGTGCCGATCGTGCCGTCACGGCGTCTGAACGTGAGCTCGACGGGACCCATCGGATTGCCGCTCTCGGAAATCTGCTCGAGCGCTGCCAGGAACTCGGCCTGCTGCTCGTGGGTGTAGATGAGATCGACCAGGCTCTGTCCGAGCGCCTCACTCGCGGCGTAGCCGAACATCTTCTCGGAGGCGCGGTTCCAGAGGAGCACCCGCCCGTCGCGGTCGTACCATTGCACCGAGACGTCGGGTCGGCCATCGATGGTGGCGCGCATGCGCACGTCGCTCAGGCGCATCGCCGTCTCGGCCCGGCGCACGTCGGTCATGTCGATGGCAAAGACTGCGACGCGGTCGACCACGCCGCCGTCGCCGACGACCGGATAGATGGTGTTGCGGTGGTGACGACCTGCGCTGTTGTCGTCGAATGCTTGCGGCACTCCCGTCGCGAATACCTCGCGCAGGCGCTTCATGCGCGCCTCGGCGACCATCGGTGGCAACATCTTGGCGACGGCTCCGCCGAGCACCGCGTTCATCGGGAGCGCCAGCGACTCTGCCAGCGCCTCGTTACACATCAGGACCACGAAGTCGCGGTCGACGATGAACGCCGGGCTCGGCAGTGCATTGATGAGTGCCACGAGCGCGCTCCGGGCCGCGTCGAGCTCGTGCTGTTCACGCCGCCGCTGGCTGATGTCACGCACGATCGACATGAAACGACCGTCGGGCAGGTAGACACTGGTGATGTCGACGTCGAGCGTCGTTCCGTCGCGCCGCCGCAGTACCCACTCGCGCCGCGCCCTCAGCCCCGCGGCGACTTCAACCATTTCCGACGCAAGCAGCGCCAGGTCCTCCGGCCGCGCGATGCAGGTTACCAGCGCCCCATCGAGCTCTCCCGGCGCGTAGCCGAGAAGCTCGGTGCCTTGCCGGTTGACGGCGACGAAGCGGTCGCCGCGCGCGATGAAGATGCCATCGTTGGCGTGCTCGAAGGCCAGCCGGAAGCCGTCGTCGGGCATCACCGCGGGAGCCGTCCGGTCCTCTGGCTCGTGCACTTCTCTCCCTGGCGAGCGCGCAAGGGGTGCCGTGACGGCGCGCGCATCGGAGCGACCATCGCTGGCCCGACCCGGTTACGCAAGTGCCCCCCGGGGTCAGGACACCCCGTTTTTGACCGCACACCCGCTTGGCATATGGCCGAGCCACCCGAAAACGAGTCGTCCTGACCCCGCTGGAACCACTTCGGTGAGAGTCCATGCCTGGAAACGGTCTGTGGTTCGCGCGCCGCCGGGCTCCCGGCCCCGACGCGCCTACCTTGAGGGACGTTCGGTCGGGACCTGGAGGAGACGATGTCACGAGACGACACGATGGACGGCAAGCCAGGCCTTGGGCGCCGGAAGCCGTTGGCGCTGATGGCCGGTGGCGTTGCGGCTGCCGGCGTTGCAATCGCGGTGTCGGGTCGCGCACCTACTATGGGTTGCGGCTGTCGGCCTACCACTTCGGTTGAGCCACGGCCCCGGGTCGCGTAGGCTCCCGATGCCGTCACAGGGAGCCCGTCATGCGACCGTCCACTTCAGCTGCCTTCGTCACCCTCGCCCTGCTCGTCGGCTGTGACGACGCGAAGACCGCCGCCCCGACCCCAGACACGACCCCAGACAGGACGTCGGACGCGGCCGGCGATACCACCGCCGATGTCACGCCCGACACGACGCCCGACACGGCTGATTCGGGTTGCGGCGAGGTCCTCGAAGGCTGCCTCACCCGGCAACGCACCTGCGTCGTCGAAGAGGGCGAGGCGGTCTGCCGCGCGTGCCCCGGCGGACAGTTCGCGGCGCGCCCCACCGGGGTCTGCACGCCGCTCACCGGCATGAAGCTCGCGCACGACTTCGGCCTCCAGACGATCGCCTCCGGCGAGGAGATGGGCTCGCTCTGCCAGAGTTGGGTGCTCGACAACGACGAGGAGATCTGGGTCAACGCCGTCGAGATGGACAACGACGGCGGCTACCATCACTCGAACTGGTTCTTCGTGCCCGAGGACCACATGGGCTGGCCGACCGACCCCTGGCTCGACTGCTACAACGAAGGCTTCCACGAGATCGACGCGGCGCTCGCAGGCGGCGTGCTCTACGCGCAGTCGACCCAGGTCCGGCACGAGCTCCAGAAGTTCCAGCCCGGCGCCGCCGTGCACATCCCGCCGCGCTCACGCATCATCACCGTCACCCACCTCTTGAACTACAACATCGAGCCCATCACGACCGGGCTACGCCTGGCGCTCTACACGTTGCCGCGCGCCGAGGTCAGTAAGCCCCTCACCCCCGCCCAGCTCGTCTACGGTGACCTGAAGATCCCCGGCAAGGCGACCTCCTGGTTCGGCTCGACCTGCGACCTCGCGACCGCCTACGGAAACCTCTTCGACGGCCAGCCCCTCGCCATGAAGCTCCACTACGTGTTGCCCCACTATCACGCGCTCGGCGCGGGCTTCGACCTGGCGATCGTCGGCGGCCCCAAGGACGGCCTGTCGATCGTCGACCTCGGCGCGTTCAGCTCCGACCCGTTCGGGTTCGCCTTCGACCCGCCGATCGATCTCGCCGGCGCGACCGGCCTGAAGTTCGGCTGCACCTTCGACAACCCGCGCGACGAGGTCGTCAAGTGGGGCATTGGCGATAAAGAGATGTGCGAAGCGCTCCTGTTCTTCGAGTCGCCGATGGCCTTCAGCGCCGGCGTGAGCCAGACGAACAGCGAGACCAGCGAGGGCGACGTGCAGGTCTACTCCGGCGCCTGCGGCGTCGCCGGCTTCAAGTTCGACCCGTTCGACTGACAGCCGTCCCCGCCCCTGCGCGCCGATCGCGCAGCGCCTCAGAAGCTCGCGTCCGCGGCCGCCCCATTGGCGCCGTTCGCGCCCGAGCGCGTCTGGTCAACCGACACGCCGCCGGCCCCGCCGCTGCCACCCTGAGCGCCCGCGACGAAGCTGTTGCCCGTCTTCCACACGGCCGGTGCCGCGACCGGCAGGCTCACGTACAACGCGTAGCTCGGCCCGCCCGCGCCGCCGCCGCCACCGCCCCCATGCCCGCCACTGCCGCCGTTGCCGCCATCACCACCGGCCCGTCCACAGCGCGTCTGCTTGCGCGCGGTCTCGCTCGCGAGCTGGTCGCCCGCGAGCCCGCCCGAGCCACCCTTGCCGGTACTTCCGCCCACGCCGCCCGCCCCGCCGTTGCCGCCGGCCCCGCCGCGACCGCCCTGGAGCGCGTTGTCGACCAGCACCGGCATGTGCCCGGCGTCGCTGCCGATGACGAACAACGCGAAGCTGCCGCCGCCCGCGAGCCCGCCCGTGCCGCCCGTGCCGAGGCACCCGCCCGAGCCGCCGCCGCCGCCGGCCCCGCCGACGTCGTCGTTGCTCGTCTCGGTGCACGCCGTGCCGTCGACCTCGACCCCGCCGCCCGCGCCACCGCCGCCACCGCCCGAGCCGCTGTTGCCGGTCCCGCCGTCGCCGCCTTTGGCGCCCACCCACTCGCCGCCCGTGATGCTGCCCGAGGCCGCGCCGGCAGCTCCCCCCGCACCTTTCGTCCCATTGCCGCCGGTCGTGCCGCCGGTGCCGTTGCTCGCGTTCGAGGGCTTGCTCGTCTGCGGCAGGTAGCAGATCCCGCAGCCATACCCATACGGGTTGCAGCCGACCTCGAAGAAGTCGTCCTCGACCGCGCAGATGAGCAGCGGCCACCCGAACGCCCCGCCGATCCCGGCCCCCGTGCCCTTGCCGTTGCCCCCGTTGCCTGCCGCGCCGGGCGATACCTCGTAGCTCGGGCAACGCGCCTTGCCGCCGCCACCCCCGCCCACGTCGACCGCGCCGCAGCTTCGCGCACCGCCGCCGCCCCCGCCCGACTCGTTGCCCGCGACGCAGTTCGACGTCAGGTTCTTGGCCGATGGCCCGCCCGCCCCGTCGACCCCGTTGCTGCCGTCGCTGCCGCGCGTGCCACTCTTGCCGTTGCCGCCCGGGCCGCCGAAGACGCGGTTGTGCGAGAGGCGCAGGCGCGCGCCCGAGTCGCGCACGTAGACGCCGTAGCTGTTGCCGCCCTGGGTGTTGCCGGCGTTGATGCCGAAGACCGTGAACCCGTCGAGCACCGTCTCACGCGCCGCCCCGGCCGCGCCGACCGCGATCGCCGTGAGGGTCCCGCGCTGCTCCGCGGACGGCGTCGTGCCGATGACCGCCGTCTCGTAGAGGAGCACGTCGTGCTGGTCGAACTCGGGCGCGTAGCCGCCGAACACGCCGACCCCGTCGACGAGCACGAGGTTCTGCGAGTACACGCCGGTCGCCACGTACACGTCGCGCTTGTTGCCACTCTTGGCGAGCCCGAGGCCCGCCTGGAGGGTGACCACCGGCAGCTCGCGCGTGCCGGGGTTGCTGTCGTTGCCGTCCTTCGAGACGAAGATCGCGTTGTCGACCTCGCCGTCGACCCCGTCGCAGTTCGAGTCGACATCGTCGCCCGCCAGGTCCGGCCCGGCGACGGGCGTACACTCGCAGCCGTCGTCACTGCGCCCGTTGACGTCGATGGCCGCGCCGGTGCAGCGATAGGCGCACACCGGTGCCGCGCCGCTATTGTCGCACATGGGCGCCGTGCTCGGGCGCACGAAGCCAAGGCACGAGATCCCGCAGGCGCCGCACGCCTCGAGCGCGGTGTAGCGGTCGCCGGTCTTGAACGGCCCGTCGATCACCCCGTCGCAGTCGTTGTCGATGCCGTCGCACGCGTCGTCGGGCAGGTCGCAGCCGCCCCAGCCCGTGGCCGTGCATTGTTCGAGGCCCTTGCACGTGACGACCGGCTGGTCGGGGTCGTCGGGCGTGACCGTGACCGAGCAGCTGCGGGCGAGATCGGTGTTGCTGCCATCGCAGGTGCAGCTGCCGAACTCGGGCACGCACTGGCCGACCCCATCTCCCCCGCCATCTCCCCCGCCATCTCCCCCGCCATCTCCGCCGCCACACACGAAGCCCTCGGCGCAGTCGTCGTCGTCCTCGCAGGCGCGCGTGCAGAAGTCGCCATCGGCGAGTGTCGTGCAGCGGGCGCCGTTGCCGAGGCACTCGGCGTCGCTCGCGCAGGGCTGGCACACGGTGCCCACGTCGGGCGCGCAGGTGAACGGGTTCAACTGGGTATAGCCGGGCTCGCAGGCCACCACACGGCAGCGCGCGAGGCCATCGATCACGGCGCACTCGGTCTCGGCCGCGTTCGCGAGCAGCGCCTCGCACGACGTCGTGCAGCTGCCGCAGGTGTCGGCGCTCGCGTAGATGCCGCCTTCCTGAAAGCCTTCGTCGACCTGTCCATCGCAGTTGTTGTCGACGTAGTCGCAGCGTTCGGCGCCCGCGTCGCGCGCGCTGCAGCCGACCCAGCCGACCTCGGGGTCGCACGTCTCGACGCCGACGCAGGTGCCGATGTCGTTTTGGCTCGTGCACGTGCGGGTCACCCCGGCATACCGCGGAGAGCAGTCGCATGCGCCCGAGCGCGGCTGACA
>Ga0105048_10005550_pt1 | contig 20376 bp, 12 predicted proteins | sample MAT05_FD_78382 | JGI IMG/M metagenome (GOLD analysis project Ga0105048, IMG submission 78382) | Freshwater microbial communities from Lake Fryxell liftoff mats and glacier meltwater in Antarctica - MAT-05 | ecosystem: Environmental > Aquatic > Freshwater > Ice > Liftoff microbial mat | place...
CCTCTTCTGATTTCTTATGCTCACCTACTTCCAGCAAAAGCTGTTTGTTCAGAGCAACCAACTCAGCCGTACGCTCAGCAACTCTCATTTCCAGTTCATTATGTGCTTTCAGGAGTCTCTCATCAGCCCTCTTTCGGGCTGTGCAATCGATAACCGCAAGCCGGCACTCCTGCCCCGTTCCAAAATCAATAGCGTCAATACGTACGAAAGGCCTGGAATCATTCCTGGTTTCGAGGTACAGCTCACAGGAACATTTTTCCTGAGTTGTAAACACTTTTTCGAGAAAATCCGCAAAAAACAGTCTGGATTCTTTTACAACCAGTTGTCCAAAATGCAAACTGGCCATACTGGAACGATCAATACCCACAAGTCTGGCGAAGCTAAGGTTCAACGTAGCGATGAATCCGTAGCAATCTAGGGTCAAATAGCCTACCGGGGCAAACTCGTAAAGGTCGGAGTACTTTAACAGGGTGGTTTCCAACTCATCTCTGGCCTGACGCAGTTCCGCGTTCTGCAGCTCCAGTTCAACCTGGTGAACCTGCAGTTCATGATTAAGACGCTGTGCCGTATCATCCATTACAAAGCAGACAGTTTCAGGAGTTGTCACCTTCAGTTGATCTTCTGCCCTGCGGCGCAGAGTGCCAGAACCTTGAGATGATTGTTTTTTATGACTTTCTTTTCCCATTGCAGTCCTCTTTCATCAGGTTCTGAAATTTCCCTTTCCATGTCTCTTCCGTAGAATGTAGCTCCCCCACAGCGGCGCAGAAGAGCTAACTTTGAGTTTTCAGTCCCTTCCCCTTGAAAGGGAGGGAGAAAAGCAGAGCAGCTACTGCTTAAATTAGCGCATATGCCCCAGCGGGGGGAGGTTGACAGTGGATCTTTTAGCGAAAGATCAGCTCTACTCAGATCATAATATACCTCTACTGACGAACAATTCCGAGTTTCCGCATCCTGGCGCGCAGGGTACTGGCATTAAGGCCCAGCAGAATTGCCGCGCCGTTTTTGCCCTCAATCCGCCAGCTGGTTTTCTTTAAGACCTGCAGAATATGGTCATGTTCCAGCTCAGCCATGGCTTTGGTTTCCTGACCTGTTGCATCCTCCGGTTTGCGGAAGGTGTCAAACCGGTCCAGCACCTGCAATGTTGTAGCCTGACTGATGATGACAGCCCGTTCGATGACACTCTCCAGCTCACGCACATTGCCGGGCCAATGGTACTCTTGCAGAATGTTAAGTGTATCGGTTGATATGGTTGTGATTTTCTTGCCGATTTTCTTGTTAAACTTTACCACGAAATGATTGACTAGCAATGGGATGTCTTCTTTTCTCTGACGGAGCGGCGGCATGGTAATCGGAAAAACGTTGAGCCGGTAGAACAGATCCTCCCGGAAGCGTCCTTCGCGGATCTCCTCCTCCAGGTTGCGGTTGGTGGCCGCTATGATTCTAACATCGGTTTTATAGGTACGCGGGCTGCCCAGACGTTCAAACTCGCCATCCTGAATAACCCGCAGCAGCTTGCATTGCAGATCCATCGGCATATCACCGATTTCATCCAGAAAAATCGTGCCGCCATCGGCCAGTTCGAAGCGCCCGATCTGCCGTGCATCAGAGCCTGTAAATGCACCTCTTTCCCGCCCGAACAGTTCACTTTCAATCAGGGTTGCAGGTAAAGTGGTGCAGTTGACCGTAATCAACGCCCGGTCCTTGCGTTTGCTGCGACTATGGATGGCACGGGCCACTACGCCCTTACCGGTACCTGTCTCGCCCAGCAGCAGCACGGTGGCATTCATGGGCGCCACCTGCTCGACCCGAAAGAACACATAGGAAAGGGCACTGCTTTGGCCGATGATTTCACCAAAGTTATACTCCCGGTCAACCTCCTGCTGCAGGTAAACATTCTCGGCCTGAAGGCGGTCTTTCAATTGTTTGATTTCATCAGTCCTCTCCAGAACCGCCTGCTCCAGAGTTGCGGCATAATTCTGGTTTTTTTTGTACAACAGCCGTACTTCTAAAATGTTGTGAATTCTTGTTTTGACTTCCACAAGGTCAAACGGTTTGCTGATGAAATCCTTGGCTCCGGCCTGCAAGGCACGCAGTTTATGGTCCGGTTGTGCGGTAAGCACCAGCACAGGAAGATAGTCCTCCGTCTCCACCAGCTTGAGTGCTTCAATCACCTGAAAACCGTCCATAACCGGCATCTGCAGGTCAAGCAGGATCAGGTCATACCGGTTTTCAAGATGCAGCGCACTGACTTCCAGCGGATTCATCGTTGAAGTAACACAGGTGTAGCCGGCTTCTGCCAACAACTGCTCAAGCAGCGAGATATTGGCCTCTTTATCATCTACGATCAGAATTTTGGCACTAATAATTTCAGACTCAGTAAGTATCATGCCTGTTCCTCTTTTGCTGCGCGTGCAGCATCCAGTTTAGCAAATTTCATCGCTTCATCCAGTGTTGACATGAATTCATCAATTTTGATCGGCTTGGTCAGATAACGGAAAAAACCTGCCTCAAGACCTTTTTCGATATCGCGGGGAATGGCATTGGCACTTAGTGCGATTACCGGGATGTGTGAGGTTGCCTGGTCTGCAGCCAGTATTTTCAGCGCATCCAGCCCGCTGATGCCGGGCAGGTTGATATCCATCAGAATCACATCCGGTAAAGCGGCGCGGGCAATTTCAATGCCGAGATTACCATTGACAGCACTCAGCAGATGGATATCAGGCCGACGTTCAATAATATCTTCAACCAGCATCAGGTTGGCAGGATTGTCCTCCACATAGAGAAGAGTCTGCAACGCTGCATCATTTTTAATCGTAATAAGGGTATTCCCAGCTGCTGCGACTTCTGCAAGAGCGGTTTGCAATTCGGTGGTCAGGTTCAGCTCTATCCAGAACACACTGCCTGTGCCGACTGTACTTTCCACACCGATAACGCCCCCCATCCATTCCACCAACCGCTTGGACACAACCAGCCCGATGCCTGTGCCTTGTTCATCATTAGACTCCTTACCCAGACGATTGAACGGCTGAAAAAGCTGCGCAAGCTGTTCCGGAGCAAGCCCCTCTCCGGTATCACGGACACTGATTCGTATTAAATTAGTATCGGTCAGAGTGCTTTCTACGCTAACCGTTCCGCCTGTCCGGTTATATTTGATCGCATTGGAAAGCAGATTGATCAGTACCTGCTTGACCCGGGTCCGGTCTGCCATGACGATGCAGGGTATATCAAAATGGGTAAAGGCCAGACTGATGCCGCGTTTACCGGCCTGAGGCTCCACCAGGGCTTCGCATTCGCACAGGACTTCGGCCAGGGAGACCGGCTCCAGCGACATGGAAAGCCTGCCGGACTCGATCTGGGCCAGGTCGAGAATTTCATTGATCAGCTCCAGCAGGTACCAGCCCGCCTTTAGGATCTGGTCGATGCTGCGCTTCTGGGAATCCGTCGGTTGTGGAGTACCGGTTTCCATCATCTGGGCAAAACCGAGGATCGCACTGAGCGGCGTACGCAGCTCATGACTCATGCTGGAGAGAAAATCTGATTTGGCCAGATTGGCTTTTTCAGCAATAAACTTGGCGCGTTCCAGTTCCACATTCTTATCCAGAAGTTCCTGCTCGAGCAGAAGCCGCTCCGCTTCGATCCTCTTGCGCGCAGTGTTGTCGGTGCCGATCAGCAGGTAACCGATGATGGTATCCTGCTCATCCCTTAGTGCTGTAACAGATACGACCGCCGGAAAGCGGCTGCCGTCCTTGCGAATGTAGGTCAGTTCGTAGATATCCTCGATGGCGCGCGAAGCCTTGAACACCAATGCCTCGAAACCGGGGGTGATCGGTGTACCCAGCTCGATGCTCAACTCTTGGGCCCGGGCAATCAATTCCTGCGGATCGGAAATATCGGCCGGTGTGATCTTGTTCATCACTTCGATGGCTGTGTAGCCCAACATTTTTTCTGCACCAACGTTAAAAATCTGGATCACGCCATTAGCATCGGTGGCGATACTGGAAAAGTTGGCGCTGTTGAAAATTGCGCTCTGCAGCGCACCCGCCTTGATCAGTGCTTCCTCCGCCTGAGTGCGGGCGGTGATATCTTCCATAGCCAGCAGGATAATATGAGATCCGATCTTTTTCCGGAAAATCTGGCGGGCATTCAACAGAATAACCTTGCGGCCGATACCGGGAAAATCGTGATCTACTTCATAACCATTGAAGACGGTATCATTGGGCAGAATATCCTCAAAAAGCACCCGCAGCTTGGGAATATCCCACTGCCGGTTACCCAGATCGTAGATAAAATTTCCGATGGTTTCAGAGGGGATTGCTTTGAAGGTGTCGTAAAAACTGATATTGGCGGTTAGAACTTTCAGGTCTGAATCCAGCACTACCAGCGGTTTATGTACTGTTTCAACGATGTTTTCGGAATATTCCCGGGCATCCTGAATTTCCACGCCCAACTGTTTGGCAATCGTTCCATCAATAATCGAGGAGAGAATCTGACGTTCCCCGCCTGACTCATTGCCTACCGTAACGCTTTGGAACTGGCCGTAAATCAACGAGCTGTTATTTCCCAGGAGCTTGATTTCACATTTTTGCATCTCCTGTTGTTTTACAACGGACTCCAGGTGACGAGAAAAAGCTTCCCGCCCTTCCGCATCGGCAATCAAACTTGCAAAGGGCCTGTTGATAAGCGATTTCCTCCCGATTCCCATCAACAGAGAACCGGTCAGATTTGCCTCCAGTATCATCCCTTGCGCATCAAAAGTGAAATAGGCGACAGGTGCAAAGTCATATAGTTCGGAAAACTTGTTCCGCGATATTTCCAGATATTCCTGGGTTCGCATCAGCTCTTCGTTTTGCAGTTCCAGTTCGACCTGCTGGTTTTCAAGTTCCTCCTGGGCCCGGCGCAGTTCAACATTCTGCACCTCCAGCTCTATCTGTTTGAAATCGGGTTTTTGGTCGGGGGTCTTACTGGCATCTTCGGCCCGGCGGGAATATTTATTGGTCTTTTTGACCGGCAGCAGTTCTTCCGTCAAATTTCGCTGATCGTCGTTCTTTGGGGCGTTCTTAGTCGGTTTACTACTCATTATTTACTCTCACGTGTCTCGTATTTGTTCCGGATTATTACGTTTTTGTCTTCAGCAGGTCGATTTCGGCCCGCAGATCTGATTCAAGTTTCTTGGCCGCAGTAATATTGGAAAAGGTGAGTACCAGGCCGCCGATGACATCATCCGTCGTGCGGTATGGCATGATCCGAACCCCATACCAATGCCCGTCGCTGGAATGGATCTGCTTTTCGGAAAATGTCAGCGTCCGCAGCACCTCCCGCGCCTCATCGCTCAATCCGGGATATTCCAGGTTGCAGGTGATGTCGGACAGCGGACGCCCCACATCACTCGGGATCAGCTTAAAGATCTTGTCCGCCCCGTTGGTGAAGCGGCGCACGTTCAGCCGGCTGTCCAGGAACACGGTGACGATTTCCGTGCTATTGAGCAGGTTGCGCATATCGTCGTTCACCCGCGACAGATCGTCCATCTTGGACATCTGCTCGGCATTAACCGTCTGCAGCTCTTCGTTCAGGGACTGCATCTCTTCCCGCGAGGTGGTCAACTCTTCATTGGTTGACTGGAGTTCCTCATTGGTGGATTGCAGCTCTTCGTTGGTTGATTTGAGCTCTTCCTGCGAGGACTGCATCTCTTCTTGGGTGGTCAGCAGTGTTTCATGCAGGTGCTGAAGTTCCTGCTCCAGTTCGTCAATCCGCTGGTTGCCGACGGAACTTTTCAGGGTGCGCCCCGTTGATTTCTTTTCCGGAGCAGTGGCAACATCGTTGAAGACGATCATCACCATCCCCCGCAGCGCCTCGGGCTCTATGATGGCTTGTACAGTGATATCAACAGACTGTTTGTCGCCGTTGATCTCGACCTTGAGTCCCTTGACGACAACCGGCTCTTTCTGGCGGATCGCCTTCTGGAAGGCGCTGCCCAGCTCGTAGCGGAGCCCGTCGCGGGCCATGGCGAATATATTCCAGTTGGCCTTGCCGGCTGCCGGTTCCAGGTATTTTCCGGTTTTTCCGCTGATATAAATTATATCTCCCTTGTCCGTGACCAGCACGGCGGAGGGGGAAAAGTGCTGCAGCAGAAGCTGATCAGCCAGCGACTGGAGATTGACTGCAGGTTTCAACATCGGTAACTCCTTGGGTATTCCCTGGAGAGGGGGAACAAATGTGGGTGGAAACGCCACCGGTTCGAACGATAAAACCGATTCCCGACGGCGAAAGAGTCGTGATTTGATATTCAACGGAGCAAAAATATCGGTAAAGGCGCTGACGGTTTCGGCGCTGCCCAGGAACAGTACAGCACCCGGGTTAAGACTGTAATAAAATAGCGGCATCAGCTTTTTCTGCAGCTCCGGCGTCAGGTAGATCAGCAGGTTGCGGCAGATCAGGATATCCAGCTTGGTAAAGGGGGGATCCATGATGACGTTTTGCGTGGCAAAGGTCACCATTTCACGAATCACCTTGGCGACCCGATAGCCGTTCTCTTCACGGGTAAAGTAGTGCTGCAGACGTTCAGCGGACATGTCCGCGGCGATATTCAGCGGATAGAGACCCTGGCGGGCCTTGTCGATGGCATCCTTGTCCAGATCCGTGGCAAAAATCTGCAGTTTGAAAGTTCCGGCCGGTTTAAACTGTTCCAGCACCTCTTTGAAGGCTATGGCCAGCGAATAGGCCTCCTCACCCGTAGAGCAGCCGGTCGACCAGGCCCGCAACTCTCCGCCGGTCGGGCGACCCGCCAGCAGCAATGGAATGGCCTCTGACTGAAGCTGCTCCCAGGCTACCGGGTCGCGGAAAAAGCTGGTCACGCCGATCAGAAGTTCTTTGAAGAGGAGTTCAATCTCCTGGGGGTTTTCCTGAAGATAACGGACATAGGAAGAAATCCGGGTGATTTGGTGAATGCCCATGCGCCGTTCAATGCGGCGGTAAATGGTGTTTTTCTTGTACTGAGAGAAGTCATTGCCGGTCTTGGAGCGGAGCAAGATGACGACCTTCTCCAGAGCACTCTGGTCTTTCTCTTCCAGGGGCTGCTCGCGTTTAGTTATCACCAGGGCATGCCTCACATAATCGATAATCCTACCGGGCAACTCCTCCGCCGTGGCCACCAGGTCTGCCAACCCGGCATTCATGGCGCTGCGCGGCATGCTATCAAACTTGGCCGAAATAGGATCCTGCACAAGAACCAAACCTGCCTTTTCCTTGATGGCCCGCAAGCCGAGCGTACCGTCCGAGCCCATGCCGGAGAGGATTACGCCGATACTCAACTCCTGACGATCCTCGGCCAGGGAACAGAGGAAGTAATCGATGGGAAGCCGCAGCCCGCGTGGCGCAGTCGGTTCGAACAGGTGCAGCACGCCGTGCAGAATGGACATATCCTTGTTGGGCGGGATCACATAGACGCAGTCCGGCATAACCCGCATCCGGTCCTTGACCTGCTGCACATCCATCGTGGTGGCACGCTGCAGCAGTTCAGCCATCATCCCCTTGTGGGTCGGGTCAAGATGCTGGATGATCACAAAGCCCATGCCGCTCTCCAGCGGCACATGCCCCAGGAACTGCTCCAGTGCTTCCAGTCCGCCGGCAGAGGCCCCGATGCCGACAATAGGAAAACTTTGCTGTTCATGCAGTAAAACCTTTTCTTTCAAAGAGGACCCCGGAAGTCTGCTCTCGCTATCTGGCACTTTCTGTTTATTTTTCATAACTATAGCTATATCAGCATTTATATGAATGTACTAAGTGTATTTGCTGCCTTGACAATTGAATTCTAGTTGGAGATCTCCATCAGAAAAAGCAAATAGCCTGCCAAGAACATGAAATCACCATAAAGATAATTTCAACTTCAATTACAGAGCATTAGAAAAAAACTGCTGTGCTGGTGATTAATTTACCATATCCCAACCCTCAATATTTGACGTATCCGCAATATGTTGAGGCCTGACATACAAAACAGTGACGGAATCAAGTTACCTAGGATGGGGATGGGGTGCTTTTTGGTAAACATGCCGAATTTGCAGCATCCACCCCATCCCCTCCCCGACCCTCACCCTTGAAGGGGAGGGAGCAAAACATGGATCATTTTATTTAAGTTAGCGCATATGCCCTCCTAACCTCCCCCTTGAAAGGTAGAGGAACAAAGGCTGCAAAACGCTAACCGGAAAATGCCGAATCTCCCCTCAAAGAATTGCCACACCTGAAAACAGTTCCGTCAAATAAAGCGGCTTAAATAATGTTTCGCCCTCGCCCACTATCAGCCAACATCCTGTAATTAATAACAATATATGACAAATTATTTCTTTAACCATTGGCCGGTTACTTGCTTTTAGCTTTCCTGACCTTGTCTACTTCCCAAACTGACTGGCACCAATTTGGGAAGTTGGCTTGTGATATTCAATCGTATTCCTTACTAGTACTGATCTTCCGCAAGAAGAATGAACTGCCGAATATAGCTCCCCACCCAGCGGGGGGAGGTTGGGAGGTGGGATTAGTAAATTTGCAGTCTTTTCCCCCACCCTAACCCTCCCCCGCTTGGGGAGGGGACACGTTTTAAAATAGTTTTATGGAAGAGTGATACTAATCAGGATTGCATTTAAGAGGTGTCTTGCAGCTAACGAAGTATTACACGTTTAACGTCTCTCAGGAGGAGAAACCTATGAACAGTTTTAAAGGAGTTTTAAAGTTGTGGTCACCACTGCTACTGCTGATCGCTTTTGTAGCCGGATGCACAGGCAGCGCGCAGGAAATCACGAATGGTGCTGATACCACACGTCCTACGGTAAGCGTCACATCACCGACCAATACATCTGTAGCCATAAATGTGGCATTAAACAGTTCTGTTCACGCAACTTTCAGCGAGGCAATGGACCCGCTGACAATCAATACTGCAAACTTTTCAGTTGCAGGCGTAACAGGATTGGTCACCTATAATGCAATCAGCAAAATAGCGACCTTCACACCTTCAAGCAATCTTGCTGCAAGCACAACCTATACCGCCACAATAACTACCGGGACCACTGACCTTGCTGGAAATCAACTGGCAGTTAACAAGGTGTGGAGCTTTACCACAGGTACCGGACTCGCACCCGGCGCCGTAGTTCTTGGTTCGGCAGGCACTTTCGGGATTATTGCTAACTCAGCAATCACCAACACCGGCGCCGGAACCATGGTAAAAGGTAATGTTTCGCTTGATCCCGGCACTTCCAACGGTTTGCAGCAGATACAGGTCAACGGTACGATACATATTAACGATTCCGTGTCGGCACAGGCCAACATTGATCTGCTGACCTCATATAACTCAGCCAAGGCGATTCCTCCGACAACTCTCATTTCTGGTAATGATCCGAACCTGGGTGGGCTCTACCCTGCAGGAATTCCTCCAGGCATCTATTCATCGGGCAGCACAATGCTGGTTTCTACTCCGCTTATTCTTGACGCAAGCGGCAACCCCAATGCTGTCTGGGTCTTTCAAATCGGTTCTTCGCTGACCACAGTCGCCAGTGTTTCGCTCGCAAACGGCGCTCAGGCCAAGAATGTGTTCTGGGTACCGACGTTTGATGCGACCATAGGATCAGGAACCACCTTCTATGGAACGATCATAGCAGGCAGAGATGTCACAGCTGTGACAGGCGCAACGATCAACGGCAGAATATTGGCCGGTGCCACCACTCCCGGTACGATTGCTCTGCAGACCACCACGGTTAACGTGCCTGCGCCATAAATCTTTGGATAAGCACGACTCAGCATGGTCATAATTTCAAATTATTGGCGCTCAAAACGCCCGCAAAAACCGACTGACATCAGTTTGGAAGGGAGGATAAAACGTATGGAAGATATCTGAATACAAATCGAGAAAAGCACTGAAGTAGGCTCGTCATATCAACCGCGATATAACAGGTATGAAGTACTTGCTGCTAATGAAGTTTTACACGATTTAACATCTCTCTGGAGGAGATACCTATGAACAGATTTAAAGGAGTTTTAAAGTTGTGGTCACCACTGCTACTGCTGATCGCTTTTGTAGCCGGATGCGCAAGCAACCCGCAGGAAGTCCCGAATGTTGCTGATACCACACGCCCCACGGTGAGTTTCACTTCACCTGAAAACGGTTCAATAGCGGTACCCTTTGACCGGAAAATCTCTGTGGTTTTCAGTGAACAGATGGAGCCGACAACGCTTAACACAGCAAACTTTACGGTGACGGGCCCCGGTTTAACTTCCGTTCCGGGTGCAGTTACCCCCGTCGGGTCATCGGCAACCTTTACGCCCATCAACCCTCTTGCAGCCGGCACCATCTATACCGCAACAATTACCACCGGCGCCAAGGACTTGGCAGGCAATGCACTGGCCAGCAACTATGTATGGACCTTTACAACCGGCGCTGCCCCGGACACCATCGCACCGACTGTGAGTGTCACCTCACCCACCAATACTGCCATCGTTGTCCCCGTAAACAGAAAAGTCACCATAGGCTTCAGTGAGGCGATGGACCCGTTAACGGTCAACACGGTAACCTTTAAAGTTACCGGCCCCGGCATCACTCCCGTTGTGGGAACTGTTATCCCTGTCGGTACATCAGCGACGTTTACTCCGGCAACTAATCTTGCAATCAACACTCTGTATATTGTCACGATCACCACCGGAGTCAAGGACCTGGCCGGCAATGCCATGGCTGCAAACTATGTATTTACCTTTACAACCGGGGCAACAACGGACATTACCAAGCCCACTGTGATTTCGACAATCAATGCCAACGGCGCCACCAACGTACCGATCAACACCAGAGTCGGTGCAACTTTCAGCGAAGTGATGGACCCCACAACCATCACCTCGGCAACATTTACTCTCAAGCAGGGTGCAACAACGGTCCCCGGCACACTGACCTATTCCGGTGTAAATGCGGTATTCAGACCTGCTAGCAATCTTGCAATCAACACCCTCTATACAGTAACGGTTACGACCGGGGCAAAAGATCTGACCGGCAATGCTCTGGCCGCCGATTTTGTCTGGAGCTGGACCACTGCTGCAACTGCAGATATCACAGCACCAACCGTAATCCTCGTAAATCCTTCTGATTTAGCCATAAATGTGCCGCTAAACAGCTCCGTCAACGCAACTTTCAGCGAAGCGATGGACCCGCTGACAATCAATACTGCAAACTTTTCAGTTGCAGGTGTAACAGGGGTGGTCACCTATAATGCAATCAGCAAAATAGCGACCTTCACTCCTTTCAGCAATCTTGCTGCAAGCTCAACCTATACCGCCACAATAACAACCGGCACCACTGACCTGGCAGGAAATCCACTGGCAGTTAACAAGGTGTGGAGCTTTACCACAGGTACCGCATCACTACCAGTAATAAACCTACTTACAATCGCACCTTTCGGAACGTTTGGAGGAACTGCCGGGATGACCAACACCGGTACCCTGTCACTCATCAATGGGGATATCGGGACAATCGCTACGGGTACTTCGGCGATACGGGGATTCCATGATGTAAATGGAGATATCTATACGGAAACACCGGCTAACATAGGGCCGGTGAACGGGACGATCTTTACCTGTACCAATTCCACCACGGGCCCTACGTCTGCCGGGTCTAATGCGGCTGCTTGCGCAGCTGCAACCCAGGCACGTCTTGACGCGCAAGCTGCATATCTCTCTCTGGTGGCAATGCCTGTGGGTGGCGCAAGTCCGAATCCGTCCACCAACAACCTGGCGGGACTTACGCTTCTTCCCGGAGTCTATAATTCACCAGATGGAACATTTCTGATTCAGGGTGGAAATCTTACCCTCGACGCCCAGGGCAATGCCAATGCTGTTTGGGTGTTCAAGATGGCGACTACCCTTACTGTTGGCGGACCGGGAGCTGCAGCCCCTCAAAGCATCATCCTGGCTAACGGCGCACAGGCCAAAAATATCTTTTGGCAGGTGGGAAGTTTTGCCACGATCAACGCTGCAGGAGGTGGAACCATGGAAGGAACGATCATTTCACAGGCAGGAGCATCATTTTCCACAGTCGGCAACGTAAATATTGTGCGTCTGAACGGCAGAGCTATCTCCCTGGGTGCTTCGGTTACGCTGGTTGACACGGTCATCAACGTGCCTGCGCCATAAATTTTTGAAATTAAGGCACGGTTCAAAATAGTTATGACGTTATTGGAAAATTAATCAGTGTTGTCCGGTTTCGTAATTGCATTGGCCTGAAATCCCCTCCCCTTCAAGGGAGGGGTAAGGGTGGGGATGGGGGTTTTAGCTGTTGTAAACCCGAAAATCCACCCCATCCCCCTCCTGACCTCCCCCTTGGAAGGTGGAGGGACAAAGGCTGCAAAAAGCTAACTGACTAAAATTAAACAGAAATTGAAATTTTTAAAAAAACGGAGGAGTACAAATGAAAAGATTATTGAAGGGTATCGCGCCAGGTCTATTGCTGCTTACGCTGGCAACACCCGGTTTTGCTGAAAACCGGGCAGGTGCTGTCACCATCTCCCCTTTTGTCGGCGGCTATTTGCTGGACTATAATCAGCAAGAGGAAAACCGCCCTATTTTCGGTCTGCGCGGAGGCTACAACTTTACCAAAAGCCTGGGGGCCGAGGCCATGTTCGGCTACAGTCTTACCAAAAAGAGTCCGGAATTCGGGTCAAAGGAAACCGACCTCTATCGTTACGGAATCGACATTCTGTATCATTTCATGCCGGACAGCAAGTTTGTGCCGTTCGTTGCCATCGGTGGCGGCGGTACGAACTTCAACACACCCAGTACTCCCAGTGCCAAGAGCCACTATGCCGGACTGGTCAGTTATGGTGGCGGGATCAAATATTTTGTTGCCGACAACGTAGCCTTGCGGGCTGACGTGCGGCATGCAGTACTGATCCATGACACTGGCGATAATAACTTTGAATACTCGGCCGGCCTGACCTTTCAGTTCGGAGGGGTGAAAAAAGCGGCAACCCCACTGCAACCTTGTGCCGATTGCAGCCAGCAAAAAGCATCCGTAGCAGCAACTCCGGTTGCAGACACAACGGCACCAACTGTAACTTTGACAGTTCCTGTAAATGACGCAAAGGCTGCTCCAATCAACCAGAACATCATTGCCGCTTTCAGTGAAGCTATGGATCCGGCGTCGATTACAGCAGAAACATTTTCTCTAACACAGGATTCTACCCCTGTTCAGGGCAAAGTAACACAGACGGCCTCGACAGCAACCTTTACACCGGCACGCAAACTGGAAAAAGGAAAGCAGTATACTGCCATCATTACAACTGGAGCCAGGGACCTGGCAGGTAATGCCATGGCAAATAACTATATGTGGAAATTCAAAGCCTTTTCGGCACCTGTCGTTGTGAAGGTACTGTCCAAGCTGGAAAATTCACATTTCCTCTTTGATCGTTCGGATATCAACGAAAACGGCAAAACGATTCTTGATCATAATATCAAGATTATGAAGGGAGACTCTGCAATTAACGTCCGTGTTTCCGGGTATACTTCGGCAGCCGGAACAGCAGAATATAACCAGAAACTGAGCGAAAGAAGAGCACAAGCGGTCAAGGATTATCTGGTAAAAACCGGCGGAATTGATGAAAACAGGATAACTGCAATCGGCTACGGTGAGACAAGCCCATCCATGTTTGAAGCTCATCCTTCGAACAAGTTGTCTGATGCAGCTCATGCCAATATGAGAGTAATTGTCGAGGTAATTGAAGAGTAGAACAACGATCAAAAACGGAATTTGAACCGCCGAATACGCTGCCAAAAGTAGGCGCTTCAGAATTAGTCCTCAAAACGCCCGTAACCGGAAATGGTTTCGGGCGTTTCAATTCACCCCACCCTGCCCCGCCAAATATGAAGGCAGCATCAAATGCGACGGCCAACCTTGACGGACTTTTTTATCAACGCAGTTCTGTTTCCATTTAATACAACATAATCGAAGACTTGAGCTACAGCTCCACCTTGGCACGATAGTTGAAATATAAAGAATAGGTACTTACAAAGTGCCTCCTTCATGTGATTGCCGGGCGGTTCGCCACCCGGCCTTTTTTTCACATAAGCCATTTATCCTTAAAAAAGCAGTTAACCGCCGATAAAAGCGGATGCACGCCGATAAATCAAAAGCTTGGGAATACTCATGGTTTAACCTGAAAGGTAAATTAGCTTTTTACTATAGAGCCTTATTTTCTCGGCGTTCATCCCTTAGAAGCGCCTACTTTTGGCGGCAAATTCGGCGGTTCAAATGCCGTTTGCAGGTTTATTCACATGACCGGATATCAGAAATCGTACATACGGAGGATGTTCATGAAACTAAACATTATTATCACGTTACTGATGCTGTGCGTTGCAGCGGTTGCAAATGCCGAGATATACACCTGGACCAACAGCCAGGGAACAGTCATTTTCACTGACAATCCTACTCAAATTCCTGCCCGCTACAGCGGCAGCACGAGGAACGGTGATGTTGTTTCCATTCAAACCATCGATACTCAAAAATTTAGCAAACAACCGCTTGCAAGGAAACCGCAGGCCGCCAAATCACGATACCGGACTACCAAACCCATGGCTGTTGTAAAACCCGGACCGAAACCTGTTCCGCTTGCATTTCAGTCTGAAATAAAAGGACATCTGGGTGGCGATCAGATCGACCCGGCTCCACCCAGCATGAAACAGCCAAAACCGTTACCAATCGGAGATCAGCCAAAAGAGATGGATCCTGGAATGAAACAGCCAAAACCTTTGCCAATGGGCGATCAACCTAAAGCAATGCCGGCTGGCATGAAACAACCCAGGTCCGAACCAACCGGCAAACAGCCACCACCGACATCGTCGGGCATGGAACAGCCGGATTCAAAACTGTAAGTAAACCAGGAGTCAAAAATGCGTACAAAATTATTTATTTCCATGTTTGCCATAGCGGCATTCGTAGCAACATTCGGACTCAATGAGGCCACAGCCGGCTTCCCTGCCCCACCAGGTTTGCCTGCACCCCCCAGACCCAATGTGAATGTTCAGGTCAATGGTTACCTGCCTGCACCTCCAGGTGTTCACGTCATGATCGATTCAGGTCGTCCGTACTATGTGGAACGGGAACAGCGCGTGTACATCGAACGGGAACGGCCTGACAAGCACCATAAAAAATATAAAAAGTACAAAAAGGAAAAGAAGGAAAAGAAACATCATGAGGACGAAGGCCGCCATAAAGGCCATTACAAATAATTCCAATTTCTAATCAAAGATGTTGTCAAGGCGGCGAGGATTGAGGCGACGAAGGCATACATTCAGTATGTTGAGGAGCTGAAGACGAGCCAACGAAGAGGGCGCTTTGATTTGGAATTGGTATAAACGCACGCCATGAAGGAGCTGATAATGAAAAAATTTAGTTACGGATTGATTGCCATATCACTGCTGGTCTGTTCGGTGACAACCGCCACCGCCGATGTGAGTATCGGCATCGGACTACCAAATGTCAGTATCGGTATCAACCTGCCGGTATACCCTGAACTAGTAAGGGTGCCCGGTTATCCGGTCTATTATGCCCCGCAGATGAATTCCAACTATTTCTTCTACGACGGCATGTACTGGGTTTATCAGGATGATAACTGGTACGCCAGTTCCTGGTACAACGGTCCCTGGGGATTTGTAGGCCCGGAAGTTGTACCGCTGTACATCCTGCGAGTTCCAGTACGTTACTATCGTCAACCGCCAATGTACTTCAGTGGTTGGCAAGCCAGTGCACCACCACGTTGGGGACATCACTGGGGACCGGACTGGGAGCATAACCGCCGCGGCTGGAATAACTGGAACCGCAGATCTGCTCCGGCACCGGCTCCACTGCCTGTCTACCAGAGAAGATATTCAGGAGACAGATATCCCCATGTTGAGCAGCAGAGATCACTGCAAAACCAGCAGTACCGTTACCAGCCAAAAAACAAGATTGTCCGTCAGCACTTGAAGCAACAGGTTCAACCTGCTGCACCGGTACCTGCCCAGCAGGGTAGAAAACCGGAACCTGCCATCAGGGATCAGAAACAGCAGAAAAAACCACATTCAGAACCGCGTCAACAGGGGGCTCCTCCCGGGCCAAATTCACAGCCACCGAAACGTGGTGGAGAGCAGGCTCAAAAACCAGCCCAGCCTCAACCTGCTCCTCAGCAGCATGCACCGGTCGTGCATGAGCAGAAGAAGCAACCAGCAGCGGTAGCACATGAACAAAAACAGCAGCCAAAACCGGTAGTGCATGAACAGAGACAGCAGCCAAAACCGGTAGTACAAGAACAGAGACAGCAGCCAAAGCCGGTAGTGCATGAACAAAAACAGCACCCTGCTCCTGCTCAGCGTGAGCAGCGTGAACAACGTGAACAACGTGAGCCACGTCAGCAGGACAGAGATCACGGTCAGCAGGGTGGCCATGGCCAGGGTGGGCAGAGAAATGATGATGAACGTGGCCAGGGACGCAGATAGCCATGCGGACTCTGATCGATCTTTTTAATACTTTTGAGACACTGGGAGACAAAACCGCCTTCGTGAACCGCACCGGTGTGCGAAGGCTGGTTGTTTCCTATGGCGAACTCCACCAGCTGGCACTGAAAATGGCGCAACTCTTGGAGCAACAGGGTGTAGCAGCTGGCGACAGAGTACTGATCTGGGGACCAAACTCGTCCTGGTGGGCAGTTGCCTACTGGGGCATCATTGTCCGTGGCGCCATTGCCGTACCGGTGGACTTCATGTCCGATCTGGCACGTGCTGAATCGATAAACGGTCTGACAAAGTCAAAGATAGTTCTACAAAGCCGCTTCAAGGCTGAACACATAACCACCGCACCGTCATTACTTCTGGAAGACCTTCAGTATCTTTTAGAAGACATCAAGCCGATCAGTGCAATTGCACCCGCTTCACCCGATGATATGGTTCAACTCATCTATACATCCGGCACCACCGGCAATCCCAAAGGGGTCATTCTCACCCATAAAAACCTGGTTGCCAACATTATCCAGATCAATCAGCAAGTACCGATTATTACCTCAAAATTCAATTTTCTCTCTCTGTTGCCGCTATCGCACATGTTCGAGCAGATGGGCGGTTTTTTTACTCCGCTTTACCGTGGCGCCGCAATCGTATACCTGCGTACACTCAAGCCCTCGGCAATCATGAAAGCGCTGGCTGCGGAAGACATTTATGTGATCATGGCTGTTCCCAGACTGATGCAACTGCTTAAATCAACCATCGAGCGTGAAATTGAAGAAAAACACCTTGCCGGACTGTTCCGCTATCTGCTGATAGTTGCCTCGAAGTTTGAAAATGGATTTCGCAGAATTATCTTTTTCCCGATACAGCGCAAGTTTGGCAGCAACTTTACCGTTTTTGTCCCGGGTGGAGCACCTCTTGGCCCGGAACTGTTCAATTTCTGGAGCAATATGGGTTTCACCGCCCTGGAAGGGTATGGCTTGACTGAGTGCTCACCTGTGCTCTGCGTCAACACCATCGAACAGCAGTTGGCCGGTTCGGTTGGTCCGGCGCTTCCCGGCGTCGAACTGAAGATCGAGGAAAAGCAGGTGCTGGTTCGGGGCGACAATGTTTTTCCAGGCTACTACGAAAATAATCAGGCTACCCGCGACGCCTTCACGGAGGACGGCTGGTTCCGGACCGGAGATATTGGCGAATTAGCACCGGACGGCTGGCTAACCATCAAGGGACGGGAGAAGGAGCTGATCGTCACTGGTGCCGGGGTGAATGTTTATCCGGATGAACTGGAAGCGGTGCTGGGCAAAACACCTGGCGTCAGAGAGTCCTGTGTCATCGGTCTTGACAAAGGAACCGGCGAAGAGGTTCACGCAGTCCTGCTTCTGGACGAAAGCGGAACCAAGCCGGAGGAAATCATCGGTCAGGCCAACAAGAGCCTGGACACCGTGCATCAGATTACCGGTTTCACCGTCTGGGCAGAACCTGAATTTCCAAAAACCACCACATTGAAGATCAAGAAATTCCAGGTTCTGGAACAGGTTAAAAAAGGGGCCGCTGGAAAAAATGCAGGCATTTCCACGGATGCCCTGATCAATCTGATTGCCAGAGTAACCGGGACAGGCACAGCAGAAATTCACGAAGAGTCTCTGCTGGAAAATGATCTGGGACTGACCTCCATCGACCGCCTGGAACTGGTCAACTTTCTGGAACAGGAGTACCGGCTTGATATCGAGGATAGTCAGATCGGCCCGCTGACAAAGGTTTCGGATCTGCGTCAGATCATTGCAAAAAGGGAAAAAGTGTCCAGCAGAGACCATTTTCGTTTCTGGACAAACTCCGGTTTTGTCACCGGACTTCGCAAGGTCTGGGATTCACTGTTCCACTACCCCCTGTTCCGCAGTTTTACCACACTTGACATTCACGGAATGGGGCAGCTGAACAAACTGGATGGACCGGTTATTTTCGTAGCCAACCACCTGAGTTATATCGATCATATGGCGGTCATGTTCGCTTTACCGCCAAAATTTCGCTACAAATGCGCCACAGCCGCCTGGGCCGAGTTCTTTTTTGGTGACTTTCACGGGCTTGATCGCATCTGGCGACGCCTTAGCTATGAATACACCAGCATCCTGTTCAACCTCTTCCCCCTGCCCCAATCAGCCGGTTTCAGCGGTTCGCTGGAATTCATGGGAAAACTCACAGATGCCGGCATTAACATTCTGCTCTTCCCGGAAGGGGGCCATTCTCTGGATGGCAAAATCCAGCAGTTCCAGATGGGTCTTGGCATTATGGTCAAGGAATTGGGAGTTCCGGTAGTTCCGATTAAAATCAGCGGTACTGATAAAATCCTTCCGCACGAGGTGAGTTTTCTCAAGCACGGCCGTGTATCAATAACCTTTGGTGAACCAATGAAATTCCGATACGAGGAACCGGCAGAAATAGTAAAAATCACACAGCAGGCTGTGGAGCAGCTTTGAACAGATCAATCCGGCGGAGTTTTACACAGGCCTGCCACGATGAAGCGGAGAAAAGAGTTATGAAAACTGAAATGATGGATTTGTCCGTACTATTATTGTTTTCCCTGATCATGACTTCCATTATGACTTATGCCCTTACTTTTTTTATTTGAACAAAACGGTAAAGCACCTGATGGAAATCATCAAACGGATTCTCGTCGTCAGCAGAATGATCCCGTACAGCAGAAAAACCATTAAGTACGGCATTTTTCTTGATCATAAGCACGATCGAAACTCTATATGTTTCCTGACTAGCACTAATCTTCCGCCGGGTGAAGAATGTACTGTCGAATGTAGCTCCTCCACCCAGCGGGGGGAGGCTGGGAGGGGGAAGATGGTGCGTTTGCAGCAGTTTGTCCCCTCCCCTCCCTAACCCTACCCCGCTGGGTGAGGGGATCTTTTAGCGGAAGATTGACGCTAATCAGAATATGTTTTGAATCTCGCCGAATGCACAGAGTAACATCGATGTAGTGCTGTTCCAGTTAGCTCAAAATTTAAAGCCATCACAAAGGAGATTGCCATGAAAAGAAGAATTGCTGCAGTAGTTATGATGTTAATGATGCTGGCCTTGACGGGGTGTGGCAGTGATGGTTCAACCACTGTAATTGTCACATCTCCGACTATTGCCACACAAATTATCAGCACTCAGTCGATTGACGGTGACATTGCTCCGGCAATTACGCCCCAAATAGTACAGGGCGGTACGAGTGTTTCTGCCGGCATAGATCCGCTCACCCTTGCGGAATATCGCGCGTTCCTGCATTTTCCACTGGGCGGTGCCGGTGGAGTACCGCCAAATGCCACGATTGTATCAGCAACACTTCGCATATTTATCAACGACATCAGGCCGTCGGTCGGTACAATACCATTCTTTATCGATCTGATTTCGTTTCCACCACCGACGTTGATTGTCAGCGATTTTTCCCGGGCTTCGCTGAGGACGATATCAACCTCTATTTTCCAATCCGACTTCGGTAACTATGTAGATATTGATGTGACCCCATTGATGCAAGAGGCCCAGCTTCTCCCGGCCCTGCCGGACTTTCAAATCCGCATTCGGGAGGATCTGATTTCAGTCGGCCCCGGCCTTATCGACGGGATTATCACTATCGATGACACAACGGTAGCGCGTGCTCCTAGACTGTCAGTTACTTATTTCTGACCGCTGCAAGGCACAACGATAACTTTAAAAATTTCCCGATTAGCACTGAACTCCCGCTGCCCCTTCTCCCTCAAAGGAGAAGGTGGACGAAGGCCGGATGAGGAGGGGCAAAAAGTGCGAATACATCTAATCTTCCCCCCTCACCCTAGCCCTCTCCATCAATGGAGAGGGGACTGTTTGAATCTCTTGCGGGAGATTGGTTCTATTCAG
>Ga0105048_10005551_pt1 | contig 20373 bp, 18 predicted proteins | sample MAT05_FD_78382 | JGI IMG/M metagenome (GOLD analysis project Ga0105048, IMG submission 78382) | Freshwater microbial communities from Lake Fryxell liftoff mats and glacier meltwater in Antarctica - MAT-05 | ecosystem: Environmental > Aquatic > Freshwater > Ice > Liftoff microbial mat | place...
ATCGACCGTGGCAACGATGGAGTCGAGGTCTTCAATAGATCGCAGGGTCAGCATCAGCTCTGCCCCAGGAACCTCCGGATACAGCGCTCCCGCACCCATCGCCAATACCAACTCGTCATAGCTCTCGTCGTAGATTCGCCCGTCGAGATGATCCCGCACGGTCACGGTGCGGGCCGCGCGATCGATCGCAGTTACCTCGCTGGCGACGCGAACGTCAAGTCGGAATCGGGCTGCGAGTTTCTCGGGCGTCTGCAGCAGCAGATCATCTCGGTGCTGGATGACCCCACCGACGTAGTACGCGAGCCCGCAGTTGGCGAACGAGACATATCCGCCTCGTTCGAGAACGACGATCGACGATCGACGCATCCTCGTCCAAGCGGCGAAGTCGGGTCGCCGCCGACATCCCGGCCGCCACGCCGCCCACGATCACGACTCGTCGGGGTGGTCTCACGGGTGCTCGCATACTCCGACCATATACCCCCAGGGGTATTTCGTCCCGTCGTGCGGATTGGCACGCCGGCGAATCGGCGACACCGTCTGGCTCACTCGGGTCGCGCGCTCGCCACTACCGTCAGCACAACGACGGAATCCTCAACCGCGTCTAGCGCGTGGCGGCCATCCGGAATCGTCAGGAGGTCGCCGGGCGAACCGTTCCATTCGCTTACGCCCGCACGCAATAGCACTTGACCAATGAGCACCTGCACAGTTGCTTCGCCCGGATTCTGATGCTCTGACAGCGACTCCCCCTCGCGAAGCGCAATGAGTGTTTGCCGCAAATGATGCTCGTGACCACCGAACACGGTCTCAGCGCTACGACCGCTCGAAGCCCGCTTCGCCTGCTCAAGGTGATGACGCCCCAAGGCGATCAATGACACTTTCTGCATCAGGACACTCCTAAGTTGCTCGAACCCGCCTGTCATAGGCGCGACCAATCCGCACCGCGACCGCACGAAAGGCGCCAGGCATGGCCCCAGTATGACGTGAACTCCGGCCCGGCGAACTAGGGTTGCGCCATGGCTTCGCTTGCAGGATCATCCATTCTCGTCGTCGGCGCTTCGGGCGGCCTTGGTTCGGCAATCGCTCGAATTTTAGCCAGCGAAGGTGCCCTGCTTACGCTTCACGGGCGATCGGAGCAGCGGATGCGCGCCCTCGCGGTGCCCGGCACGTTCGTCGACGGCGACCTGCGTGACGTGGGCTCGGATGTCGCCCTCGTCGCGGCCGCGCTGCATGCCCACGGACGGCTCGACGGCGTCATCAACGCAGCGGGGGTCGTTGCGTTTGGCCCCGCGGGCGAGACGAGCGACGCGACCATGGACACGCTTTTCGCGGTCAATGCGGTCGGGCCGATGCGACTCTTACGCGCCGCACGGGCGGCGCTGCTGGAGTCCGCGGCCGCGAAGCGGGACCCTTTCTTTCTCACCCTGAGCGGAATCGTCAGCGAGTCGCCCACAGCGAACATGGCCGCCTACTCCGCGTCCAAAGCAGCCCTCGCCGCGTTCGCTCACGCTACCGGCCGCGAATTGCGCCGGGACGGCATCCGGTTGGTCGACGCGCGACCCGGCCATACCGAGACGGGGCTTGCCAACAGACCGATTGCCGGCACGGCACCGCCCATGCCCACGGGCTTTGACCCCGCTCACGTTGCTCGCCGCATCGTCGATGCCCTCGTCGCCGGCGAACGCGACCTGCCGAGCGCCGCATTCACGCCGTAGCCCGCACCCTGAACCGAGCTACAGCTCTCGGGAACTGTCGCGCGGAAACAGCAACAGCACGGCTCCCCAGCCGATCGCGGCCCCCACGATCTGGGCCGCGACGTAGCCCCCAGCCGAGCCGGGCGCGATGCCGGCGAAGGTATCCGTGAACATGCGGCCGATCGTGATGGCCGGGTTCGCGAAGCTGGCGGACGACGTGAAGAAGTAGGCCGCCCCGATATATGCCCCAACTGCGGGCGCCGCCAGCGCAGCGCGCCCGGTGCGCACGAGGGCGAAGATCACGAGCACGAGACCGGCGGTGGCGACAACTTCGGCGAGAAAGTGCGGCGCCGAGAGACGGTCCGTGGTGCTCCAGGTCGCGGCCGGCATGCCGAACATCAGGTTGGCCAATACGCAGCCGGCGATGCATCCGATGATCTGGGCCGGAATGTACCGAGCCACTTCAGCCCAACTGCGATGCCCGAGGAGCGCATCGACCAGCGACACCACCGGGTTGAGGTGGGCGCCCGAGAGCGGGGCGAACACGAGGATCAGCACGGTGAGACCGAGCGCGGTGGCGAACGCGTTCTCAAGCAATTGCAGGCCGGTGTCGTTCGGCGACAACTGCTGGGCGGCGATCCCGGAACCGACCACGATCGCGGTCAGCAATGCGCTGCCCAGAAACTCGCCGGCCATCCGCCGGGCGCCGGCGCCCCTCACGATCGCTGCGCTCACACCGAGGCGGGAAGCAGCTCGGCAAGAAGCGCCTCGACGCGCGCCTTGATGTCGTCGCGGATCGGGCGCACCTCTTCGATCGACTTGCCCTGAGGGTCGGCGAGTTGCCAGTCCTCGTAACGCTTGCCCGGGAAGATCGGGCAGACGTCGCCGCATCCCATCGTAATAACGACGTCGGAGTCTTTGACCTGCTCGGTTGTCATCAGCTGGGGCACCGCCTGGGAAATGTCGATGCCCTCCTCTGCCATGGCCTGGATTGCCATCGGGTTGATCTTGTCACCGGGCTCCGAGCCGCCGGATCGAACCTCGACCGCGCCGCCAGACAGGGTGCGCAGGTAACCGGCAGCCATCTGCGACCGGCCCGCGTTGTGGATGCAAACAAACAACACGGTGGGCTTCTCAGACATGGGATTCCTCTTTCCTCGTTTCCCCAAAGCATAGATGGTCATCTATGCTTTGGGGATCCGGTCGGTCAAGAATTCAGCGGGCGTTCACCGGGAGGGATTGCAGCAGCAGCCGCACGCGCGCTTCGATGTCATCCCGAATGATCCTGACCTGCGCCAAGGGCTCGCCCACGGGATCCTCGATATCCCAGTCGAGGTACTGGCGCCCCGGGTAGATGGGGCAGGCATCCCCGCATCCCATCGTGACGACCACATCGGCCGCTCGCACCACCTCGTCGGTCAGCGGCTTCGGAAATTCGCCGCCAATCGACACCCCGATCTCATCCAGAGCAGTGATAACCACCGACCGCACGGTGTTGGCTGGCGCCGAGCCCGCCGTTCGAACCCGCACCGAGTCCCCGGCCAGTTGGCGCAGGATTGCGGCAGCCATCTGCGAGCGGCCGGCATTCTGCACGCAGACGAATAACACCTCGGGAACACGATCGAGCGACGGGACCTGACTGCGAGCCAGGGCCGTCAAACGGTCGGCCGCGAAACGCGACGCAAGCGACGGTAGGAAGCGGCCAATCCGCCCACCGTGCGCCAGGAGGTCGTAGCTCTCCCGCACGTAGCGCTCGACGGTTTCGGCGCTGAAGACGCCGACAAACCTCGCGGACAGGTCCCTCGATATGCGGTCGAGAACCCCCGCGGCGATCTCGGTGGTGGCGTACCCGCCGAGCACCTCCGCAACGCGATCGGCATGATCCTGTTGCAGCGAATACCACGCCATTCGCCCATCGGGAGTACGTGTTACCAGACCCGCGTCGCTCAGCGCCTTGAGATGATGGCTGACGGTCGGTTGACGCAATTCGAGTCGAGCCGCCAGTTCACCCACCGAGCACTTCCCGGCCGGACTTTCGAGAATGAGCCGGATAAGGCGTGCCCGCGTCGGATCGGCAAGAAGCCGAAGCGCCGCATCCGCATCCGCATCCGCATCCATAGATCGAAGTCTATGGGTGGGCGACAACGTGTCGGTCACACCTCAGGGACACCGAGGCCGAGCGCTCCCGCAGCCGACTGGATGAGCGAGAAGTCGCTGCGCTTGATCCACTCGAGGGCGAGCGATGCACGGCGCACCTTTTCACGGCCGAGTAGCGACGCGTAGTCGAGGTTGTGAATGCCCGCAGGATAGATTGGCGTGCTGTTGCGCAGCCCGAATTTTGTGTACATCGGCGCGGCAACAGCGATGAGTTCGGCGCTTTCGTGGCCGCGGACGACTCCGCCCATCGCATCGGGCGATTCGACGTAGACGTCAATAGGCAGAGAAGATGCCGCGCGAAACTCTGCGGTGAGCTCGAGGGTCAGGTCAGAAGGAACGTTCACCGTTGAGGCGCCCATGCGCTCCATCTGTTTCATTGCGATGGGATTCGACGGTGCGAGCATCGCCGAGATCTTCCACACGGTGTTCGATGGCAGGTCACCGGAGGCCTGCATTCCGACCAGAATTTCGAGGAGTCCGAGATCGGCAATGAGAAAACCGCGGATGCCACGCTCGGTGGCTCGTAAGACGTCTTCAACGCCGAAGCGCAACTGTCTGGTTCCGCGCAGCTGACCTGCCAACGCTGGACCGTCGGCCGCCCGCGACTGCACTCCAATGTCCCAGCCTTCGCGGGGTCCAACAAAGAGCGAAATCTCGACACCGTTGTCGGCCGCAATCCTGGCCATCTCATCGAGCTCTCCCTCGCTGAGCAACATTGCCCCGCTGCCTTGAGAAACCCTGTTGACAACGACGCCACGCTGGTCGGCCTCCGCCAAAACATCGCGCAGCGTGGTCGGCCCCTCTACAGAGGGGATCTCGATGCGAAAGTGTGCGCCGTCAGGGAAGCGGTAATCGCTCCTCTTAACCGATGGCTCCGGAACCAAGCCGAGCGCGGTGAGGAAGTGGTCAGCTTTCATGCGAAGGTTCCTATCGATTCGGTGCTTACGAGTGGAGAATGTTCGGTATTACCGAATCATGTTTCACTATAGCAAATAATAGGCAACTCCCGCTGCGCTTGTCAATGATTGGCAGGCACCGAGACCGTGCCCGGCCCAGGCAGCCCAAAGTGAGAGAACCGTGTTGGAGCCTTCTCGAAAGTCCGCAACCGACCCACAGATTAGTCCGTCGTTCTCCCCAGCGAAGGTGACGCCGATCGCGAATTAGAAGGAGTTCACGGCCGGGGCAGACATCGCGTATAGACTACTAGTGTTCGCTATCACAGAACATCTTAGGAGTGCGCGCGATGGAGGGTCTCGATCCCAAATACACGGTGAAAAGCGTCGAGAAGGCCGCGCTCACCCTGCTTGCGCTTGAGCGCGAAGCAGGCAGCGACGGTCTTTCTCTCACGAAGATCGCGGACCTTATTTCTATGTCGAAGAGCAGCATGTTTGCCCTGCTGCAAACGTTGACGGCGTACGGCCTGGTCTCATCCGGCGGTGCGGGAGCCAACCGGTATCGCCTTGGCCTCGGCCTCGTGAGGCTAGGACAGCATGCGGCGACGCAGACAACGGTAGGCGACGTGTGCATCCCCGAACTTCAGTCGCTGTCCGCTGACACGAAACTCACTGCTCGCGCTGCCGTGCTCGATGGAAACTGGGCCGTGGCGGTCGCGCGGGTCGATGCCCCGGACACAGTCCGCCTCGACCTCCGGCTCGGGGAGAAGGAGTGGCCGCACCGCTCGGGACTGGGCAAGGCGCTGATGTCGGCGCTGTCCGACGACGAGGTGCGCTCGCATCTTGAAGCAGTGGGGATGCCGGCGAATACGCCGCACACACTGACGACCGTCGACGCCTACCTTGCCGATCTTCGCATCTCGCGCGAGCGTGGGTACGCGATGGATGACCAGGAAGACGCCGAGGGCATCATCTGTATCGCCGCGCCCGTGATGAATGTCGACGGACGGCCGTTCGCCGCGATAAGTGTGACGGGTTTGAAAACGGGCCAACTTCTGGACGACCCCGGGTGGGTCGCCGCGAAAGTGCGCGAGCACGCCGCTCGCCTTACTGCACTTCTTCGCCCGTCGATCTAGCCGCGAAGGCGAAGCCGCGGGCTAGCATGCACTGCTTCAGCCCATTAGTAACGACTCACACGGCCTGCAGTGAGGCCACGCTGAGTAGCTCGAATAGCCGATCCAGTTCCTGACCCGTCTCTGGGTCCATCACGAACTCGTGCGGCCCGCGCGAGGCTGTCGAACTGATCACACCCTGCTTGAGCAGGAGGTGCTTCTCTACCGCAACATAGCTGTCGATATTGCTCTGGAGGTTCACGAGCGAGTTGAGAGGACCACTGATGGCGTAGGCGGTCGACCAGTCTTCCGAGGTCAGCGCCATCCACATCCGCTGGATGGCCCAGCACACTTCTGCGCCGGGCATCGTGCCGACTACCCCACGTCGGAAGCTATCGACAAGCGCCGCCCCGCCTGATCCCTCGAAGGCGCGCGCGGTGCCTCCCGAGGCATCCCGCAGCATCGAGAGCCGGGGGCCGATGGGCGCGGCTTCTGGCTTGAAGTAGACACGGTCGCCGAATCGATCAAGGAGACGCACCTGCACGTCGATGGATAACGGGCGTCCGACATAGCCGCTCGCGTCTTGCACGACGAGGTCGACCTCCACCGAGTCGCCGATCGCGGCAAAGTACCCGAAGACTGCCTCGTCGTCGAGATTGACGCTGATCGGCGGGATAGCCATTAGCGCGTCGGCACCGCTGTCCTCGGCGTGTCGAGCGTGAACGATTGCGGTGTGCGTGCTCTCGGCACCAACGCTGATGATGCTGAGAGCGCTGCGCTCGGTGGCGACCCGCGTGACGACCTCGGTGAGCTCGTGCCGCTCACTCTCGGTGAGACGAAGGATTTCGCTGACCATCCCGGTGGTCAGGCCAGCGACGCCCTGGTCGAGCACCCAATTGAGTTCCCCTTCCATGCCGGGCACGTCGATCTTTCCGTCGGCGGTGAAAAGAGTCTGCACGACAGGAAGTACTCCGCCGAGACGTCCGGGGGTGAGGGCGTTCGTCATGCTGTCGCTCGTTTCATTCGAGGAGTCGTTATGGGCAGGCCGCGTTACGGCGATCATGATCGACCCACCACCGGTTCGATGAAGGTTCGGGATGTGGCGGTCGGGGCGACGAGGAAGTCGAGGTCTGCGCCAGTGGGTGCCTGCTGCACGTGGCGCTGGTACATCGCAGGCCACCCGCGGAGGTGGGGCTGGATTCGCTTTGTGAGGTTAGCGGAACGCTGTGCTAGCTCCTCTGCGGTAACAAGCAGGTTGAGGCTTCTCCCCGCTATGTCCAACTCGATTCGGTCGCCATCCCGCACGAGCGCTAGCGGACCGCCAATGGCCGACTCCGGCGCGATGTGAAGCACGACCGTACCGAAACTCGTGCCGCTCATCCGCCCGTCGCTGATGCGCACCATGTCTCGAACACCCTGCTCGATGAGTCGCTGAGGAATCGGTGCCATGCCCCATTCGGGCATTCCGGGAACCCCAACCGGTCCACAATTGCGCACGACGATCACATCGTCTGCCGTCACAGCAATGGACTGGTCGTCAAGGCGCTTGCGCATGTCGGCATAGTCGTCGAACACAATGGCGTGACCGGTGTGCTGGAGCAGTTCTTCGGTGGCGGCGGCGATCTTGATCACGGCACCATCTGGTGCGAGCGATCCGAACACCGCTGCGAGCGTGGGTGCGGGCAGCACGGGATCATCAAAATGATGGATGACGCCGTTCGGTGCTGGTGCCTCCGCAATGACATGGAACCAGTCCCGGCCGTCACCGGCGAGAGGTGCGCGGTCGAACCGCGTGCCGAGTGCGTCGGCGAGTGTAGCCACTCCCCCGGCTGCTCTGAAGTCGAAGATCAAACCAGTTCCGCAGGGCTCGATGTCGGCGAGCAGCGGGATGTCGCGCCACAGGCCGTCCATGCGGTCGAGTGAAGCGTCAAGGCCGAGGCGCCCCGCCACTGCAGCGAGGTGGATGATCGCGTTCGTCGACCCACCGATCGCGCCAAGTACCCGGATCGCGTTGTCCATCGCGGGCTGCATCATCCGCTCGCTCGGTCGACGGCCATCGATGACCGCAGCCGTGACTGCGAGACCCGTGTCATATGCGGCCCGCCGGAGCTCGTCGCCGAGGGCGGAGAGCCCCGCGACACCGGGCAGGCACATACCCAGCACCTCGGTGAGGATCGCCATGGTGGAGGCGGTGCCCATGGTGTTGCACGAGCCTGGTCCAGTGCAAGCGAGTTTGCGTTCGAGGTCTGCCCACTCCCCGTCGTCGAGTTGACCGGCGCGCCGCTCGTCGAGTGCGCGCCACAGGTCGGTTCCGCTGCCGAGCGGTTTGCCGCGGAATAGTGGTGCCGACCGCGCACCGCCGAGCAGCAGGAGCGACGGAAGGTCGGTGCTCGCCGCGGCAAGCAACGAAGCCGGAACGCTCTTGTCGCAGTTCGCGAGGTAGACGACGCCGTCGAGCGGGTTCGCTCGTATGGTCTCCTCCAGCTCCATGGCGACCAGGTTGCGATAAAGCATCGCACTCGGTTTCATGAGGTCTTCGCCGAGAGACATAACGGGGAACCGCGCGGGTATTCCTCCGCCGTCGCGGATTCCCCGTTCAATCTCCGGCAGCAGTGCCGTGAACCCGAAGTTGCACGGGTTCAACACGCTCGCGGTGTCGGCGATGCCGATAATCGGCTTGCCGCGGTCGGCCTCGGCTATACGCATGGCGACACGATGCGACATCGCTACCTCGTCGTCACCATCCATCCAGGCGGCGCTGCGCAGTGGCGTGGTTTTCATCTCTTTGCCCCCCAACAACCGACCATGTCGGAGTGGCGACCGAGGATCAAGGTTCGGCCAGTGAGGAAATGGTCAACCCTCATTCGGTCTTTCCTATCGAATCGGTGCAAGGCAGTGTAGATTATTCGGTATCACCGAAACCTGTTTGACTCCACCAAACTATATGCAGCGCGCGGGGATTGTCAATCGTTGTGCGCGCACCGCGCGCGGTGTCGTGCGCGCATCATCGAAAGTGAGACAACTCCCGTGACAGCACCCGCAGACAGCACCCTTACGAACCACGAGATTGATGCTGTGGCGAGCGTCGCCGCCGCCGCCGCTCCGCTGTGGGCCACGACGCACCCAGCGCAGCGAGCGGCTGCCCTCGTCGCCGCGGCGAGCGCACTCGAGCAATCGAAAGCCGAGCTCGTGCGTATCGCGATGGAGGAAACCGCGCTCAGTGAGACGCGACTCGTCGGCGAGCTGAACCGAACAGCGGTGCAACTTCGGCTCTTCGCCGAGACAATTCTCGATGGCGCATACCTCGATGTTCGCATCGATCAACTCGACCCCGACTTCGTTCTAGGCCCACGACCCGATGTGCGCCGTTACCTCGTTGCGTTGGGGCCGGTCGTCAACTTCGCCGCGAGTAACTTTCCTTTCGCCTTCTCCGTTGCCGGCGGTGACACGGCTGCCGCCCTCGCGGCGGGATGTCCCGTCATCGTGAAAGCGCACTCCGGGCATCCGCGATTGTCCGCCCTCACTGCGAAGGTAGTAGCGACGGCCCTCGAGGGTGCAGGAGCCCCTGCCGGCACACTGCAGGTCATCTACGGTCAAGCGCGTGGTGTGGCGATGCTCGAACACCCCTCGATCAAGGCAGGCAGTTTTACTGGCTCCATTCGTGCCGGTCGCATTCTCTCCACCGTTGCGGCATCGCGCACGGTACCGATCCCGTTCTTCGGGGAACTCGGCAGCGTGAACCCCGTCTTTGTCACCGCTGCCGCGATCGCCGAGCGGGCTGACGCCATTGCCGAGGGTTTCGTGACGAGCGTCGCTGGCTCGGCTGGCCAGTTGTGCACCAAGCCGGGCTTTCTCTTTGTGCCGTCGGTGCAGGCTCTGGCCGGGATGATCGCCGCTGCCGCGAGTGCGGCACCGGAACAGCGACTTCTCAATCCGTCGATCGCCGAGGCGTATCGTGCCAGGCGGGACGCAATTCTCGGCGCCTCCGGGGTGTCGATCGTCAGCGAGGGTTCGCTGCGCGTCGATGCGGATGGCCAGGGTTGGGCTACCCCCACGATCGTCAGTACCGCCGCCGCCAATCTGGTGCGCGAGCGCGATGCGCTGCTGGATGAGGCGTTCGGACCCTTATCGATAGTGGTGGAGTATTCCGAAGCGAATGACCTTACGGAACTCGCCGCGCAACTGTTCGACGGCAACCTCACTGGCACAGTGCACCTGGCAGATAACGAGAACACGCCGGCACTGGGCGACCTCATCGATTGGCTCACCGACCATGTGGGTCGCGTACTCTTCGGCGGCTGGCCGACCGGTGTGGCCGTGACCCCCGCCATGCAGCATGGCGGACCATGGCCGGCAACATCGAACGACTCGAGCACCTCCGTCGGCACCGCCGCGATCAGCCGTTTTCTGCGACCGGTCGCCTACCAGAATGCGCCGCAGGCGCTCTTGCCCGAGCCGTTGCGCGACGACAATCCTTGGGGCGTACCGCAGAGCATCTCCCCCGCGGGCGAGTCACGTTCCTGGGGAGCGCGGGCGTAATAACTAGCGCGCTTTACTGGCGGGCCCGACTATCCAAAACGGTAGGCGGGCCGGCCAGTGGCCTGCACGTCGGCCGAAAGCACGCAGCCCGCCAACGGCTCGACCAGACGCGCCTCGGCAGACATGCCTTCCCATCCGGAGGCAAGGTAAAGGCGGTCACGTTTCGAGCCACCGAATCCCGGACACGTCGGCTGGCTCACGGGCGCGGCAAGGCTTGCGCGCAGCCGGCCATCCGACGCATACCGCCTGACTACGCCGCCCTGCCACAGAGCAACCCACACGTCACCTTCGCTATCGACAGTGAGGCCATCTGGCACGCCCTCGAGTTGCGAAAAGGTGGCAAGGTCTGCCCGTCGTGGTCCGAGCCGACCGGTCTGCACGTCGTAGTCGTAGCGTCGAATACACGGATCGCCCGAGTCGACAAAATAGAGCGTCGTGCCGTCGGACGACCAGTCAAGACCATTCGACTCCACGAGACCCTCGAGGAGCACGTCAATCCGGCCGTCCGGCTGAAGCTGCAGCAACTGCGCGACCGAACTCGTGCCGTCCAGCGCGGCGGTGCCAGCGAGAAACCGCCCCCCAGGATCGCACGCCGCGTCGTTGAATCGGGTACCAACGCCAACTGGCGCTCTCACGCGGTCCCGATCCGGTCGACCGGCGGCATCCAGAAAGGCAAACTCCTCGTCGACAGCGACGATCAGTCCGCCGCCGCGTCGAAGCCCCGCTGCGCCGACAACAGCGCCCAAGTGAGCGCTCCACGCGTATTCAGTGGAACCCGTCCTGTGTACATTTCCACCCAGTACGTCCACCCAGACCAGGGTGTCAGTTGCGTCATCCCAAATCGGATGCTCCGCTAGCTCGACGCCCGCGGAAACGTCGACCCGCCACTGCACTTGCTCGGGATTCTCCGTCACTTGCCGATTCCGGCGGTGAGCCCGGAGACGAGGTGCCGCTGGAAGATCAGATAAACGATGACCGCGGGGATAGCACTGATGAGTGACCCCGCCATGAGCACCGGGATATCGGTGACGCGGCCCGCAGAGAGCACACCGAGTCCCACCGTGATAGTGCGCTGATCCGGATTCTGTAGGAAGAGAAGACCCACGAGCAAATCATCCCAGATCTGAATGAACTGGAGCACCGTCACCGTGACAATCGCTGGAGTCGAGAGCGGGACAGCGACGCGCAAGAAGAATTGCCAATAACTCAGGCCATCGATGACGGAGGCCTCCATGAGCTCATCGGGGATGCCGCGGTAGAAAGCCGTCATCAAGAACGTCGCGAACGGTGTTCCCAGCGCCGAGTAGACCAGCACCGCGCCCGCGTAGGAGGTCAGCAGGTTGAACTGTGACAGGTTCACGTAGGCGGGAATGATGATCGACTGCATGGGCACGAGCATTGCCGCGATGATGATGAGAAACACCATCGTCGAGCCGCGGTACCGAAGCTTCGCGAAGGCGAATCCTGCCGTCGTGCTCACCGCGACAATGACCACGAGCGAGAGCGCGCAGACGATGGCGGAGTTGCCCAGCTGTTGCGCCACTGGCAGGGCATCCAGCAGCTTCGCCCAACTGTCCAGTGAGTAACCAGAACCAGCCCGGAACTGCGCATTACTCCTAAACGATGAGTCGATCATGAACCAGAAGGGGTAGAACATTGCGGCCGCGCCGAGCGCCATCACGACGAACAGCACCGCCCGCTGTACAGAGAACCGGCGCTTTCGTGAGCCGCTTCGGGCGGGTCCGAGTAGAGGTGCCTTGAACTGGATTTGTGCGGTATTCACGTCAATCCTCCGAACGAAGGAGCTTGAGCTGGGCGAGCCCGATCGTCCCCATGATCACGAAGAGCACGACACCGAGTAGCGCGCCGGTGCCAAAAGCACCTCGAGAGAACGCGGTCTGGTAAACGAAGAACTCCAGTGTTGTTGTGCCGTACCCTGGCCCTCCACCGGTCATAACGAAGATGAGACTGAACAGAGCAGTGAACGCGCTGATCATCGTCATGATGAACGCGAACTGGATGAACGGCTTCAACTGGGGTGCGGTGATGTAGCGGAAGACCCGAAGCGGGCCAGCGCCATCGACGCGAGCTGCCTCATGCAGGCTCGGATCGAGCGTTGCCATGCCGGTTAGAAAGATGATCGTGTTGGTGCCAGTCATCGACCACACAAAAGTAATCGCGACTGCGAGCAGTGCCGTTCCTTCGTTGGCCAGAAAGTCGGTACGAATGGCGCCGAGCCCGATTGCGGCGAATGACCGATTGAGGATGCCTTCCTGGGCGAAGAACCTCGCGGCGATCATGCCGATAACAACCCATGAGATCGCCGTAGGCAGAAAGTAGATTGCGCGGAAGAACTTCCAGCCGAAGACATGCTCGTGCAACACGGCAGCGATGCCCATCGGAATGGCAATGGCGAACGGAACCGCGAGCAGAAGCAAGCCGTTGTTCAGAAGCACGCGCCAGAACGTCGGGTTGAGCAACAAGTTGACGTAGCTGATCGGTCCGACCCAGGTCGCGCTCAGGCCATCCCAGATTGTCATCGAGTAGTAGACGGCCTGCAGGATGGGAATCCCGAGCAGCATCACGACCAAGAGCAAGCCGGGCAGGCTCAGCACCATCCCGGTTCTTCTCCGGCTGCGGGTTAGCAGTGAAGTTCGCCGCCGCGGTGGGGCAAGCAAGGCATTCATCGACGGTCTCCTGGATGGGGGCTAAGTGTGAGGTCGGCGCGAGGGATAACCCTCGCGCCGACCGGGTGGCACGCTAGGTTTCTCTTTTACTTCATGGCCTTCTTCTGATCGTCAGGCAATTGTGCCCAAGCCTGCGCCAGCTGACTGAGACCGTCCTTGGGAGACATGCTTCCCGACAGGATCGAGGGCAGCATCTTCCCGCCCACATCAACCACATCGCCCTGGATCACATTGTCGAGCATCGGGTAGCGCGTGAAGCCCTGGTTCTCAGCGAAATCGAGCATCTGCTGGTTCACCGGGTTTGTCGTCGTCTTACCCGTGACAGCGGAGATAAGGCCGGACTCGTCGATGATCTTGGCTGCCGCGTCGGTCGTCAGGAACGCCAGGAAGTCTGCCGCCTCTTTCTGGTGTGCCGAGTACGAGGTGATTCCGAATCCGTCACCGGGGTACTCGACAATGCCCTTGATGGGCTCGTCCGAGAACGGCGGAACGAAGGCTGCAACGTCATCCTTCATGGCGTCGGTGAACTTACTCGTGTCCCAGGTGCCATCGATGATCATCGCCGCTTTGCCCCCGATGAAGTCATCCAGGTTGTTGGTCTTCGTGAGCACGTCGGAGTTTGTGCAACCCTTTGTGTTCAACGCAGCCCACTTGGTGAGTTGGTCGATATTCGTCTGTGAGTCCCACGCGATTTTTCCGTCAGCCAGGTCGGCCCACTGATCGACCGAGTATGCACCGATCATGGCGTAGCTCGCGTCGTACCACGAGTAGAAGGTAGCGCCAAGGCTCTGCCCGCCGTTGCCGTAAACCATGGGGGTGTAGCCCGCATCCTTGAGCTTGGTGCACGATGCGTACAGTTCGTCCCACGTCGTCGGCACGCTGGCAATACCCGCGGCGGCGAATGCCGACTTGCTGTAGAAGCCGATGTAGAACTGCTTCTCCAGAGGCATCACATAGGGGCCATTTGCGGCGTCAAAGCCATCAGACATCCACTCGAGCCCACCCACCTTGGCGAGGTCCGCGGCGGGCACCTTGTCTTTGAGGTTCACGAGAAGGTCTTTGTACTTGAGGGTGAAGAGGCCTGTCCACATGACGGCAAGGTCTGGACCGGTCTTGGAGATCGCGCTCGCCTGCAGCAGGGAGAAGTAGTTGTCTCCGGGCTGGCTGACTACCTTGAAGGTGACGTTGGGGTGCAATTCGGTGTACGCAGCGGTGAGCGCTTCGGTCGCAACGGCATTCTGCTGGGTGCCATAGTTGTGCCACAGCGTCAGCGTTACAGGAGCGTCGGAAGACGCGGTGTCTGTGTTACCACTCGCGCAGCCGACTAAGGCTAGAGCGCTAGCCGCGAGAGCGGCGATGATCGTAATTTTTCGCATGCGTCCTCCTTCTATTAACACGGCAATTTAGCCGTGGTCTGGTGCCTGTGCCGCGGCCCACTGAGAGGTCATAGGGATCTCTGCGTAGCGCCGCGACGGAAATCTACGTCGCGCTGTGTCATCCATCGAGCATCAAGACGCCCGGGCGAGCTGTGCCGTCGTCGGAATCCGGCCACTCCGGCGCGACGGTGACGCGCTCCGCGGCGCCTTCGGGGCCGACGAGGTAGGTGTCTTCGTCTTTACTGCCCCCGGGCAAGCTTGGGTTCCAGGCCACCGCGCCCCCTAAGGAGACCAGCTGCTGCCACCATCGGCTATCTCGCTGGGCTGGTGAGATCTCGAATTCGCGCTGGGCGTAGCCGATCGGACCGCCCTGATAATGCTGTCGCCACGCGTCAGGGTGACCCTCGTCACGGTACGCGCCTTCAAGCACCTCGAGCACTGACCCATAGGTTGCGCCGGGAACTGTGGCGGCGAGCATCTTTCGGTGAATGCGCCTGGATGCCGAAAGCCCATCGGCCAGTCGCTGATCAATCGCTCCTACCGACACGTAGCGGGTCAGTGCAACATGCAAACCCGCCCGCCGCGCCACGAGAACCGCCATCACCAATCGGCTAGCGGGAACGCCCATGGCAATTGGATGCCTGAACTTGCCGATTCGATCATCCGCACCCACAAGCAGCACGGGGCAATCCGCACCCCGTGACTCAACGAGCCCAGAGATTCGGCCCTGAATGTCGAAGTCGGTCTCACCGGGCGTCCATGCGCGCAACGCTTGCTGTACGGCCCACGTCGCATCCGCCCCAAGCGAGCGAAGTAGCTCTTGCTCCTCGGTGCCGAGCGGCATTCGTGCCGCCGTGAGGTCGTCGGTGACGTCGATCGAAAAGGCGGGGTGGCCGTCAGATCCGAGCGGCGCGTTGTTGCCTGTGTCGAGCGCTCGCTCGCTCGCGCTCACCACCGCCGCTGCATCCCACCACGCAACAGCGACGACCTCGATGCCATAAGAGCGCGGCTCGAATTCGGCCAAGATTCGGGGGGCCTCGACCTCGGTCGTCACGATGACTGCTCGGTCGGGGCCGACGCACAGCCAGACGACATCGGTTGCCGCGGTGCGATCGACGGGGGGGTTCATGCTGCCGGTTGCCCAAGCAACAGCGCCAGGAGTCGTGAGGACGATGCCCCGCACGCCGCGGATCGCCATGAGCGCTCGCACAGCGGAGAGCGCTTGAGCAACACGATGCTTCCGCACACGATCCACTATGATCGCCTCCTGTTCTGCAAGACAGAACATCGTTCTGTTTGGCGGTACGAAGATCATGGCACGACCCTTCGGGAAGTGTCAAGACAATTCGGGGCGACTCACGCCGACGAAACGTGATCGTGATCGTCGGGAGCCCTCGACCGACTGCGAGCACTATGGTGTGATTGCTACCCCGCCCCTGGGCCACAACCGAAATCTAGGATCCGGTGCGTAGTCGCGCACCGAGCGGCCGACGAGTGAATGGACGACGATGACTAACCCCGCAGCCTCAGCGGCTCCCCGCGTGAGCGACTTGACGAGCATGCGCGCAGTCACGGTGAAAGCGCCAGGTGAGTTCGCCCTGGAGACCAGGGATGCCCCGGTGCGCGGGGCCGACGAGATCCTCATCCGCCCGATCGCGGTGGGGATCTGTGGCACAGATCTCGACATCATCGACGGCACGATCGACCCTGAATTTGTGCGCTACCCGCTGGTCTTGGGGCACGAGTGGAGCGGCGTCGTTATCGAGGCTCCCGACGACGCGCGAGCGAAGGTCGGGGATCGCGTGGTTGTTGAAGGCATCGTGCCGTGCGGGCAATGCCCCGCGTGCGTCAGCGGTGATACCAACCGGTGTGAGGTCTATGACGAGTTCGGATTCATTCGGGACGGAGCCATGGCCGAGTTACTCGTCGCCCCCGCCCGTCTCGTGCACCGCCTCGAGCCCGTGGTATCGATGGAGTCTGGAGCGCTCGTTGAACCCGCTGCGGTCGTACTTCGAGCGCTAATTCGCATTAAGCCGGCGCCCGGTGAACGGGTTTTGGTGATCGGTGACGGCACGGTCGCCCTGCTCGCGAGTTGCCTCATCCAGTTGTGGTCACCCGGTCAGGTCACGATGCTCGGCCGCCGCCCGGACCAGTCGGCGTTGGCAACCCTTGCGGGCGTCAATCGGTTCGAAACCGATCCGGCTCGCGTGGGACACGACTTTGACATCGTGGTCGAAGCGGCCGGTGCGGCGGATGCCGTCGCCAGTGCGCTCAAGTCCCCCGCGAGAGGTGGCCGGGTCGTTTTGCTTGGATTCCCAGGCCACGGCGTGGCCGTGCCCGTCGCGATCGACGACGTCGTCAACCGGGACATGACAATCACAGGAAGCTTCGCCTACACGTCTGCGGCTTGGGCCAAGGTCGTCTCTCTCCTCAACGCGGGGCGTCTTGACTTTGGGTTCCTCGTAACTCACCGGTTTGGCTTGGACCAGGTTACCGACGCGATCGATGCACTTCGCCATGCAACCGGTGCTCGAGGCAAGGTGCTCGTCGACATCCAGAACGCTCCCTGAGCGGTCGCGCAGTCGGCCGGAACTGTCACCGATCTATTGAGGCAGAACTGTCACCGATGTCCTGAGAACATAAGTGTTAGTAGCTAATCACCGTATTTACACTTAGGCTATTAAGTGAAAATAAGGAATGTCGGTGTTATCACTTAGAAGGCGAGCTCCGGTATGGCTAATGCTAGATCGAACCCGCCGGATTCGCTCCGATGGCCTTCGCTTACTAGCGAACAGCACCCTTGGGTTTCGCGGCTCAACAGCGACGACCTCACCCGCGCGCAACGGGATCGAGTTCGCCAGCCGTACTCGTCTGCCATCGTGCCGTCGATCGCTGGCCTGTCGATCGACATCCCCGCTGACCTCGCCACCGAGGTAGACGAAGCAACCCAGCTCCTCACTCGATTCGATGCCGAGGTTGGACCCGGCGGACTTCCATTCGCCTCGATCCTCCTGCGCACGGAGTCGGCCTCCTCCTCCGAGATCGAGAACTTGACTAGTGGCGCTCGGGCGATCGCCGAAGCCGAGCTAGGAGAACGGGATACCGGCAACGCGGCGCTGATCGTGCGGAACGTTCGCACGATGGAGGCCGCCCTCAGTCTTGCCGACAAGATCAACGGCGAGAGCATCATAGCCATGCAAACCGCACTGCTCGGATCGGTGGCGCCCAGCCTCACGGGCGGCTGGCGCGACGAGCAAGTGTGGATTGGTGGCAGCTCGCTCAGCCCTCACCTGGCCGACTTCGTCCCGCCTCACCAAGACCGCGTGCCTTCCGCCGTCGATGACTTGGTCGCCTTCGTCGGTCGAGCCGACATCCCCGCGCTAGCTCAGGTCGCGATCGCCCACGCGCAGTTCGAGACCATCCACCCGTTCCCTGACGGCAACGGCAGGACCGGGCGTGCCATTGTCCAAGCGATGCTTCGGCACGGGCGGGTCACCGCGAACATCACGGTGCCTGTTTCCGCGGGGCTGCTTCACGACGTCAAGGACTACTACAACGCCCTCACCGCGTATCGACGCGGTGAACTCCGTCCCATCATCACGGCGTTCACGCGCGCGGCCGGCTACGCAGTCGTCAACGGGCGTCAGCTTGTTCGCGACATCGGAACCATCGAAACTGACTGGGAGCACAAGATGCGCGGTTTACGTTCCGACGCGGCCGCGCGGCGGGTGAGTGCGCTCGCGATTGCTCATCCCGTTCTCAACTCAGACATCGTCGCTCGCGAACTGAGCGTGGCGCCGCCCACTGCGTTCCGCGCCCTGAAGGCACTCGTGGAGCGAGGAGTCCTGAAGCCAGCGAACTCCAAGCGCCGCAACCGGATCTGGCTCGCCGAACCGGTGCTGAATGCTTTGGATGACTTCGCTGCACGCGCTGGCCGTCGTAGCGCAGACCGTTAGCGCACGCGGAACGTCCGGGCTTGGGAGCGCCTTGCGCAGTCCGCCTCGCGCTAGGGCGCCATAACTCACAAGCGAAACTGTCGAATGTTGTCGCCAGCCTGCCTTAATGCCGTATCCACGGCCAACGCCGCCGCCACTATGAGTGAACGCAACGGCTCGTCCTGCGGCGGGCCCAGTTCGACGACGTAGTTGTCGCCCTTGGTGAACCACTCTTTGGCCAAGCCCGCCCACGTCTTCGTTATCCGGCCGATCTCGTCCCCCTCCGGGTTCTGGATACTGAAGTTCCAAGCGTTCCAGTCCTCGGTAGTGATCGAGCCGACGGCGGTGCCGCCCGATTCAAGTGCGAACCGGACTCCGCCGATTATGCCCAAGGTCTTCTGAGTGATCTGCCCGATCTCAACGCCCTGAGCGTTGCGCACGATGACTTTGGACTTCAAGAGCTTGGTGGGCCTCGTGAGCGTCATGAGAACCTGACCGTCCATGTCGAGCACCTGAAGTCGCCGAGATAGGTTTGCACTGGGGACCGGCCCGAAGACCTTCTTCCCGAGGTTCTGGCCCACCTCCCGAACAACACCGACACGCTGGCCGTGCTGGTCTAAGACCGCGTACTCGGCGTTGACCTCGATGAGCTTGGCCTTCTGATTCACAACGAGGTATGGCTCGGTGAACAAAGTGCCGCCGCCGACTCTCTCCCCAGGAAGAACTCCGACGCTGCGAATGTCCCGCTGAACCTTCTTGCTTCCCTTGGCGACGGGCTGCGCGGGTGAAATCGCGAAGGGCGCCTCGGTGCCCTGGACACCACCGGTGCCCACGTGCTCAGTCCACTGGAGCCCATCCCAGTAGCGATACTCGTAGCGACCGTAAGGGTCGGCGTACCAATTCGCCGGAGCCAGCTCAACCATGCGTTGAGGCTAGCAGCGGCTCAGGTCATCCCCGCTCGGCTGCCTGCGAGCTGGGACGTGCGTCAATCGCAGTCAAAACAAGCTCGGGGCTCAACTACCCCCAAGGAGTCCGGGCCAGCTGGCATCGATATACGATAGAACCCGGAAATCAGCTCCGGCATGACTGGAACATATAGTCGTTCGTCTCGCCCGAACCAATCCGATAACTCGTCGAAAGAGACGCGGAATGCCGCCTCGTCTTGTTGCACGAATACGAGGCACATGCGCTGGCAGATGTGATTGAGGATTCGAACATTTAGCCCACTAAGTGTAAGTAGATGGACGCACCCCTTCTCAGCTCGAGTCAGCAGAATTGTGCCGCTGAGGTCGGCTGTAGGCTCACCGGATGACCACAGTTCTGCGCATCGACAACCACATCGCCACGCCCCTGACCCCAACGAGCATGGCCGCAGAGCAACTCGCCGAGACTGCGCACCTCGAGCCGTGGCTGGTTCAGAACATTCAGGCAATTGATCCGGATCTCAAAGTCGTAGCCACCCAGTACGACCGCTGGTCGTCAGACGCCGCAACCGCGGCGCAACGACTCGACCTGCTCGCGTTGGCGCGTAGTGGTGAACTTGTGGTTATCGAACTCAAGCGCGGAAGCGACAAGAACATCCACGTTCAGGCGATCAGCTACGGGGCTCTTGTTTCCGGGTTCACCATCGAAACCCTTGGACACGTGCACTCTGATTGGCTCAACAAGACCAGTGGATCAAGTCAGACCGTGAGTTTCGAGCAGGCAATGGAAAGTCTGCGAGCCTATGTGGACGACGAAGAATGGTCGGACGACGTTTTACAGCAGACCAGGCTGATCCTCGTCGCAGAGTCGTTCCCGCCCGTCGTGCTCACAACGCTCCAGTGGCTCGCGCGGCGAGCGCCTGAGCTGAGAATCGAATGTCACCGGTACTCCGTTTTCAGGGACGCTGTGGGACTTATGGTTGCGTTCGATCGCCTCTACCCCGTAGACGATCTCTCGGACCAGGTCTTGGTTCCTTCCGGACCTTCATTCAGCCCTGCC